>Ga0153915_10007136_pt1 | contig 10523 bp, 11 predicted proteins | sample Opewatmetagenome_2_FD_107003 | JGI IMG/M metagenome (GOLD analysis project Ga0153915, IMG submission 107003) | Freshwater wetland microbial communities from Ohio, USA - Open water 3 Core 3 Depth 3 metaG | ecosystem: Environmental > Aquatic > Freshwater > Wetlands | place: USA: Ohio, Lake Erie... | reverse complement strand
CCCGGGTTGCTCCTTTTCTGTGAACAGCCACCTCTGTTTCCTGTCCCTTAATTAGATATTTTTCTTTTTTAATAATATTGTGAGCAACATCATATAAAGCAATTAATCTTGAAGCTTTTGGACCCAGAACGGTGTTCCAGGCTTGACGAACAAGGTGAGCAATCATTTGACGATTGGCCCAGGCATAATTAGCAGCTGCTGCCATTGCGCTAAAATAACGCTGGCCTTCTGTTGAATTAAATGGAACGCAGGCAAATTCTCTGTCCGGTATTGAGATTTTGTATTTACCCATTAAAGGAATCATGGTTTTTAAGTAATCAGTACAAACCTGGTGACCCAATCCGCGCGAACCAGTATGAATCATAATCACAACTTGGTCTTTAAACAAACCAAAAGCTCTGGCTGTTTCTTCTTCAAAAATTTCTTCTACTTTTTGAATTTCAAGAAAGTGATTGCCGCTACCTAAAGTACCAACCTGATCTCTGCCCCGGTTTTTAGCATGAGAAGAAACCACCGATGCATCTGCCCAGCCTAGGTTACCGTTAGCTTCACAATTTTCAATATCTTCTTTTTCGCCACAACCCTGCTCTACTAATCTTTTGGCTCCGCCTTGTAAAATTTTATCAACTTGATTAATGCTTAATTTCATTTGCCGGCCCATGCCTAAGCCGGAAGGAACTTCTTTTTGGATTTCGGTAGCTAATCTATCTAAATGAGGTCTGATTTCATCTTCGACATATTCAGATTTCAACAATTTCATCCCGCAGTTGATATCATACCCGCACATTCCGGGCGAAATAATGCCCTCAGAAATTTTAATGGCAGCCACCCCGCCGATAGGGCTGGAATAACCCTCATGCATATCAGGCATTGCTAAAGCGTATTTTTGAATTCCGGGTAAGGTAGAAACGTTAATTAATTGTTCAAAAGACCTATCTTTAAAAGCTTCTTCCAACATTTTTTCTGAAACATAAGCCCGAGCCGGAACTCTCATATCCTGCCGAAAAGATTTGGGAATCTCCCAAAGCCAATCAGATATTTTATTGAAATTGCTTTTGGAAATCATGTTTTTATATTTTAGCGCGAAGTTTTAAAATGCGCTATCAAAAAAGCCGAGGATTATCTCGGCGATTATATTTGCGGTTTAGCGTGCTTCTCTTTAAGATCACTTTCTTTTTTTCCTTCTTTGGCTGCTAGATAGCCGATAAAGGCTTCGGCTGTAAGCAACCAGGCCAGTACCTCAAAAGAACTACCTAAAGGCATTGCCGGCTTACCCTTTATTCTTCTTTCTAGGTATGATATTTCAGCATCTTCTTGTTCTCTGCCTGGAATAATCAGAATAAGGTCGGCCTGCCGGGCTAATTTAGAGTCTCTGATGGAAGTAATGGCAATTATTTTAGCCCCCTCACCTTTTGCAATCTCAGCTGTATCGTCTAGGTTGTCGCCGCTACCTGAATATAAAATAACCAAATCTCCTTTTTTTACTCGTGGAAGGGTGGTTTCATCCAAATACCTGACATTACGTCCCAAATGCTCAAGTCTCATTGCAAAGGCTTTAGCGGCATAACCCGATCTACCCATACCGCCAAGAAATATTATTTTTTCTTTGCTAAAATTAATAATTTCTTGGGCGAAATCGCTAACTTCTTTTGGGTCTAATTTTTTGCTCTGCTTTCTTAACCAGTCCAGAATCATTTCAAGTTCTTTAAAAATCTCAGCCACAACCGTAATTTCATCGATGTTTAGCTCGTCTGATGTCAAGGTTCTGTACCTCCGCCCTTATTATTAATTTATTAGTAAAAATTGTCAAAATAACTTAAACATCAAACAAAACAGTGGCTTGCCAGCCGCCATTTTCTTTTTTAACCTCTAAATTGTTGTAGGTCGCCGCTTTAACATCTTCTTCAAATCGCTCAACCTTTTTACCGGTTATTGTAACTTTAAGTTCTTTTTCAGTTAATTCCTGAAAATTGACACCAATATAGGTTTCTTTGTTAACCTGAGTTTGATACAAAGCCTCGTTTAGAAAATCGACCAAAAGAGAAGATAAATCAGAAGATTTTATCTTGACCGTTCTTACGATTTTTTCTTCCGGCTTTCTAGTTTCCGGTCCCATCACTTCCATCATTCCTAACATCATATTAAGAAAAACCTCTTCTTGATTTTTACCATAAGCCCGAACCTTTAAATCGGCTTTGTGTTCTAAAATTTCAAATTTTTTCATTTTAAATTGTTGCTTTCTTTAGGGCAAAAAACAACACATATTGATATTCCTAAAAAATTTAGAACTGTTGAAAATAGCAACAAAATGGGGGAAAAATAAAAGTGTGGGAGAAACCAAAATATAAAACCGCCGGTTGCCGTAAGTATTAAACTTGCTCCAATGATAAAAGACCGGAAAAAAAGTTTTTTCTCTTTCAGGGCTTCCATCCATTTAAAAAAGATGGCTGACAGAATTAGGGCGCCCAAAATCAGCAAACCCCTGTTAGTGCCCTGTATCCAAAAAGTTCCGCTTGTCCAGTAATAAGTTTTTCCCTCCGACGTCAAGGGAAGGGATGGAGAAAAAAACATCCAATTAAGAAAAATATATATTAATAACCAGACAAAAATGATATAGAGAAATATTTTTTTAGAATTAGGGTGTTCCAAAATCTTAAACATGGCTATGCCCCAGCGAAGCTCGGTAAATAAAAATAAAATATCCGTTAAAATAAAGTCTATTTGAATTAGAAGAGGGCTGAATAAAACTAATTGGGGAAGCGCTAAGAGGAAAAAGGACAAAGAGAGGGAGAGAAAACCGACATAAAAATCCCTCAGCGTCTCCATTTTCGATTCCTGATATTTAAAGTGAAGGCCGAGTGCTTTTTTAAACGTGAAAACAGCTGCTCCCAGTAAAAAAATTTGAGGAATTATTGTCGTGCTGTTAAGCATGGTAGGTCTAAAATTAATATTTATTTACGGTTTATTGTTTTTTAAATTGGGAACTTCTTCGCTCGCTTTCCATCGTCAGCGGGGCGTTCTTGAAAAGCTCTTTTTTATCCCTACCGAAAGCCTTTATTTTAAAATCAGCCCTGTGTTCTAAAACTTCAAATTTTTTCATTTTTTTTGAACTCTTCTCCACTAGAAAGGTAAAAAGATAGGCTGAAAACAGTTATCGCCAATATGCCGAAAAAATTCAACGCCGTTGAGAGGGCCAGTAAAAGAGTTGAAAAAAAGAAGGTGGGAAGAAACCAGAACATAAAACCTCCCGCTGCCGTTGAGAACATGCTCAGGCCGGCCATTAAAGACCTTAAAGAAACTCTTTTTTCTTCGACCTGTCTGGTCCAATGAAAAAATATAACGGCAAATGCCAGGGCGCCCAAGACCAAAAACGCCCTGCTTAAACCCTGAAGCCAAATTGTTCCAGCCATCCAATAATAGATTTTACCTTCTGAAATCAAGGGAAGGGCGGGATTAAAAAATGCCCAATTAAGAAACAAATAGGCAATTACCCAGAAAACACCAAGGACTAAAAATATTTTTTTCATTTTTGGCTGGTCTAAAATTTTTAAAAGGGTTGAGCCCAGAAATAATTCGGAGATTAAAAAAAGAACGTCGCTTAAAATAAAGCATTTTTGGACTAAAACCGGGTTGAATATAACCAGTTGGGGCAAGGCAAGAGTAAAAAATGCCAAAGACATAAAAATAAAACTAAAATGAGCGTCTTTGGTCGCTTCCATCTGTGACTTTTTATGTCTAAGATAAATGGTGGCCGCAACCGAAATTGTATCGAGTCCAGCACCTAATAAAAATATTTGGAAAAGTTTCATAATAAGATAAATTTCCGGCCTAATTTTTTAGCCCAACTAATTTCTCAAACTCTTCTTTTGCCACTTTCCGGTCATCCCAGGGAACCCTTTTTCCGCCGGCTAGGCAAATAGACGCTTCACAGCCTTTACCGGTAATTAAAACAACGTCTCCGGCCTCGGCCAATTTTAAACTTTTTTTAATCGCTTCCCTTCGGTCTAAAATTCTTTCCGCCCTTCCTTTAATTCCCGACGCCACCTGATTTATAATTTCTTGGGGGTCTTCGTCATAGGGGTCTTCATTGGTAACGATCACTTCTTGGCAGTATTTTGCTGCCAAACCTCCCAAAACCCGCCGCTTCCACTTGTCACGTCCACCGCCACAGGCACCCAAGACGCAAATTAATTTTTGGGGATTGAAACTCTCTATAATTGTCTGATAAACCTTTTCTAGGGCATTGGGAGTAAAAGCGTAATCAACAATTACCTTAAATGGTTCGTCAACCACTTTTTCCATTCTGCCAGGCACACCTCCTACATTCTCCAATCCTTTTTTACAGGTCGCCAAATCAATGTTTTGAGAAACCCCAACGCAAACTGCGGCCAAGGCATTATAGACATTAAAACCGCCCAAAAGATTTAAATGAAATGGGGTGTCTCCTACCATAAAATCTATTCCCTGAAAAGACGTTTTAATATCGGTGGCTTTGATTAATTTTAAATTGTCACCGCTGCTTACTAATTCCCGCTCTTTCTTTCCAATTTTTAAATCAATTCCATAACCGTACGTCTTTTCGGCTGGAACCTTTAAGAAATATTCGGCATTCGGGTCATCCAAATTTATAACATGAAGGGGTACTCGTTTGAAAAGCTCCATTTTGGCCTTCCGATAATTGTCAAAACCTCCGTGAGCTTCAATGTGTTCCGGTGATAAATTGGTAAAAACTGCGGCCTTAAAATCAATAAATCGGTGACGATGCTGTTTTATTCCTTCGGAAGTAACTTCCAAAACGGCATATTGGCAACCAGCCCTTACCGCTTTTTTTAAAAGTTTTTGCAAAAAAAACCTTCCCGGCATTGTCATTCTTAAATTATTGGGCCACTCTTTATCAATAATTTTAAATTTTATTGAAGAAAATGCAGCTACTTTATAGTTGGCCGCTTCCAAAATCTTAGAAATCATTTCCACTACCGTTGATTTACCGTTGGTTCCGGTTACTCCGATAACAATAAGTTTTCTTGAAGGAAAAAGATAGAAAGCCGCGCCGAAAAAAGATAAAATAAAGTGGTAGCTGCTCAGGATAAAATCGGGAATAAATTTTTTTAGCAGGTCTTTCATTGTATTGCGATATTTTATATATTTTAACAAAACTTATGTTTAAGCTCCATTCGGAATTTAAGCCCAGGGGCGACCAGCCAAAAGCCATCGCGAAACTAACCAAGGGCTTAAAGGAAGGCGTAAAAAACCAGATTTTGTTGGGGGTCACCGGTTCGGGAAAAACAATGACCATGGCGGCCGTAATTGAAAAAGCTCAACGACCGGTTTTGGTAATATCTCATAACAAGGTTTTAGCTGCCCAGCTTTTTCAGGAATTCAGGGAGTTTTTTCCCGAAAGCGGCGTTCATTACTTTGTCTCTTATTACGATTACTATCAGCCGGAGGCCTATATCCCCCAAACCGATACCTATATTGAAAAAGATGCCAAAATCAATCAAGAAATTGATAGATTAAGGCATGCAGCCGTCCAGGACTTACTGATACGGGATGATATCATTGTCGTTGCCTCTGTTTCCTGTATTTACAATATCGGTTCTCCGGAAGATTATCAAAAAGTTTCTCTGGAAATAAAAAGGGGCCAAAAAATAACAAGGCGGGGTTTAATGGACCGCTTAACCTCTTTGCAATATCAAAGAAATGATATTGCTTTTTCGCCAGGAAATTTCAGGGTAAGAGGTGATACTTTAGATGTTTTTTTGGTAACCGGAGAAGAAGTTTTGAGAATAGAATTTCTGGGCGACAAAATAAGCAGGATTTTGTCGTCGCTCCCTTCGCTTGATTTGAAATTTAAAAAAAGTTTTCCTTCTTTAAGATTATTTCCGGGCCATTTTTGGGTCACACCGCAGGAAAGAATAAAAATAAGTATTGAGAATATAAAATTGGAACTCCAGGAAAGATTGAGGGGGCTGAAAAAAGAGAAAAAAATCTTAGAGTTTGAGAGACTAAAGCAAAGAACGATGTATGACCTCGAGATGATTGAGGAAACTGGTTATTGCCACGGGATCGAGAACTACTCAAGTCATTTGGAGTTTAGAAAACCGGGAGAACCGCCCTTTACTCTTTTGGACTACTTTCCTAAAGATTTTTTAATTTTTATTGACGAATCCCACCAAACCCTTCCCCAGCTTCACGCTATGGCAATCCAAGACCGGGCCAGAAAAAAAGTTTTGATTGAACACGGCTTCCGTCTTCCCTCGGCAGCTGACAACCGACCCCTTACTTTTAAAGAGTTTGAAAAAAGAATTAATCAGGTGGTTTATGTTTCGGCTACCCCGGCAGCAGAGGAAAGAATTAGAACCGGAAAAAAATACACAGTGGAGCAATTAATCCGGCCGACCAGTTTATTAGAGCCGGTGATCGAAATACGACCGACAAAAAATCAGGTAAAGGACTTGATTTCTGAAATAAAAATAAGGATCAAGAAGAAACAAAGGGTTCTGGCCATAACCTTAACCAAAAGATTGGCCGAGGCCCTAACCGAATACTTGAGCGATGAAGGAATCTCCTCGCAGTGGCTCCATTCGGAAGTAAAAACCCTGGAAAGACCGAAAATTCTGAAAGACTTAAGAATGGGGAAATATAATGTGCTGGTAGGAATAAACTTATTAAGAGAAGGTTTGGACTTACCCGAGGTCGCCCTGATTGCGATTTTGGATGCTGATAAAGAAGGTTTTTTGCGGTCGGAAACTACCCTTATTCAAACTATGGGCCGGGCAGCCCGACATTTAGAGGGGCGCGTTATTCTCTATGCCGATAAAATCACCAAATCAATGGCCGCTGCCATCGGGGAGGTTAAAAGAAGACGGAAAATCCAAGAAGATTATAATAAAAAACATGGCCTTTCGCCCAAACCCATTATTAAACCAATAAGAGATTGGCCCTTTGCCTCGAAGGAGAAGGAAATCGTTTCGGAATTTTGGATGATAAAAGACAAAAAACTTCTGGAAAAAGAGATGAAGGAAGCGGCAAAAAATCTCGATTTTGAAAGGGCGGCCGAAATAAGAGATTTGATTAAAAAAATAAAATCGGCTACACTATAACTACAAACGTCCCATATCGGAGAGGGGAAAAATCGAAGATTTTTAAATAGGAAAAGATTAAAAACCGAGGGTTTTTAAGGAGCGGTGAGAGATTGTCTCGAGCTGCGACCTGAGTGAATATTACCACTATGCCAATTACTAAATCGGCTCAAAAAGCCAGGAGGCAAAGCGAGAAAAGAAGGATTCAAAACAGCAGAAAAAAACGAGAAATAAAAAACCTTATTAAAGAGGTTAAAAATTTAATTTCTCAAAAAAAAGGAGCGGAGGCAAAAAATTTTTTACCTAAAGTCTACCGAGCCCTGGATAAAGCGGTGAAAACGGGCTTAATAAAGAAAAATACTTCATCCAGGAGAAAGTCAAGAATTGCAAAATTAATTCTTAAATCTCGCTAATTAATAGGTCAAGAGCAACCTCGGGTTTTACTTTGCCGGTTTTAATGTTGTGGTCTATCCGAAAGATTTTCTGATAGATTTTTTTTAATTCTTCTAAATCAAACTTATTAGAAAGAAGGTGGCTTTTTTTAATCACGTAAGGGTGAAGGCCGGCCGCCTGATAGGGAGAAAGCTTCCTTTGAATGATGTCTTTTATTATTAAAATATTACGAAACTGAAAATTTATCATTGAGAATAAATAAAAAGGCGAGTCGCCTTTTTCTAGGTGGTCTTTTAACAACTTTAAGGCTCTTTTTTTATCTTTTGAAGCAACGGCGTCAATGGTTTTAAAAACGTCGGTATCAATTTTAGGCCTGACCATCAACCCGATATCTTCCCCTTTAATAACCTCCCCTTTTTGAAAGTTGGCCAACTTTTGGATTTCGTTTTCCATCTGCCAAAGGTCATTGCCAACAAAGTCAATGAACATCTCCAGTTCTTTCTGGCCGATCTTTTTTCCAAACCTTTCGATTTCTTTTTTTACCCAAACCTCCAATTCACCATTTTCCAAAGGCTTAAATTCTTGGCACCTTGCCTGTTTTTTAAAGAAAGAAAACAAGGCGTCCTTTTTTCCAATCGGGCCGGATTGGTAAAATACCAAAATGTTTTCTGGTCCTTCCAAAAATCTTGCCAACAGCTTTGCTTCTTCTAAAAACTTGTCTTTAAATTCGGGGTTAGAAAAAACATCAAAAAAAATAAGCAATTTTTTCTCTTTAAATATCGAAATACTTGTCAATTCGTTTTTGAAATCGTGAAAATTTAGCTCATCACCCTGAAAATACTTTAAATTTATTCCGCTTTTGTGGGTTTTAGTGTAACGTGCGATGATTTCGTTTAATTTCTGCCGCGCCCTAAAATCATCGCTTCCATAAAGGAAGATAATCATAAACGTTTTTTAGAAATTAGATTGGGTGGTTTTTCAATTGTATAAAACATTCCAATTAGAGTAAATAGAAAGCCCAAAGTTAAAGAGATTGCGCTAACGAAAGCAAGCAAAGCGATTGTGGAAACTAAAGAGTTGGTTGCTCCGCCGATTCCGAAAAAAATCATCCCCAGTCCTAATAATACCGCCCTTGTTGTTATTTTTTTATCGCTACTTGTCAGGCCTTTGAAAATAAAAATTAAGCCGGGCGCAAAAAGAGCGATGGCGCAAATAATTATTATTAAAACGTCTGCGCCGGCCGGGTAGTTTACAAAACTCACCTTTGTTCTTGGGTCTTGAATAAATGTATAGTATGAAAAATTTTTTATTAAAACGGTTAATAATAAAACATCGAGGAATATTATTAACCAAAATACTTTTTTTTCTAAATTAGGAAGCAAGAAAGTAAAAGATATTCTGGTCAAATAGGCGGCGGCGGCAAACAAAAGAAAAAGGGAAGAGATAGTTCCCGCGGCCAGAAAAAAAGAGGAGGTAATAACCGGACCGAGGGGGGCGGCGATAGCGAAACCGAGACCGGCAAAAATATTAAATTTACCAAAGTAGTCAACTAACTTATTTTCGGCATTTTTTTTATATGCCAGCCAGGTTTTAATGCCAAAAATAAAAACCACTAAACCCCCCATCTCCCACAAAATTTCTATTGGTGAAATTATCATATGGTTACACTGTGTCTTTACTTTTGGCAGCTGGGACAAAAGTGAGCCGACCTGGATCCTATTTTAATTCTTTTAATTTTCCCCGGGCAGCGAGGACATTTTTCTCCCTCTTTTCGGTATACTTTCCTTTCCTTATCAAAAAGCCCCTTTTCGCCAGAAAGCGTTCTAAAGTCCGACATGGACTCACCTCCTAACCTAATTGCTTTTGGTAAAAGTTCTTTAATAGCAAAAAAAATATCTTTTAATTCCTTAGTGCTTAGTTTAGAAGCTTCTTTTAGGGGGTGGACCCTTGCCCGCCACAAAATTTCATCAGAGTAAATGTTTCCTATGCCGGCAATGACATTTTGATCCATTAAAACCTGCTTTATTTTAGCTCGCTTTTTTTGAATAATTTTTTGGAAATTTTCAAAAGTAAAGTTTTTTTCCAGAGGCTCGGGGCCCAAACCCTTAAACCCTTTCGAATTCTCCAGTTCTTTTTTATCCCAGAGTTCAATTTTGGCAAACTTCCTCAGGTCCGACAAGGCCAGCTGACTGTCATCCTTAAAGAAAAAAACCACGTGTAAAAAGCGGTTTTTGGGGTCGTCAGCCAGGGGTCCGGCGATTTTGGATTGCCATTTACCTTCTTTTTGCTCCCATCTTCCGAACAATAAATGGCCGGTTAGTTTTTGGTGAATTAACAGGGTTTTTCCTTGCGAGAGATTAATTAAAATGTTTTTTCCCCGGCGTTCAATGTCTTTAATTGTTTTTCCTTTTAGATATTTTTTAAATTTTTGAAACTGACTTCCCCTCTCTTTCCCGTCCAGAGCGACAGGAACCCGAATCATTTTCTCAAAATCAGTCCAGACGTCAATAAAAACCTTACCTATTACCTTTTTTTTTAAATCCCTGACGATCGTTTCCACCTCCGGCAACTCAGGCATATTTACTTTAGGATGATTTTTATCTTTTCGACAATTTCGCCGGGAGTAAAGTGGGCCTTAACCAAGTAATCGGCTGCCCCCAACTTTAAACCTTTTTCAACCTCTTCTCTTTGTCCAAGATTAGATAAAATGATAATCGGTATCGCAGATGTGACGGGATCTTCTTTAGCTTTTGCTAAAACCTCGAATCCATCAATTCCCGGCAGAATAAGGTCCAACAAAACCAGGGCCGGTTTTTCTTCTTTGATTTTTCTAAGCCCGTCTTCGCCGTCAACCGCTTCGGCGACATTAAAACCTTCGGCGGTAAGCTTTCTGGCAATAAGTTCTCTTAAAAATCTGTCGTCTTCGACAATTAAAATTTTTTTTGCCATAGTTTATTTTCCTATTTGCTTTTTAACTTTATCAACCACCTCTTCGGGGTCAAATTCTACTTTTATCACCCAGTCCTTAACACCTAATTGTTTTGCCTT
>Ga0153915_10007134_pt1 | contig 10524 bp, 12 predicted proteins | sample Opewatmetagenome_2_FD_107003 | JGI IMG/M metagenome (GOLD analysis project Ga0153915, IMG submission 107003) | Freshwater wetland microbial communities from Ohio, USA - Open water 3 Core 3 Depth 3 metaG | ecosystem: Environmental > Aquatic > Freshwater > Wetlands | place: USA: Ohio, Lake Erie... | reverse complement strand
CTCGACATCGACCAGGTGGGGATCAAGGCGATCCGCCAGGCCATCAGGATCCAGGGGCGCTCCGGCGGGGGGCAGCACACCCTCGCGATGTTCAACATGTACGTGGAGCTGCCGCACCGCTTCAAGGGCACGCACATGTCGCGCTTCGTCGAGATCCTCGAGGCGCACGAGCGCGAGATCACCGTGCAGAGCTTCCAGGCCATGCTGCGCGAGATGGTCGAGAAGCTCGAGGCCGAGGTCGGCCGGATCGAGATGTCCTTCCCGTACTTCGTCGAGAAGAAGGCGCCGGTCTCCGGGGTGAAGAGCCTGATGGACTACGAGGTCACCTTCACCGGCGTGATCCGCAAGAAGAAGACGAGCTTCACGATGAAGGTGCTCGTCCCCGTGACCAGCCTCTGCCCGTGCTCGAAGAAGATCTCCGAGCGTGGCGCGCACAACCAGCGCTCGCACGTCACCGTGACCGCCCGCACGGGCGAGTTCGTGTGGATCGAGGAGATCATCGATCTCGTCGAGAAGCAGGCCTCCAGCGAGCTCTACGGCCTGCTCAAGCGGCCCGACGAGAAGTACGTCACCGAGCGCGCCTACGACAATCCGAAGTTCGTCGAGGACCTGGTGCGCGACGTCGCGTCGGTGCTGAACCTCGACGAGCGCATCGAGGGCTACGTGGTCGAGTCGGAGAACTTCGAGTCGATCCACAACCACAGCGCCTACGCCCTCATCGAGAGGAACAAACGAGCCCGGTAAAGGCTTTGCTGCTCGGGCTGCTGAGCCAGATCGTGGTTACGGACGTTCAGGGCCAGGACTTCGCGGCGCTGCGCGCCCGCATGGTGGCCGAGGTGGATGCGATGTACGCCGAGACGCGGGGCGAGACCGGCCTGGCGGCGATGTCGCCGGCGGTGCGCGCCGCGATGGCCAAGGTCGAGCGTCACCGCCTCGTCCCGGCCGGCGAGCGCTCGGCGGCGTACCAGAATCGGCCGCTGCCGATCGGCGCCGGCCAGACCATCTCGCAGCCCTACATCGTCGCGCTATCGACCGATCTGCTGCAGATCGATGCCAGCAGCGTCGTCCTCGACATCGGGACGGGCTCGGGCTACCAGGCGGCGGTCCTCGCCGAGATCGTCCGGCAGGTGTACAGCATCGACATCGTCGAGTCGCTCGCCAGGTCCGCGGCGGCGCGGCTCGCGGAGATGGGCTATCGCAATGTCGAGATCAGGGTCGGCGACGGCTACGCCGGCTGGCCCGAGAAAGCCCCCTTCGATGCGATCGTGGTCGCCGCGACGGCGCCCAGCGTGCCGAAGGCGCTCGTCGATCAGCTGAAGCCCGGCGGCCGGATGGTCATTCCGGTCGGCGGCGCGTATCGGCAGGACCTGAAGGTCGTGACCAAGCGGGAGGACGGCGGCTACGACGAGCGCAGCGTCCTGCCGGTGCGCTTCGTGCCGCTCGTTCCGGGCAAGTAGCCCGCTAGTAGCTCCGGCCGGTCTCGTGGCAGTCGAACTCGTAGCCCACGTTGAACCGCGGGTAGACGCGGTGCATCTGGCCGGCGTCCCGGTCGAGCGAGTAGGTGTAGCCGAGCTGGTCCTGCCACTCGATGGTGTGCTCGTTGAAGGTCCACATGCGCACTGCGCCGACGACGTGCGAGTGGGCGTTGTCGATGACGAACGTGGGGCTGTCTTTCGGGTTGCTCGGGTTGTCGCACGCCATGGTGATGGTCTGCGGCGCGGCGCACGAGGCGCACAGCGCGAGGATCCCGAGGGCGAGGGCGGCGCGCGGCAGCATCAGAAGCGCCGCACGAGCGTCATCGAGTCGCCGCTGCGCCGCATGTCGAGGCGGTTGAGGAAGCTCATGCCGAGCAGCGCGACGGGCGCGCCTTCCTCGACGACCATCCCGTCGATGGCATTGAGCTCGATGCTGCCGATCCGCACGCGATCCAGGGTCACGAGGTAGGCGCTGATCGCGCCGCCCGCGGTCTGCACCCGGGTCTTGGGTGCGTTCACGTAATCGACGCCCAGGCGCCGCGCGTCCGCCGCGGGCAGTACGACCATGGAGGCGCCGGTGTCGACGAGGAAGCGCACCGGCAGGCCGTTGACCTGGCCCTCGGCGAAGAAGTGTCCGCGGCCGTCGGCCGTCAGCACGACGGAGGCCCGCGAGGCCGGCGCCGGCGCGCCGCGGTAGTACGCGCCGAGCTTCAGCACGTGCCTCTGGCCTTCCGTCTCGATGGTGGCGTTGTCGTGCTGCACTTCGATCACCGTGATGCCGCTCCACGTTTGCCCGACCTTGACGGCCTTGGGATCGCCCCCGTCCACCGTCAGCACGGCGGCCTTGCGGCCGATCACGCCGATGAGGCCGATCTGCGCTGCACCGGCGGCGCCGCAGCCGAGGGCCAGCGAAAGCGCTGTCAAGCCCAACCGCACGCCCCTACAATTTTGCGCCATGAAGCCGGTTGCCATATTCCGGGCGTCCTCGAGCGAAGGGCCGGGCTATTTTGCCACCTACCTCGAGCGGCGCTCAATTCCGTCGCGGGTGATCCAGCTCGACGCGGGCGAGGCCGTGCCGCGCGAGGCGCGCCGGTATTCCGGCCTGGTCTTCATGGGCGGGCCGATGAGCGTGAACGACGACCTGCCCTGGATCGCGCCCGCGCTCGAGCTCGCGCGCGAGGCGGTGCGCAAGGACGTGCCGCTGCTCGGCCATTGCCTCGGCGGGCAGCTCATGTCCAAGGCGCTCGGCGGCGTGGTGAAGGCCAACCCCGTGAAGGAAATCGGCTGGGGGGAAGTGAGCGTCACCGACAACGAGGTGGCGCGCGCGTGGGCGGGCGAGGTGCCGCGCTTCGAGTCGTTCCACTGGCACGGCGAGACCTTCAGCATTCCGCCGGGTGGGACGCGCGTGATGGAGAGCGCCCATTGCGCGAACCAGGCGTTCGCGCTCGGCAAGCACTTCGCCATGCAATGCCACGTCGAGATGACGCGCGAGCTGATCGAGAGCTGGCTCGAGAGCGGCGCGCGGGAGATCGCCGCGAGCCGCACCAGCCCGGGCGTGCAGGAGCCGGCGGAAATCCGCCGCGACCTGGAGGGGCGCGTCGCCCGGCTCCACGAAGTGGCGAACCGGATCTACGACCGCTGGATCGAGGGGCTCAGTCGCGGAAGTTAGTGTATTGCAGGGGGAGGTCGGCGATCGACTTCCGCACCAGCTGCAGGGCGCTCTGCAGATCATCCTTCTTCGCGCCTGAAACCCGCACCGCGTCGCCCTGGATGGAGGCGGCGACCTTGAGCTTGGCGTCCTTGATCAGCTTCTGGATCTGCTTCGCCTTCTCCTGCGGCACGCCCACCCTGACCGTGACCGGCCGCTTCACCTTGTCGCCGGAGATCTTCTCCAGGGTCCCCGGCTCGAGCGAGCGCACGTCGACGTTGCGCTTGGCGAGCCGGCCGCGCAGCACGTCCATCACCTGCCCGAGCTTGAACTCGTCGTCCGCGTAGACGGTGAGCGCGAGGTCCGCCAGCTCGATCCGCGCGTCCGAGCCCTTGAAGTCGAAGCGGTTCTGGATCTCCTTGTTGGCCTGCTCGACTGCGTTCTTCACTTCCTGGCGGTCGACCTGCGAGACGATGTCGAAAGACGGCATGGTCGTTTCCGTTCAGCGGGCGTTGAGCCGCTGCAGCTGGTCGATCCAGCGCGCGGTCGCGGTGCGGACCCAGTCGAGGTCGGCGTCGCTCTCGTAGCGGCTGAAGACCGAGAGGTCGAGGGCCTTGCCGCGCACGAGCAGGAGCGTATGGCTCGAGAGCAGGTAGCGCGGCGGCGCGTCGGGGCGCGGCAGCGGCTGGCGCGTGCCGAGCAGCACCGAGACGACCTCCGGGTCGCTGCGCAGCGGCGCAATCGGGTTGGCCCGTCCTTCCGGCTGGGAGTCGAGGTAGGTGACCACGTTGCCCGGCGGCGCCTGCGCCGTCTCGTCGCGCAGCGACTCCTCGGCGAACGCCTTGAAGGTGTCGAGCGAGAGCGACTCGCGCTCCATCGCGCGCGGCGTCACGGCGATCACCGAGCGGCGCATCTCGAGCGAGTCGCCGACCATGAAGCGGCGCAGGTCGGCATCCTCGAGCGCGAACAGCACGATCCGGTTGGACGCCGGCGTCATCGACTCCGCGAGGTCGATCAGGCGCGGCGAGCCGGTGAACTGCGTGTCGGAGAATCCCGGCGGCGTATCGAGCGCGAGGCGCACGTCGCCCACCTGCACGGCGAACGGCGCGGCGAGCGCGCCGCAGGAGGACAGCGCTGCAAGGAGGGCAAGAGCGATCCGCACGCCGCGGCATTCTAGCCCCACGCGGATAACTTATCATTCGCCTTTCGGGAGAGAAGAGTTTGGCGACCATACTCGGCACGCTTCCCAGGGGCGAGAAGATCGGCATCGCGTTTTCCGGCGGCCTGGACACCAGCGCGGCCGTGCACTGGATGCGCGCCAACGGCGCCGTGCCGTACGCCTACACGGCCAATCTCGGCCAGCCCGACGAATCCGATTACGACGAGATCCCGCGCAAGGCGCTCGCGTACGGCGCCGAAAAGGCGCGCCTGGTCGAGTGCCGCCCCCAGCTCGTCGCCGAAGGCGTCGCCGCCATCCAGTGCGGCGCCTTCCACATCTCGACCGCCGGCGCGACCTATTTCAATACCACCCCGCTCGGACGCGCGGTGACGGGCACCCTGCTCGTCGTCGCCATGCGCGAAGACGGGGTGGGCATCTGGAGCGACGGCAGTACCTACAAGGGCAACGACATCGAGCGCTTCTACCGCTACGGGCTGCTCGCGAATCCGGCCCTCCGCATCTACAAGCCGTGGCTCGATCAGCGCTTCATCGACGAGCTGGGCGGCCGCAAGGAGATGTCCGCGTACCTCGCCCGGGCCGGCTTCGACTACCGGATGAGCGCCGAGAAGGCGTATTCCACCGACTCCAACATTCTGGGCGCGACGCACGAAGCGAAGGATCTCGAGTTTCTCGACAAGGGCGTCGCGATCGTCAACCCGATCATGGGCGTCGCGTTCTGGCGCGACGAGGTCCGGGTGAAGCCGGAGCGCGTGACCGTGCGCTTCGAGGAAGGCGTGCCGGTCGCGCTGAACGGCCAGCGCTTCACCGACCTGGTGGCCTTGTTCAGCGAGGCGAACGCCATCGGCGGGCGGCACGGCCTCGGCATGTCGGACCAGATCGAGAACCGCATCATCGAGGCGAAAAGCCGCGGCATCTACGAGGCGCCCGGCATGGCGCTGCTGCACATCGCCTACGAGCGCCTCGTCACCGGCATTCACAACGAGGACACGATCGAGCAGTACCGCGCGAACGGCCGCCGGCTCGGCCGCCTTCTCTACCAGGGCCGCTGGTTCGACCCGCAGACCCTGATGCTGCGCGAGACGGCGCAGCGCTGGGTGGCAAGCGCGGTGAGCGGCGAAGTGGCGCTGGAGCTGCGCCGCGGCAACGACTATTCGATTCTCGACACCCAGAGCCCGAACCTGACCTATCACCCCGAGCGCCTGACGATGGAGAAGGGCGAAGAGGTGTTTTTCACGCCCGCGGATCGCATCGGCCAGCTGACGATGCGCAACCTCGACATCGCCGACTCGCGCGACAAGCTGCGCGTCTACGGCGCTGCGGGCCTGCTCGGCGAGTCGGAGTTGCCGCTGCTGGGGGAAAAGAAGACCTAGGCCGCCACGCGGCCCAGCAGGAGGAACTCGAGCAGCCCCTTCTGCGTGTGCAGGCGGTTCTCGGCCTCGTCCCAGACGACGCTCTGCGGGCCGTCGATGACCTCGGCGGCCACCTCCTCGCCGCGGTGCGCGGGCAGGCAGTGCATGAAGAGCGCGTCCTTCTTCGCCGCCTTCATCATGTCCGCGTCGACCTGCCAGTCCTGGAAGTCGCGCCGGCGCGCTTCGTTCTCGGATTCGAAGCCCATCGAGGTCCAGACGTCGGTGGTGACGAGATCGGCGCCGCGCGCGGCGGCCATCGGATCGCGAAACGCCTCCGCATTCCGGTTCATGCGCTCGGGCTCGACCTCGTAGCCCGGCGGAGTCGAGATGGCCAGCTTGAAGTCGAAGATCTCGGCGGCCTGCAGCCAGGTGTTGCAGACGTTGTTCGAGTCGCCGATCCAGGCCACCGTGCGGCCGTGGATCGGCCCGCGGCTCTCCTGGTAGGTGTAGATGTCGGCCAGGATCTGGCAGGGGTGGTACTCGTTGGTCAGGCCGTTGATCACCGGCACCCGCGAATTCCTGGCGAATCGATCGAGGATGTCCTGCTCGAAGGTGCGCACCATGATGACGTCGCACATCCGGGAGATCACCTGCGCGGCGTCCTCGACCGGCTCGCCGCGGCCGAGCTGCGAGTCGCGCGTGAAGAGGTAGATCGCCGCGCCGCCGAGCTGGTGCATGCCCGCCTCGAAGGACATGCGCGTGCGCGTCGAGGGCTTCTCGAAGATCATGGCGAGCGTGCGGTCCTCCAGGGGCCAGTAGCGCTCGTAGCGCTTGAAGCGCTCCTTGATCGCGCGCGTGCGCGCGAACAGGTACTCGTGCTCCTCGCGCGAGAAGTCGCTGAACTGCAGGAAGTGCCGAAGCGCCGTCTTCAAGCGGCCGCGCGCTTGCCGAGGAACGCCTTCGCGAGGGGAACGAACCGGCTCACCACCTCGCGGCCTTCCGCCTCGCTCATCACGAGCGGCGGCAGCATGCGCACCACCTTGTCGACGGTGACGTTGACGACCAGCCCGGCGTCGAGCGCCGCCTTGACGAGCTCGCCGCAGGCCTCGTCGAACTCCACGCCGATCATCATGCCCATGCCGCGCACCTCGCTGACGCCCTTCGCGCCGCCGAGCGCGGCGCGCAGCGCCTCGGTCATCATGCCGCCGACGCGCGCGGCATTGTCGAGCAGCCGCTCCTCCTTCATGACGTCGAGGGTGGTGCAGACGGCGGTCATCGCCAGCGGGTTGCCGCCGAACGTCGAGCCGTGGTTGCCCGGCTTGAAAAGTCCCTTCGCGCGCCCGCCCACCACGCAGGCCCCGACCGGCACCCCGGAGCCGAGCCCCTTGGCGAGCGGCACGACGTCGGGGAGGAAGCCCGCGTGCTGGTAGACGAACCATTTTCCGGTGCGGCCGAGGCCGCACTGCACCTCGTCCGAGATGAACAGCCATTGCCTGCGCTCGCAGAGCTCGCGCAGGCCCCTGAGGTAGTCCAGCCGCGAGACGTTGATGCCGCCTTCGCCCTGGATCGGCTCGACCATGACGGCGACCACGTTGCGGTTGTTCTCGGCGACCTGCCGCACGGCCTCGAGGTCGTTGAGCGGCACGCGCACGAAGCCGGAAACGAGGGGCTCGAAGCCCGCCTGCACCTTGCGGCTGCCGCTCGCCGAGAGCGTCGCGAGCGAGCGGCCGTGGAACGCGTGCTCCATGACGACGATCGCCGGCTCGGCGATGCCGCGCTCGTGGCCGTACTTGCGGGCGAGCTTGATCGCCGCCTCGTTCGCTTCCAGCCCGGAGTTGCAGAAGAACACCTCGTCCAGGCCGGTGATCTCGGCGATGCGGTCGGCGGCCGCTTCCTGGTCCGGGATGCGCCACAGGTTGGACGTGTGCAGCACCCCCGATTGAATTCGCCTGGCAAGCGCCGCATTCAATTTCGGGTGCGCGTAGCCGAGCGTATTCACCGCGATGCCGGCGAGCGCGTCCAGGTACTTGCGGCCTTCCTCGTCCCAGAGCCATACGCCCTCGCCGCGGACGAAGGCGACCGGCTGGCGCGCGTACGTGTTCATCACATGGGACATGCGTTTGCCCCCCAAATGCAAAACGGCGGCCCGGGCCGCCGTTGGAAAAATCGTAACAGAAAAACGTGGCCCGGCCCCGCTTTTAGAGGCGCTTCAGGCCTTTCTCCTCCGCGGGCTTGAGGACCCGGATGCAGGGCAGGTAGCCCTCGTGCACGATGCCGTGCATCTCCATGCGCTTGGTGGAGCGCAGCAGGTTGCCCAGGTACTCGGCGATCCGCGACGTGACCAGCTGGCCGGGGACGAGGACCGGAATGCCGGGCGGGTAGGGCACGATCTGGTCGGCGCAGATGCGGCCGACCAGGCGCCGGTTCACGCGCTCGCGCTCGTCGAACACCGGCAGGAGCTCCCCGCCGCAGTAGTAGGCGTCGCGCGGCAGGTAGCGCAGCCGCGTGAATTCCGGGATGTCGGGCGTCTGCACCAGGCGCCGCGGCGGCCGGCCCTCGCGCGCGAGGCGCATCAGCGCGTCGTACAGGCGCGAGACCTTCGAGCGCGTGGTGCCGATGGTGAGCAGCAGGGTCAGGGTGTTGAAGGTCGATTTCTCGACCTGGATGTTGTAGCGCTCGAAGAGCACCTTCTGCAGGTCCTCGACCGTGTAGCCGCAGCCGGAGATGTCGATCGTGACCTTGGTCGGGTCGAGGCGGATGCCGTCGGCGCGCACCTCCGGCGGCAGCAGGTCGTCCAGCTCGAGGACGCGAAAGACCTTCGTGGAATTGATCAATTCTCTTATTTCTCTTGCCAGATCGAGCGTGCGCGAGAGCAGCTTGTAGCCCTCCATCACCGCCTGCTTGCGCGCGATGTCGAGGCTCGCGATCAGCCCGTATTGCGGGCTGGTCGAGGTGTGCATGTTGAAGTTCTCGCGAAACAGGTGCTCGCGGAAATCCGGGTCGTTGACGTGGATCATCGAGGCCTGCGAGAACGCCGAGAGGACCTTGTGCGTCGACTGCGTCGCGTAGTCGGCGCCCGCCTCGAGCGCGGTCGGCCGGAACGCCGGGTGGAAGCGCGCGAAGCCGTACCAGGCCTCGTCGATGATGACCTTGATGCCCTGGGCGTGCGCGGCCTCGATGATCGGCGGCAGGTCGTAGCGCAGGCCGTCGTAGGTGCAGGAGGTGATGATCAGCGCCTGCGCGTCGCCATGCTTCTCGATGGCGCTCAACAGGGTCTTTTTCGGAACCGGCCCGTAGAGGCCGTACTTGCGATTGAGCGCCGAGTCGACGTAGAGCGGATGCGCGCCCGAGAGCACCACGCCGTGGTGCACGCTCTTGTGGCAGTTGCGATCGAGGATCAGCTTCTCGCCGGGCGCGAGCAGCGTCTGGAAGATCACCTTGTTCGCGGTCGACGTGCCGTTGGTCGCGAAGAATGTGCGCTTCGCGCCGAACGCCTTGGCGGCCATGGCCTGCGCTTCGGCGATCACCGCCTTCGGCTCCATCAGCGAGTCGAGCATCGGCACCGAGACCGAGAGGTCGGCGTCGAACACGTGCTCGCCCATGAACTCGTAGAAGTCGTTGACCCAGGGGCTGCCGCGCAGCGACTCCCCCGAGGAGTGGCCGGGCGTGTGCCACTGGTCCTTCGCCATCCAGACGTAGTTCTTCAGCTGGTCGTAGAAGGGCGTGCGCGCGCGCTCCTGGATCTGCGCGTTCAGGATCCGGTAGATGCCGCGGTAGTCGCGCTCCTCGCGGTAGAAGTAGCCGTCGACCGCCTCGGCGAACAGCGCGTCGACGATGTCGTCCTCCTTCTCCTGCGCGATGAGGATGTAGACGTCCAGCTCGGGCCGGAAGCGCGTGATGCGCTGCACGAGCTCGAGCGCCGACATCTCCGACTTCGCCTCGTTGCCGTTCTTCAGCGTGTAGAGCGTGTCGTCGACCAGCACGGCCTGCAGGTCGCCGTCGCGCTCGATCACCGCGAGCGCTTCGCGCGCCGTGGTGACCCCGGTGAACGTGATGCCGAGCGGGTTGTCGAGCGAGCGCGCCGCGGCGTTGAGCCCCTTCACGAACTCGCGCAGCACGAGGTGCTCGTCGTTGATGACGAGGATGCGGCTCACCGGCTTCGTCAAGGGCGTGCCCCTATAATCCGGCGATGCGCGAAGGAGGAAGCCCGGATTGCGCCGCCGAATTCGTCATCCTGGGGATCACTCGGGACGGCCAGCCCTTCCGCCCGAGCGACTGGGCCGAGCGCCTGTGCGGGGTCATGTCGGCGTTCGGCGGCGATCACCGGATGCAGTACTCGCCTTTCGTGCACCCGATCACCGCCAACGGCGTGCGCTGCGTGGTGGTCGATTCGCGCCTCGAGAGCATCGAGCCGATGGCCTACCGGTTCCTGCTCAACTTCGCGAAAGACAACGAGCTGCGGGTGCGCCAGGGCCGCGTCGAGGAGCGCACCAAGCTCGCCGAGCTGCAGCGTGTCGGCGATACTGCGTAGCTACGTGCCCGGCATACGGCGTAGCTACTTCAGACCCTTGACGGCCTGCGCGAGCCGGCTCTTGTGACGATCGCCGGCGTTGCGGTGCAGGATTCCCTTCGCCACGACGCGGTCGATGACCCGCTGCGATTCGCGCAGCTTGCGCGTGGCAGTCTCGGCGTTGCCGGCGGCGACCGCCTTCTTGACGTTCTTGATCGCGGTGCGCACCTCGGTACGGAGGCTCATGTTGTGGTCGCGCCTCACGAGTGCCTGGCGGTCGCGCGTGCGCGCCGGCTTGATATTGGCCTTGGGGGCTCTACGTCCTTGAAAATGGGCCGTATTCGAACATGAACCTGCTGCGT
>Ga0153915_10007133_pt1 | contig 10525 bp, 5 predicted proteins | sample Opewatmetagenome_2_FD_107003 | JGI IMG/M metagenome (GOLD analysis project Ga0153915, IMG submission 107003) | Freshwater wetland microbial communities from Ohio, USA - Open water 3 Core 3 Depth 3 metaG | ecosystem: Environmental > Aquatic > Freshwater > Wetlands | place: USA: Ohio, Lake Erie... | reverse complement strand
GTGGCCTGGGGCTCGGGCCGGGCGAACATCAGGGACATTCTGGCCGAGCTGACGCTCCAGGATTATGCCGGCTATCTGACCATGGAATATGAAAACGAGAAAGAAGTCGCTACCCCCGAGCCCGCGATCCGAACGAGCCTGGAATTCGTGAAAAAAGTCACCTATTTTGAGGGGTACTCCCAGCGACGCCGAGGCGCCGAGGGGGAAGATCAAGGACTTCTCTTCGGAGGGCTATATCGGGCTCCAGAACCACGACAGCCTGTCGCCCGTCTACTTCCGTGATATCTTCATCAAGGAGCTGTGACGGCCCAAAAGAGGGGCGTGCCCAAGGCCTAGACCACCCTGAGGACATAGAAGGCCAGTCTTCTCGCAGGGAATAGCCCTTCTTTATTGTGATATCATAGCTGCGGGATTCACACGCGAGACCGGTGACCAATGAAGATCAAGTATCTCGACGGAAAAAGGCTCTACTACGCCTTCCTCGCGGGCGGCCGGGCCGTCATCCGGGATCAGCAGGACCTTAACAGGATCAATGTCTTCCCAGTCCCGGATTCGGATACGGGCACCAACTTGGCTTCAACCATGCGGGCCATCGCCGAGCGGGCGCGCGCCTTCCGCTCGGCCGAACACACGCTGGGCTCGATCGCCGATGCCGCCCTCGTCGGGGCAAGAGGGAACTCGGGCCTCATCTTCGCCCAGTTCGTCTACGGCCTCAGTCAGGAAGCCCGGGATGAGACTCGTCTCTCGCCCCACCGCTTCGCCGAACTGGTCCGGAGGGCCGTCCAGTACGCCCGGCAGTCCATCGTCACTCCCGTCGAGGGAACCATGATCACGCTGCTCCACGAATGGGCCGAAGCCGTTTACGAGCAGCGTCTGAAGATGACGGACTTCGTCGAGCTCCTTTCCTATTCCCTTCACATTGCCGAGAAATCGCTCAAGGAGACCCCTGAGAAGCTGGAGGTCCTCGCCAGGGCCGGCGTCGTGGACGCCGGAGCTAAGGGTTTCTTCGATTTCCTCGAGGGGGTCGTCAGCTTCATCCGGAAAGGGGACATCAAGGAGATCATCAAGGCAGAGAGCGCTCCTCTCCCCGCTCCAGCGGGTCTCCATAACAGCCGGAACCGTATCACGAAACGATATTGCTCCGAGGCCTTGATCGTCGGCGAAAACATCGATACCGGGGCTGTCCGGGCGGCGGTCCAGGCCTCGGGTGAATCGGCGATCGTGGCCGGCTCCCGGTCCAAGGTCCGCATCCACGTCCACACAGACTCGCCCGCGGACCTGTTTGCCGAGGTCGGCCACTTCGGGACGATCGTTGAGATCAAGGCGGACGACATGCTTCGTCAGTTTGAGGCCGCCCATCAGAGGAAGTCTCCTGTCGCCCTGGTGACGGATTCAGCCTGCGATCTGCCCGGCGAAATCTTGGACGACCACCAGATCCATCTCATCCCCTTCACCTTGTCCTTCGGCGACAGCCTCTTTCTCGATAAGGTCACCATCACTCCCGATCTGTTTTACAAGACGCTGAAGGCCTGCCGGGAAGTTCCCAAGACTGCCCAGCCATCTCAGGCGGTGGTGAAGGGGCTTTTCGAGTTCCTAGCAGGACATTATGAACGGGTCCTGGTCGTCGCCATCTCGGATAAGCTCACGGGCCTCTACCGGCAGGCCATGGCCGCCCGGGAATCCGTTGCCCCCGATAAAATCTCGGTCATCAATTCGCGGCACATTTCGGCTTCCCAGGGGCTCATCGTCCTCCGCGCGGCCGAGGCCGTCCGGGCCGGTCTCGACGCCGGGGAGATCGCCGCCCTAGCCGAAGACTGGGTTAGCAAAACCCGGCTTTGGGTGGACGTCCGGACCTTGAAATACTTGGTTCGCGGCGGCCGGGTCAGACCCCTCAAAGGATTCCTGGCGGGACTCCTCAACATCAAGCCCATCATCAGCCTCGATGCGGAGGGCAAGGCCGTGGCCCTCGGCAAATCCTTCAGCCGGCGACGGAACATGAAGAAGATCGTCGGGATGATCCGCCAGGAAACCGCGGGCCGGAAGGTCTGGAACTACGCCGTCGTCCACGCCCAGAATCCTTATCGGGCCCTGCATTACGCCGATGAGCTGGCCCCCATTGTGGGCAAAAAACCGGTCTTTATCATGGACATCTCGCCCGTCATCGGGGTCCACAACGGAATCGGTGTTGTCGGCGTCTGCCTGATGTTCGAGTGACCAGGACGGACAGTCGCGGCCCGGCCGTTCCGGGGCCTCCGAAAAATCCAGGTCCGGCGGCCGGCCCTGCATGAAAATGGGGATCTCCCCATGGAGATCCCCTCGGCCAGAGGCGAGGGCCTCGTTAGAATCCCGGGCTGATGTAGAACTGGAAGTGCCAGCCCCGCTCCGGCCGGGATATCGGATAGACGTAGTTGAGGCCCATGACCAGCATGCCGAAGAGGTTCGTCCTCAGGCCGATGCCTGTGCTCGAAATGGGCTTGCGTTTCCCTCCGTCGTAGAACCAGGGCAGGACGTCTTCTTTCGTTGCGCCGCCCCACCAGTAACCGGGCGCCGTGGCCCAGGCGATGCCGGCATCGTAGAATCCATAAAACTCAAGAGGCCAGGCACCGAAATAGCCCTTGCCCAGTCCAAGAAGTCTGAAGAGCGGGAACCTGAGTTCGGCGTTGGCGACGATAATCTTGCTGCCGAACAACCGGCCGTAATCAAATGTTTCGCCACTCGTGAACGACTCATAGCCGCGGACGAGATCCCAGTAGCCAAGGTAGAGCGGGTAAAATCGGTTGTCTCCGGCGTCCTTTCCGTAGCGCCCAAGGTGGAGGGCTCGGAAGGCCAGGGTGAACGGCTTGACCGGGATGATGTATTTCCGGAAGTCGGCCGCGAGCGTCGTGAACGTGACGCTGCCAACGGCCTGGGACACGGCCAGGCCGTAGCTCTGCCCGATGATCGGGCTCGTCGCTCCGAAGATCCCCGTGTCATAGTAAAGGCCGGTCGTCGCGTAGCCGTAATCGAGGCCCGGCAAGGAGCTCTTTTGCTTGCCGTAGAAAATTTCGTAGCCCGTTGCCAGGGAATAGGCCCGCGTATACATGGTATCGTTGTAGCCGATGTGGCGGTAGCCGCCGCTCAGCTCGATGCGCTGGGCAGAGTTCAGGGGGTAAGAAGCGAAGGCCGAAAAGTCATAGTTGATGATCCTGAAGATCTCCGTATTCTCGACGAGGGCCGGCTCGCCGTATGTCGGGCGATCACCGGGATTGACGGGATCAACATACGGATAATAATAATAAGGGTAAGGGTATACGATCCGCTGAACAGCCGCCCCCCAATTCAGACGTTTGCTGGTGTTGAGATAGGCCAGGACGCCCGAGGTGTCGATGATCTGGGGCCCCGTAATCGCCGTCGTGATAACCGTGTGCGTGCCCAGCATATCGCTCCAATAGGCGGAGATCCCTCCAGCTCCGTAGGTTCCGTACCTGTCGACGCCGACGGCCAGCGTGGGCGGAGTCACATAATCCAGGGTGAGCTTCGGTTTGTATCCTGAAACCGCGAAATTCGTGTCTTTAGGCAATCCGAAGAGGGGATTCTTGAGGAGCCCCATCAGGGAGCCCTCGGACTGCGTCCTCGGCGGCAGGAGGCCCGGGTTCCTGTCGAACTGAGCCAGGTAGGCCTGGCCTTCGAGGAGGGCCGGATCCGTCATGACCGAGATCGAATAATTCCCTCCGTCGTACGTGCTGAGGTAAATGTGGCCCGCCTGGGTCAGGGTGATCGCCGGGCTCAGCTCCGTGATTCCGGTGACGCCCGTATAGAGGTTCGTAACTTGGAAGATCTTCCCTGAGTCCAAGTCGATTCGGTACACATCGGTTTTGCCGTTCTGGTCCGACAAGAAGTAAAGCCCCCTGGAATCCGCCGTCCATTGGGGGTTGATGTTCTTCCCGTTGGGGAAGCCGAGGACCTTCTGGATCTGGCCCGATTCCACGTCGAGGAGCGCTAGCTCATAATGGCCAATATCGACCCACTCGAGGTTTGTAGTGAACCTCTCGGTCGAGAACGCGATCCTTTTTCCGTCGGGCGACCAGACCGGCTGGAGGTCGCCGTAAACATCCCGGGTCATCTGCTTAAGGACGTTGTGCTCGAGGTCGTAGATGAAGATGTCCGTGACGCCCCCGGCCAGGGCGGAGAAGGCGATGTAGCGGCCGTCGGGCGACCAGCAGGGACTTAAGATCTCGCCGAGCTCGTTGAAGGGAATTTCCTTCTCGACCTTGTCCCGCCTCATGTCAAAAATCGTCAGGACGGGCCGCCCCTTCGTGACCCCGCCGAGGACGAATTTTTCGCCCTTGGCGTCCCACGAACCGGCCGAACGGATGAACTGGATGCTCTCATAATGGGGGTCGAGGGCCGTCGAGATCAGCTTCCGCTCGACCTTTCCCCCTTCGGCATCGGCCAGGAACATGTCGATGGAGAAGAGGTCCCGGCTGGACATGAAGACCATCTGCTTGCCGTCCGGGCTGACGGCCGGCGAGATGTTGTACCTGCTGTTTTCCGTCCCCTTGATGAGCATCTTGGCAAATTTCTCCGTCTGCTGGGTCTTTTCGGCCACGGGATTATAGGCGTCCTGCATCGATTTGTGCCAGTCGGCCGAAAGCTGCTTGAGCTTGGTCCCCAGAATGCCCTCGAGGATGATCTCGTAGTCGCCGGACCGGCCGACCGACTTCATCATCTTTCCGATGACTTCATCCCCCCACCGGCCCGTGATGTAGGCCCACAGGGCCTGGCCCCAGCGGTAAGGGAAGTACTTGTAGGAATTGTCGAGCTTGTTGATCGCCGGCAGGTCCTTGCGTTGGACGGCGTCCCTCATCCACATCGCCGTATTGGGGTCCACGGGTCCGATGGAGAGGTACTCGGCCATCCCTTCGATGAACCAGAGCGGGATCCGCAGGTTCGCGTCGTTCACCCGGGCGGCGTCAGAATGCCCCTGGGACATCATGTCGTACTGAAAGGCGTGGACGAGCTCGTGGCCGATGACGTGGTCGGTCTCATAGAGAGACGCGCCGTAGGGAAGGACGATCCTCCGCTTGAAGGACTCCGTGACTCCCCCGGTCCCCTCCCCCATCAACTCGGGGATGACGGTGGTCTGCTGGAACTGCGGGCTGCTCCCGTAGAGGATGAGAGGCTGACGGGTCTTCAATTCGTAATTGAACATCCGGGCCAGCCGGGAGTACCAGCGCTCGGCCATGAGTCCGGCGAGCTTGACGGTCTGCTCGTCCTCCAGATAAAAGTAGATGTCGAAATGCCGGGTCTTCATGATCTTGAAGTTAAACCTCTGGTACTGGACTTTGTTCCGGCCGTAGTACTGGGCGTTCAATCCCGGCGCCAGGGCTCCGGCCACGAAGGCCAGGAGAGCGACGACGGCGAAGATTCTCGAAGAAGGCGTCAGGCGCATGGAAGTCCTCCTTTGATGGTCCTATTGTAGCGGATTAAAGAAAGGACGGGAAATCTCCCCGGCAACGGGGATGCAGACTTGTCCATAGGTCGAAACTCCTTTCGACCCCTTCCCGCAACCATTCTATCCTATCCCTCAGGATTTGTCCAGAACCTTTCGTCCTCCAAGTACCCGGGTGCCTGCGCATCCGTTGCCGAATTCTGGAATTCATTTTGTGTCCCTGGATTCCATCGTGCGCCCTGCCGGCATGTGGAAGGGTCCCGCTCCGTTGACCTGTCCCGCTCAAATACAGTAAGATGCCTGAGGTTTGAAATGGCCGCAACCATCCTGATCATCCTCGCCGTCATGGGGATCGCCTACGCCCTGGCCAAAGCCAAGGGGTTGTCGGTCGAGCTGAGCATGTTCGCCTCGGCCCTGGCGGGCGGGATCGCGGGCGGCTTTTTCCGGACCCCCCCGGCCGAAGAGCTCGGGCGGCACTTGGTCGAAGGGGCCTTCACCTACCTCGACGTCGTTCTCGTCTTTTTCACGGCCACCCTGTTCATGAACATCGTCAGCGAGTCCGGCGGCGTCGACTACGTCGTCAGCGCGACGGTCAGGGCCTTCGGCCGCAAGAGGGCTGCCGCCCTCCTTGTCCTGATGATCATCGTCCTCATCCCGGGCGCCCTGACCGGGGCGGGAAGCGTTTCCCTTCTTGTCGTCGGGGCCCCCGTGGCCATGGCTCTGGGCCGGCTGGGCATCCCGAAGAAAAGGGCGGCCGCGATCCTCTTCATTCTGGCCGGGCTGAGCGCAGCGGCCCCGCCCGTCAACATCTGGGCCATGATCCTCTGCGCCGGAACGGCCATCCCCTATGTCGGCTTCGAGCTCGTTCTGGGAATCCCCTGCCTTCTCCTCGGCGCCTTCACCGTATTTCTGCTCGGCTGGAAGAGGGATCCGAACTCCGCCGACGCGTCAGGCGAGCTGCCTCCTGCCATCGCGGGAATGACGTGGTGGAGGGTCCTCGTTCCGTTCGTCATCTTCTTCGGCCTGGTTGTCTCCGGCCGCCTCTGGCCCTTCTCGACTCCCATCCTTGGGCTGGCCCTGGAGTTCTCGGTCGCGGGGCTGGCTGCCCTGCTGCTGAGTCCGCGGAGGCTCCCTGTTTTGACCCTGTCCTTGGACACGGTCCGGCGGCTCCTGCCCCTCCTCTCGACGATGGTCATCGTCGGCATGCTCCAGCAGGTCATGACGGCGACCGGCGTCCGCGGCCTCCTGTCCTATGCCGTCATCTCCATGCCGCTTGTCCTCCTCTTTATCATGCTCCCGATCGTCATTCCCGTCTCCGAGGGGGTCCTGACCTATGGCGCGGCGGCGATCATCGGCATTCCGCTCGTCTGGTTCCTGGATTCCATTGGATATCACGCGACGGTTGTCATCGCGGGGCTCACCCTGCTCTGGCCCCTGGGGGACGGCTTGCCGCCCACGGCACTCATCGGGCGGCTCAGCATCATGGTGTCCGGGTACCGCGACTCGTATTGGAGCTTCCTTCGATCGACCTGGGTCCCCTGGCTGGTCATCACGGCCGCTGGACTCCTGATGATCCTCTTCAGCTCGAAGCTTGCATTTCTCGTGCGCTGGAGCATGTGAGGAGTCTGATGAGCCATATGAATCGGAGGTTCGGATGCCCTGGGTCATGATTGCCTATTATATGATCAGCGGTTTCCTCCTGGCCCTTCTCGCCTGGAACTTCGTCCGGGAAAAGAAGAGCCTGGACAACCTCGTCCTTTACCTTCTCGTCATGATCCCTCTCGTCTTGAGGCTTCTCCGGGTAAAATAGGTGGGTGACGATGAAGCGAGAGAAACTTGCCAAACCGCTGCTTGCGGCGGCCGCGCTCGCCCTGATCATCTGGGGAGGGCTCCCCCTCTACCGGCACCGCCACTTTGACATGCCGGTCGTCGAAGGCCAGGGAGTCACGCGCGTCGTCCGACTGAGCGAATACGGCCCCGGTCTTAGGGGCACCATGGCCGACACTTCCGTCTTTGTCCTCGAGGGAAAGGAATCCGGAGGCAAGGCCGTCCTTCTCGGCGACACCCACGCGAACGAACCCGAAGGCCTTCTTGCCTCCCTCCTCTTCATCGAAAATGCCGTCGTAGAAAAGGGGACGCTTTACGTCATTCCGTTCTTCAATAACAGCGGCAGCCGGAACACCCGCCCCGGTGACGGCTATCCCCTCTACTTCGAGATTCCGACAGACTGGGGGCTCTTTCAAGTCAGAATGGGCAATCGTGACGCTTCGCCCCTTGACCAGTGGCCCGACCCGGACGTCTATGTCCATTACCCGGACAAACAGCTTCTCTCGTTCATCGATGTCCGGAACGTCAACCGGACCTGGCCGGGCCGGCCCGGTGGGCCCCTGATGGAGCGCGTCACGTTCGGCGCCATGGAGATCATGCGGAGGGAAGGCGTCGACGTGGCCATCGATATCCACGGCGCGGAGACAATGTTCCCGGTCACGAACTGCATTGTGGCCCCTGAAAAATCGGTCAAGATCGCCACCCTGGCCGCCCTGAACGTCAAGGCCAAGGAAGGATTCGAGAATCACGTCGAACCCTCTCCGGTCGGATTCCGTGGCCTCTCTCACCGGGAGATCGGCGACCATTCCGGGACGCTGCCCTTCCTGCTCGAAGCGCCCATCCCCTTCCTGGACCAGCCCACCGGGCCGAAGACGCCGAAGCTCCTCCTCGACGGAAAGGACCCCTTTCTCCTCAGCCTGGCCCGGAGGAAAAAGCTCTTCGTCGCCTATGACGAGTCCGGCTGGCCCCTGCCGAAGCGCGTCGGTCAACATTGTTCCGTGATTCTCGAGATCTTTCGCCAGTTCTCGAAGAGGAACCCGGAAAAGGCCATCGTCGTGAGGAACGTCCCCCGATACGCCGACGTCGTCCGGAACGGAGTCGGGCACTATTTGTTGAACCCGGCCGGCGCCGACCGCAAAAACGTCGTAATGAATTGACCGGCAGACCATAAATTTTCTGGAGGTGAACCCAATGGTCCTGATCAAGAAAGCGGGCACGGTGGTGGTTCTCGCGGCCGCTCTGGCGATTTCAGGGGCGCTGTTTGTTTCGACCCGCGCGGAAAGGCTGCCGGCCGCGGAGGCGATAGAGGTCTCCGAAAACTGCACGGTGATCATGGTGGGGAAAGACGCCTCAGCGGACGGCTCGACCATGACGACCCACGCCGCCGACTGCGGGGTCTGCGACTTCACCTGGCGCCATGTGCCGGCCGCCGACCACAAGCCCGGCGAAACGAGGAAGATCTATCATATCAACCAGATCCGGACTTGGCCCCCCTCGCAGGGCCTGAAATGGGACCTCATCAAGAAAGACTTTACCGGAGTCGAAATCCCTGAGGTTCCCCACACATACGGCTATCACCATGCGGTCTTCGGCTACATGAATGACCAGCAGCTGGCCATCGGCGAGTCGACGGTCGGCAACCAACGGAGGATGTCGAATCCCACGCCCTCGGGCGTTATGGACATCACCATGCTCACCCTCCTCGCGATGGAGCGCGCCCGGACCGCCCGGGAGGCCATCAAGCTGATGGGGGGACTGGCCGAACAATATGGCTACGGCTTTCATGACCGGGGGGAGATGCTGGCCGTCGCCGACCCCAAGGAAGTCTGGCTTTTCGAGATCATGCCAGTCGGGCCCCTGTGGACTCCCGCGAGCGGCAAGCCGGGAGCGGTCTGGGCGGCCCAGCGTGTCCCGGACGACGAAGTCTCGGTCTGCACGAACGAGTCGCGGATCGGCGAAATCGACGCCGCCAACCGGGATTTCTTCCTGGCTTCACCGAACGTCGTTTCCTACGCGGTCGAGGCCGGTCTCTACGATCCGAAAAGCAACCAAGCGTTCAATTGGAAGCGGGCTTACAACCCCGTCGAGGCCAGCGCCTCGAGCGACCCGCGGCGGTCGCGTCTCTGGCGGTTCTTCGACCTGGTCGTTCCCTCCCGGAAGCTCAGCCCTGAGACGCCCAATATGGATTTTCCGTTTTCAGTCAAGCCGGAGAGAAAGCTCTCCGTGGAGGACGTCATGGCCCTGACGCGGGACAAGTCCCAGGGAACGCCCCTGGATCCTGTCCGAGGCCTGCGGGGAGGGCCGTTTGAGAACCCGAACTATTACAAAGGAACCCGGCTCATCAGCGTTCCCAACGTCGAATACACGACGGTGACCCAGAGCCGGGCCTGGCTCCCGGACGTGATCGGCGGCATCGTGTGGGTCGCCCTGGGCTCCCAGGACACGTCCTGCTACATCCCCTTTTACGCGGGCGTCACGGACATCCCGAAGTCCTTTTCCGTCGGCGACCACTGGGTCCTCAACCGTGAGGCCGCCCGCTGGGCCTTCGACTACGTGGATTTCCATGTCCAGGTGGCCTACAATGCAGCTATCGCCGACGTCAAGGAGGCCCAGAAGAAATGGGAGGGCGGGGCCGTGGCCGGAATCCCGGAGACCGACCGCCAGGCCCTGGAGCAATTTCGGAAGAGTCCGGCCGCGGCGGCCCGTTTCCTGACCGGGTACTGCCTGACGAATGCCAGAAACGTGATCGAAGCCTGGTGGAAGCTCGGGGACGACCTCTGGGTCAAATACAATCACGTCATGCTCTACAGCGCGGAGAAAAGGTCGAGCGGTCGGATCCCCACGGCCAACCCCGACTGGTGGAACAGGGCCGTCCGAGCCCACGACGTCCTGACGGAATCCGAAGGGAAGAAATGGCCACTGGATACGGCGAATCGTGAATCCCGGAATTTGCCAAAGAAGGAGGAAACACATGAAACGTGGAAAGATCCTGGCCCTGGGTGGCGTCCTCATCTTATCGTTCCTCTTGGCCGCCTCCCCCGACGGCCAAAAAGGCGCCTCTCCGCCGTCAGATTCGCAAGAGCTCCTCGGGTCCGCCGAGTCATGCACCTCCATCCTCGTCGGCAAGGACGCTTCGACGGACGGCTCGGTCATGACTACGCACACCTGCGATTGCGGCGTCTGCGACTGGACGTGGCGGCACGTCCCGCCCGCCGACCACAAGCCGGGTTCAATGCGCCGCATCCTCCACATCTCGCAGTACAAGAC
>Ga0153915_10007132_pt1 | contig 10525 bp, 10 predicted proteins | sample Opewatmetagenome_2_FD_107003 | JGI IMG/M metagenome (GOLD analysis project Ga0153915, IMG submission 107003) | Freshwater wetland microbial communities from Ohio, USA - Open water 3 Core 3 Depth 3 metaG | ecosystem: Environmental > Aquatic > Freshwater > Wetlands | place: USA: Ohio, Lake Erie... | reverse complement strand
TTCCAGGGATACCAGGTCACCCACCTCTACCTGATGAATCGCGACGGCAGCGGCATCCGCGACCTTTCCGCCAAACTCGACCGCGATCCCAACAACGTTCACTGGGCCACCGATGGCAGCGGCGTGATCTTTCAGTATGACGACCACGGCGATACGAAGATCGCTTTCTATTCCACCGCCGGCCAGCTGAAGCCGGTCGCCGAGCACTCCACCGGGGCCTTCAGCGTGGCGCGCAACGGCGCCATCGCCTATCTCCACACCCTGCCCGATATGCCCAGCTCCGTTGCCGCAACCAGCCTCGCCCGCCCGGAATCGAAAGTCATCACCGATCTGAACCATGACCTGCTGGCCCAGCGCCGGCTGGTGAGGGCCGAGGAAATCTGGACGGAATCCTCCGTGGATAAAAGAAAAATCCATGGCTGGATCATGAAGCCCCCGGACTTCACCGCCGGAAAGAAATATCCGCTGGTCATACAGATTCACGGCGGACCGTTCGCCAACTACGGCGACCGCTTTGACCTGGAAAAGCAGATTCTGGCCGCGCACGGTTACGTGGTGCTCTTCACCAATCCCCGTGGCAGCACCAGCTACGGCGAAGAGTTCGGCAACCTGATTCACCATGCCTATCCTGGCGATGATTTCTTCGATCTCAACTCATCGGTGGATGCGGCGGTCGCCACCGGCTACGTGGACCCTGAGAACCTCTTTGTCACCGGCGGCAGCGGCGGCGGGGTGCTCACCTGCTGGATGATCGGCCGCACCACGCGCTTCAAGGCCGCGGCCTCGCTCTATCCGGTGATCGACTGGTACAGCTTCGCCCTCACCGCCGATATCCCGGTGCTGGTAACCAAATATTGGTTTCCGGGAATGCCCTGGGATTACCCCGAGCAATACAACAAACGGTCGGTCATCTCTCTGGTGAAAAACGTGAAGACCCCCACCCTGCTGATGACCGGCGAATCCGACTACCGCACGCCCATCTCCCAGGCCGAGGAATATTACGAAGCGCTGAAACTGCAGAAAATCGACAGCGTGCTGGTGCGCGTGCCCGACGAGCCGCACGGCATCGCCCAGCGTCCCAGCCACCACATATCAAAACTGTTGCACGTGATGGGATGGTTCGATAAATACCGTCTCCCAGGAAAGACTACGGGGGAATAAAGATTCTTGAAAGCTTCACCACGGAAGCACGGAGGCACAGAGAAAAACAAATAAGTGGGATTATCGCCGGGCATCGACCGTGGGTCCATCCGGCAAAGGCGGCTGATGTTTTCTGTGGCTGCGGTCACGGAGGTTACGGAGAGCACGGAAATAAGACTGGGCGTAGGATTTGCAACCCCCAGCTTAATTCCGTGTTCTCCGTTGCCTCAGTGAGCGCAGCATGAAAATACCAATCGTCCGTTCACCCTACGAAAGGCCGTGTTCTTTGCCCGTGCGATAATCCCACTTTTCTTTTGCTTTTCTCCGTGACTCCGTGTCTCCGTGGTAGGTTCTTTACCACTTCCGATTCGTAAACTCCACCAGCGCCTCCAGCTTGCCCTGCGCCGCGCCGGAATCAATGGACGCTGCCGCCAGCGGCACGGCCTCGGCCAGCGAATCGGCCCGGCCGGCCGCCACCAGGGCGGCGGCCGCATTCATCAGCACCACGTCGCGCCGCGCGGAATTCTTCCCGGCCAGAATGTCGCGGATGATCTCAGCGTTCTGGTGAACATCGCCGCCGGTGATGCTGCTCAACGGGGCGCGCGCCAGCCCGAACTGCTCGGGCGTCACTTCATATACTCGCACCCACTCGCCCCGTACCTCGCCGATCTTGGTCGGGCCGGTAATCGTGATCTCATCCAGGCCATCCACCCCATGGACAACCAGCGCCCGCTTCAGCCCCAGCATCTTGAGTGCCTGGGCCAGCTTTTCCACCAGGTCTTCGGAATAGACGCCCACCACCTGCGCGGAAGCCCCCGCCGGATTCGTCAGCGGCCCCAGCAGGTTGAACACGCTGCGCAGCGGACGCAGCTCCCGCCGCGCCCGCTGCACATGTTTGGTGGCCGAGTGCATGGCCGGCGCGAACATGAACGCAATGCCCACCTCCTGCAGGCAGGCGGCGATCGTCTCCGGCGGAATCGCGATGTTGACGCCCAGCGATTCCATGACATCAGCCGATCCGCACTTGGACGTGATCCCCCGGTTGCCGTGCTTGGCCACCCGCACCCCTGCCCCGGCGATGACCAGGGCCGAAGCCGTTGAAATATTGAAGGTGTCGCTGGCGTCTCCGCCGGTGCCGCACGTATCAACCAGTGCCTCACGCTCGGTGCCGCTGACATCGAGGGTGTTCTCGTTGTGCAGAGGCAGCGGCTGGGCCGCCGCCCGGATCGCCTCGGCGAATCCGACGATCTCTTCGACGGTCTCGCCCTTCATATGCAGCGCCACCAGCAGCGCGGCGATCTGCGCATCCGAGGCCTGCCCCGCCAGCAGCGCGCCCATGACCGCGCGTGCCTCTTCCCGGTCCAGCGAGTGCCGGTGGTGAGCGATCTTGTGGATAGCTTCAGTGATCATAAGGGGAACAATAGATTATCAGGGGAAGCGAGATCGGGAAATCGGGACATCTGGTCATCGGAATCGGATCAGCGAGAAATCGGCAGATGTGGCGGGCCCCGAAATTCATCCGTCCGCAAAAATCCGGACGTAGAGACGTAACTTGTTACGTCTCAAAGGCCGGCGGATGTAGATACCCATGCGGGAACAAAACGGTGTTGTCAATTCGGGACACGACAGTCCAGGTGGCGGCGACCCCCGATGACCAGATGACCAGATGTCCCGATTTCCCGATCTGCGCCGGATTTCCCGATCTCTTTCGACGTTACCCGATCGAAACCAGCGAATTGTTAACCGCATGTACCGCCAGCGCGATGCGGTTCTGCACACCCACCTTGCGCATCAGTTTGGCCACGTGGGCTTTGACCGTGCGCTCGGCGATGGCCAGGGGCGCGGCGATTTCTTTATTCGAGCGGCCGATGGCCACCATCTCCAGGACTTCCTTCTCGCGCGCGGTAAAGGCGGCCCGGCCGGCGGGGAAGATGCGTCCCGGCGAGTTGCTGGCGCGCTCAATGAACAGAGAAAGCACGCGGCGCGGCGCCCAGACTGAGCCTCCGCCAACCGTGTGGACCGCCTGCGCGAACTCCGCCGCCGCGGCCGCTTCATCCACATAACCTTTAGCTCCGGCGGCAATCGCCCTGAGGATCGTCTCTTCATCGATCCCCGAGCCCATCACGATAATGCGGGCGCTGGGATGAGCCTTCTTCAGTGATTCCATGACCTCGAACAGATCCGTGCGGGTGCGGCTCGCCAGCAAAACCACATCAATGTTCTTCTGGCTGCCAAACTCTGCGACCGTGGTGGCCACCAGTTCCAGGTGAGGCTCCGATCCCAGGAGGGTGCACAAACCCACAAAGCGCAGCGGATCACTCTCGATCACGGCAATCCGGACCGGTCGTTCTTTTTTCGCAAGCGTGGCTTTCATCAGCCCTCCTTGGGCGGTTCTCGCAGGATGAACGCCGAACCTCAAAAACCGGTCGGCATCGCCCCTGCAGTAAGCATGACACGGAATCCGGAGAACCGATGCGGTACGAAAGACCAGACCGAACTGGCGATTGGACGGCAAGGGACATGTTCAGCAAGATGAAGATTAGTAATCGGGTATTTGTGATTGCCAGAATTGCCATGATTGCCAGTATCGCCGATATTGCTACGATTGCCGGCCTCATTGGAATGATCTGCTTTTCAATTTTGGCAATACTGGCAATCACACGTGCCCGATTACCAATCTCCCTCGAATTGCCCCGCCCGCCCCACCTCTTATAGAATCACTGGTTCCCTTCAGCACAGAAACGTTCGCTGTCGAACCAACCCAACATGAAAATTCACGAATATCAGGCAAAAGCGATCTTATCGAAATACTCGGTGGCCGTGCCCCGCGGCGAAATGGCTTTGACCCGCGAAGAGGCCGAAACCGCCGCCAAACGGCTGTTCGACCAGAAGGCCTCGGGCGTGGTCGTCAAAGCCCAGATTCACGCCGGCGGACGCGGCAAGGGCGGCGGCGTGAAAGTCGCCAAAACCCTGGACGAAGCCAAAGGCTGGATCGACAAAATTCTGGGCATGCGCCTCGTGACCCACCAGACCGGCCCTGAAGGCAAGATCGTGCAGCGGTTGCTCATCGAAGAGACCCTGCCTATCGAGCGTGAGCTGTATCTGGGCATCGTGGTGGACCGGGCCACGGCCCGTCCGGTGTTCATGGCTTCGGCTTCCGGCGGCATGGAAATCGAAGAGGTGGCCGCCAAGGATCCCAAGGCCATCTTGATGGAATACATTGATCCGGTCATCGGCTTCCAGGCCTTCCATGCGCGCAAGCTGGCTTTCGGTCTGGGCTTGAAGGCCGCGCAGCTCAACGACGCGGTCAAGCTGATGACCGGGCTGTACCGCGCGTTCATCGAGACCGATGCCACGATGGTTGAGATCAATCCCTTCATCACCACCACCGACGGACGCGTGTTCGCCCTCGACGCCAAGGTCAACTTCGACGACAACGCCCTCTTCCGTCATCAGGACCTGCGCGAGTTGCGCGACATTACCGAAGAAGATCCGCTGGAAGTCGAGGCCTCGAAGTACAGCCTCAACTACATCAAGCTCGACGGCAACATCGCCTGCATGGTCAACGGCGCGGGCCTGGCCATGGCCACCATGGATATCGTGAAATACGCCGGCGGCTCGCCCGCCAACTTTCTCGACGTGGGCGGCGGCGCCAACGCCGAGCAGATTCAGCATGCCTTCGAGATCCTGCTCAGCGACAAGCACGTCAAGGCGCTGCTGATCAACATCTTCGGCGGCATCCTGCGCGTGGATACGCTGGCCAACGGCGTGGTGCAGGCGGCCAAAGCCACCAACTTCAACCTGCCGCTGGTGCTGCGCCTGGAAGGCACGAATGTGGAAGAGGGCCGCGAGATCCTGAAGAAGTCAGGCCTGAACTTCCAGGTGGCCGACAACATGAAAGATGCCGCGGAAAAAGTCGTGGCAGCAGCAGGGAAATAGCCCTCGAAGAGGGCAGCGGTGTGAAGATTTTAAATTTGAAATTTAAAATTCTAAATTTCAAATCTTTTTTCTACTTCTGACTACGACACGCTAAAAACCTATGTCCATACTTGTAGACAAATCAACACGACTCATCGTCCAGGGCATTACCGGACGCGAGGGAACATTCCACGCCAAAGGCTGCGCCGAATATGGCACGCCGGTGGTGGGCGGCGTGACGCCCGGCAAGGGCGGCACGACCCACGAAGGCTGGCCGGTCTTCAACGGCGTCAGGGAAGCCAAAGACGCAACCGGGGCCAACGCCACGGTCATCTTCGTTCCGCCGCCCTATGCCGCCGACGCCATCATGGAAGCCGTGGACGCCGAGATGCCGCTGATCGTCTGCATCACCGAAGGCGTTCCCGTGCTCGACATGGTGCGCGCCTGGGAGTATCTCAACATCAAAGGCAAGTCGCGGCTCATCGGCCCGAACTGCCCCGGCATCATCTCCCCCGGACGCTGCAAGATAGGCATCATGCCCGGCCGCATTCATAAAGAGGGCAAAATCGGGATTGTCTCCCGCTCGGGCACCCTGACCTATGAAGCGGTCTACCAGTTGACCCAGCGCGGCATCGGACAATCCACCGCCATCGGCATCGGCGGCGATCCGATTATCGGCACCAACTTTATTGACGCGCTCCGGCTGTTCAACGACGACCCCGAGACCGAAGCCGTCATCATGATCGGCGAAATCGGCGGCAACGCCGAAGAGAGCGCCGCCGAATACGTGAAGCAGCACATGAAGAAGCCTGTGGTCTCCTTCATCGCGGGCCAGACCGCCCCTCCGGGACGCCGCATGGGCCACGCCGGAGCAATCATCTCCGGCGGCCACGGCACGGCCGCCGAAAAGATGAAAGCCCTGGAAGCCGCGGGCATCGCCGTGGCCAGGTCCCCGGCCGTCATCGCGCAGACGCTGCTCGACCGCATCGGGAAGTAAAAAAAGAGCATCCACCGCAAAGGACGCTAAGGGCGCAAAGGAATGTAAATGTAAAAGAGACGTGACGTCATCCCGAAGTCCGTCAGGAGCGCGCGCTTTCTTCAGCGCGCGAGTAGGACTGAGGGACCTTGCGCTTCGTTTGGAGTGCGTGGAACTTGACGGTGCGAGGACGACCGCGAACGCTAGGAGCCCATAAGAAGCCGGGGGAATAGAATCCTCCTGGGGCGCCGCTCCCAGTGACACAACAGAGTCCCGGAAACACGCTACAGGAGAACAAGAAGACCCAATGCAAACCATTCAACGCACATTTTCCATCGTAAAACCCGATGCCGTCGCTAAAGGCGCCACCGGCGACATTATCCGCATGATCGAAGAGAAGGGATTCCGCATCATCGGCATCAAGATGCTGGAAATCTCCAAGCACCAGGCCGAGGGCTTTTATGCCGTCCACGCCAGCCGGCCGTTCTTCGACTCGCTCACCACCTTCATGTCGAGCGGCCCGATCGTGGCGCTGGCCTTGGAAAAGGACAACGCCATCGCCGACCTGCGTAAGCTGATGGGCGCCAACAACCCGGCCAACGCCGAAGAAGGCACTGTCCGCAGGAAGTGGGCTGACAACATCGAACACAACGCCATCCACGGCTCCGATGCCGACGACACCGCGCGCTTTGAACTGAGCTATTTCTTCGCCGGGTATGAGCTGAACCGGTAGGAAGGCGGCCGTTGGCAATTAGCAATTGGCAGTTAGCCGTTAGCACTTGGCCGTTAGCACTTGGCCCTTGGCGCTTGGCGCCTGGCCACTTTGATTGTCATCCTGAGGGCGCGTTCTTTGCGCCCGAAGGACCTCTGTACTCGCTGTAAGTTGCCCTCACGGCTTTTGTCAGCGCATCGAATGCTCGCCCTACGCCGCCCGCCGTCTCTTGAAAAACTGCACGGCGCGCTCATGCTCCATCGCCTTCTCCCGCGTTGGAAACGTTCCCAGATTGCGCCTCTTGCCCGTCTTGGGATTTTTCGAGCGCGAATACAGGCGATATTCGCCGCTCGGTAATTTGCGGATCATAATGGACACTCCTCTCAGATGAGATGCCCGGCGCAGACGCAACGTCAATCGGCCCCAGGTGTAAGGATCATGAAATTCCGGAGGGCATATCTCCCATCCGGCCACGGCCATTGATCGATGAGCGCTTGCCCTTCGGGCCACGTGCAGAGGGCACAAAGGAACACCAGGGGTTTGGTATCCTTAATTCGTACATGCCCGCGCGCTGACACCGCAATATGTGCAAAAAGGAAAGAATGAACTCATGCGACCTTTCATCCAGCGATATCTCGCCCCTTGTGTGTTGTTCTTTATTTTCTGCGCGATTGCACCCATGCAGTCCATCGCGCAAAGCATCGCTCCTTCTTCCGGCAAGGCCCTGTGCTCGGCGCTGACCCCGGCGGACTTCACCAAAGCCGGCATTCCGGTATCTGGTCTTGGCCAGGCCAACCTTGATGGCAACGATGGCGCATACTGCGTCTACACCAGTAAAGCCGGCAAAGTTGAGTTCGACATCTTTTTCCCCGCCGGGGCTAACCCCAGAGATGTAGACGCAACCGAGAAGACCGTTCTGGGCGAAGGCGGATGCAGGCATGAACCCCTCCGCCTCGCCGGAGCCGACGACGCCCAGATCTGCCTGAACATGCCTGACCTGAAGGACTCGTCCTCCATCGTGGTCCGCAAAGGCAAAGCGGTCTTCGACATCGTGGTCCCCAAAGGCGCGAAGGCGCGGCAGCAATTGATTGATCTGGCCCGGATCGTACTTGGCCGATTGAAGCAGTAATCCGTGTTCTCCGTTGCCTCAGCGATCAGCGGCTATCAGCGTAAATCAGCGGCAAATTTTCTTTTGCTTTTTCTCCGTGGTGGATTCTTGGTTTTTACTTCGACACCTTATATACCGCCCACTCTCTCCCGTTCCACCACGTATCCATCACCGAGCCGTTCTCGCTTCTCCAGAACACGTCCACGCGGTTGGACTGAAAGCCGCTGAGCGGAGCCGGCGCTGAGGCCATGGGCTCGGCCGAAAGTTGCGACACCACCCACCGGCGCCGGCTCAGCCATGTGTCCATCAGGGAGCCGTCGGCGCCCTTCCAGAAAACGTCAATCCGGGTTCCGCGAAATCCGATGCCCGCCAGCGGCGCAGGATGAGAAGCCATCTGGTCCGTCGAAAGTTGCGACACCACCCATCGGGCGCCGGTCCACCACGTGTCCATAAGCGAGCCGTCCGCGCCCTTCCAGAAAACGTCCAGGCGGTTGCGCGCGCTGTTGAGCGGAGCGGGCGCCGAGTCCATCGCATCGGTCGAAAGCTGCGTGACGACCCATCTCGATCCGTTCCACCAGGTATCCATGAGGGAGTTGTCTGCGCCTCTCCAGAAAACGTCCATGCGGTTGGGCTGAAAACCAGTGATCGGAGCCGGACCCGAGGCCATCTGCTCCGACGAGAGCTTGGTATCGAGCCAGGCCTTCCCATTCCACCACGTGTCCACGAGCGCGCCGTCACGGCCTTTCCAGAAAACATCCATCCGGTTGGGTTGAAAGCCGGTAATCGCCGCCGGGGCCGAGTCCAGCTGGCCGCGCGAAAGCCTGGTGTCGGTCCAGCCCTTTCCCGTCCACCATGTGTCCATGAGCGACCCATCCGAACCTCTCCAGAACACATCCATCCGGTTCGGTTGAAAACCAGTAAGCGGGGCGGGTACCGATTCCAGTGGGCCCGGTGAAAGCCTGTTTGTCGCCCAGCTGCTCCCGGTCCACCATGTGTCCATGAGCGACCCATCCGAACCTCTGTAGAAGACGTCCATTCGATTCGCGGTGAAGCCGGTGATGGGGGCCGGCGTGCCCATGGCATGCTGGCCAAAAGCCTGCACGCTCATGATCGCCAGCAGTGTGCCGAACAGCAACCCGTTCCACGAGCGCCTTAAGACCTTCATACTTCCTCCCTGAATAAGAAATTTGATGGGCGTGCCAGGCGCGGATCTGAATGGCTGCCCTAACAGCCGTGCCGGGCTGTCCTGAAAATTGCTCAAAAACATCGTGCATCACCAAGGCCGGCCAGCACAAGGATTCATTGCGGCCCGGCCGTTCCCGTTCTTGATTCCCCTCGCTTCATTCTTTCTGCCCGGAAGGAAAGTTACTGCCGTTCCGGCGGCAGCGCGCTCCTGATAATATCCGCGACCGCCTGCATCAGCTCATCCCGGCCCGTGTAATTCTTCGGATCAACCGGCGCATGAAAAACCAGGGTTGCCGTTCCGCCTTTGCAGGCATATGTCCCTTTGGGCATCATCTCGAATGTTCCCAGAATCGTGACCGGCACGACCGGAAAGCCGGTCTCAATCGCCAGATGAAACGGGCCTTTCTTGAACGGCAGCAGCCGCCCGTCGGTCGAACGCGTGCCTTCGGGATAAACGGTCATATGGATGCCATGCTGCATGACCTCCCCCGCCCGCCGGATGGCCTGGATCGCAGCCTCGCGGTTGTCGCGCTCCACCGGCACGATCTCCGCCATCTCGATCGCCCGCCCCAGAATCGGAACTTTAAAGAGCTGGCTCTTCGCCAGCGCCGACGTGCGCCCCGGAATGTTCGACAACAGAATGGGCGGATCAAGATCGGAAACGTGATTCGACATGAAGATGTACGTCCCCGCCGGATCAAGCTTGTCGCGCCCGACAGTTTTGACCCTGACCCCGGCCACCCACACGGCCGCCCGGGCCAGGCTGATGCCGCACCAGTAGAGAAATCCAACCCGCCGTGTAATGAAAGTCCAGGGAAAGACAATCAGGGCGGCCACCGGAACCACCAGGATCAGGAACAGCAGGGCGCGGAACCCTCGAAAGTATCCCATCATGGGCGGCGCGCCCCGCTCAGCTCTTCCAGCTTGCGAGGCAGCTTCTCATAGATCCCGCCAAATCCGCCGTTGGAAAGAATGGCCACCACATCGCCGCTCTTCAATTCAGGCGCGATCGACGCAACGATGGCGTCCGCGTCCGGCAGCTCCCGCGCCGCCACCTTGCTTTTCTTGAGCTTTGTGACCACCGATGCGGCCGTGAGCCGCTCCTCTTCCGGAACCGCCAGCGGCTTGAAGATTTCCGCGATCACCACCTGATCGGCCAGCGAGAGGCTTTCGACCAATTCTTTTTCCAGGACTTTGCGCCGCATGGTGTTGGAACGGGGCTCGAACACCGCCCACAGACGCGCCGACGGATACCGCGCGCGCAACGCCCGCAGCGTCGCGGCGATGGCCGTGGGATGATGCGCGAAATCATCAATGATCGTCACACCCCCGATTTCGGCCCTGACCTCCAGCCGGCGCTTGACGCTCTTGAAAGTCCTGAGCGCCTCGGCGATCGCCGGCGCTTCAATGCCATAGTGCGAAGCCAGGGCGGCGGCCGCCGTGGCATTCAGCACGTTGTGCTCGCCCGCCAGGCTGAATTCAAAAT
>Ga0153915_10007131_pt1 | contig 10526 bp, 10 predicted proteins | sample Opewatmetagenome_2_FD_107003 | JGI IMG/M metagenome (GOLD analysis project Ga0153915, IMG submission 107003) | Freshwater wetland microbial communities from Ohio, USA - Open water 3 Core 3 Depth 3 metaG | ecosystem: Environmental > Aquatic > Freshwater > Wetlands | place: USA: Ohio, Lake Erie... | reverse complement strand
GAGACTTCCCTTGACGGCGTAGGTTTCCTGGCCGTCCGCCGAGCGCAGGGACACGCTGCCTTGCAGCACCAGGAGGCGGACGAACCCGGGATTGAAGAGGTCCGCCGGCAGGCTGATATCCGCCCGCGCAACCCCGGCAAGCTCGGTGCCGGCGCCGCTCACCACCACGCGGTTGATGTCGACCAGCTTCGGGGTCAGCCGGCCGCTGAGCTTGACGATGGACTGCGGAGCCTGGGGGAGCGGCACGTCGTAGATCGTGAGCTGGGAGAAATCCGCGGACCATTCCCCTTCCGGCGTGACCAGCCCGGAGACGTCGAAGCTCACGGGCATGGGGGTGCCTTCCAGGGGGAGAGGGAACTTGTCGCCTTTCAGCTTCAGCAGCGCCCCGCCTCCGCGGATGGGGATGGCGGAGACCGCCAGGCCGTAGGAGCCGGTGGCGGTGAGGCCGCCGGCCTCAGAGTAGCGCCCCGTCAGGAAGTAGGAGTTGCCCAGGAACGAGAGGTTGGAGGCGAACCCTACCTGGCCGCCCTCTCCCAGGTCTCCCTCGAAACCGCCTTGGATGGCCACGCCCTTGTAGGTGCCGCTGAAGGCGGTCAGGGACAGGTGGGACTTGTCCAGCCCGAGCCCGAAATGGAAGCCGATGTCCGGATCGTCAATGCTGGTGACCGCTACCGACCGCGCGGACAGGGAAAGCTTGCTGAAGTCAGTGGAAATCGTCGCCTCGGTGGAGACCTCGTAGTGAGAGAGCAGGTTGTACACATCCTGCTGCTCGAGAGAGAGCCTGCCGGCCCCGAGCATCAGGTGGTAGAGCTTGGCCGGTGGCACGTTTCGCAGGGATGCGGACACGCTCACCGTTGGCACGGGCAGCGGCGCACCTGCCCCCGTTCCGCCGGAGACCACCGTGCCCAGGCGCTGGCCAAAGAGAAGCTTCCCGCTGGCCCGCAGAACGTCCTCCCCGGGCGACCCGCTGAAGGAGGTGCTGAGGCTGAAGGCGGCCCCGCTTTCTGCGGGAGCGAGAGAGAGCATCAACGAGTCGAAGCCCAGCTCCCCGATTTTCAGGTTGTTCCCGTGGATCGAGAGGCCTCCATTGGGCGCCGGCTCCAGCGTGAGGGTCGCGTCCAGGTTCTCCCCGTAGCCGGTTCGCAAATCTTTCAGGGAAAGCAGTCCGGAGGGGTACATCGTGTCCAGCATCAGGCTGCCTTCGAACTCCGCGGTGCCCTCGTCGGACGACAGCCGAAGGGGCGAGAAGTACGCTTCCTTCTCCGAGCCGCGCACGCTCGTGGAAAGGGTGACCTGGCGGATGGGAAGCTGGTCCTCCAGCAAGGCGGAAGCGTCCGCCTCGTATTCGAGGCTCCCGGTAGCGGCCCTCCAGGTCACGTGCCCCGAGGCCGTCAGGGGCACCCGGAGCCAGCCCGAGTACCGGGCCAGCGGACGAGAGAACGTGATGAGCCGGTCCGGGCGCATGTCCTGGCTCTGGAAGTTGAGCGTGAACTCCCGCTTCTCGAGGTCTGCCTTCAGGTCCAGGACCACGGGAGACCGATCCTGGATCTTGCGGAGATCCAGCGTGCTGCCCTTCCACACCAGCTGCAGCGTCTGCGCCTGGGCATTCACCAGGGAGCTGGAGAACGAGAGCAGCCGTACCGTGACGTCCGATGCGTCCAGGCTGCGCTCCACGGTCCCCTGCGCCTTGAGAGAGGAATCGAAGGAGAATCCGCCGGCGAGCCGCGCGCCGACGTCCCCGCGCACGGACAGACCTATGGACGGGGACTTCGCATCCACGTCGAAGAACAGGTGGCGCAGGTTCAGGACGGTTGCGCCGGAGACGAGGGTCAGCCCGACGTCGGCCCCCGAGACCCTCGCGCGGATCCCCGACCCGTTGCCCGCCTGCAGAAGCCGCTGCACCAGGTCCACGACGTCGCGATCCCTCTGGACATCCACCGTGAAGCTGCTGTTCACGAGCCGCACTTCACGGATGGCGCCTGCCGGGTCCCGGTAGGCCAGCAGGCGGAACAGGCTGTAGTAAACCTGCAGCTCGTGGATGGTAAGGAGCGGCCGGCTCGGATCCTGCGAGTCATGGATCGTGAGATTTCGAACGGTCAGCTGGCGGAAGAACGACGGGGCGATGTCCTCGTAGCTGATGACCCTGCCCGCGGCGGTTTCCAGGGTCTGCAGGACAGCCGTCTTGAGCGCCTCGGTTCTTGCCGTGAGGGCACGGTCCAGCTCCTGCGCGCCGAAGGCGGTCAGGAGAACCAGTCCCGCGAAAAGGGCCACCCAGGCCAGGCGATTCAAGGCGTTCTTCAATCCTGCTTCTCCAGGCGGAACCGGAACTTCACGGTCCCCGTCGAATCAACTCTGCCGTCAACCCGGGAGAACAGGTAGTCGCGAAGCGCTGCCTCCACGCTGGCATCAATTTCAATATAGCCGGAACTCCGGGCGATTTCCACGCGGGTGACGATTCCGGAGGGCGCCACCGTGATCCGCGCCTCCACTTCCACCTCCTGCCCCAGGGCGCTCAGAAGGGCCGGGAACTCGGGATTGCGTCTTCTCACGAGCTTGCGAGGGAGTCCCTGCCATCCCCACTCGGTCCCGCCGGCAAAGATGCCGGGAGACCCGCCGGGCTCCGCTCCGGCCTGGCTTCCCGTGGAACCCACTGCCGGGTCGGCTGCCGTGGAGCCCGCGGAAGCGGCGTCGGAGAGCACATCGGTCGCGGCAACCGCGGGACCGGACGTGGAAGCGGCACCGGCGCGCGAGGCCCGCGCGGAATAGTAGTCGGGGACAGTCCCAGACTCGTCCGTCCCGCCGTCCTGGGCGCGCGCCGTCGGGACCGCCGCCGGCGCGCTGGACTTCACCAGGGGCCGCGAGGGCAGCGCCAGCCCCGGGGAAGCTGCGGCGGACCGGGTTCCCGCGCGCGCGGACTGGCTTCCGCCGCCGAAGCCCGTCCCGCCCACGAGGGAAATGTCCACGCGCGGGCCGATGGCCGGCCGAGGGGACAGGGCAAGGAGCACGGCGATGACGGCAAGGGCCGCCAGGTGAGTGCCCAGGGAAACGAGCCAGGGCAGGGCTTTCTTGGTGGAGGAGGTCATTCGACTGGAGGCCTTGGCCGGATGAGCATGAGAACCGTGTCCCGGGGCGGTAGGGAGATGTTGGCGACGGGCGGGGAGACGGGCGGGACCAGCGCGGACTCCGGCGGCGCAATGCCCGCGAGGCCGTTCAACAGTCCGTCCAGCGGCGGAAGCTCCGCCTGCAGGTTTCCCGGCGCGGGAACGGCGATAACCGAGTCATCCCGCCCCATGACGGTCACGCTGGAGTCCACGGACCCCGCGGCGGGCTTCGGCTGCTGCGCCCAGAGCCCTCCCGAAGCCATGATCACCAGGAGAAACACGATGACACGCCGGGCGGTTCTCATTACAGTCTACATCGGTGAGCACCACTATACTTCAAAGGTTCGCGGTGCTGGAAGGCCTGGACGGCGCCGGCACGACCACCCAGCTGCGGCTGCTCTCCGAGAGGCTGTCGCGGGAAGGCACGCAGCACTTTGCCACCTGGGAGCCGACGGAAGGCACCATAGGGAAGATGCTCAGGAGCATCCTGGCGCGTGAGGTCCGGGCCCACCCCCGAACGATCGCGCTCCTCTACGCGGCGGACCGCAGCGAGCACGTCTACGAGCCGCAGGTGGGCATAGAGGCGCGCACGCGCAAGGGCGAGCTCGTCATCAGCGACCGCTACCTCTTCTCCAGCCTGGCCTACCAAGGCCTGGAGTGCGGCAACGAGTTCGTTCTCGGCCTGAACTCGGGCTTCCCGCTTCCCGAGTGCCTGATCTTCGTGGATACCCCGGTGGAGGTCTGCCAGGAGCGCCTGGCGGCGCGTCGCAACCAGGAGCTGTACGACGGAGCCGCCTTCCAGGGTCGCGTGAGGGACGCTTACCTCCAGGCCATCGCGCGCTACGGCGCAACCGGTATGAAAGTCTCCCTGGTGAACGGTGACCGTCCGTCCGGCCTCATTCACGGCGACATATGGAAAATAATCTCCGGATTGCCGATAAGCGGGGTGTGAGGCAGGCCCGGTTCATCCCGCTTCTCGCTCTCGTCCTGTTCCTCCTTCCGGCGCTGGGCGCCTCTGCCTGGCGCATCACGTACGCCGAGCAGTACTACAAGCTGTACCACGAGCACCTGTACCACTACCCCGACGACACCATGGAGGACATCTTCTATCTCGAGCAGGCGCTGAAAGCGGATTTCGCGAATCCGCTCTATGCCCTGGCGCCGATCAAGGACAAGACGGAGTGGGAGCGCTATCGGGATCTCTTCACCATGCACGTGAACCTGAAGCTCATCGCCGCCTATCTCACCCTCGGGAGCAAGTACGACAAGATGACGGCGTACTTCTACAACTACCCGTGGAAGAAGCAGAACCTGGAAAGCCTGGCCACCGCTGAACAGGTCTACAAGGTGGCCTACGGCTACTGGACCAAGGCCAAGGAGTGGTCCCTGAAGGCCTGGGCGCTGCGGGACGTCCACCTGGACGCCATCGAGGAGTGGGAGGACGAGAACTTCCGCATCCAGAACGGGGACCTGGACTACCAGGACACCATAGACCGGCAGCTCGCCCGGCTGGCGAACGTGCGTGACCAGTTCCAGAAGATGGGCCCCGGAACCTACTAGCACGGCCGAAGGCCGTGCTGACTACAGGATCAGCATCGCATCCCCGTAACTGAAGAACCGGTATCCAAGGCGCACGGCTTCCGCGTACGTATCCAGGATCCGCTCCCGGCCGGCGAATGCGCTCACGAGGACCAGCAAGGTGGACCCCGGGGTGTGAAAGTTCGTGAGCATGCGCCGTACCACCTTGAAGGTGTACCCCGGCGTGATGTAGATGCCGGTTCGACCTTCGCCTGCCCGCAGGCGCCCCCGCGTCCCCTCATCGTCCCAGGCTGATTCCAGGGTCCGAACCACCGTGGTCCCCACCGCGAGCACCGGGCGCCCTTCCCGCACCGCCGCGTCCACGGCGGCCGCGGTCTCGGGCGGAACCGAGTACGCCTCCTCGTGCATGCGGTGGTCCTCTATGTCGTGCGTCCGGATGGGCTGGAAGGTCCCAAGCCCCACGTGGAGAGTCACCCGGTGGACCTGCACACCCCTTGCACGAAGCTCCTCCAGCAGGTGCGGCGTCAGGTGCAGGCCCGCCGTGGGCGCCGCCGCGGACCCCACCGTGCGGGCGTAGACGGTCTGGTAGCGCTCCTCGTCCGCCGCCTGGTCCGGCCTCTTGATGTACGGCGGCAGCGGCACGTGACCGTTGCGCTCCAGCCACGCCTCGTCTATCGGCGGCGTGAACCGCAGCAGGCGGCTCTCATCCGCGGCGGATTCCAGGACCGCGCGCACCCCCTCGGGAAACGTGAAGGCCGCGCCGGGCTTCAATCGCCCCGCCCTGCCTGCCAGCGCCTCCCACAGGTCGGGCCCCTTGCGTTCCAGCAGCAGGAGCTCCGTGACCGCGCCGCCTGCCCGGCGTCCGAAGAGGCGCGCCTTGCGGACACGCGTGTCGTTGATGACCACGACGGTTCCTGGCTCGATCCACCCCGCCAGGTCCCGGATACTGGAATGCGTGACGGCACCGGACGAACGGTCGAGCACGAGAAGCCGGGCGGCCTCCCGGTCAGCCGCCGGACTCTGGGCAATCAGGGACTCGGGGAGATCAAAAAAGAACTGACTGGTCTTCACGGCCGGTGCGCTTGACGCCGAGGTGCTCCCAGGCACGGTCGGTGGCAACCCGGCCTCGCGGCGTGCGCTTCAGGAACCCGATCTGGATCAGGAACGGCTCGTAGACATCCTCCAGCGTGTCCACGGACTCCCCGATGGAGATCGCGATGGTCTCCGAGCCCACCGGGCCGCCGCCGTACTTCTCCACGAGGGTACGGAGGATCTCCCGGTCCAGCTTGTCCAGCCCGAGCGCGTCGATCTCCAGGGATTCCAGCCCCCGCGTGACGATGCCGAGGTCGATGGCCCCGGTTCCCCACACCTGCGCGAAGTCCCGCATCCTGCGGAGGATCCGGTTTGCGATGCGGGGCGTGCCGCGCGCGCACCGCGAAAGAAGGTCCGCGGCACGCTCGTCCAGCTTCACTCCGAGGATCCCCGCGGAGCGGAACACAATGGTGCGGATGTCCTCCGGCTCGTAGTAGTCCAGCCGCATCGGGATCCCGAACCGGGAGTACAGGGGGCCGGACACGAGCCCGGTCTTGGTGGTGGCGCCCACCAGGGTGAACGGCGGCAGGGGGATCTTGATCGTGCGCGCCCCGGGGCCCTGGCCGATCACCACGTCGATCTCGAAATCCTCCATGGCGGAGTACAGCATCTCCTCCACCACGGGCTTCAGCCGGTGGATCTCGTCAATGAAGAAGATGTTGCGCTCCCCGATGCTCGTGAGGATGGCGGCCAGGTCCCCGGGCTTCTCCAGGGCCGGGGCGGAGGTGGCGCGGAATTGCACGCCCAGCTCGTTGGCCAGGATGGCCGCCAGCGTGGTCTTGCCCAGCCCCGGAGGGCCGGAGAGGAAGACATGGTCGAGGTGCTCGCCGCGCTGGCGCGCCGCCTCGATGTAGACGGCGAGGTTGGCCTTCAGCTTCACCTGCCCGATGAACTCGGTCAGCAGCCGGGGGCGCAGGGTCAGCTCCTCGCGGTCCTCGGCCTCATTGAACGCGGGGTCGGGCATCCGGGGGGAGTCGGACCTCGATGAGTCCGGCGGCTTCTTCATGCGCCCTTGCCCCCGTCACCGGAAGAGGCGTTGCCTCCGGCAATCGCCAGCGCCTGCTTGAACAGCTCGCGCTCCAGCTCCTCGCCCTTGAGGTGCCGGCCGGCCAGCGCGGTAAGCGCGACCGCCACCGCAGATTTCGCGGTCTTGCGGTCGAAGCCCATGCCCACGAGCGCGGTGGTGATGTCGTCCTCCGCGGGCCGCGCCCTGCCCTCGCCCACCGGCGTCAGCTTGCCCTTGAGCGCCAGGATGATCTTCTGCGCGGTCTTCTTTCCGACCCCCGGCACGGCGGAGAGCGCCTCCACATCGTCACGGTCCAGGGCGGCCGCAAAGGCCTCGCGGTCCACGCCGGAGAGCATCTTCAGCGCCCCACGAGGCCCCACTCCTTCCACCTTCTGCAGGTCGAGGAACAGCGCTCTCTCCGCCTGGTCGGCGAAACCGTAGAGGCGCATTGCGTCCTCGCGATGCACGAGATGGGTGTAGACTCGCGCAACCTGCCCGGCCTCCGGAAGCCGGTCGAGGGCGCGCCGGGAAACGGTGAGCTCCCACTCCACGCCGCCGGTCTGGAGGCCCAGGCGCTCATCGCCCTTGAAGGTGATTTCTCCCGTGAGGCTATTGAACATGGTGGTGCGGGGTACCGCTCTGGAGAGTACTCCAGTGGGACCTGTTGGCGTGGCAGATCGCCACGGCAAGCGCATCCGCCGCGTGGTCGGGGCCGGGGATCTCCGCCAGGCCCAGCACCACGCCCACCAGCCTCTGGACCTGGTCCTTGGCCGCCTTGCCCCTGCCGATGACCGCCTGCTTCACCTGCTGGGGCGAATAGGTGCCTACCGGGATCCCTCTCTGGGCAAGGGCAAGGAGCGCCACGCCTCTGGCCTGGGCCACGTGGATGGCGCTGGTTGCGTTCTTGGAAAAGTACAGGTCTTCCACGCCCGCCTCCGAGGGATGGTGGGAAGCGATGATACGCGAGATCTGTGTGTGGATGGTGAGAAGCCGTTCCGGGAGAGAGGTGCCGGGATCCGTGGTCACCACGCCGTGCCCCACGTGGAGGAAGCGCGAGCCGTCGAAACGCACGACGCCCCACCCCGTGGAGGCCAGCCCGGGATCGATCCCGATCACCGTCCTCATTCACTCATGACGAAGTCGGCCGGAATCTCCAGGTTGGTGGCGACGTTCTGCACGTCCTCGTGTTCTTCCAGGTTCTCCACGAGGCGCAGGGCTTTCTCCGTCTTGTCCTTGTCCAGGGTGACGGTCTGGTCCGCCACGCGCACGATCTCCGCCATGGTGTGCTGGAAGCCCTTGGCCTCCATGGCCTTGACCACCGCTTCGAAGTCCTCGGGGGTGGTCTTTACCTCTATGGAGTCCGCGTCCGCGCTCACGTCCTCCGCGCCGGCGTCAATGGCAACGGCCAGCACGTCGTCTTCCTTGTACTTGGAGGCGTCGTACGTGACGAGGCCCTTGCGCTTGAACTGGTAGGCCACGCTGCCCGCGCTGCCCAGGTTCCCGCCGCCCTTGTTGAGGAGGTTTCGGATCTCCGCCGCGGCCCGGTTCTTGTTGTCCGTGAGGATGTCGATGAGAAGGGCCACACCGCCCGGGCCATACGCCTCGTAGAGGATCTCCTCGTAGCTCACGCCCTCCAGCTCGCCCGTTCCCTTCTTGATGGCGCGGTCGATGTTGTCCTTGGGCATGTTGGCGGCCTTCGCCTTGAGAATAACCGTCCTGAGGCGCGGGTTCATGTCGGGGTCCCCGCCGCCCTGCCGCGCCGTGATGCTGAGCTCTTTGATCAGCTTGGTAAACATCTGGCCGCGCTTGGCGTCCGCGAGACCCTTCTTGTGCTTGATCGTATGCCATTTGCTATGGCCTGACATGGTTCCCCTTCTTCCGCTGAAATATGGACTAGGTTATCACGAACGGAAAAACGCAGTCAAGCGGAACGAGGAACGACACCCTGCTCACGGCGGCCACGACACGCCGGCGGAATCCACCTCCTCCCGCGGAAGCCGCTCCACGATCTCTCCCAGGAGATGATCCAGGATCATGAGCCCGGACGGCGTCAGCCTCCACGACCCGTCGAAAGGAGCGGCGTGACCCTGCTCGATCCACTGCTCCCATAGCCCGGGGAACAGCTCCTGGAGCCCGCGCCCGAACCGGGACCGGATCTCGTGCTGCGGGATCCCGTCCGCGATCCTCAGCCCCATCATGAGACACTCAAGGAGGAAGTCGGACGGCTGTATGAGCTCCGTCTCCATGCCCCAGGATCCCGCTGCCCCCTGCAGGAAGCCATGGATGTCCCGCGGGGCGGAGAGTCTTGCCACGGGGCCTCTTCCCCCTGGGCCTGGCGATGACAGCCTGGGCTGCCCGGCCACCTGCGCTGCCCACTCCGCGGGCACCGTGGACACTGCTCCCGGCCCGGCCCCGCAGTACGGCTGGAGGTGCCAGTAGCGCAAGTTGTGGGCGCACTCCATTCCCGGCACGGCGAAGTTGGAGACCTCGTACTGCCGGTAGCCGCGGGCCTGCAGCTCATCGCGCCCCGCCAGCCACAGCTCCTCGTCCCGCGCCGGGTGGTTGGTCCGCAGCGTGCCGTCCCTGACCTGGGCCTCCAGGGGCGTGCCCGGCTCCACCGTGAGCTGGTAGAGGGATACGTGATCCGGCCAGCCCTCCCCCACGACGTCGAGATCCTGCCGGACTTCGTCCACGGTCTGCCCCGGGATGCCGGTGATAAAGTCAAGGTTGACCCTGCCCTGCCATTTCCTTCTCAGCAGGGTAATGGCGGCAAGTGCCTGCTCCCGGGTGGCGCGCCGCTGGAGCACGGCCAGGTGCTCGCTGCGGAGGGACTGGATGCCCACGCTCAGCCGCGTCACGCCGGCCCGCATGCACTCCTCAAGGAACGCTCCGCTCAGAGTCTCGGGGTTCGACTCCACGGTCCACTCGGAAGGCCGGCAGGAGCTGAAGGCGCCCAGCAGCCCTCGAAGGAGCGCCGGAGGCAGGCAGCTGGGAGTCCCTCCGCCCACGAAGATCGTTTCCACGCGCAGCCCGTCCCCCGCTGCCTGCAGGAGGCGCTGCGCCTGGTTCACGGTCTCCTGGACCACCCGCTCCATGACCGGAGGTTTCACGGTTCTTCTCGGGACGGAGAAGAAGTCGCAGTACAGGCACTTGTCGGTGCAGAAGGGGACGTGCAGGTAAAGTGAGACTATGGGTGGATCGGGGGGCCGTTCAGGGGGTTCCAAGGGAGCCCGGTGGCCAATAACGGTAGACCACCTTGCCGACGATCCGCTGCAGCCGCACGGGCCCCCAGGACCTGCTGTCGCTGGAGTCCGGCCGGTTGTCCCCCAGGACGAAGTACTGGTCGTCCGCCAGCCGGATCTCCGCGCTGTTGCCGGAGAACGGGAAGCTGGACGACCAGCCCTTGGCGTCAAGGGACGTGGCGACCTGGTAGTGAACCGGGGAGAGCTCCTGCTCGGGGATGAACGCAGTGGCGCCCCGCGGCCTCACGAGGAGAGTGAAGCTGGCGAGCTTCAGCGTGTCCCCGGGGATCCCGACGACCCGCTTCACCATGTAGCTGCTCACCCTCCCGCCGTAGATGTCGCGGAAGAGGCTGAGCTTCTGCAGCGTGAAGAAGCCGACCAGCGGCTCGAATATCGTGGCGACGAGGGAAGGCTCCGTCACGAACGGCGGCTGGACGACCACCAGGTCACCCCGGGCGGGGGTTCCCTGGCCCGGCAGCCGGTGCGCGGTGAACGGCACCCGTGGACCGTAGGGGATCTCGCTCACGATCACACGGTCCGCGGGGT
>Ga0153915_10007130_pt1 | contig 10527 bp, 4 predicted proteins | sample Opewatmetagenome_2_FD_107003 | JGI IMG/M metagenome (GOLD analysis project Ga0153915, IMG submission 107003) | Freshwater wetland microbial communities from Ohio, USA - Open water 3 Core 3 Depth 3 metaG | ecosystem: Environmental > Aquatic > Freshwater > Wetlands | place: USA: Ohio, Lake Erie... | reverse complement strand
GGAGGTGATAAGACATCAAAGGCATTGTCATATCCATCGGTTGCCCCAACTCTTACACCAGCAATACAATAATCATACACTCCTCCACCTGTAACCTTTAGAGTTATGTTCCAATCAGCACTCAAATAAGCAGGAAGCGAAAATATACCTGAGATCAAGATAACCAGGAATAATTTATATATTTTTATATGCATATAGTTCTCCTTTAGACTAAGGTTTATTAATTATCAAATCTAAATTATGGTACGCCTTTACCCAGTAACCTTTCCATAATTCTAATAAGGCAGGGTCTGTGTATGCATAATCAATATACGTTATTCCATTCCATATATAAATGGCATTATCTATCCAGCCTGCAGCCACAGAATCTGCGTAGCTTTTAGTCACAGAGTTATATGTCACATTACATGCACTAAGGTCTACAATTGTCCCGTAAGGATTCCCGATTAAATTCCAGCCGGTATTTAGAGAAACCGTATATGAAGAATCAATAATGTCTGCACCTGTTGCATCTGTAGGGTCATAGTTTTTGGTTGAATAAAGGAAAATGCCTTCTCCCGGAACAATGGTTGAGATCTGCACCCAGCTACCATCACAATCAGGGTTACAGTAGCACTGTGGGGGCGGGACATGGGGGCAAAGACCATCACCAACTGTTTGGCACGATGTTGTACAATTTGTGTCAGTAGGACCCGTCCATGTAGAAATCCATTTAAACATCCAGTCTAAAGCAGCATCGTCTCCAAATACTGATAGTGAATCGCTTGGAATTGGCTGCAAAGGACATGAAACCATATTCCATTCTAAAAGAAGGCCTGTCTTTCCGCTCACGGGGGTATTAGAGAGTCCGGATATATTAGGCTTCTCATCCGAAGATTTTATAGCAAAATAATATGTGGTATTTGATTCTAATCCTGGAACTTCGAAATACTCTGGATATCCCCCCTGTGGAGAATAAAAATAATCCGACAAAACTTTATCATTACCATCATAGGTTCTATCAAGTTGCTCGCCGGTATACAGATAAAATATCTTTCCACTCCAGGAGGTATAACTATAACTTTGCACTGAACGATCTGGATAATCAATCACATAAATGGATCCGGAAGATGGAGTGCCCTCAGAAATATTCTCTTGAACTTCGAAAGTTGTGTCATTAATTAAGTTATTTGTAGCATGGGATGTGTACTCAAATATAGTTGGTGTGGCAGCGTTGAAATTACCTTCAATAATTGAAGTCTTCGAGTATCTGACATCATAAGACATGACCTTTGTAGCTGGAGCATTACCGTCATTGCCAGGCGCTGTCCATTGCAGCCACAAAAAATCTGACCCTACCACATCCCACGGATCCCACCACCATTCATGCGCAATTGACAAATCAGTTATGGCAGCAGGTGGAGTTATGTCGCCAGTTAATGATACTACAATATTGGTGCCAACAGGAGGATCAGACCCATAGTTGTCGTATACGTATTTTTTAAACTTTTTATTCAGATAGTCAGCCACATATAAATACTTATTATCTAGCCAGGGGCTATAGTTTACAAACAAACCTAAAGCAACGCCGCCAGCATTAAATTTATATTTTTGGTCACCCGCGCCGGTGCCTATCCTTTCCACCTCCAAATTGTTGATGGGATTACCCTCAGAAACACGTCTATTAGCTACATTGCTCATCCAATAATAACCCTCGTTATCAATAGATACCTGATATGCCTGGTTTGCGGTACCGTTAAAAATTATGGTAAAACCGGTGTTGCAACCGTTATCAGATTTAAAAATATCGCCGTTCGCCCCGTCTGCTACCAAGACAATATTGCTATTATTAGGATCAACAGCAACCCCTGTAAGTGAGGGTAAGGCTGCGAGTCCCGGCTGAGCAGTACACTGATTCCAATTGGCTCCTGAGTCTATGGATTTATAAACCTTATTTGTCCCCTTATCCACCGCATAGAAAATAGGTCCGTCAGGACTACAGGCTAAATCAGATGGTGTGATAGCATCTGCCCACAGGGGATAATAACTCCATGTTATGCCGCTATCCTGTGTATAGTGAAGCCTATGGGGCGCCGCACTAGATAAAGCATAGATTTTGCCGTCACTGTTTGCCGCCACTGGACTGGTTGCAGCAAGCCCATATGCATAACCTGAAAATCCAGGGGGCGTTACATCAGTCCAGGCACCCTCATCAATTGATCTTCTAATTCTACCAGTTAAAGTTGTTAAATTTATGTCACTTACAAACACTACATCATATTCCCAATTGTCATCCTCATCAAAATACTCATAGTAATAGTAATTAACAACGTCAAGGGGATAAGGCGCTCCTGTGGCTGTAACCTTTGTGGACACCCATGATACGGCATCAATATGATATGGATAAATGCCGTTATTTACAATAATATTTGAAGCATCTTTGCCGTCCCATACTACATAATATTCCCCATATGAAGTTATATTTGGAACGGTAGTGTCTACAGGGTATGTAGGAGTATCCACTAAAACATGATTAATATCATAGACCCTCACCCAGTATAAAGCAGTCTCATTAGGGTAAGTATCAGCCCACAGACCAGCTGAAATAGTGGTAGTTTCTGCTGGTACAGCTCTCGGGTTGAAGGTGGGAGGAGTCGCATAGATCGAATAAAAAAGCTCTGCCTTCCCTTTTGAGGTTAACGAGAAAATGAAACAAAGACAAAAAATTATTATAATTAATTTAAAATGACTTTTCATATGCCTTCTCCTTTTAATCAGTCATTAGTCACTAATTGACTGACCATTGGTAAATGATCAATGATTAAACTTTAATCCTTTCGCACAAACCTCACCTTCTTATGAATTTAAAGCAATATTTGTGCCAATTCTAAAATAAGTCATTATTTTTAAATGGCTAATAACCATTGACTTATTGACTTTTTTTAATCCCTCGACGAATGACATATAATGCAACCATTTGTCTGAACATTTCCCGGCCAGCCCTTATAATCCCACCTCAGCATCTTGAAATATGGCGAGCCATGTGCCCTGTGGCATGTAATACACATTACCATGTCCGTACCTGGCCGCACTTGACTGGGATCTGATGGGAAGTTTCCCTCTGGTCTTGCAACGGGCACAATGGGATTATAAATTGCATATGCGACGTATTCGCCCTCACTGGGGATGACGATATCGTTAGGATGCCTAAACCAAGGGCCAGCTGGCATGTCAGGCCAATCGTATGCACCTTCCCGAAAAAAGCTGTTGTGACAGCGTGCACAGTAGACCGATATACTGCCATCCTTCATGTCGGCGAACACATTTTGCGTACCGATATAAGTATTGTGTGTAGAGGCTGTTGGGTTATATTCCCAAATTGGATCCCCCTGTCCTCTCACGGTCTCAGTGTTACCACCTGGATCCCAATGATTATATAGAAACCGGTAAACTCCTTCATCAACATGGTGTTTTGTAAAAACATGGCAGCCCTCGCAACCATTTTTTTTATCATACGCATTCATATGCATGTAATCATCGCCGGGAACTATCGCAAGGGATGCATGGCACGAAATGGAACACCCCCCTCCCCCCGGTGCATAACCAAGGATAGCATCTTGTCCTGATACTCCCAACACATTGTGCCCTTTTGCATCATCATGTCCACCGGCGGTAGATACCCAATAAAAGTTCCCGCCGGCCAGCCCCTGATGGGTTGCTCCATCGGATGAGGCCCCATATGTAGGTGCGGACATATTAAATACAATAGGTGCACCTGTAAAAGGGTCCTTCCATGTACTACCGTTTGTTGAAGAGTGGCAAGCGATGCATGTCCCTCGTAGTAAATGTGGCTTTGGGTTAATATCACTTTCACCAGGACCTAAATATTGCATAGCAGTACCATCCTGGCTGTTATGCATAGTATGGCAGTTGCTGCATACACCTCTAACCTTAGCCTCCGAAGACTGAGCCAGGAGCAAAGAGCCGAGAGCCAAGAGCAAGGAGCTAAAAACAAAAAGCAGTAGACGGCTACGGTTACGAAGCCCGTTTCGTCTATCGGTTATGCCGTTCGGCTTTTTAATCATTGCTACCTGTCATTTGTCATCATTTAATCAGTGACTTTTGACTAATGACTATTGACTGTTTTATTTCTAAGCAATAGCTATGCCATATAATAACAGCTACATCACAAATGGAACAAGATACGTATGTTTACCATGGACGTTGCAGCACAGCAGCTATGTAATTAAGTATATAGAGGTATGTAATACAGTCTATAATACCGGTCACTCGTCAAAATCTCCTAAATCAGGGTCAGGTCTCCACATTTGACATTATCTTCTTTTCAAGTCCTCTGATTATCCTGTCCAAGCCCCTATCCTCTTTTATTGCTTTTACCACTCTTAAGTAAATCTGACTCACACCTGTATCTCCTAAATTACCATATATGCTCGCTATCCCTTTTAATTTTTCTCCCGTATATTTTCGACTAAAATATATAGCCAATTTCCTGGCCAACTTTTTATCTTTTATCTCTTCTTCTACTTTTTCTTTTATCTCTTCAGGCGTCATCCTTGTCTTCAACTGTTTAAGCATGGGAATCTCCTCATCTTCGGGTCTGTGCTTAATAAAGGTTTCCTTAACCCATTCAACAAAATCCTTTTTCCCTAATATGAATCCTGCTTTAATGTTATCTCTGATTACTGTGGGTTGTTGCCCTATCCCCGCTAAAACAAAATTCTTATATAACGTCTTAGCTTTTCGTTCATCTTTGTCAAAACAGTTAAGAATAAAATCCGTTGTTAACCAGGCGGAAATCTTATTTTTTGAGATAAAGTAACTACAACTTGACCAGATATAATCTCCAGGGTCTTTGACCAGATTCGCTCTTACAGGATTGAGGTGGATATAGCGACTGAGGTGATGTAAATATTCATCTGCCTGAACTAATATGCTTTTATATCTCCCTTGAAATAGATGGCCACTTCTATTCTTCCTCTTATTAAAGTAGGAGCTGTAACTGGTGTTTAAGGTATGCATAGCCTTGATAAGATTTGCCTCAGGTGTCTCTATAAGTAAATGATAATGATTGTCCATAAGACAATAGGTGTGAATTTTTACATGGTAGCGAATATTCAGATCCGCGAGATAATCTAAGAATCTTCCTCTATCACTGTCTGATGTAAATATTTCTCTTTTTTCATTACCTCGCTGGACAACGTGATAGAAAGCACCTGAATATTCTATTCTCAAAGGCCTTGCTATAGGTAGGTCCCCCTTCTTGTTTTAAAGCTTAAGCAATAATATAAAAACTGAACAAATTTGTCAAATGTGGAGACCTGACCCTTAATTTGCTCTATTTTTCTTTAAAAAAAATAGCACCCAGGTGGACCGCCATCACAGTGGCTGTGACAACCGGAACAATCAGTTAAAGTTTGATAATGGATACTATGACATGCCTGACACCAATTATACCATTGCCCCCCGCTTATCGGCCCACCGTTTGCAACATTAGCTTGGTACCCATTTAATGTCGGTCTAAGTAAAAATTCATTGGGAGAGCCATGGGGTTCATGACAATCAGTACAATTAAGTACATAATTAGCCTTTGGATAGTTTCCACTTACCTCCTTATAAGGTTCCAGCAGGTCTCCAACTTCACCAGGGAAACCATCATTTCCATCATTTTTTGCTACACCTCCATGAAAATCTCCCGAGGCCCAACTAATCCTCTTAAGATTTCTATTCAATCTGGTGCTCCAAATTATATTAGTAGTATTATGGCAGTCCCAACAGAGAAATACATAATTAGCCATATTAGAACCGTCTTGTGTGGAAGAGCCATCAGGTTCATAACCACCGCCCAACCTCTTTGGTGCCCAATATAAGTTATTCGAAGCGATACTCATCCTCTCCGAAGTTTCAGCGTCATCTCCCCAGACATTATTGTAATTCGTACTATGCTCACTTGGCCGTGAGACAGGCCAACCCCTTGTGCTGGGACTTTTTGTATTATTTGGTGAATTTGCAGGGTCTCCCTGCACGCTGTGTGGATTATGGCAGGCACCACAGGGGTTTGAGCTTGAAGTATAACCGGCCTTGCCATTTATAAATGTCTTAATGTCGCTCAGGTTATGAGATGAACCCGGTGAGGTAAATGAGAAGGCTTCCTGAATATCATCGAGTGGATCAGCAGTCCAGCCGCCAGCACGGTAGCTATAACTACGGTTAACGATAGCAGAAGTTGCATAAGTGGTAGTATTGTCGTGGCATTTGAAACAAAATTCAGCGCTTGTGTCAAACAGCCGGCCACCGTGTAATGGCATGCCCATTTCTTCGCCAACCCAATCGCTATTATCGACCGCAATTCTATCAAAATAAATTGTCCCTGTTTCGGCCTGAGCGCCCCAAAAACCAAAGTCCCATTTCTTAATTCCGCTATAGTGCGTTACTAAGCCGCCCAGACCGGCACTTCCCTGAGATATTCCATCAACCTTCCATTCAAAGTAAGCAATACTTGTTTCGTTATCAGTGTCATATTTAAACTCAATTCTATACCATCTCTCCAAAGAGATATTGACAGGGTACTCATAATAAGAACTGCCATTTTCATAATAAAGCCGAATGAGGAATCGTAATTGACCAGCGTTCTGGTTCAATCCAAAACCAAGGACAATGGCACCTGTGTTGTTTCGAAGGGCACCTATAGGTTTCATATCTCCGTCATCCAATCCTTCAGACTCGACATACAGATACATTCTTGTAAAGGTTCTTTTCAGTTCTGATCCGTAATCACGCGTAGCATATGCCTGGTAACCTGGAGAGGCAGAAATTGATTTTAGACATTGCAAACCTGCTCCAGACGGAGGAGTACATGTTGGAGAAGTACATGTTGGAAGTGTAGAGTCCTCATTTAGGATACAGTTTGGACAACTAGTGCCTATTGTTTCAGTCCATAACCCCGTCTCATCATACCCAGGATTCCTTTCAAATGATTCATCAATAATGCGAGTAGGAAGTATCTTTGCTACACTGACCTCATGGCAATGTACACATTCCCCCCTTGAATAACTAACGTCTTGCCGTGATACTCCATATGTAGCATTGCCGTGGGTATCTTTATAGTAGCCATAAGTAGTATTATCGCCGGCTATATCAGTGGCTGCTTTGGTTTTAACCACTGACGGAACATTATCATGACACCCTGCACACCATTTTTCCTTCCCCGAAATGAGAGTCCCGTCAGCCTGATAAATCCCTTCTTCCCAATTAGTCTTGGCACCAATAGAACCCCCTATTGAATCAACCCCATTGAATCCCCCACCTGGGCTGTGGCAGGTATCGCAGACATTAGTTCCTGAGAGATAGTTCTCATCGCTGAATTTTGGGTAACTATTTGTATTGTGACAGTCAGTACAGATGCCAACTGGCAATGGCCCCCTAAAGTCCTCACTTTCATTTTCAGTATGTGTAGAATGACTCACCGTGGTTCCAGAATAAGTACCTTCATCCCATCCATCATCGTGGCCGTGGCAGTTATCACAACTACGACACTCGCCGTGGCAGAAGCCATCCGTATGCTTATGACACCGGCTACAGTTCGTCCCACCTGACGCTCTTCCTCTGCTAATGTTTTCATGATTCTGTTCAGACGCTAAACCATCATTCCTGAAATGCGTTGTCCGAGTGTGGCACACCTCACATACACCATCATATGTCCCATCCCCATCCGCAAATGAATTTGTCCCTGTCTGGTCAAAAAACTTTACTGCTTTATATGTACTCGCAGGAGGTGGAGTAACAGAAGGGTCTGCTTTAATGTCTATAGAATCTTTAACAAACTGACCATACATCACTGCAAAGTCGGTTGGGAGACTGAGATTTGTACATGCATCACCTTTGACTGTTATTGCACCCGAATCCACTGCTGTGATTGGATAGTCATAGGTAAGATTATTTACATTGGGGAACAATACTGTGCGTCGATAATCTGATGTCTTTGCTACTAATTTGGTGTTTAAAGGAGGATTCCACTCCCATCCGGATTTATATGTGATTGTTGAATATGTTAAGATGCTTTTATTAATCAAATCAAGATCAAAATAGGTTACATTGTAGTTGTCTGGATCATAGTATTCACAATCCGTAATTGTACCTGTGGCAAGATATAGATTGCCTGCATCTGTACCCTGGTAGTTCTTTTGTTTCTGAAGATGAGGGTTATGACAAGTACGGCATTCTCTTGTCCAGTCACCATATTTATTGCTTGTGCTTACACTTGAATGCGTCTTTACCCAAGGGCCTTTCCCCTCTTCGTATGGAGCAGATGAACCAAAGTGACACAAGCTTAGACAGAGCATGTTGAAATTAGTGTCATCTATGGTGTTTGGTGTGAAGGTGGGGAACCAATAGGGTTCCATAGGCCAGTTCGGTCCAACATGACAATCTTGACAGGATACGTTATTGCCTTCATTGTGCGGTGCATCAATAGCAACGCTGAACTGCAAACTGATTACGATAATAAATCCTATGACGAGTCCTATTATTGCTATTGCCTTTATCCTCATATGCCTAGCTTCTAACATCGTTAATATCCTAATTCACCTGCTGATACAATCGCTCCATAACGCCCATCATTAAAGGCATTAAATATATTCACCAGTGTTCCATCTGCCTTGTAGATTTTTACTGTGGATGGATTTTTGGATGAAGGACCGAGTCCTGTTACTATCTCTGCTACACCATCGTTGTCCAGGTCTTCCGATGCAACATCAAGGCCGTAACCCTTTGAACTGTCGGTTATAGCGGGGCCGAACTCTGTCCCGTCACCATTGAATGCCTTTACCATATTGTAACCGCCAAGCGGATCAGGTCCGCTGCCCACTATTATCTCGTTTATACCATCACCGTTGATGTCACCTGTTGCTACATTTGCCCCGTATCTGCCGGGGAAGGCAACAAAATGAACAACTTCTTTGACTGACCAGTAAGGTATTCCTTTCGAGGTATCAATCTTCCATACCTTTATCTCCGGCAAAGCAAGGTAATCTGCGCCGGCAGCGGTTATTATCTCCGGTATACCATCTCCGTCTATATCTCCTGCTGCTACATTGACGCCGCCTTTTACGGTAAAGGCATTAAAATCAATTCCTGTATCCACAATTTCCCCTGAGGCATAGGAAAATACCCTGACGCGCGCAGTGTTTATGGAAACAGTTCCTGCGCCTACTATTATCTCTGCTTTCCCGTCTCCGTCAAAATCAGCTGCTGCCACATTTGCTCCGTACATTGTGTTCATGGCCATAAAATCACTGCCCGGTATTAATGAGCCGTCTGCCCTGTATGCCTCAACCGCCGCAGGATTGCGGTTTGCAGGTCCAAGAGCAGCTACAATATCGGCTTTCCCGTCCCCATCGATATCGCCTATCGCGGTGTTTACACCATATTTATATCTATCTTTGTAGACTTTATCCGTGCTCCGTGAAAATGGGACAAATGAGAATAACATCGTGCCATTTGCATCGAATATTCCCAGCGCCGGCGATTTTTTGGAATCAGCGTCGCTGCTCACTACTATATTGGCAGACTGTGCAAGGCTGATGTAGTTTCCTTCGAAGGTGATATCATCGCCATTGGTTATTGTCTTTGTCTCCGACAGAGGGGTTTTATAACCGACGACAGGGTTGTATGTTATTGTGTACGTGCCGTCAGGAACCTCAGTTGCTTTCCAATCTGTACTACTTCCTTCATATTTCATAGGACCTGTTATCGTAAAGGATGCCTCTGGTATATTACAGCTTACCTGAATAGTCCCACTGTATATAACTGTTAGATTAACTTCTACGTTTAAAGGTGAACCTGTTGCCTTCGGTGCATCTATTGTTATATCTCCTGTATAATTTCCTGCAGCAAGATTAGCCGGATTAACCCTTACTAATGCATATGTGACGTCGCCAGTCCCGGTTGTGGGTACAATGCTTATCCACGGAGAATCAGCCGCAGCTGTCCATGCTGCTGTTCCATTTGATATCTCGACTGCTACTGTCTTAGAAGAAGGTACGGTATCACCAATCTTGTAAGTAAAATCAAGTGCTTGCGGGTTAACAGTAAGCACAGGTGGCTCAGGCGGCGCCGTTATCTCAAGGGTTACTGTTACAACCTCACTTATTCCTGAATTGTCAGTTATTGTTATCTCTCCGCTGTATGTCCCGGCACTGAGTCCTGATATATCAACCCCGAGAGCCTCTATAAAAAATCCTTCAGGCCCAACAGTCCCCGTTGGCCCATTAATCACTATCCAGCTTTCAGTTCTTGTTACTTCATATGTCAATGTATCCGTGCCTGAATTGCTTATGGTTATATCCTGGTTAGAAGGATTAGGCCCGCCCTCTTGCGCTTGAAATGATAACTCAGAAGGAGATACGTTCATGCTTATATATCCTTGAAGCCCAAATACATATACGCTCGATGTGTTCAATGAGGCTGCAAATAGCCTCATGTCTTGCCCTAATGCTATACCCATCGTTGTGAGCATCGGATTTGATGGTG
>Ga0153915_10007129_pt1 | contig 10527 bp, 10 predicted proteins | sample Opewatmetagenome_2_FD_107003 | JGI IMG/M metagenome (GOLD analysis project Ga0153915, IMG submission 107003) | Freshwater wetland microbial communities from Ohio, USA - Open water 3 Core 3 Depth 3 metaG | ecosystem: Environmental > Aquatic > Freshwater > Wetlands | place: USA: Ohio, Lake Erie... | reverse complement strand
GCGCTGGACGAAGGAGAAGCCGGTGCACTCGGTCATCCCGTAGCCCTCGCGCACCGGGATGCCGAGGGCGTGGAAGAAGCGGAGCACCTCGGGCGAGATGGCGGCGGCGGCGGTGAAGGTGAGCCGCGCCCTGCGGAGCCCGACGAAGTTCTGCAGGGCGCGGAGGACCAGCAGGTGGGCGGCGAGCCGCAGGGCCCGGTCCGCCGGCCCGAGGGACCCGCGCTCCAGGAGCCGGTCGGCGGCGCGCCTCCCCTGCCGGAGCGCCCAGCGGAAGAGCGCCTGGCGCCAGCGCGGCGCCTCCTGGATCTTCACCAGGATGGAGGCCTGCAGCTTCTCCCAGATGCGCGGCACGCCCAGGAAGACGCTGGGCGCGATCTCCCGCAGGTCCTCCTGGATGGTGCGGACGCTCTCGGCGAAGCTCACCTCCATGCCGAGCTGGAGCGGCAGGTAGACCGAGAAGATCTGCTCGGCCACGTGGCAGAGCGGGAGGTAGCTCACCACCGAGTCGCCCGGCCGGATGCCGGTGGCCTCGGCCGCGCTCCTCGCCTGGGCGAGCACGTTCCGGTGGCTGATCATCGCCCCCTTGGGGAACCCGGTGGTGCCCGAGGTGTAGATGAGGAAGGCGACGCCGTCGGGCTCGGTGGCGTCCACCAGCCGGTCGAAGAGCTCCGGGTGGGCGCGCCCGTGCTCCTCCCCGAGCCGCTCCACCTCCTCGAAGGACACCAGGCGCGGGTCGCGGTAGTGGCGCAGGCCCCGCATGTCGCAGACCACGATCCTCTTCAGCAGGGGCAGCTCCACCTCCAGGATCTTGTCCACCTGCTCCTGGTCCTCGCAGACCACGAACGAGGACTCGGAGTGCTCGACCACGTACTTCACCTCCGGGGCCGGGCTGGTGGAGTAGACGCCCACGCCCACCGCCGAGGCGCTCATGGCCCCGAGCTCGGCGTAGAGCCACTGGCGCTGGTTCTCGGAGAGGATGGCGACCTTGTCGCCCTTGCCGAGCCCCAGGGAGACGAGCCCCAGGCAGAAGCGGCGCGCGTGGCCCAGGTACTCCTCCCAGGCGACGCGCTGCCAGATGCCGAACTCCTTCTCCCGCAGGGCCACGTCCCCGGGCGCCAGGCGGGCCCGCTCCCGCAGCAGCTTCGGCAGGGTGTCGCCTACGAGAGCCACCGCTTCCTCCGCTTGTAGTGCTTCACGTCGCGGTAGCTCTTCCGGTGGCCGCCGCGCCGGCCCAGGTAGAACTCCTGCACGTCCCTGTCCTGCCGGATCCGCTCCACCGGGCCGTCGAGCACCACCTTGCCGCCCTCCATGACGTAGCCGTGGCTCGCGACCTCGAGCGCCATGTGGGCGTTCTGCTCCACCAGGAGGATGGTCGTGCCCTCCTCGCGGTTGATCTGCCTGACGATGTCGAAGATCTCCTCGACCAGGAGCGGCGAGAGGCCGAGCGAGGGCTCGTCGAGCAGCATCAGGTCGGGCCGGGCCACCAGCGCCCGGCCGATGGCCAGCATCTGCTGCTCGCCGCCGGAGAGGTAGCCGCCGAGCTGGCGCCGCCGCTCGCGCAGCCGGGGGAAGTATCGGTAGACGCGCTCGAGGTCCTCCTCGAACCGGGTCGCCCCCCTCCGTTCGCCCCCCGCTCCGCTCGCCCCGAGCGTAGGCACGCGGAAGCGGGCCGGAGTCGAGGGGCGGCGCGCGGGGCGCGCATAGGTGGCACAGGCCAGGTTCTCCTCCACCGTCAGCTCCTCGAAGACGTGGCGCCCCTCCCGCACCTGGAAGATGCCGCGGCGGGCGATCTGGTGCGGGAGGAGGCCGGCCAGGTCCCGGCCGCGGTAGAGGACGGCGCCGGCCTCGATGGCGCCGTCCTCCAGCGGCAGGAGGCCGCTGATGGCCTTGAGGGCGGTGGTCTTGCCCGCTCCGTTCGACCCGAGGAGCGCCACGATGCACCCCTCGGGAACGGCCAGCGACAGGCCCTTCAGCACCTGGACGGTGTGGTGGTACACGACCTCCAGGTTGTTGAGGGCCAGCAGCGGCTGCGGCGCGGGCTCGACCATCATTTCAGGTAGATCCAGTCGGAGGCGGGCTCGAAGATGCCCTTCTGCACGTTGGCCTTGTAGACCCGCCCCAGGGCCGCCTTGTTGCTGGCGAAGGTCACCTTGCCGGAGAGGCCGCCGGTGTCCCAGTCCTTGATGGTGGCCAGGGCGTCCTTGAGGTTGTCGCCGGTGACGGGCTTGCCGGCGGCCACCACCCGCCGGATGGTCTCGACGTAGACCATGCCGGTGAACCAGCCCTGGATGTAGGAGTTGGGCCGGTACTTGGCCTCGGCCGGGTGGACCCGCTCGTTGTACTTGCGCATTGCCGCCACGCCCGGCGCGTCCTCGTACCAGTAGGCGTAGGGCATCACGCCCATGTAGCCCTCGGCGTCCTTCCCCAGCTTGTCGATGATGCCCTTGTCCATCGACCAGAAGGTCCCCATGAAGGTGGCGTCGAGGCCGTGGTCGCGGGCGCCGCGGATCACCTCGGGGATGGGCGGGAGGACGTAGCCCTGGAAGATGACGTAGTCGGGCTGCGCCTTCTTGAGCGCCAGCACCTCGGTGGTGACGTCCACGGCGCCCACCTTGGTGACCACCTCGGCGACCACGTCGATGCCGAGGTCGGCGGCCCGCTTGCGGGCCCAGGGGATGGGGTCCTTGCCGAACTCGGTGTCGCTGTAGAAGAAGGCCACCCTGGGCTTCCCCTTCTTCGGGTGCTTGGCGATGTACTCGAGGAGCACGCCGAACATGTCGGAGTAGCTCGGCCCGGAGAGGAAGGAGTAGGGATGGGTCTTCGGGTCGGCCAGCTCGCTGGAGAACGAGGCCGAGCCGTAGAGCACCTTGTAGTGGCCGTTCAGCTCGGGGGCGATGGCCTTCCCCAGGCCGGTGGACTCCCCGTACATGATGACCGGGTGGTGCTGGGCCATGATCTTCTTGAAGGTGGCCACCGCCTTGTCGGTGTCGTAGCCCGAGTCCTCGTAGACGTAGACCAGCTTCTTCCCCTTCACCAGGCCCTGCTCGTTGGCGTAGGCGATGTAGTCCTGCAGCCCGGCGTTGATGCTCACGCCGGCGAAGGCGAAGCGGCCGGTGATGGGCTGGCAGGCGCCGATCACGACCTCCTCGTCGGCGGCCTGCGCGGTCCATGCGGCCCCGGCGAGCAGCGCCGCCGCGAGGGCCCGGGTGATGCGTGCGTTCTTCATGGGTGAGACCTCCTGGCTACGGTTCACTTCGGGAACGGCCACAGCGCGAAGAAGCGGCGGATGCGGTTCCAGACCTCGGCGAGGCCGTGGGGCTCGAAGACCAGGAACCCCACGATCATCGCCCCGAAGACGATGTCGCGCATGGGATAGAACCAGGCCATGGCGCCGGGCGCCACCGCCTGGGCCACCTGCGTCAGCGAGCGCAGCCCCTCGGGCACCAGGGTGACGAAGACGGTGCCCAGCAGCGTGCCCGGGACGGAGCCCAGGCCGCCCACGATGATCATCGCCAGGTACTGGATGGAGAGCGAGAGGGGGAAGTTCTCGGGCGTCACGACCTTCGTGAAGTAGACCCACAGGCCGCCGGCGATGCCGGCGTAGTAGCTCGAGACCATGAAGGCCAGGATCTTGGTGCGGAAGAGGTTCACGCCCATGAGCTCGGCGGAGAGGTCGCGGTCGCGCACCGCCACGAAGGCGCGGCCGACGCGGGTGCGGAAGAGGTTGGCCGCCCCGTAGGCGTGCAGCGCCAGCACCCCCTGGATGAGGAAGTAGATGCGCCGGTCGGTGTCGAAGCGGAAGCCGGGCAGGCGCGCGGGCGCCACGTTGAGGCCGCGGATGCCGCCGGTGAGCCCGGTCCAGTTGGTGAAGACCCACTCGAAGATCACCTGGGCCGCCAGCGTGGCGATGGCCAGGTACAGGCCCTTGATGCGCAGGGAGGGGACGCCCACCACCGCGCCGGCGAGGCAGGCGGCGGCGCCGCCGGCCGGGACGGAGAGCCAGAAGGGGAGCGAGAGCCGGGTCGCCAGGACCGCGGTGGCGTAGGCCCCGACGCCCATGAAGGCGGCGTGGCCCAGCGAGATCTGCCCGGTGTAGCCGGTGAGGATGTTGAGCCCCAGCGCGCCGATGGCCAGGACCCCCACCAGGTTGGCGAGGTAGAGGAGGTAGTCGCCGGCGAGGAAGGGGAAGACGGCCAGCGCGGCGAGGAGCACCAGCAGCCAGGCGCGGGCCGTCGGCGTGCGGAAGAGCGCCTCGTCGGCGGCGTAGCTCTCCTTGTAGTCGCCGATGCGCACGGGCCTAGAGCCTCTCGATGTCGCGGGTGCCGAAGAGCCCGTAGGGGCGGACCATGAGGATCAGCACCAGGGCGGCGAAGGGGGCCACCTCCTTGACGCCGCCGCCGGGGAGCAGCGGGTCGAGGTAGCCGCCGGCCAGGTTCTCCAGGATCCCCATCACCACCCCGCCCACCAGGGCGCCGCCGATGCTGTCGAGGCCGCCCAGGATCACCACCGGGAAGATGCGCAGGCCCACCGCGCCCAGCTGCGGGCTGATGCCGCCGATGGCGCCGATGACGATTCCGGCCAGCGCCGCCGTGACCGCCGCCAGGATCCAGGAGAGGGAGAAGACCCGGCGGATGTCGATGCCCATGCCGAAGGCGGTGGCCTGGTCGTCGGTGGTGGCGCGCATGGCGGTGCCGGTGCGGGTGAAGCGGAAGAGCGCCCAGAGGAGCGCGATGGCCGCGAGCGCGATGAGGAAGGGGTAGGCCTGGCGCGAGGGAAGGACCACCGGCCCCAGGATCACCGGGCGGCGCGGGAAGATGTCCGGGAAGCTCCGGTACTCGCCGCTCCAGACGATCTGGGCCAGGCCCTTGAAGATGGAGGACAGGCCGATGGTGACCATGATCACCGCGATGGCCCGCTGCCCCAGGAGCGGCCGGAGCACCACCCGCTCCACCGCCGCGCCCACCAGCGCCGAGCAGGCCACGGCCACCAGCAGCGCCGCCGCGAAGGGCAGGGCCGCCGCGGTCATGGCGGTCCAGGCGAAGAAGGCCCCCAGCATCATCAGCTCGCCGGTGGCGAAGTTGATGACGCCGGTGGCCTTGTAGACCACGACGAAGCCGATGGCGATGAGGGCGTAGATGCCGCCGGTGACGACGCCGCTCGCCAGGAGCTGCACCAGGTAGTCCACGCCCGTCCCCCCTCAGCGGCTCGTCCCCAGGTACGCCCGGATCACCTCCGGGCTCGCCTGGACCTCGGCCGGCGTCCCCTCGGCGATCTTCTCGCCGAAGGAGAGCACCACCACCTTCTGGCACAGGTCCATCACCACGCCCATGTCGTGCTCGATGAGGACGATGGTCACCCCCCGCTCCTCCTGGATGTCGAGGATGAAGCGGGCCATGTCCTCGGTCTCCTCCTCGTTCATGCCGGCGATGGGCTCGTCGAGGAGCAGCACCCGGGGGCGCATGGCCAGGGCCCGCGCCAGCTCCACCCGCTTCTGCAGCCCGTAGGCCAGGCTCCCCACGGTGCGCCGGCGCAGGTGCTCGATCTCCAGGAAGTCGAGGATCTCGCGCTCCAACTCCTCGCGCAGGGCCCGCTCCTCGCGGCGGGCGGCGGGCGAGTAGGCGAGCGCCTGGAAGACGTTGGTCCGGAGGTGGGCGTGGGCGCCCAGCTTGACGTTGTCGAGCACCGTCATGCCCTCGAAGAGGGCGATGTTCTGGAAGGTCCGGGCCAGGCCCAGGCCCGGGCGGCGGTCGGCCGGCACGCGGGTCACGTCGCGGCCGTCGAGGCGGATGCGCCCGCGCTGCGGCCGGTAGAAGCCGGCGATGCAGTTGAGGAGGCTGGTCTTGCCGGCGCCGTTCGGGCCGATGACGCCGGTGATGGAGCCTTTCCCCACGGTGAAGCTGACGTCCGCCAGGGCCTGGACGCCGCCGAAGGAGAGGGAGAGCCCCTCCGCGGCGAGGATGTCGTGGTCGTCAGGCCCGACGGCCTGCGCTGGCCGCATCCGTCCTCCGCCCGCGAGGGCAGCGAGGGTGTGATGGGGCGATTCTCGTCGGCGCGCGGAGCCGGCGTCAATCCGCCGGGCGGGGTCGATTCACGCTCCCGCCCTGGAGGGGGAGTCACCGGCCCCGGGGTGACGGCTCCTCCTCACTCGCCGTAGGGCGCGACGTGCCTCCGGATGAACTCCGCCAGGCCCGCCTTGGTCACCGTTCCCCTGGCGACCGCCATCACCTGGTCGAAGACCTCGTTCGGCTCGGCCTCGAGCCACAGACCGTTCAAGCCCAGGAAGGCGATGGCAGGCGCCAGGCCGGCGCGCTTGTTGCCGTCGACGAAGGGGTGGTTCCGCACCACGTGGAAGAGGTAGGCCGCCGCCATCTCGGGAAGGCTCCCGTGGAGGTGCTCCCCGGCAAAGGTCGCCCGGGGAACGGAGAGCGCCGACTCCAGCAGCGCGAGGTCGCGGACGCCGAGCGCACCCCCGTACCGCTCGACCTGATCCGCGTGGAGCGCCAGGACCTCGTCGAGCGTGAGGAACGCCGGCCGCCTGCGATGCGTCACTCGGCGAGCCGCCGGAAGGTGCCCGCGTACCGGCCGTGTGCGCGCTCCATCACCTTCCGCAGGCGATCCGTCCGCCGCGCCGCCCGGACGGGGGAGATGACGATGACCTCTCCGTCGGTCGAGATCTCGAGCGGGGTGCGTGCGTCGATCCCCGTGGCCGCGAGGAGATCGCGGTCGAGGACCAGGGCCAGGCTGTTTCCCGTCCGAGTCAGCCTCTTCCTCATCGTACGGACATTCTAGCGCTCACGTACGGACGAGGGAAGTGCCCTGAAGGACCCTGCCGATGCGGGCGGCCGCTAGAACACCACCCCCACCGTCCAGAGCAGGCCGTTGGCGTTCCGGCCGGCGTTCTGGAAGGTGGCGTAGAACCAGGTCACGTCGGCGCGGATCTGGACCGTGGTGAGGCGGCCGATCATCACGCCGCCCGCCACCTGCGGCTGCAGACCCGAGGACCAGTCTCCCTCGAAGCGGGACCAGGCGTAGCGCAGCCCGACGCCCAGGTAGGGCGTGGTGTTGCCGCGCAGCAGCGGCAGGTAGGCGCCGAACCCGGTGGAGACGTCGTGGTAGTGGCCGCCCCAGAAGCCGTCGAAGGAGACGTCGATGAAGAAGGTGCGGGAGTCGTACTGCCAGAAGAAGCCGCCGCCGGTGCCGCTCTCCGTGCCGCCGGGCACCAGCGGGGTGATGCCGCCGAGGCGCACGCCGAAGCCCCTGGCCGCGGGCATGCGGCGCAGCGGCTCCGCCTCCTTGCCGGTGACGGTGTCGATCTCGGCCACCGCCGCCGCCCGGCTCCCGGCGGCGTAGCCCTGCGCCAGGCGCTGCAGCACCGGGTCGAGGTCGTCGAGGGAGCCGGCCGCCATGTCGTCCACGTGGACCTGGCGGCCACCCGGCACCTCGTAGACCGTGAGCCGGACGCGCAGCCCCGCGCCCAGCCGCGAGAGGCGCAGCACCGCCGCCCGGCTCGCCCCCACCGCCTGGGCCGCGGCGGCCGCCTCGAGCGGGGTGGCCTCGCGCACCGGATCGCCGGCGGCGAGCCGGACCTGCCGGCCGGCGGTCTCGAGGTGTCCGCGCAGCACGTCGCGGGCGGCCTCGAGCGTGCCCTGGTCCACGTTGGCGCCGGTCACGGGCAGGAGGCCGACGACCTCGGCGCCGCGGGCCAGGGCGGGGGCGAGGAGCACGGCGAGGAGAAGCACGCGGAGCCGGGTCGAGGTCATGGCCCGCTCGTGTACCCGAAGCGGCGCGTCGCGGCGAGCAGATTCGCGGCGCACCACCCCGCGCGACGCCGTGGCCGCAGCCCGCGCCGGCGCTACGTCTCCTCCCAGAGCGAGCCGGCGACCTCGATCCACAGCTTCCCGGCGGCCCCGTATCCCAGGGACGGCGTCCCGGTGCTCGGGGCCGTCGGGGTGAGCGGCATCGACGTCCAGGTCCCGCCCCGCCGCTCGAAGAGCTCGAGCCATCTGGGAGACAGGTCCGTTCCTAGCCTGGTCGCGACCACGTGGAACCTGGCACCGTCGGGAGATCGGCCGAGCGCAGCGCGATACCCGATCATCACCGTGAGTATCGCCTCGGGCGCACCCCAGGTGCCCGCGCGCCTCTCCACGTAGAGAAGATCCTGGTTCTGGTAGTTGTTCGCGTCGACGCCCACGATGGCGACGTCCCCACCGCCAGCCGCCACCACTTCGCCCTGCAGGCCCGGTAGGACCTGTTCGCTGCTCCAGGCACCCCCGGGGGGCAGCGTCGCCAGGATCCCTCGGCTGAGCACGTACGCGGTTCCGTCGGGGCCGACGGCGAAGGAGAACCACGGATCGCCCTGAAGGCCCGGCACCGCCTCCCACGACCACTGGCCGCCTGCGCGCCGCCCGTGGACGAGCTCCCCGGTCGTCTGCAGCGCAGCGATGTGAAACTCCCCAGCGGCGTCGAGGCCGACCTGAAGCGGAGCAGTGGGGATGGGCTCCGTACCCAGACCCTCGACCAGCCAGGCCGTCCCGTCGTGCCAGTGGTGGGTGAGCGTGGTCAAACCATCGGCAGTCGCCTCGGCCCCCACCAGGTGCGGGTGACCAGCGTCATCGAGGAAGAGTCCCGGAGGGGCGGGGGAGGCATGCCCCAGGGCGTGCATCTCCCAGCCCGCGGCGGCCCACCTTGCGACGGCGAGCCCGCCCGTATCCGGGTCCACCGTGAGACCGTAGAAGGCGCCGGCCTGGTCGCGGACCGCCACGGGGAACGTCAAGCCGTCGGCGCGCGCGTCCAGCGTCGCCGCGGGACCCGAGAGGCGGAACGGCTCCAGCTTGCCAACCGCCAGGGCGCCGGGAGTGGACGACAGCACGGGCGCAGGGTCGTCCGGCGCGGTCGCCACGACCCAGTACTGCGCCGTCGGCCAGGGCGGCCAGGCCGGATCCACCCAGTACGCCGCGCCCGGGGACACGACCTGCGAGGGGCCGAACGGCGAGCCGTGGACCACGACCCCCGACGCCGCGGCGCTCCGGTTCGTCCAGGTCACCTGCACGCCCGCCGGGGTTACCGCAGCGCGCGTGCCGGTCGGCTGGCGCAGGGGGAGCGGAGTCGAGCGCACGCCCCACCACTCGCTCCAGACACCAGCCTTCCCGCTGCGGACCCGATAGGCGTAGGACCGGAGCTCGCGGACGTCCTGGTCCCGGTAGCTCGTCTGGCCGGGGCTGGTCGGGACGGCGGTCCACTGCACCGACCCGAGTGGCCCCACCTCGCTTCGCTCGAGCTCGAACACGTCGGCCACCTTGGACTGGACGGTCCACGACACGTCGGCCCAGGAGACCGCCGAGTCCCAGGTGGAAGTGGTGGGGTAGGACAGGGCCGGGCTCAGGATGGGAACCGTCCCCACCGCCTCGTTGCTCCAAGGCGACCACGACGGAGGATCTCCGACCCGCCCGGCGCGAAGCCGGAACCGGAGCTCGAACAACTCGGGGAGGGCGCTGGTGAAGGAGACGTCCATCGCCCCGAGCGTCGACGGCAGGGAATCGCTGAGGGTAGCCCAGTCTGTGCTTGCCGTTCGCACCTGCAGCTCCAGGCGGGAGCAGTTCCCGCAAGTCCGCGACCAGCGGAGGCGGGCGGAGGTCGGGCTCATCGTAACGGCGAGGTCCGCGGGGGCCGGTACCGAGTCCGGGCTCGCGCTGCAAGCGGCCGCGAGCAGCAGCGCCGCCGCGATGAGGAAGCCGGTCGCCGGGCACCGCCTGCGCGCGCGGTGCCCGGAAGTAGGAGGACCTCCGGGCATCTTCGCTCAGAGTACGGAGCGCGCGGCGAGGCGTCAACGGTTCATCGGCGGCCCCCGGGCGGGCCCGCGGCTGGCCGGGAGCGTCAGGCCGCGCGCCGCGCCGGCCAGGCGAAGGGCGACGGCGGGGCGATCTCGACGGGCCTGGCCTCCGCCGGGCGCCAGGTCGTGCCCATCGCCGGCTCGTACCTCGCGTAGCCGCAGACGCCGCAGGCCCAGACGGTGGTCGGCAGGTAGGTGTCGCCGCTCTGGTCGAGCCGGCCCTCGCCGCGGTGGATCGACCCCGCCTGGCAGATCGGACAGCGCATTCCCTCGGTCATGGCTCTCACCCTGCCCCTTCACGCTCCGAGGTCTGGACATGCTTCCCGCGTGCCAGATTCATCCAGCGGCCAACCTGGCGAAACGAGGCCACGTCGGCGCCCGGTCGGGCGCGAGTTCTCGTCCGCCCTGCACTTTTTCCGTCACGCTGACGCGTCCCGTCGGCCCGCGCGGTACGCGGGCCCAGGGACGTCCGCCGACCCGGCCGGCTCTTTGACCACACGGGCGCCCGGAGACAGAGTGCGCGGACGCCGGGGCCTCGCCCGGCGGCCGACGAGGAGACCACCCGTGCCCAGGACCATGATCGAGCCCTTTCGCATCAAGTCGGTCGAGCCCATCCAGATGACCACCCGCGAGGCGCGGGAGAGGCTCCTCGAGGAGGCGAGGCTCAACGTCTTCCGGCTGCGCGCCGAGGACGTGCT
>Ga0153915_10007128_pt1 | contig 10528 bp, 8 predicted proteins | sample Opewatmetagenome_2_FD_107003 | JGI IMG/M metagenome (GOLD analysis project Ga0153915, IMG submission 107003) | Freshwater wetland microbial communities from Ohio, USA - Open water 3 Core 3 Depth 3 metaG | ecosystem: Environmental > Aquatic > Freshwater > Wetlands | place: USA: Ohio, Lake Erie... | reverse complement strand
CGAATCCCCGGGCAGAAACGGCGTCACGACCACGCCGGTTTCCAGGAAGACGATGACGAAAAGGACAGCATAAATCCACGCACCGTAAGTCTGGACCAGCTCCCGCAGGTGCTGGTCCAGGTGCAGTATCAGATCGAAAAATCCGGAAAACAGATCCATCGCGGATCCGCTCCCTTAGACGACAGCCTCTTCCTGCTTCTTCTCGGGCTTGATGAAATCCTCGCGAGTCACGCCCAGCCACATCACCAGCGGGCTCGCCACCAGGACCGACGAATAAATGCCGAACAGGATGCCGATGGTGAGCGCCAGCGCAAAGTAGTGCAGCGTCTCGCCGCCGAAGATCAGGATCGACGTGACCATCAACTGCGTACAGCCATGGGTGATGATGGTGCGCGACATTGTGCGGGTGATGGCGTTGTTGATGACGTCGGGCGTACTGGCCTTGCGCATCTTGCGGAAATTCTCGCGAATCCGGTCGAATACGACCACCGATTCGTTCACCGAATAACCCAATACGGCGAGCACCGCCGCGAGCACCGGCAGCGAAAATTCCCACTGGAAAAACGCGAAGAAGCCCAGGATGATCACCACGTCATGCAGGTTGGCGATGATCGCCGACACGCCGAATTTCCACTCGAAACGCAGCGCCAGGTAGACCACGATGCCGATGGACACCAGCAGCAGCGCCAAAGCGCCGTTTTCAACCAGTTCCTTGCCGACTTGCGAGCCGACGAAATCGACGCGGCGCAGTTCGACGGACGAATCGTCCTGGCGCAACGCCTTGATCACGGTTTCAGACAAATGAGCGCCGGTTACGCCTTGCTTGGCCGGCAGCCGGATGAGCGCCGTTTGCGAACTGCCGAAGCTTTGCACCGTCGCGTCGCCGAGATTCACCCGATTCAGCGTATCGCGAATCTTGTCGACGTCAACGGCGTGTCCGTAGTTGATCTCCATCACCGTCCCGCCGGTGAATTCGACACCGAGATGCAGGCCTTTGGTGGCAAGGAAGATCACCGCAAGGACGAAGGTGATCAACGAAATGACGTTGAACACCAGCGCATGGCGCATGAAGGGGATGTCTTTACGAATGCGGAAAAATTCCATCTGTTCGTCCTCTGCGGTGAATCCGGCGAGCCGCGGTCAGGCGGCCGTATGCCGCTTGTACCAGTCGGTATTGCCGATCGGCAATTTTTCGAGCCTGCGCCGAGCGCCGAAAATCAGGTTCACCATGCCGCGGGAAACCAGTACGGCACTGAACATCGACGTCAGGATGCCAAGGCAGTGCACCACCGCGAAACCGCGCACCGGGCCGCTACCGAACATGAACAACGCGATGCCGGCGATCAGGGTGGTGATGTTCGAATCGAGAATCGTCGCCCAGGCCCGCTCGTAGCCGGCCGCAATCGCGGCCTGTGGCGTGGTGCCGTTTCGCAATTCTTCCCTGATGCGCTCGTTGATCAGCACGTTGGCGTCGATCGCCATGCCGAGCGTCAGCGCGATTGCGGCGATGCCGGGCAGCGTAAGCGTGGCCTGCAGCATCGACAACAGTGCAACCAGCAACATGAGGTTTATAGCCAGGGACAGCACCGATATCACACCGAAGAACATGTAATAGGCGATCATGAAAATGGCGATCAAGGTGAAGCCGATAAGCGTGGAATCGAAGCCGCGCTTGATGTTGTCGGCGCCAAGGCTGGGGCCGACCGTTCGCTCCTCGACGATTTCCATCGGCGCCGCCAGGGCGCCGGCGCGCAACAGCAACGCCACGTCACGCGCCTCCGTGGTAGTCATGCGCCCGCTGATCTGCACGCGGCCGCCGGGAATTTCGGAACGGATCACCGGCGCGGTGACGACTTCGCCCTTGCCTTTCTCTACCAGCACCATCGCCATGCGCTTGCCGATGCTCTCGCGGGTGACCTGCTGGAAAATCGTGGCCCCGCGTCCGTCTAGATTGATGTGGACGGCGGGTTCACCGGTCTGGCTGTCGAATCCGGGCTGCGCATCGGAAATGCGGTCGCCGGTCAGGATCACCTCGCGTTTGAGCAGGTGCGGGGCGCCCTCGCGATCGTAAAGCAGCTCGTCGCCGATAGGCGGCTGGCCGCCGATGGCGGCCTGCAGCGAAGCGGCATCGCTGTGTTCCTCGTCCACCATGCGCACTTCCAGCGTCGCCGTGCGGCCGAGAATGTCCTTCGCCTTGGCCGTATCCTGCACGCCGGGAAGCTGCACCACCACGCGGTCCGCGCCCGCCTGCTGGACGATCGGCTCGGCAACGCCGAGTTCGTTCACCCGATTGCGCAGCGTCGTGATGTTCTGCTGGATGGCGAATTCCTGGATGCGCTTCTGAACCTCTGGCCTGAGCGCGGCCGTGATCGTATATTCGGATCCGGCTTCGCCCGGGTTTAGCAGCAGATCCGGGTTCTGCTTGGCGATTTCCGCGGCCGCCCGGTCGCGTGTCTGGCTGTCGCGAAACTTGACCACGACGTTCTGCCCGTCACGCGAGAGCCCGGCGTAGCGGATTTCCTTGCCCCGCAACGTGGTACGTATATCGGCGGCGTAGCGGTCGGCCGCTTTGGTCAGCGCGCCTTTCATGTCCACCTGCAGCAGGAAATGCACGCCGCCGCGCAGATCGAGGCCGAGATACATCGGCAGGGCATTGATTTTGGTAAGCCATCGCGGAGAACTGGACAACAGGTTCAGCGCCACGACATAGTTCTCGCCCACCGCGCTTTGCAACACATCCTTCGCCTTGAGCTGCATGTCGGTATTGGCAAAGCGCACCTTGATGCTGGCCGGATCGAGGAACATGCCGTCGGGCTTGATACTGGCCTGGCTCAGCGCCTGGTCGACGCGCGACAACAGCGTTTCGTCGATCTTGGCTGTGGTCTTGGCCGGGGAGATCTGCACCGCCGGCACTTCGCCGAAGAAGTTCGGCAATGTGTACAGCAAGCCGACGGTCAGAGCCATGGCGATGAGGACGTACTTCCAGAGCGGGTAGCGATTCATGTGTGCCCTATGCGGTGCGAATAGTCAGGTGTGAAATGCATTCCGGGAGGTTAGCTGCTCACCCGTCACCGTTCGCCCCTAATTGGCGTTCTTGATGGTTCCCTTGGGCAACAGGGTGGTGATTGAGGGCCTCTGGACCTGGATTTCGACGTTCGGGGTAATTTCCACCGAAACGAAATTGTCGCCGACCTTGGTGACTTTGCCGAGCGTGCCCCCCGCCGTGACCACTTCGTCGCCTTTCTGCAATCCGGCCAGCATGGCGCGATGCTCCTTGGCGCGTTTCGACTGCGGCCGGATCATCAGGAAATACAGCAGCACGAACATCAGCACCAGCGGCAGCATTTGGAACATATCGAATCCCTGGCTGGCCGGTGCGGCCTGGGCGTAAGCATTGCTGATCAGCACGGTTGCTCCTCCAATTTGTTTTTCCGCTCAGGGTTCGAATAGGCGCCGACGGCACGCGGATCCGGCAGTTACGGTGTCAAGCCCTGAAAAAGTGGCGCATTTTAGCACGGCTACCCCTCGCGGAACCTCACCGACGCGGCATATTCCGTCAGCCTTCCGGCATCGATGGCTTGACGCAGTTCGCCCATTAACTGCTGATAGAAATGAAGATTGTGCACAGTATTGAGGTGGGCGCCGAGAATTTCGTTGACGCGTTGCAGATGGTGGAGATAGGCGCGGGAGAAATGCCGGCAGGTGTAGCAGCCGCATTCCTCGTCGAGGGGCCGGATGTCGTCGCGATAGCGGGCATTGCGCAGCCGGATCGTGCCGCTGCGGGTGAAAATCCAGCCGTTGCGCGCATTGCGCGTCGGCATCACGCAATCGAACATGTCGATCCCGTTCACTACGGCATCGACGATGTCGGCCGGCGTACCGACACCCATCAGATAGCGAGGCGCATCGGCGGGCAGCTGCGGGGCCGTGTGGCGCAGGACACGCCGCATGTCTTCCTTGGGTTCGCCCACCGATAGCCCGCCGATCGCATACCCGTCGAAGCCGATTGTCTGCAGGCCGGCGAGCGATTCGTCGCGCAGCGCTTCATGCATGCCGCCCTGAACGATTCCGAACAACGCATTGTTATTGCCGTCGTGAGCGCGCTTGCTGCGCTCGGCCCAGCGCAGGGAGAGCCGCATGGAAGCGGCCGCCTCGCGCTCGTCGGCGGGATAAGGCGTGCATTCGTCGAAAATCATGACCACATCCGAATTGAGCGTTCGCTGGATGCGCATGGATTCTTCCGGGGACAGGAAGCATATGTCTCCGTTCACCGGCGAGCGGAAGCTGACCCCCTCGTCGCTGATCTTGCGCAGCTCGCCCAGGCTGAACACCTGGAAGCCGCCGGAATCGGTGAGGATCGGCCTGTCCCAGGCCATGAAGCGATGCAATCCGCCGTGCGCGGCGATGACGTCCAACCCGGGCCTCAGCCAGAGGTGGAAGGTATTGCCGAGCACGATCTGCGCGCCTACCGCATACAGATCCGCGGGGCTCATGGCTTTCACCGAACCATAAGTCCCCACCGGCATGAAGACGGGCGTTTCGACCTTGCCATGGGCGAATGTCAGGCGACCGCGCCGGGCCAGCCCATCCCTGGACAGGACCTCGAACTGCATTCAGCCCGCCGCGCGCAAGTTCGCGCCGGCGCGGTCGATCAGCATGGCGTCGCCGTAACTGAAGAACCGGTAGCCCTCATTGACCGCGTGACGATAGGCGTCGCGGACATGCTCGATACCGGCGAAGGCACTGACCAGCATCAGGAGCGTGGACCGCGGCAAATGGAAATTGGTCAGCAGACGATCGACCAGCCTGAAGGCATATCCCGGCGTGATGAACAGTCTGGTCTCGCCCTCGCCCGATTTCAGTTCGCCGGGCTGCGCCGCCGCCTCCAGCGCACGCAGGCTGGTCGTGCCGACTGCGGTGATGCGGCCTCCGCGGGAGCGCGCATCCGCTATAGCGCTTACCGTTGCCTCGGGAATCGAGTAGCGCTCGCTGTGCATGACGTGCCTCTCCACTTCGTCCACTCTCACCGGTTGAAAGGTGCCGGCGCCGACATGCAAGGTCACATAAGCCAGACCCGCACCGCGGGCGGCGATGCGATCCAGCATCGCCTGATCGAAGTGCAGGCCTGCGGTCGGAGCGGCAACCGCACCCGGATTTCGCGCGTACACGGTCTGATAACGCGCCAGATCATCGATGCCGGCCGGCCTTTCGATATAAGGCGGCAGCGGGACCTCCCCGAGCCTGTCCAGCACGGACAATACCTCGTCGCCGAATTCCAGCAGGAAAAAATTCTCCCGTCGCTCGACCACCACGGCACTATCCGCGTTCCCGAAAAGAATCTTCTGGCCTGGCGAGGGGGTATGGCTCGCGCGCAGCATTGCGAGCGCGCGGTGCTCCGTCACCACGCGCTCCACGAGCACCTCTACCCGGCCGCCAGTCTGCTTTATACCGAGCAATCGTGCCTTGATCACGCGTGTATCGTTGAACACGAACAGGTCCCCCTCACGCACGAATTGGGGCAGGTCGGCAAACCGATGGTCCGAACACGCTCCGGTATTGCCGTCGAGATGGAGCATCCGGCCGGCAGCGCGCTCCGTCGGGGGATACTGGGCAATGAGCGCCGGCGGCAGCTCGTAGTCGAACTCTTCTATTCGCATCGCGCGCATTATATCGATGGATTCGGCCGATCCCGGTTGCCCGTCGAGACCGAATTGTCGATAATTGCGCTCCCGTGCCGGGATGGCGGAACTGGTAGACGCACGGGACTCAAAATCCCGCGCCCCAAAAGGCGTGCCGGTTCGATTCCGGCTCCCGGCACCAGGCAACCGTTTGCGGCAGACGTGGCGTCTTCCTGCTTATTCGGATTTTCGCAGAGACTCGCCCGCAAGCCGGTCGTTTCGGAGATAAGAATCCCGCCTTCTCCCGATGCGTCGTTTCGATTCCGGCGCACGCACCATCCGGGCTCCTGACCACTGTGCCGTTCGCGTTAACTCCCCCGTAACGCCCGCCAACCGCTATATGACCGGAAGATTTGCTTTCTGCCAGCGCCAGGCATCTGCACACATTTCTTCGACGGTACGATTCGCCCGCCACCCCATGAGTGCAAGCGCGAGGGAAGGATCAGCATAGCACTCCGCCACATCCCCCGGACGACGCCCGACGATGCGATAGTCGATTCGTCGTCCGCTTGCCTCGGAAAATGCTTTTATCATTTCGAGCACGCTGTATCCCCGCCCGGTTCCGAGGTTCATGGTGAGCACCTGCGAGCGCCCTGCCAGTGCCGTGAGTGCCGCAAGATGTCCCCGGGCCAGATCGACCACATGGACGTAATCGCGAATTCCCGTCCCATCGGGCGTCGGATAGTCCGCACCATATATGGAAAGCTGCGGCAAAATGCCCGCCGCGACTTGGGCGATATAAGGCATCAGGTTATTCGGCGTGCCCTGCGGATCTTCACCGATCAATCCGGATTCATGGGCGCCGACCGGATTGAAATAACGCAGCAAGGCGATACGCCACTGCGGATCCGACCTCGCCACATCGCGAAGAATATCTTCAATCATCAGCTTGGAACGGCCATACGGATTCGTGGCGTTAAGCGGAAAACCCTCGGTAATCGGAACAGCAGGCGGATCCCCATAGACCGTAGCCGATGAGGAAAATACCAGGGTCTTCACTCCCGCCTCGGCCATCGATTCCAGCAGCGAGACTGTGCCGGTTACGTTGTTATCGTAATAAAGCAGGGGCTTTGCTACCGACTCGCCCACGGCCTTCAGACCCGCAAAATGGAGCACGGCGTCGAATGAACGCGCGGAAAACAAGTTCCTCAGCCCCACTCGGTCACGCATATCGAGCTCGGCAAATTCCGGCCTGCGGCCTGCGATGGCAGCGATCCTGTCGATGACAGAATGCCTGCTGTTGCACAGGTTATCGATGATGAACACTTCATGGCCCTCTGCCAGCAGTTCCACGACGGTGTGAGAACCGATATATCCGGCACCACCTGTTACGAGGATCGATGATCCGCCGCTCACGAAAGCCACACTCCGGAACGCAGGGGAATGATCGAGTATTTCAGCCTGCGGCTCTTGCACATGATGGATTCACCTGTCGACGTTATTTTCAATCGCGACCAACGTTCAATCGGATCCGGCGCTCGATCGGGATCGATCCAGTGCATCCAGAAGTAACCCGGCGCCGTAAGACCTGGAGGCACGACATACAGTTGGAATCACTGGGCGCATCCGGACCCCCGCCCTGCTCTTGATCAATGGCCTTGGAACAGGGTGAGTGTACCAATGAAAGCCCCTTCGATTCGCCCCAGATCTCACGTTCACATCAATGTCGAACGGTTCAACGGTGCCAGTCTCGAGTATTCTCGACACCAGGGGGGAGCTCCACCCCAGACCTCGACCCGGATTGCGTAAGGCGGGCAACCCTCCCGCTTTAAGCACCCAGATTCCGCAAGTCCTTTCCCGGGCGAACTGTCGCCCGGAATCGCCGGGGACTTTTCATCAATGTCTCCGCAGCCTAAACTTCGCCTCTTCGTATTCGTCGAACCATTCGATCTCATCTTGATCACCGGGACATGACCCCTTGAAACTGCTCATCAAAAATGTCGACAACGACGGGCGCCTCGCCCTGATTCCGGAATTTCTCGAGACCAAGTGGACCATTGAAGTCGCGAACCACGAGGACCGGAAGGAGATGGAACGCAAGCTCGCCGACGCGGATGCCATGATTTCGATGAACTGGGCGAGAAATATGCCCTGCGCACCAAAGTTGAAGCTGCTGCATTTGCCCGGGGCAGGAACCGACGACATCGCCTTCCAAACCGTTCCGGCGCAGGCCGCCGTGTGCAACGTCTTCGAGCATGAAATCGGCATCGCCGAATATGTCCTGTCCGCCATGCTGCAATGGGTGATCGGGATTCCGCGCATGGACGCCGCACTAAGGCGCGGCGAATGGTACGGCTCTCATCTGAGCGGTCCGCGTCATGGCGAGTTGTTCGGACAGACGGTGGGAATCGTCGGTTATGGCCGCATAGGCCGTGAAGTCGCCGCGCGCGCACGCGCATTCGGCATGAATATTCTGGCGTGCAGCCGCACGCCCAGGGCTGGAGACGGCCTGGTGGAGCACGTGGAACCGATGAAGAAACTGGATGAATTGCTCGCAAAATCCGATTTCGTCCTGCTCGCGCTCCCACTGGATTCCTCCACTGCGGGCCTGATCGGCGCGGAAAGGATCGCGCAAATGAGACCCGGTGCTTTCCTCATCAACGTCGCGCGCGGCGCCCTGATCGACGAAAAGGCGTTGTACGAAGCATGCAGGGACCATCGCATTGGCGGCGCAGCGATCGATACCTGGTATCGCTATCCTGCACAAGGAGAATCGCGCGGCGATCCTTCAAGCCTGCCGTTTCGCGATCTGGATAACGTAATCATGACACCGCACGGGTCCGGCTGGACCGAAGGCCTGCTGCCGAGACGTTGCAGGCTGATTGCACAAAACCTTGATCATCTGGTGCGTGGCGAACCCCTCGTCAATGTTGTCCGACAACCGGCCGCTGCGCGTTGAATCAAGATCCGAGCAATAAAAAATGCAAACGCATGCAATCGAAGAAGCCGCCAAAACCATCTGGTCGGCCTGGCACGCCAATCAGCGCATCGAAGCAATTCCGGCCGAATATCGGCCGGAAACACGCATCGAAGGTTATCGAGTCCAGGCGCAGGTTGCGCGACTATCGGCCCAGCGGATATTTGGCTGGAAAATCGCCGCGACCAGCAAGGCGGGGCAGCGGCATATCGGTGTCGGCGGCCCTCTGGCCGGGCGTTTGCTGGAAAAGCGTGTTTTCCCATCCGGAGCAGACGTGCCGCTGACAAACAACATCATGAACGTGGCCGAAGCGGAATTCGCATTTCGCATGGCACGTGATCTGCCGCCGCGCAAAACCCCCTATTCCATCGACGAAGTCATTGCGGCGGTGGATACCATGCACCCGGCGATCGAAATTCCGGATTCGCGTTATCTGGATTTCGTCACTGCCGGTGAAGCGCAACTTATTGCGGATAATGCATGTGCCAGCTATTTCGTCCTCGGGCCTGCAACGGCCGCGGACTGGCGTCGGCACGACTTGGCCCGACATTCAGTAATGGCACATGTGAACGGCAGACTTGCCCGGGAAGGCAGAGGCGAAAACGTGCTCGGAGACCCCCGCATCGCCCTTACCTGGATCGCGAATGAATTGTCGCTGATCGGCGACAGACTGCGCGGCGGTGAAACCGTCACCACCGGCACGTGCATCACACCGGCGGTAATCGCCGCGGGAGATCACATGGTCGCCGATTTCGGCGTATTCGGCCGGGTGGAAACGCGAGTGGCATCGTGAGCCGACTCCGATTTCGGAACCATGATGCGGATACGGCTGTTTTATGGCGAGGTTGCAGATTACGTGCGATAGTACGGCCTGCGATTGATTCGCATACTATGGCTTTCGGACGGCGCAAGACGATCCCCGAAAAGATTCGAACATCGCGTCATTATTGGCATGCCAGGCGGGTATTGCAGCGAATGGCCGTCATGAAATGAGTTCTTCGTAATGCAGCTTTACTACCCCCGCTCCTTTCTCAAGCTGATACTTGCCGGTTTTTCGCTGGCCGTCCTGCCGCTTATCTTCGCGCTCATCAATAACGCCTATTCGATACATCAGTTGGCCACTCACAGCCAGCGCGCCGTATACCAGGCAGTCCAGACAACGCAAAACACACGGTTTCTGATCGAGCAGATCACCAGCATGGAGCGCAGCGTTCGCCAGTTTGCCATCATCGGCGATCCATCGCTGTTGCAAGGCTACGGACTCGCCCACCAGCGTTTCATGGATACTGCCCGAAAAATGTCGGCGCTCCCATTGGATGCCAAGCAAAGACTGGCAATGGAAGGGATGCAGAATCGCGAATCGGCCCTGTTCGAGCGTATTGGCCAATCGGGCGGAAGGGCCGAAGTCATCAATCTGGCGGCGGCGGAACTTGCGGGGCTCTCGGAAGCGGCGCGCGGGCTCGATGAACAGGGCAATTCGCTGGTGGATCGCGAGGTCGATACCATGCAGAAAATGGCGGGTGAAGTCCAACGATTCATCTTCTGGCAATTGCTGGCGCTGGTACCTATCGCATTACTGCTGGTGATCGGCGCTACGATGCTTATATCCAAACCGATCGCACAACTCGAATCGGCGATACAGGGGCTCGGCGAAGGACGCTTCGATGCCCGGGTATCCGTCAGCGGTCCGGCAGACCTGGAGTCGCTCGGACGACAGCTCGATTGGTTGCGCTTGCGGCTGCTCGACTTGGAGGAGCAGAAATCAAGATTCCTGCGTCACGTGTCACATGAACTGAAGACGCCATTGACGGCGTTACGCGAAGGTGTGGAGCTTCTTTCTGACGAAGTAACAGGAAAAATGACCGCGGGCCAATTCGAAATTGCCCGCATCTTGCGACAGAATACGCTTAGACTGCAGAAACTGATCGAGGAT
>Ga0153915_10007127_pt1 | contig 10528 bp, 8 predicted proteins | sample Opewatmetagenome_2_FD_107003 | JGI IMG/M metagenome (GOLD analysis project Ga0153915, IMG submission 107003) | Freshwater wetland microbial communities from Ohio, USA - Open water 3 Core 3 Depth 3 metaG | ecosystem: Environmental > Aquatic > Freshwater > Wetlands | place: USA: Ohio, Lake Erie... | reverse complement strand
CTGCTCCATTACACCTTTCTTCTGGTCATCCCGCTATTTGCGTTTATTATCGGCAGCGAAATCGGCGCGACGACCGATATGCTCAAAGGAATTTTTGACGTGACGATCGATACGTCCCGGATCACCGCGGGCTACATGCCCTGGATCCTCGGGACGGTCGTCGCGCTCGGCCTCTTTTTAGGGGTGTTCATCCACGAGCTCGCCCATTCCCTCGTGGCCCGGGCAAAGGGGATCAAGATGCAGAGCATCACGCTTCTGATGTTCGGCGGCGTCGCACAGATGGACGAGGGGACGCCGGAGCCAAAGACCGAGCTGCCCATGGCGCTTGCCGGGCCGCTCATGAGCCTCGTCTTCGGGCTTGCCTGTTGCGGCCTTGTGTACCTCGTTCCCGATATGACGGCCGATCCCGGGTGGCAGGGCGTCCTTGTCTTTGTCTTCGGGTATCTCGGGGTGCTCAACGTCATCCTCTTCGCGTTCAACCTGATCCCGGCGTTTCCCATGGACGGGGGGCGGGTGCTCCGGGCCGTGCTTGCCACCCGGATGCCGCTTGACCGGGCGACCGGGATTGCGGCGACGGTCGGCAAGGTGTTTGCAGTGATCTTCGGGATTGTCGGCCTCGTATTTTTCTCTCCTTTCCTGATCTTAATCGCGCTCTTTGTCTACATCGGGGCGAGCATGGAGTCGACCGCAGTCCGGTACCATTTCCTCTTAGAGGACGTGACCGTGGGGGGCATGATGACCTCCCCGGTGACCACCGTGCCGGAAAACCTGCCGCTCGCAAAGGTAGTCGAGATGATGTACGCGAGCAAGCACCTCGGTTTCCCGGTGGTCGAGCGGGACATGCCGGTAGGCATGGTGACCCTCGCGGATATCAATAAGACCTCGCCGATAGACCGCGATGCGATGCAGGTAAAAGACATCATGACCCGTGACATCGTCACCCTCCCGCCCACGGCTTCGGTCATGGAGGCACTGCATATCATGACCGTGAGAAATATCGGCCGTATCCCGGTCGTGCAGGACGACCGTATTGTCGGCATCGTGACAAGGACGGATATCTTAAAAGTAACGGAACTGAAGAAGGTTTAGAGAGATAATAATCGTAATAATTTTTTAGCTTTTTTCAGTACGGTTTTTTGGAATTTTTTTAGCAGTCGTAATACCAAAGGACGCTTCTGACGCTCTCGGGGGCTGCCGCCCCCGCCGCTATGGCATCCCCCGGTTGCGATGATGTCATATTACCTGCACGCAGATTCTCGTGATAGTCTTCTTTTCCGGGAATACTGGAGGCATCCCCACTGGCGCCCCGTCCAACCGGAGGGCAAATTGATGCACGAGGGAAGTGGCATAATCTGAAAAATGGTTATTGTACAGAAAAAAGGAGATTTAATGGAGAAATGGAGTACGTCAATTTTCAAAAAATATCTTACTTAATCTTAAATAATATTAAATAAGAAACACTTTATACTTTTTATTATTAAAATGGTAATAAAATGCGCGGTGATATCATGGCTGATCTTTACGTTCTTGCGTCAATTCCGGATCAAGGGAAAACTACCACTGCACTCCTGCTTGAGAAAAAATTAAAGTCAGATGGGAAAAAGGTTGCCTGTCTTCAGATTAACAAAGGCCCACGGGATGTTCACCGCTATCTGTTCGAAAATTGCTATCATTATTCGATCCCGTTAGAAGCCTCCCAGAGGAAAAACGCGTTCGAACAATGGGTTCCGCGGGGGTACGACTCATATATATTCGAAATGCCTCTCACCGCGTCACCAGTATACATAGCCTATATCGATCTTTTTACACAAATCAACGAGGTTATTGATAGTAATTTTGCCGCAGATTGGAAAACCCATGTCACAGAGGAAACGAAAAAAACATGGGATAAGCGTTGGTATCCAAGCGATTTGTCACCGGCTTTGGACCTGATGTGGTATTGGAAGATCGTCCATGAGAGAACACTCAAGAAGGTTTTAACAAAAATAGCAAAACCATTTGATGGCCCATATGTCGATCTTACAAAGCAATTGTATCATGATGATCAGATAGTAAAGGAAAAAATTAATCCCCAAATGAATCTGCCAAATAATCCGAAAAAAAAGGTCATCGCAGTTGGATCGTTCCCGGCAGAGTACTGGGACATCTTCCCAAATCTTCGCTGGTTCCAGTATGATTATGCGGCATTTATGGAGTCACTACGCACAAGGCAGTTCGATCTTTCAATTATAGGTGTATGTGGGGCAAATACCCTTAAACTACAGAGTCCTCCGAATCAGAGTACAATCATCTGTTATCAACCGACAGTGTATCTCAATATTAATAGGCGTATTTCGAAAAACTTATTGCAAACGGATCTTCCTAGTATCTTTTCCACGATCAAGACCTGTCCTGTAGGAACTCCACTTTCCGGAGAGGGTGAACCTTTGTCCGGTTATAACAATCGGTATTGGGTCCCTCGATACTATGAGAGGGACGAACCTGTCTGGAAGGAGAGGAATACGATATTTTGCAATGGCTGGGTGCTCCCGCAGTACCTCATCCGCGATGGTTTCCTGGAGGTGAACTGAAATGGGAAGCCCGCCACCGAGTCCACCGGTACTGTCATTGAGCAATTGTTGTCCGAATGGAGTTCAACTCAGCCCTTCGGGACTTCCGCACCAATTTACGGTAACTTCGGATCAAGTAGTTAATCTTGCCGTTTCACTCAATGGGAACAATGTAGGGAATTATTCGGGAGTCAACAGCCAAAGCTTCTCATTACTTCCGAATGCAAATTATAATGAAGTTATTATTGTTGGTTCCAATGTTTATGGATCAAGCGAAGTTATCTGTTATTTTTACGGTACGACGGGTGTAGGAAATAATGGATCCTATTATTATTACGATCAAAACTTTAATCATCTCCTCCAGATGGCAGGAGAAAATTCAGATATGCTTTTGCAGCTTTATGAGTCCGCAGGTCTCGAAGCTGCAATAAATTATTTATCGACGTATTTGCAAGGTCTCAAAAATCCACCTGTGGGTGCGGCTTCCCTTGAGGGACCAATCCCCTGTTTTGGTATTTCCATTACACCAGCTGCTATAATCGCTCAGCAATTATCGACACCGGGTAGTCCATTAAATATGATAATTGGTCAAAATACCATAATTCAGTATAACAGCGATTATGCAAATAATAGTTCTGGCCAAGGAACGATATTGCTCAACAACAACCAAACAACACTTTCGTGGGGGCCCGACAATTGGGCATAGTTACTAACAATTACAGGATATATAATTTAATTTTTGATACCTATCATGGAAACAGGATGATAACAATGCAGCAAAAAAATGCTAGACGAGGAAGTGATGATATTGTCCTTTAAATTGCATCTAGTCGATTCCCTCCGGTTCACTAAAGAAACAATTGCGGGGAACTGGACCCGAGGGAGTATATTTTTTCTTCTGTGTCTTTGCCAGGGAGTCCTCCTTTCATTCCATTTAATATCAGGGGGGATTACCCGGCGCATCTATCCGTGGTGGGGATTGACAATCATCTTAACATTCATTTCGTTTATCATGTTTGGATACTGCATCAGGATTTTCAAGGGCAGTGCAACCCCACCATCGTTTTCTCCGGTGGGGACATTGATAAAAGACGGAGTGCTTGCTCTGATAGCGATATTGGTCTGGTGGATTCCCAGCGTTATCTGTATAATACTCTATGGAATATCCAATGTGCTCTTTTTCTATTGGATTTCGATGCTATGGCTTATCGTTTCCCTTTTGGTGAGTCCTATAATATATTTCAGATACGCAAACACTGGGAACTTCTTCGAAAGCATACGATTTTCAAATGTATTATCGACAATTCGGACTCTTGGCTGGTGGACCTATCTTGCGGCCTGTGGCATATGGATGGTTAGTATACTCGTTCTGGCCACCATCTCCATATTCCTTAATATTATTTTCGTTCATATTCTCCCGGACCAGATTGCCCCTTCCCTTTCTGCAATCGGGGGGTTCTTCGTTCCAATCCTTTATGTTTTCCTCTCCCGGCTTTTTACAAATATTCTCACGAATCCTGCCGTGGAAGTAAATAGGAATGCCGAAACGCCATAATCCAGATCAATGAGGGGATCCCCCTTCCCGGATCTTTTTGAGATGATCATGGGTCTGACATTTTTTGGAGGGGGGCAATTAAGTAGAGCTTTTCGAATTTTTCTCTGCAGATTCAATAACAGGACCTGCTGCCCTCACACCACCAGAAACCGGTCCAGTGCCGAGCTCCCTGCCACCTTCACAAACGCCGCCACATCCTTAAACGGCCGCTTTGCGATCACCGCGGCCACCCGTTTTTTGCCAACGCCCGGCATCCACTTGAGGGCTGACGCCGGCATCGTGTTGACGTTGAGCGGGAGCGGCAGGGCAGTAAGGGATCGCATGCCCCAGTCCACCACGACCGCGTCGATCACGGTCCGGGCCGGCAGGTTTACCGGGATCCCGGCAAGGATCGGGTACGAACCCGGCTGGCGGCCAAACGAGAGCTCGCCCGAAACTTCAATCCGCACATCGCGGAGCACAGTGCCGGCCGGGAAGACCCGTTTGAGCATCGGCAGATCGATCTTTTGCCGGACAAATTCCTTGAACGATTTGAAGCGCCGGTCGTACTTACCGAGCGTATTTTCTGTGTACGCCCGGGTCCCCTCAAAGGGCATCACCTGCCGGATGTTGACCCGCCGGACCATGAGGCCGGCCGCAAGCACCCGGGCAAGGAACGCCTCGTTCCTGTCGTACGTCGTCGGAGTCTCGCCCGCAAGCCCGCAGACGAAGTTGAGGCCCGGCAGCAGCTCGGGGATCCCGTCTTTTCTTGTGCCCCCGACTTCGTTCACGATCTCTATCGCACGGAAGACCTCGTCCGGCTGCGCCTTGAGATTGTTTGCCGCGATCACGGCCGGGTCGGCAGTCTCCATGCCAAATGCAGCGACATCGCCGGGCGTGTGGTGCCGGATGATCGCAAGAAGGGCCTCGCGGCTTTTTTCTTCGTGACGGGCTATTGTGGCGGGATTCGTGTTGTCGATGTGGAGCGTTTTCAGATGGGGGGCAGCGGCCCGGATTCCGGAAAAAAGTTCTTCGAGAAGATCCGGCCGTGGCGCCGGGTACTCCCCCTCCCCGGCCCCGTACGCGAGAATGTCCGGCTGCCTGCCCACCCGGAAGTGCACGGCCCCGTGCGCTGCCAGAGCCGCAACTTCGGCGGCGACCCCGGCAACCGTGCGGTACCGGGGCGCTCCGTAGAACGGCTCAGTGCAGAACGAGCACCCGCCGGTGAGGCCGTGGGAGCAGCCCCGGGCAGTCTCGAGCTCGCACATCACAAACGGGAAGTCCGGGTGCTGCGTGACGATACCGGCCCCCCCGACACTCCACGGGTCGGTGAGCGTATAATCGAATGCGCCTATAGGCTCGCCACCGGAAAGGTACCGGTCGAGCGCGACCGCCGGGTCGCCTTCCAAGAGGGCGTCGAACCCGGTGATCGCCTGGCGTACCGCCATCTTCCCTCCTTCCCCGGCATACCCGAAACCGATGGGTCCCCCGAGCAGTTTCTTCGGCCCCCTTACCATGTGGCCCGCCTGCTGGATCTCGGTAAGCGTGGCCGGCGTCCCGCCGAGGTACTTCCCCGGCACCGTGACGCCCGCGATCATCACGAGCACGCCGGCCCGGTCTGCCGCGGAAAAGAGCTGCGGGTCGTTCCTGATCTGGTCGATGGTAAAGTACCGGACCGCAAAGCCCCGGGTGGCAAGCACCCCGGCTACGGTCCGGATGTACGGCGAGACGTACGGCGGGACGCCGAGGCATGCGGGCTCATCCACGTACCCGTCGAGGATCACCGCGGTACGGCCGCTCTCAGCAGTCATGGCCGATCAGGGCGAGGAGTTTTTTCGCCCACACCAGTTTTCCCCGTTTTACCGGGTCGACATTCCTGTCATCGAGATCGAATCCCACGAGCGCGATCGAGCGTGCCCCGAGCGCATCAGCAGCAAAGACCGCCCGGTCGCCGTCCGAGAACCCGCCGAAGTTATGGACGTGTCCGAACGGGGTACTCTGGGTTGTCGCGACCACCGGGCCGGTAAAGCGCCGGGCCCAGTGCCGGAGGAGCGGGATGTTGTCGCCATGCGCATGGACAATGACAATCATCCCTTGTGAATTCATCTCAAGCAGAAGATCCGTCGCCCCGTCCAGATCCGTAAAGACCGCATCCGGCCGGATCCCATGCGTGTACAGGACATCGGCTGCCGCATCGGCTGCAAGGACGACGCTTCCTTTTTTGATCCGGCCCAGTTCCTTTCCCAGGCAGGGGGCGTTCCCGCAGACCACGACATCGCGGCCAGCCATCAGGGATGCAAGCACCGGGAGAGCGTCCCGGGTGATGAGCGCAGCGAGCAGCTCCGCCGCCTTCTCGTCGTCTTCGCGGGAGAACCCGAAGGAGGCGAGGATCTCGCGGTAGTACGGCTCCCATGCGGCAAATTCCATTGTCTCACCCGGCCCGGTGCGGTCCGGTCCGCACGGCCTTACTCGTCATTTTTCTTGTCCTCGTTTTCGAGGCCGACGAGGTTCTTGAACTTCTGGAGGATCGGCTCGATCGCGATATCGAGAAGGGCAGTCTTATCGCCCACGTGGCCGAAGTAGTGGAGCGGGAGGTTTGCCGCCGCCATGTTCGGGTGGCCGCCCGCGTCGCCCATGTCGCCGAACGCTTCGGCAAGCGCATTCCCGACATGCAGCCGGATGTCCCGGTTCCGGGCCGAGATCACGATCGAGGTATCCGTGATCCCGTACACGAGCGCCGTGTTCACGCCTTCGAGCGTGATCAAGAGATCGGCTGCCTGCGGGAGGGCGTCGCGGTTCATCACGTACCCGACATTCGAGAAGAGGTAGCCGCTCTGGATCTTCCGGTTCTGGATCGCTTTACCGATCACATCCAGCGTCTCCTGCGACATGGACGGCGACATGATCTTGTCGAGAAGGTCCGCGTCCGTAAGCGGGAGCAGAAACGCTGCGTTCCCGAGGTCCTGCGGCGTGACGTTTCTCTTGAACTCTTTTGTGTCCGTCCGGATCCCGTAGAGGAGGGCGGTCGCGACCCGTTTATCGACGGGGATGCCGAGTTCCTGGAGATACTGGGTCATGATGCTTGCCGTCGCCCCGATGCCGGGCCGGATATCAGTGAACATGCCCTGGCCGGGGGGATGGTTGCCGTCCCGGTGGTGGTCGATGATGATGTGGATCCGGGTCAGGGGCGGGACATCGTTGTTCGCTCCCGGGCCAGGGCAGTCCACCATCGCAAGGTACGTGCACTTCTGGAGAGCTTCGGGCGTCAGGTGCTCCATCTTGATATCGAGCAGGTTCACGAACGTACGGTTCTCCTGGTGGCCGATGTTTCCCTCGTAGAAAATCCGGGTCGTGAGGGTCTTCGCGTTCGCGTGGCGTGCGATCTCGGCAAGGGCCATGGCGCTTGCGATGGCGTCCGGGTCCGGGTTCTTGTGCGTGATGATCCCGAGGATGCCGTCCCAGCCGGCAAGGAGGGAAAAGAGCCTCTGCGAGACCCGGCTCGCGTGCTGCTTTTTCACCTGGAAGACCGCGGTCCGGGCGACAACCTCCTGCGGGTAGATCACGAGGTCCGCCCCGGCCGCCGTGAGTTTCTGGGCGGTCACCGGGTCGACGGCCCGGGCAATCACCTGCACCTCCGGGTACCGTTTTTTTATCGTGAGCACCGCAGCGAGGTTTGCGTCCGCGTCCCCGGCCATGACAAACGCGATCTCGAATGCGGGCAGACCGACGAGCATGTCGGACGCGGTGATATCCCGGATGTACGCATCGTATTTCTGGTCGCGGAGGTGCCGGACGCGCGATTCGTCCCGGTCGACGACAATTGCCCGCTCGTTCTCCTTGGCAAGTTCGAGAATGATATTGTACCCGTTCGTCCCGCAGCCGAAGATGCAGTATTTTGTCGGGAGAGGGGATGCGTATCCGGCGGTGTCAGGCATGTTAAGAGAAGATGTACCCGTCATAAGTATAAAGGAATTCTCCGGGTGTTTCTGCCGTTTTAGTTCCAAAACATTTATTCGGCTGGAATGGGCACATTATTAGGCTACGTGGGTCTGTAGCTTAGTTCTGCTTAGCGGCGGACTCTTAATCCGCAGGTCAAGGGTTCAAATCCCTTCAGGCCCGCTTTTCGTTTTTCCCTTTTTGTCGGCAACAGTACGGTGTCGTTTTTTATTTGTATAAAAAAAAGCTCCGGGTCATCGGGATATTTCCCGGGAGATCCCGCCCGGGGTTTACCGGATCAACCCCAGCTTTTTCCACCGCTCGTACCCTTCGGGCCGCAGGTCGCGGTTCTCTTCCACGATGGAGCGGAAATAGGCACGGTTGTCTGCGAGGGCTGCTTCCTGGGCCGGGTCGGCAAACCCGTCTCTGACCGCAAGGGCGAGCTTCCGGCCGAGCGCCCGGGCCGCCTTCTCTGCTGACTCCGGGGCGTCGGGATCGGATCCTGTTGCAACGCTCATACCCCCGACGGAAACAACCCCGAGGTAATTGAGCACATGGCTGAGGTAGGCGACCACGTCATCGCCACCGGATTCCGCAGTGGTTGCCACGGCACACCCGAACTTCCCAAAAAGATGCTGGTAATGGATGGCGTCGGCAAGGCGGTCGAAGAAGACCTTCATCTGCCCGCTCACGTTATCGATGTAAACCGGCGAGCCAAACACAATGGCGTCGGCCTCTCTCATCCGGGCAAGGAGGGACGGCATATCATCGTCGTTGACACAGATGCCGTTGAGGGTGCAGGCTTCGCACGCGGTACAGGGGACAATACGGTAATCCGCAAGATCGATCATCTCCGTTTCGGCACCGGCGCCGGCCGCTCCTTCAAGGACAAAACCGGCAAGCCGCCGGGTGCTGCTCCGGATTGTCCGGGGACTGCCGTGGATGGCAAGGATCTTCATATGTGGCTCCATTATACATCTGGTTGGATGAGAGAGAATATGAGGGAACAGGTTGCGATGTACGCGTACCGGACCGCATGCCGTTCGCAGTGTTCATGAGAGCCGGGACAAATTGCCTGTAAACCAGACAGGCTGCCCGTACTCCGTACAGGACTCCCGAAAGGGGCATACAGGTCCGCAGGCAGACCAGCCCGCCGTTGTGACAACTCCCGCAAGCAGCACCGGCACGTAAGGGCCGGGGTACAGGGACGAGCCCGCAGAGCGTATATCCCGGGCCGGCAGAAATGGATACAACGGAGAACACGATCATGAAACTCAAAGGCAGTAAGACTGAAAAGAACCTGCTCGCGGCATTCGCCGGCGAATCGCAGGCACGGAACCGGTATACCTTCTTTGCGAGCGCGGCAAAGAAGGAGGGCTACGAACAGATCGCGGCGATCTTTTTAGAGACCGCTGAAGAGGAGAAGGAGCACGGGAAACTTTTCTTTAAACAGCTGCCGGGCGGCGACGTGGAGATCACGGCGACCTACCCTGCGGGTGTGATCGGGACGACAAAGGAGAACCTCGCCGCTGCGGCCGCAGGTGAGGAGATGGAGTGGGGCACGCTCTACCCGAAATTTGCCGCCACGGCGGACAAAGAGGGATTTTCTGATATTGCAAAACTCTTCAAGATCGTGGCTACCGTTGAGGCCCACCACCACCAGCGGTACGTAAAACTGCTCGAAAACATGGAGAACGGTACCGTCTTTAAAGAGGAAACCCCGGTAAAATGGTACTGCCGGAACTGCGGATTTGTCCATGAGGGGAAATCTGCCCCGGCTAAATGCCCGGTCTGCGAGCACCCGAAAGCGTACTTCGAACGTGCGGCAGAAAACTACTGATCTTTTTTCCCCTTCCCGGAAAATACCCCCGGGTTTACTCTTCCATGTCCGGCATGTTCCGCCGCACGTCCATGTAATCGGTGTACTTCGTGAGCAGGTCGACGACAACCGGCAGCGGGTCGGAAAAAATCCCGGTGAGATCCGATTCGCCCGGTTCTTTCGGGACAAACGCGAGCTGCTCCTCCGGCGGGGTAAACTCCGCGTGCACGTCCGCACGGTTGCCCCGGGCATCGGCCCGGTACCACCCGAACGGTTCAAGCCAGACGGCATTGAGGCCGTGCAGGTAGAAGGCCGGGCCGACATCGCTATGGTTTTTGAGGCGCTGGTAGCAGAGCCCGGCGGGGATCCGGTTTGCCCGGAGCAGGGCGGCGAGCAGGTGGCTTTTTGCAAAACAGTAGCCGGTCGTGTGTTCCAGCACCTGCGACGCAGAGAGGGTAACCGGGTTGGTTTTGTAGTCCCAGCTGTGCCGGATCTCGTCGCGGACGAAGGTAAAACAGTTCCGTGCGATCTCTTCATCGCCCGTGCAGCCTTCGGCAAGAGCGAGGGCTTTTTTCCGCACGGCCGGATGGTTGTGGTCGATTATCGGGGTTGTACGAAGGAATTCTTTCTGGCCGGTATGCATCATGGTTAAGGGAACCTTCGTCACGTGAAGGTAAAATAAACGCGGGT
>Ga0153915_10007126_pt1 | contig 10529 bp, 5 predicted proteins | sample Opewatmetagenome_2_FD_107003 | JGI IMG/M metagenome (GOLD analysis project Ga0153915, IMG submission 107003) | Freshwater wetland microbial communities from Ohio, USA - Open water 3 Core 3 Depth 3 metaG | ecosystem: Environmental > Aquatic > Freshwater > Wetlands | place: USA: Ohio, Lake Erie... | reverse complement strand
GAAAAAACTATAACCATGAATCATTGTAAAGTTATCTCTAAGACCTTATTAGGCATAAAATTAAAAGTCCTTGTTTTTACATTGATCTTAGGTATTTATATAGGTTTGATGTTATATGCTTTAGTATATCTTGGGTTAAATTTATCAGTCTATTCTCTGGTTCCGCTTACTTTAGCTGGTTTATTCCTTTTAATTAAGACAACTACAGAATTTGTAAGGTTATTAGTCCTGACAAAAACAGCTGACAATATGTCTGTAAAAGATTCTCTGCTGTTTTTTCGCAAGAGATTGAACAGAATAAAAAGAGCTGATTTTATATCCTATCTGGTTTTTTTGTATCTGTCATCAATTTTGATAATATTTAACTATTTAACAGATATTGGAGGTGTCAAGAATATATCATGGGTCAACAATGTTGTTCCGATACCTCTATTGGGGATTTTGATATTAATGCTTCTTTTAATCCCATGGTTTATTAAATATCAAGATAACCAGAAGTACAGAAAACTATATTCACATCTCAATGAGTCTGCTCGCCATCTCGATGGTACCTCAGGGACCATTTAGCTTCTAACTTGGAAAAACCATTGTCCTTGATTACTTTTGGTTGGAATAAATAGGTCTCCACGATCCAGAGTTAAATCCTTGTTGTTTCCGAATGTATGTCAAGTCTTATCAGACCTTCTTATAGTGGTCAAAGAAGGACGGATTTTATACTTAGCGGTGATAGTAATTAACACCATCCTTTGGAATCAACGATTAGTCGCGAAATGTAAACAGTTTGCTTATTGGTTAATGATAGATTACTTTTGAGTTTACAACAAATCAGGAAATCTGATGACCCAGAAATCCAGAGGCTTTCAAAAATTTTGGCAAGAACTGAAGAGACGGAAAGTCTTCAAAGTCGTTGCAATGTATGCTGGAACAGCATTTATAATCCTTCAGCTTGTTGATATAATTGCCCAGCCATTACAGTTGCCAACCTGGACTATGACGTTGGTGATTGTATTACTTTGTATCGGCTTTATCATTACATTACTAATCGCCTGGATTTATGATATAACTCCAGAGGGTATTAAAAAGACAGAATCAATTGAAGAAGCAAAGAATGAGGGATTTAAGGCGATCCTGGTAAAAAGGAGAATTAAAATAAGTGACATAATAGTTGTTGCCATGGCAATAGTCATTTTGATTCTTTTATATCCCAAGGTTTTCAATAAGGATAAATTCAAGGATATTAAAGACGCTGATGGGAGGATATCTGTTGCTGTAATGCCATTTCAAAATATGACCAATGATACTACCTGGAATGTTTGGCAGGATGGGATTCAGTATAATTTAATCACATCCCTCTCAAATAATCCTGAGGAATTAAAAGTCAGACAAATAGAATCAATCACTGGTTTGCTTCAAAGTAAAGGTCTGACTAATTATTCTTCCATCACTCCCTCTATTGCCAGTAACATCTCACAGAATTTGGATGCAAATGTTGTAATTCAGGGCAACATAAATCAAGGAGGTCCCACAATACGCATAAATGCACAATTAGTTGACTCAAAAACAGAAGAGCCCTTTAAGTCTTTTCAAATAAATGGTAGTGCAGAAAATATCCTACTTATCATTGATTCACTTTCAGTTATGATAAAGAATTTTCTCATAATATCTAAGCTGGAAAAGGAAGGGACTATTGATATTCAACATCTTGCATCCACCAACTATCCTGAAGCATACAGGGATTTCATTTATGGTCACAAAGAATTTTTTAAAGGAGATTTTCCCGCAGCGGTAAAATTGTACTCGCAAGCAATAGCTATTGACTCAAACTATATTTCAGCAATTTTTTTTCTTTCTGTTGCATATTTAAATCAGGACTTGTATAGCGAAGCAAAAAAATGGTGTCTTAAACTTTACGGAAAAAGAGATCAAATGACTAGGCAGCAAGAAATAATGACAAATGAGTTGTATACAGAATACTTTGATACACCATATGAAGCAATTAAATACTTTAAGCAACTTCATGAAATTGATGATCAATGGCCAACAAGTTATTTCCAATTAGGTAGGATATATAATCAATTGCATCAATATGACAAAGCAATCCCAGAATTAGAAAAAGCTCTGGAGATATATAATAAATGGAATTCAAAACCCATGTGGGTTTGGAACTATACTGGGCTTGGAGCCGCATATCATTATACTGGTCAGTTTAAAAAAGAAAAAAAGTTATACAAGAAAGCGGAGGAGGATTTTCCTGATGATTACTTTTTAAAGTATAATCAGGCAATTTTGGCGTTGACAATTGGGGATACGGCTGAAGCAAATGAATATATTCAGAAATACATTTTTCTACGTCAGGAGGAATCAGCATCTGAAGCAGCTATAAAAGGAGGGCTGGCGGGGATTTATAATATTGCTGGCATTTTAGACAAAGCAGAGGCATATTATCGAGAAGCACTCTCATTAGAACCTGAAAACCTGGGGAGGCAAAGTACCCTTGCTTATTTCCTGATTGATAAGGAGCGGAGTATTTCTCAGGGTTTAGAACTTATTGATAAAGCATTGAAAATAAGTCCTGATAATTATAATTATTTAAATACCAAAGGTTGGGGATTATATAAGCAGGGTAAATTTAAGGAAGCACTTGAGATTCTTCAGAAAAGCTGGGATATAAGAAGAGAAAAGGCTATATATAATCATGAAGCATATCTTCATCTCGAAGCAGCAAAAAAGGCTGTTGCCAGTCAAAAGAATAATTGAATTATAATCAGTAGATCCACCATTCTTTCTCATTGGTAACCCAATTGAGTTGACCACTGAAACCCTTGTTAAATCCTTGTTTTTAATTTATGTTCAGTGTTCTCAGACCTTCTTTTGAGGTGGTCAACGAAGGACGGATTTTATAGTAAAATTGTCAGCTAGCTTTTTATGAATCAGTCTTGTTTAGTTAAAATCAGAACATCCAAAGAAATTAACAAAAAACTGAAAATAACCCATACTGTTTTGAAATATTTCTTTACCATCTTTTTCAATCGTTTTATTATATTCAACCACAATGGTTTGTTTACCAAAACAAGGTGCCAATCGACGCAACTGAATTAAATATGCAGGCATAGCCATATCTTTCCCCGTTTCATAGTATTTCTGCATTGTGTATATATCCATTTGTTTTCCATTTATTGTAACCGTAATATCATTAATATCTAGAGCAGGCGAAATATCTAAAAACTTATACACTTTATTATTAATTTCTTGTATGTATGAAGTATCTTTAAATAAAACCATTGGCCGAAAGGAAATAAAAAAACTGCCAAATCCTCCATTGTTAGACCATGCATTTAAATTATATACTTCACCTGTCCCTATCTTGAAATCAAGTTTCTGATCCTCATCCATAATAATATGCCATGCCCAGGCTTCTAAAGTGGTCGATTTATAATTACCATCATTTACATAGAAACAATTATAAGTTCTTTCTGGCAGGTATATTTCATAATAACCACCTGTATCACTCCAAACGCCGCTTATATTATTGAAACCTTCTGACTTGATCAATATGTATGATTTTAAAGGATTCCCTTTGAAATCAAACATATGCCCATAAAGTTTGTAATATTTACAACTAATCCATTTCTTTAGACTTTCTCCTGATGAGCAGATAGTTATCCTTATCTTTTCAGGATTATTCTTTAATTGATGTACAGGTACTGTGATGAGAAAATAGTTATCTACCATATCGATATTGTAATCATTATTATGTATATCTTTTTTAACTAAAAAGCTGTCTGAATAAGCTTCTTGGTCATCTGTAAAATATACTTCTGCTTTAACATAAAATGAATCGGATATAACAGGGCCATATATCTGGAGTGATGAATGCAAATAAGTTGTGTCTTTTACTGCTGCCTCTATAGCTGTGTCTGCTTTGCAATTGTACCAATAAGCTAATATTGATGATTGCATATCATCAGACTTAAAAGGAAAATATACCTGACTTTTACAGTAGAAGTTAAAACACAGTATCATTATTAATAGAAAAAATATCCTTTTCATAATTTATCTCTTTTGTTGTTATCAAAATTATAGCCCGCCTATTTGAATTTAAATGCTGCAAAACTTGCTTTATCGCAATAAAACTTAAAGATTGTTTGTTCTTAAAGACGGGAAGATTAAAATATTGTTGCAAGATGGGAAAGTCATTGATTATGACCATATTTGGCCGTATCCAATTACCACCCAGATTTGGAACTAAATCCTTGTTGTTTACATATGTATGTTAATTGTTTTCAGACCCTCTTTTGAAGTGATCAAAGAAGGACGGATTTTACATTATGTAAGATTGGTGCTATTACCACCATTCTTTTCTTGATCCAAATAGACCGTTCGTATTGCTTTTTTTAAAAAAATCAAGAAGAAATAAAAAGATACAAATACCTACCTGAACAATTCTAAACATGTAAAATAAATCGATCCAAGTTTGCACGTGATTATTTATTTATCGAACTTTATAACACTTAACCTTAAATCATTATGCCAGGGGAACAAGCTTTTGACTAGCATGTTAAAAGTGTTAAAGGATTAAACTATCACCATCGTTTCGTTCAGATTTGTATTATCCTGTAACTCCATAAATTTTGAATGATATCAAAATAGGAAAAGAATCCAGACTTATTCAGGATTTAAATCAGGGCTTAACCAGCGCTTTTGACGAACTATTCGAAAAATACAGCAGCATAATTTTTCATTTTGCTTTGTCCATTCTGAAATCGAAAGAAGATGCAGAAGAAGTAGTCCAAAATACTTTTCTGGCTCTTTGGGAAAAACGTCAGTCTGTTGATCACAAGCAACCCTTTAAACCATTTATTTTTACAATAGCATATAACAGTACTATTGATACGTTTAGGAGAAAGGCGAAAGAAAAGAAATACCGGGATTATTTTCTGGTCAACGCTTCCATCTTTTACGATCAGGAGGAATTTCAACTCTCAAGCGATCTGTTTTACAACCTTGACAGACTAATCGATGAATTACCCGAAAGAAGGAAGCAGATTTTTAAATTGCGGAAGGAAAAGGGGCTTTCCTATAAAGAAATAGCTGATGAGCTGAGTATTTCCACAAAGACAATCGAAAATAGTATAAATCTGGCTATCAAATACATAAAACGCCGGATCAATAAAGGCTCCCTGATATTCCTGCCACTTGCCTATCTCTTGCTTCAATAATATTCATTCACAATAGGGGAAAGTTTCCTTTTCTCCGTAGTAAAGTACAAAAGAATGTACTCCGTAATGAATTTTTTATTAGCCTGATCCAAATTTCAAACGAACAGTAAAATACATGCAGAATAATCCGGGAAAAAATCAGAGATTTTCAATTCTTTTTGAAAAATACTTAAAAGGGGAATGTACAGAAGCGGAAGCCCAGGAGATTCTGACTCTTCTTGAAGATCCCGGGAATGATCGTGATATCAGATCGAAGGCTACAGTAATCTGGGACAGATGTTCTGACCTTAAAGAAGATAAAACTCGTATGGGAAGCATTCTTAATGGATTGCACCATAGTATTAATTTGTCAAGGGAACGTGAACGTAGAATATGGTTATCAGATAAAAAGTGGTTTCAGTATTTAAGCAGGGCCGCCGCGATCTTAATTCTTCCGGTATTATTTTATTCGTTGTATGTGACAACGAGGTTATTCTCCAATAAAAGTATTAAAGAAGAATCTGCAATCTGGCAGACTATTAAAGTATCTCCAGGAATACAATCAGAGTTCATTTTACCAGACAGTTCACAGATATGGTTAAATTCTGGGTCGGTCTTCAAATTTCCAGGTTCATTTACCGGAAAGGTGCGTCGGGTAGAACTGGCAGGAGAAGGGTATTTCAAGATTTACAAAGACACCGTTAATCCTTTCATTGTAAATACCTGTGGTATTGATATCAAGGTCAAAGGAACACAATTTGTGGTGGTCGGTTATCCTGATGAATCTGATATTGAAGTTATTCTTGAATCAGGTAATGTAGAGTTATCGCGGGATAATAACAAGGATGAGAAGCCTGTTTCGCTAACACAAGCTGGCGAAAAGGCAACTTATGATTTCGGCAGCAATAGATTTTCCGTACAAAAGGTAGATATCGACAAATATACATCATGGAAGGATGGGATACTGATTTTCAGGGATGATCCACTGAGTACTGTGGCAAAGAGGCTCAGCAGGAAGTTCAATGTTGATATTGAATTGAAAGGGATTAATGTTAAAGATTACGTATATACTGCGACTTTCAAAAATGAATCACTTAGTCAGATCCTTGACTTATTAGAGAAATCTGCTCCAATAAAATATGTAAGAACTGAACAGAGGATTTTGAAAGATAATTCTTACATGAAACCAAAGATCATTATAACACAAATAAACTGACGGCCTATGAAGACATAAACATTCTTTACTAAAAATCAGGGAGATATTCCAGTACCTCCCTGATAATCAATAAACATTTCAATTCTTACAATTGAAAAGTCTTAAAGTTAATTTGATATTAAACTAACCAGATGTAAAATTATGAAATTATTTAAAGCAAACCTCCGGGTTCATCTTAAATTGATCCTGGCCAGAAAAACACTCAGAATTATGAGATTAATAATTACCCTAATGATCATTGGTATTTCTGAGGTCCTTGCCGTGAATACTTATTCTCAGAATACAAAACTTTCCTTGGAAAGCACAAATCAGCCTCTCAGGGAAGTACTTAGACAAATTGAAAATCAATCAGAATTCTTTTTTCTATATAACAGTAGGATTGTTGATGTTGACCGCCTCGTGGATATTCATGTTGAAAATGTTAAGATTGACGAAATTCTGAACAGATTATTTGCAGGGACTGAAGTAAAACACCAAACTTTTGACAGACAAATTGTTCTGTCGCCTATTAATCTTTCTCCGAATATTGAAGTACAGCAGGAGAAAAAGATTTCGGGGAAAGTAACCTACAGGGATGGTTCTCCGGTTGTGGGAGCTTCAGTGTTTATTAAAGGAACAACGATCGGTATAGTAACTGATGCCGTTGGGAATTTTTCCCTGGTATTGCCTGCGGGAGCCAGGACATTGACAGTGTCATTCATTGGAATGGCCTCGAAAGAGATAGAAATCGGGGACCAGTTAAATTTTAATGTGAGCCTTGAAGAAACAGCTGTAGGACTTGATGAGGTAATTGTTGTTGGCTATGGAACACAAAAACGAAGTGATATAACCGGTACGGTAGCCTCCCTGCCAAAAGAAAGGCTTGAGACAGCCCCCAATCTTAATGTTGCACAGGCAATACAGGGCTCTATCCCCGGTGTATTAATTCAGACGTCTATGGCTGGTGCCTCACCTGGTGAGGTCATCATGATAAGAGGACGCAACTCAATACTTGCCAGTAATGATCCATTGATTGTTGTTGATGGTATACCATATGGAGGAGCGCTCCGGGATATTAATCCGAATGATGTGGCATCGATCGAAGTACTGAAAGATGCTTCGGCCGCTGCTATTTACGGTTCTAGGGGCGCAAACGGTGTCATTCTAATTACGTCCAAGGAAGGTAATGCGGGCGCACCAGTAATATCATATAACAGCAAAATTTCGGTCCAGAGGTTTGCCAATCTCCCTGATTTAATGAATGGTGAAGAATTCTATAATTTTAAAATGGCAAGGCAGCCAAATATGATCACTACCAGTGAGCAAGAGATATACAATTCAGGCGATTGGGTCGACTGGATGGACCTTGCAACACGCAAAGGACATAGCCAGGAACATAATCTTTCTCTTTCCGGAGGATTTGAAAGGACTACTTATTATATTGGAGGAAGCCTACTTGATGTTCGAGGAATCGTGGTTAACGATGATTACAAGCGTATCACAAGCCGGATTAATATTGATACGAAAGTTAATAACTGGTTAACTTTAGGTTCCCGAACACAATTATCCTATAACGATGCAAGCGGTCAGGCTCCCGATGCTGGCGTAACGAGGATGAATCCTCTTTCCAGAGTTTACGACGATAATGGTAATCTGACCATTTACCCGTGGCCAGAAGATCCATATTTTGGCAATCCCCTTGAGCCCACCCTTTGGAAAGATAATGATAAATCATACCAAGTAATGACAAATAATTACGGTATTGTCAACTTCCCTTTCATTAAAGGTTTAAGCTACAGACTTAATTCAGGAGTCAGGATAAGGCTGGATGATGAGGCTACTTACAGGGCAACCGACGGGAAGACAGGATATGAAGTGAACGGAAGTTCAAACACAGACCGTACTCTATGGAAAAATGTGGTAATTGAAAATATCCTTTCATACAATAAAGACTTCGGGAAACATTCCATTTTTGCCACAGCTTTATATAGCTTTGAAGAAAATGAAAGCACCGGGTCAGGAGAGACAGCAAGCAGATTTCCGCACGATTTTCTTTTATGGTATTCCTCTCCGCAAGCGGAGGTAAGCCTTCCTGAATATACATTCAACAAAACGATACTTACATCGCAGATGATCCGTCTGAATTATTCCTATGACAGCCGATACCTTTTAACACTGACCGGCCGGAGGGATGGTTACTCAGGATTTGGCGCAAAAAGTAAATGGGGTATTTTCCCGTCACTGGCCCTTGGCTGGAATCTGGCAAACGAAGATTTCTTTCCTCTGAAAGGTCTGTTCAACGAACTGAAGCTGAGAGCTTCGTACGGATTGAATGGAAACCAGGCAGTTGGAGCCTATGAAACCATTACGAGATTACGTTCTGCTGACTGGATTTCTTCTCAGGTGGTCGTCCCCGGATACATACCTAGTACTATCGGGATGGATGATTTGGGCTGGGAATCATCCGGAACATTTAATCTTGGCCTGGATTTTGGAATTTTTAAAAGTAGGATCACAGGTGATCTTAATTTTTATAAAACAACAACCACGGACCTGTTGCTCCAGAGAACAATTTCGGCTGTTCATGGGATTACATCCGTAATCCAGAATATTGGTAAAACAGGTAATACCGGGATTGAACTGACTGTCAGTTCAAGGAACATTGTTACATCAAACTTCACGTGGGGTATGTCGGGGAATATGGCTGTTATGAGAAATAAGATCATCTCTTTGTATGGATATCTGGATGAGAATGGAAAGGAAGTTGACGATGTATCAAATGCATGGTTCATTGGCCAGCCAATAAGGGTTAATTATGATTATGTCATAGACGGAGTATGGCAATTGAACGAAGCCGAAGAAGCTTCCAAATGGAATTCGCAACCGGGATTTGTGAAGCTCAGGGATGTTAACGGCGACTACATGCTTAATGCCGACGACAGGCAGATAATAGGTCAGAATGATCCCAAGTTTATTTGGGGATTAACTAACTCCTTCTCCTATAAAAACCTAAGGCTCGAGATTTTTGTTCATGGTGTTCACGGCGTTACAAAGCCTAATGAATATATGAGAGATGATGTGTATGAAGGTGTTCGGCGTAATGCTACCAATAAAAACAGATGGACACCGGATAATCCCACAAATGAATTTTACATGAATCATATTCTCGCAGGACAGATGGCCGGTATCAATGTTGAAGAAGTCGTAAATTATTACCAGAGTGCAGACTTTATCCGTATTAAAGATATTTCTCTTTCATATGATTTTCCGGGAGCCCTGATAAAAAAGAGTGGCATAGACAAACTTAGACTTTTTGTTACGGGGCGTAATTTGTTCACATTCACCAAATGGGATGGGTTAGACCCGGAGTTGAGTTTACAAAGGAGTTTTCCACTACAGAAAGAATTTGTCTTCGGACTTAATCTGGCTTTCTGAATTCTTAATTTGTAAAATAATTTTAAAAAATAATCATGAAAATCAAATTATTATATAAAGTTACAATTATCACTGTTTTAACACTGTTGACAGATTGTTCTGAAAAATGGCTGGATGAAAAACCACCTCATCTGATTTCCACTGAATCGCTTTATACAAGCCTGGCAGGTTTTGAAACCGGGTTGAATGGTTTATATACTTTGATAAGGCAGGAAAGGGAGGGTGAAAGCCTAACCCCTGTAGGAGGTTCCAACTTTCTGAGGTTCGAAACGGCAGTTAATGGAACAGATAATATGTGCGCCAACAGATTGGCTGGCGGTTTTGTGGTTTGTGCTGCTTTATGGGGAGATCAAAACAGTCCTCAAAATACTAATCTTGAATCCAATTTTATCTGGCTTTATAAGGTTGTAAATGCAACCAACACTATAATTAATAACGCTGAGAATAAAGCCGATATTGACTGGGCAGGAGGAGATTCTGGTTCAGATGAAAACAAAAACAGGATAATTGGTGAGGCAAAAGCAGTGAGGGCCTGGGCTTACAGGCACCTAACCTATATGTGGGGAGATGTTCCTCTCAGCCTTCAGGAGTCACTCGGTTCTACAATCAGGACTGATTGGGAGAGAGCTCCAGTATCTGAAGTAAGAAAACAAATTATATCTGATTTCCTGTTTGCAGAGAAATATATTCCAGTTGAACCG
>Ga0153915_10007125_pt1 | contig 10530 bp, 8 predicted proteins | sample Opewatmetagenome_2_FD_107003 | JGI IMG/M metagenome (GOLD analysis project Ga0153915, IMG submission 107003) | Freshwater wetland microbial communities from Ohio, USA - Open water 3 Core 3 Depth 3 metaG | ecosystem: Environmental > Aquatic > Freshwater > Wetlands | place: USA: Ohio, Lake Erie... | reverse complement strand
CTACCAGGTGAGACGCTAATAATCCGTTCACCACCATCCGCAATGATAGCAATAGAAATTTGACTCTGAGTCTTTTGCGGAGCAGTACAACCTGATATCGAAATGGATAATAAAACCAGGATGGCAATTAAGTAGTAATAAAAGCGAGAGTGGTATAATCTCATCCGCTCATCCCTTACGCTAATATATATATGAATTAAAGACCCATTATAGCATGACCGACCAGATACCCATTCAAAAAGAAGACCATCTCGCGACTAGTAACCCATTGCCCCTTGACCTGATCGCCCAATTAGAAGCGTTATTATTTATCGCGCCTGGGGCAGTAACACCGATCCAACTTGCTGCTTCGATCGGGTTACCCGCGCGTGAAGTTGAAAAAGGATTGGAACAATTAGAGTCGCAGCTGGCTGGGCATGGCATCCGTTTACAGCATCACCACGGACGGGTACAACTTACTACCGCTCCGGAGATCGCTCCGGTGGTTGAACACTTCCTGGGTCTGGAAGCCACCAGCCATCTCAGCCGGGCAGCCTTAGAAACTCTAGCAATTGTTGCATATCAGCAACCGGTTACTCGTCCGGAAATCGATGTTATTCGCGGTGTCAATAGCGATGGTGTCTTAAAAAGCTTGCTTAGTAAGGGGTTAATCCAGGAAGCTGGACGGGCAGAAAGACCCGGTCGCCCTATTCTCTATATAACCACTTCCGATTTTCTTGGACATTTTGGATTATCATCGCTTCAAGAGCTCCCACCACTTCAGGATCAAGCGAATGATGAAATAAAAAAGTTGGGGGATAATGGGATAGAGATCCCGTAACTCTAGATACTAAAATGCCTCCTGCATACAGCTTATATATTCACGTTCCATTTTGTACACATCGTTGCGCTTATTGCGATTTTAACACCTACGCAGGATTAGAAACAATAATCCCCGATTATACAGACGCTTTATGCCGCGAAATTGAGCTGGTAGCCGCCTCAAAGGATAATTGCCTGGAAGCTTATACACTTTACTTTGGCGGGGGTACTCCATCGCTCCTGCCAGCCAAGGATATCGAGCGAATCCTCTCCACAATCCAATCACACTTCAGCTGGCCGAAGGATTTTGAAGTCTCATTAGAAGCGAATCCTGGAACAGTGACACTCGAATATCTCAAAGATATCCATAGCATTGGTGTTCACCGGTTGAGTCTCGGTGCACAATCCGCCAATCCCGAAGAATTATTTATACTAGGGCGCCAGCATTCCTGGAATACAGTGGTTCAATCTATTGGTTGGGCGCGGGAAGCAGGTTTTGATAATATAAACTTAGATCTTATTTTTGGTCTACCTGGGCAATTATTAACGAATTGGGAAAAAACTTTATCTCAAGCCTTATCTTTACAACCTGAGCATTTTTCCTTATATTCACTCACCCTGGAAAAAGGTACTCCCCTACAGAAACAGCTAGAGGATGGAATTCTTCCCGAAATCGACCCCGATCTGGCTGCTGACATGTATGAGCTCGCTACCGATTATTTAGAATCAATAAAATATGCACAATACGAAATCTCTAATTGGGCAAAATTAACTGTCGACGAACGACTATCGCCAACCCAAAATCCTACCTTTTCATGCTATCACAACCTGCAATACTGGCATAATCTACCTTACCTCGGTTTTGGCGCGGGAGCACATGGATATGCCGACAGTTTTCGGACTGTAAATGTTCTTCATCCTGCCACCTATATACAACAGTGCCTGCAGGGATTTAAGCATGTTTTCCCTTGTGGTCCAGCCATTTCTGACCAGATCCCCGTTGACCGCACGTCGGAAATCGGTGAGCTGATGATGATGGGGCTACGATTAACTCGCGAAGGTGTATCCGCTGAAACTTTTAAAAAGCGTTTTGATGTTAACCTGGAAGATTTATTTAACCAGCCAATTACACGATTTAGCGAGTTAGGTTTACTGGAATGGGCCGGAGATAATCTTCGTTTGACTCCGCGTGGACGGCTTCTCGGGAATCAAGTATTCATGGAATTCATTTAACGAATTCCTTATCCCCCACAATATAAAGAAAGATTGTTAGTAGATTTACGATCCAGGACCTTGTACTTATGCTTATGCCTGTCGTTTAAGAAGGGTAAACGTCAAGGATGTCAACGCATCGCCTGCTTCGCCCTGGGGTTGAGCTTTTTCTAACGTTTCCAAAGCCTGTTGAGTTAATCGTGCAGCAGTATCCTGGGTGAAAGCCTTAGCTCCCTCAACTTCTAATTGTCTGGCGAGAGCCGGTACTTCCTCAGGTTTTATTCCTCCTTGCACCCAACGAATAGCGAAAACACCTCTTTGGTTTAAACCATAGAGGATAGGTAAAGACTTTTTACCAGTAAACAGGTCACTATCAGCTGATTTACCTGTGACCTCAGTATCACCCCAAATCCCTAACAAATCATCAAGGGTCTGGTAAGCTAACCCTAACAGGTGACCAAATCGTTGGTATGCTTGCTGACGGTCTTCATCTGCTCCAGCCACGAGTGCTCCCATGCCTGTACAAGTAGATAAGAGGGTTGCTGTCTTCTTTTCAACCATTGGCCAATAATCTTCAATGTTCAAATCGCTGCGATCCTGGTAAGCGATATCCAGGTGCTGCCCTTCGGTTAATTTTAGGCAAGTATCTTGTAATAATCGAGCTGCCCGTAACGCTGTTTCTTTCGAGGTGGTTTCTTCAAGTTGCAATAATGCCAGATGAGCTAAAGTAAGCATAGCATCACCGGTATTAATAGCTTGGGGTACCCCCCATTTTTTCCAAATAGTGGTACGTCCGCGTCGCAAAGGGCTGTTATCTTCAATATCATCATGAATTAGGGAGAAATTATGCACAAGTTCGACAGCCACCGCTGCTGGCAGTGCTTTATGCCAATCGCTGCCAGATGCAGCTGTTACTAATAACACCAACAAAGGACGAATCCGTTTACCGGATGCTTCTGAGCCAGCATTCTCACCTTCCCATCCCATATGGTAAGTGATCATCCCGCGTAGATCCGGTAAATTTGGATCAACCACCTGGTCAACCGACAGACGCAATTCTTTTTCTATCGCTAGCCGTAAAGTATTTATGAATTGTTCGGATAACATATGCGTAGCTCCAAAGATAATAGTCCCTTATTCGCTCTTGGTCAAAGACGTTCGATTTAACTCTGCCAGGTTCCCGATACCTGCTGCGAACATACATACCTGGATCTCGCGCTTAATTTCATTAATAGCTTGTAAAGTATCTTCTTGAGATTCAACAGCTGCACTTAAGAATGGTGCTGCCATGCCACCCAGTGTAGCTCCTAACGCAATGCATTTGGCTATATCTATGCCTGTTCGAAGACCTCCGGAAGCGAAAATGAGGATATCCGGTGCAATATTTCTAACATTGATAATAGCTTGAGCAGTAGGGATACCCCAATCGATGAAAGCGTTTGCCAAACGTCTCTGGTATTCATCCTGTGCCCGGTACATTTCAACCTGAGACCACGAAGTGCCTCCTGCTCCTGCTACATCAATTGCGGCAACACCGACCTCGTATAATTGGCGGGCAGCCTGCTCTGAAAAACCCCAACCGACCTCTTTTACCACCACAGGAACCGGTAATTTCCGGCAAACTTCTTCGATCTGCTTTAATAATCCTTTAAATTGGGTATCACCTCCTGGTTGTACTGCTTCCTGTAACGGGTTGATGTGCAGGATTAAAGCATCCGCTTCTATCATATCCACTGCTTGTTGACATTGCTCAATCCCATAACCATAATTGAGTTGGACGGCCCCCAGGTTGCCAAACAACAATATATCCGGAGCAACTTGGCGTACACGAAAGGTATCACTTAATATAGGATTATCAATACCTGCCCTTTGAGATCCAATTCCCATCGCAACGCCAGTCACTTGAGCAGCATAAGCCAAAGTTCGGTTTATTGTTTTGGCTTCAGGTGTACCTCCTGTCATGGAGGAAATTAGAATCGGAGCGGAAAGTCTTTTCTTGAATACACTTAAACCCAGGTCAATTTCGGAAAGGTTTAATTCGGGTAAGGATTGGTGGATAAAGTGATAATCCTCTAATCCCGTCGTTATACCAGACCTGACGTTCTCCTCCAGGTTGATACGTAGATGACTTTTCTTCCTCTTTCCGATCGCCGTAACTTTTGGCATTTAATGGTGTTCCTGTGGAAAGATAGTTGATCTAAGTTTGTATCTTACCAGCCCGATCTAAGCCTGTCAATAAGGCTTGAGCATTTTTAGAGGTTTATGTGTAGTGTTTAAACCTTTATAATTTAATCTTGACAGAATACAAAGCAAGGTTACAATTTGCCATGTTGGGCGCGTAAATATAAAAAGGAGGATTTTTCATGGCTGACACATTTGAAGAAGTGAAGGCAATTATTGTTGATCTACTCGGGGTTGATGAAGCGAAAGTAACCCAGGAGGCACGTTTCCGGGAGGACCTGGAAGCTGATTCGTTAGACTTGGTTGAACTGATCATGGCCTTTGAAGATAAATTTGGCGGACAGATCTCGGATGAAGATGCCCAGAAGATCACTACCGTCGGCGAAGCGGTAAAATACCTGGACACCCACAAGTAACCATTTTTAAAGGTCATTCGCATCCCCCCATTAGGCGCATACCCATGCGCCTTTTTCGTTTATATCTACCCCATTATCATGTTACAAATATTTCTAATTCTATAAACCCCTTTACCAACCTGTAACAATCTTTATCTAACCTAATACTGCTATGTAACCGCGATGTAACAGGAAGGTAGTAATATCGTAGTGTAGTAAGCATTTAATAAATAAGTTGGTTTAACAGGAATCTGTATCTTAGAAATATTAAAAACAAATTCGCAAATAGAAATGACATGGAGAAATTCCCTTTTCATTTTCTGATAGCCAAAGTAATTTCTCTGTGCATTTCTTGCAATATTAAGGAGTAATCTAATGAAAACTATTCGAATTTCCAAGTATCTAGTCCTCAGTATTATCCTCCTCGGTTTACTGGCGAGTGTTTTTTACCCAACACAAAATGGCTTGGCGTCATCTAAATTATTGAATGCGAAGGCCGTTGTTATCGCCGATCAATTAAACCTGCGGAAGGGACCTGGTTTTGATCAACCCGTCTTGCTTGTCCTTTTAAAGGGGCAAGAGCTAATCGTCTTAGATCATAGTCTGTATGGTATTTGGAGCCAGGTCCGTTTATCAGATGGGACTGAAGGGTGGGTTTTTAGCCTTTATATTCAGTCGACATCGGATGTGAACTCTTTTGCCCTTGTTGACAAATTGAATTTACGCGCCGGTCCGGGGTTAAGTTATCAAATCATTCGCGAATTGGCCCAAGGTCAGGTTTTTAGTGTACTAGGACGGAACCTTTATAGTGATTGGCTTGTGGTACTCCTTCCAGATGGCACAGGTGGTTGGGTTTATAGTCCTTTTATCTACACCAACGCTGATATCACCTCACTTCCCATTAGCGAAGCCTATGGTGGTCCATCTGGTTCTGAAGCCGGACAACCGGCGTCACTTCCTTTACTGGTCACGATCCGGGATAACCAGGCCGAAGTTAATGTGGCAGGATTTCCATCACATAAAGTGATTATTGTCAGCCTCGGCACGCCGGGCAATCACTCGGATATAACCTTAGGAAAAGGAAAAACAGATAATAATGGCAACACAAACCTCAGTTTTCAAATGCCAAATAAGTGGTCGAATGGAGAACTGGTTACCGAACAGGATCTGATTTTGACAGTAAGCACTGAAGATGGATCCTTCACTCGCGAAGTGAAAATCCTCTATCTTCGCTGGTGATCTCATCAATATTGAAAAAAAGCGACCGATTGAATGATGATCGGTCGCTTTTGCATTTATAACAAGCTTGGGATTTCTTCCGGGTGCGAAGCTACCTTTACTCCAGCAGCTAATAATGCCTTTATTTTATCTGAAGCCAGCCCAGAACCACCTTCGACGATTGCCCCAGCATGACCCATCCGTTTACCAGGAGGAGCAGTTTGCCCCGCTATGAAACTAACCACTGGCTTGGTCATATGGTCAGCGATGAATTCAGCTGCTTTTTCTTCATCTGAGCCGCCAATCTCGCCAATTAATACCACCTTTTCGGTATGAGGATCAGCCTCGAACATTCCCAGGCAATCAATAAAATCCGTACCATTAATTGGATCGCCCCCAATACCCACACAAGTGCTTACACCTCGATTTACTAACATCAACGCATATAAAACTTCGTATGTTAAAGTACCCGATCGGGATACAACCCCGATGTCACCTGGAATAGCAATATCACCCGGGATAATCCCGACCTTTGCCTCTCCTGGGGTTAATAAGCCTGGACAATTCGGTCCGACCAGCCGAACTTTCTTTTGATCCAAATAATTCCGGACGCGCATCATATCCTGCACTGGAATCCCCTCTGAGACACAAACAATCAGAGAAATTCCAGCATCAGCTGCTTCAAAAATAGAATCAGGTGCGAACCGCGCTGGTACAAAATTAACGGAAGTATTTGCGCCGGAAGCTTCTACCGCCATTTTGACCGAATCAAATACTGGTACTTTACCATCTAATACCCACTCGCCACCTTTACCAGGTGTAACACCAGCCACCACATTCGTTCCATATGCCACCATCTGTTGAGTATGAAACAAACCTTCATTACCCGTAATACCTTGCACCAATAAGCGTGTATTTTTATTTACCAGAATACTCATATAATTAGCCTCCCTATTGATTATTGCTCACGGCGGCTACCGCTTTCCTCGCCGCATCAATCAATGTCTCCGCAGTGATCATCTGCGCCTCTGCTAATAATCGACGTCCCTCTTCTGCATTTGTCCCAACCAGGCGAGTAATCATGGGCACCTTGGGTTTCACATCTGCCATGGCAGATAGGATCCCACGTGCCACTTCATCACAACGGGTGATCCCACCAAAAACATTTAAAAGCACTGCTTTAACATTCGGATCAGATAGAATAATCCTTAAAGCAGCTGCAACTTTATCTGAACCCGCCCCACCGCCAATATCAAGGAAATTCGCCGGTTCTCCACCATAGAGTTTTATAATATCCATCGTAGTCATTGCCAGACCAGCCCCGTTAACCATACATCCGATATTTCCGTCGAGTTTGATGAACGATAAACCATATTTACGAGCTTCGATCTCGGAGGAAGCTTCCACATCCAAATCGCGCATTTCTGCCAGGTCTGGATGACGGTATAAGGCATTGTCATCCAGGAGCATCTTGCCATCTACTGCTAATAAGTGGTTGTCGGCGGTGATTACCAGCGGATTGATTTCAGCCAAAGTGGCGTCGCAATCTTCATAAGCTTTCCATAAACCATGACAGATTTGGGAAAAAGCTCGCCAATGTTCGCGGGGTAAATCAATCCCGGCCGCGACATCGCGTGCCTGGTAATCCCGTAAACCTAACAACGGATCAATATGAACTTTTACTATCTTTTCAGGGGTTAAATGGGCTACTTCTTCGATATCTACACCACCAGCAGCAGAAGACATGATCACTGGCTTCCGGACTGCCCGGTCGTTCGTAATCCCCAGATAAATTTCTTTATCGATATTTGCAGCTTCATCAACTAATACTTTTCTCACAGGTAAACCTTTGATGTCCATCGTAAGAATCTGAGCAGCAAGATCTTCCGCTTCCTGCGGATTCTTTGCCAGCCGGATCCCACCTGCCTTGCCACGACCACCGACTAATACCTGCGATTTAATAACAACGCGGCTACCCAATTCTTCAGCAATGTGTTTTGCTTCATTTGCGGTAGCCGCTACCCTTCCTTTGGGAATGGGGATGCCATATTTGGCAAATATTTGTTTGGACTGGTACTCATGTAGTTTCATGCAAGCGCTCTCCACTTTTTAATGGGCTATATGCACAGAACTGACCGCGGTCATTATACCATGACGAAAAACACAGGTTTTGTTAGCAGTTTAAAGGTGAATCCGCTAATCTAAACCAACTGGATCGAACCATTAAAATCATGATTCGTAAGGATAGGTCTTGATTAGCGGATTATCGTTAATTTATATCTTATTCTGGCAAAACAAAATGCATTAACCGGGCGTTGGCGCTATCAACAACCCATATTCCCTTCTTTGGGTCTATAACGATCCCATTTGGAATCCCAAATTTATCATTTGTAACACCAAAATCGCCCCAATACCTGATAAACTGGCCTTCAGTAGTAAATTCTAACACTCGATAACCATCTGGATCCGTCGTAAAGACATGCCCTTGAGTATCTACAGCAATATAAGGTTTATTATCTAATGACTGACCATACCAACCGACAATCTCCCAATTGGTGAGTGGGGTATAATTCCCTTCCACATCTTTTGAAAATACTTGCACGCGTTGGTTCCAGGTATCAGCCACATATAAATGACCAAGGTTATCTATAGCGATCCCAACCGGTTCATTGAATTGTCCGGGAGCAAAACCATCTCCTCCAAATTGGGATACAAAATTTCCTTCAGCATCATAAATAACAACCCGTTTATTGCCTGTGTCTGCAACCAAGACATTCCCCGTCGAAGGATCCACGATGATGCCACGCGGTCCCCATAACGCAAAAGGTGTCTCAGCTTGCCCAAATGAGCCCCAGGTTTTTAAGAACGTTCCGTCCGGCGTAAATTTCTGAATACGGTGGTTCCAGGTATCTGATACATAAACGGAACCGTCCGGACCAACTGCGATACCCCATGGTTCATCGAATGTTCCCTCCGGAGCGGTTACACCGCCTTCTGTTTTCCCATATGAGCCCCAAGTGGTCATGACTGTCCCATCAACCGCGAGATGTTGGATGCGATGATTTCCCGAATCTGCTACATAAATGGTGCCATCGGGGGCAAATGCCATTGCACGGGGAGCATTAAACTGACCTGGACCAATACCAGGTCCGCCTAATACTTTGTCAGCAAATAGTTGAACTCCTTTGCCTTCATATGGGTCCGCTGTTACTGACTCTGCTGAAACACTGGTACCATAATTCCAAAGTTGAGAGGCCAGGTCTTTACGGAGGTATAGACGCATCCTTTCAGCCGGCTCCCACTTTGGTGCACTCATATCTCTATTCAGGATGGAACCATACTGCCGATAATCATGATTTAACCAGATTTGGAATAAGGCTGAACGCATCTGGGGGTTAAATAAAGCATAACGAATCCGTTCCCAGTCAAGGTTAAAGTAATCCTGGTTAGGCCACCACATGCGAATATATTCAAATTGGTAATAAGCCTGACCGACCACAGGCTCGATCTTCCCATAGTTGCCATCACCGACCAAAATGGCAGGAACCTGGCGCAAATCGCGGGTTGGGTTTTTACCATAAAAACGCTGGTCGGAATAATTTCGTAAGTACCACCAATATGGGTAACTTGTTGAATCATCATAAGCCACCGGCATTGTTAAACTATCCGCAGTCCGCCGTGATAGCTCTTCGATCTGAGCCAAGGCTACCTTAACACCAGGACCACAATGGGCATAAACCAATAATTCAACCGCGTTGTCATAATTAATATAATTCGCAAGCACGCTGACATGGGAGGTAAGTAGGGTTAGGAAGGCGAAGAACGCCAATATGAATATGCGCGCTATTTGTTTGAATCTCCAATTCTTCAGCAATACTACCAGGCCCCATCCGCTCGCAATCATCCCTAAAAAGGCAGTTAAGAAAGTGCTGGTTGCCTGTAATTGGTCAAGGTTTTTACCTTGAAAAGGTGGTGTTGAACCGAGTAAAGATCCAGCGGCTCCCATTCCACCGGCGAGGAAAACTGGCACTAAAGCGACGACCAGCCATCCCTGGGCTGAACGGAATTTAGACCAGTCAGTTGTTTCGATCAGATAACCGATCGCCCATCCTGCCATCAGGATAAACGGTAATGCAATATGAACCGTTATCCAAGGCATTTTCTCACCCGCATAAGAATATGCCGCCAGACTGCTGAGTGCCCAAAAACCGATTAGCGCCAGAGTTGGTGGTTTTTCGGGTAATATAGGTAAAGCAATTTCCGGAAGAGGTTGTTCTAAAACATATAGATCGCTTGCAGATATATCATCTTCTGGCTCTATCCGCTCCTCATCATCTGAAAATGGTTGATCGTTGTTGTCGGTTACATTATTGCTATTTCTTAACGAATCTCCTGAACCATCAATCACCGAACTATCGCTTACCACCGGTGGATTCAGATCCTCGGGCGAATCTGTCGTGGCTAAAGGATGAGCAGGGATGATAATCTTTATACCCAATCCCATTAAGAGAAAGGCTACCAACGTCCCCAGGGCAGGTAAATACTCATACATAGGCACCTGGACTAACCCGTAGTAGTACCAGGGTTGGCTACCACGATTCACGCCTTGTTGCTCAACCCAATAAGCCAGGCTTCCTAATAATCCGGTAAAAAAACCTCCCCCATTGGTGAACACAGTGGTATATAAAACGGTAAATATTGCGTAGAAGAGGAGAGCGTTGCT
>Ga0153915_10007124_pt1 | contig 10531 bp, 11 predicted proteins | sample Opewatmetagenome_2_FD_107003 | JGI IMG/M metagenome (GOLD analysis project Ga0153915, IMG submission 107003) | Freshwater wetland microbial communities from Ohio, USA - Open water 3 Core 3 Depth 3 metaG | ecosystem: Environmental > Aquatic > Freshwater > Wetlands | place: USA: Ohio, Lake Erie... | reverse complement strand
GATTCTTGAAGAAATATGTTTAAAACGTTTGGCTACAGTGTGCTTTCAAACTAGTTTTTCAGCTAGTTCCGCAATGATGATGGGCGTAGCCGTTTGGTGAATATTATTCCGCGATTTCGCCTTCAAGATATGTGCTGAACGTTTCTTTGACTCTGATTATAAGCGTTTTTCCAAGCAGATTGGCTTTGTTTTTCACAGTAACAGGTTTGTAGGCAAAATTTCTCCCAACCCATGAGCCTGGAACCTTGCCTTTTTCGTCGATTAGTATCGTGCCTGTCCAGCTTCTCCAGCGCTGATTACGTTCCAAGGACAGCCTCCCTACAACTTTCGCAGTTTCGCTACTTCTGTACTTTATCTCGGAATGTTCGACCACACAGTCTGTCATCGCGGCTGCCGCCGTGTTCGGTCTTGCGAAGAACTTCGAGACATTCACAATATCAGGCTGCACTTCATTGATGAGTTCAAGAGTGCTGTTGAATGCTTCTTTGGTTTCGCCTGGGAAGCCGCAGATAACATCCGTTGCTAACGTAACATCTGGGAATGCAGCCCTAAATGCTCTGACAGTTATTCTGAAGTCCTCAACTGAGTAACAGCGGTTCATGGCTTTCAAGACCTGGTTATCGCCGGATTGCACGGGCAAATGAAGAAACTTGAAAACCTTCTCATTACCAAAAGCTTCAACCAGGTGGGGAAGCATATTCAGAGCAAAGTTTGGCGTCATCATCCCAATGCGAACCCGAAAATCGCCAGCCACTGCACACACAGCCTTAAGCAGCGCCGGAAGAGTTGAGCCTAAGTCTCTGCCGTAACAAGCCATGTCTTGTGACGTGAGCCAAACCTCGCGGGCACCCGCAGCCACATCACACTCGACTTTGTGCACGATTTCTTCAATGCTATAGCTTCGCAAACGTCCACGCGCAAAGACAACACAGCAATAGGCACACGAACCCAGACAGCCGTAGCTAACTGGAACCAGACTGATAACATTATTACTGCGTAGGCGCGGAAGACAAGAATCAGGCTTCGAAAGCACCGCATCATCCAACACCACTGCTTTCTCCCCGCGCAAGACACGGTCCACGACATCCACAATTCCCATGCCTGCAGCAGGGCCAATGACACCGTCAAATCGCGCAAACTTCCGCAAACTATCGTAGCTTGTCAACGGCAAACAACCAGCGACGATGACTTTCTTGCCTGCCGGTGCCCGCTTAATGAGGTCTATCATGCGGTTCTCGGTTGGGCCCTTCACACTGCAACAGTTGTAAACAATCACGTCGGCTTCCCGTGTGGAGTCTGTGAGTTCGTAGCCAGCTTGGCTTAGACAGCCTGCAAGGGTTTCGCCGTCCGCGAGGTTGGTTGTGCATCCGTAGCTTTCGACGTGGATTCGTTTTGGGTTCATGGTTGCTCGTTAATTGCTCATATAATGGATAAAAACGTAGGGGTGTCGCTTGGTGGTTTTCTACAGAAACCGCAACATCCTCTTTGCTGCATTTATATTGCTGTGTGACGAACATGTTTAGAGCATATTTGGCTCATATTATATACAGGTATATAATGCGACCGTTAGTCTGTTGTCCATCAACCAAGGGAGAAGTATAGGATGAAGTTAATCACGCTTTACCTTCCAGAAACGTACATAAAAGCTCTCGACCAACTCGTAGGCGAACGCTTCTATCCAAACAGGGCCGAAGCAATTCGAGTGGCAATCCGTGACCTAATAAGCGCTGAAGTTTGGAGGCGAAAAGGCGTTGACTAAACACGAACCAATTGAAAACTCGCTGAAATGTCCTTTATCGATCGAAGAAACTAATACGCTGAACCTAAACGTGAATGACCTAATAGCTGAGAATGTATCTAAGCTGTATGCCTCCCGAGTCTTTCTGGAAGAAACTCCAAAACCAAAAGCTATCCATGCTAAAAAAACACGCACGACTAAGCGAAGCACTCTTGGCAGAGCCACTTGTAAGCTGTATAATATGGAGTCGGATATCGAACCGGAGAAGCCGTTACACATCGAGCTTGATCTCTATCAGATGGAGACTTGACAGCAACAATCTTTCTCCATCGTTTTCGTCGTCTCTAAATCATGATAGCAAGTGCGTTAATTTATCTGAAGAAACTCAAACCCTGCGAGGGCGAAGCTATGACTAGTCAACTATTCTTCCCATTGTGTAAGGCACGAACTCTCTAATTTCCTCTATCGATGTTTTCAAAATGCTTTCACGCAACTCCTTGGGAGACTTCAAGGCCAAAACATGCAAAACCTGTTTCAGGATCTCCTTGCCCATCACCTCTCCAGGGACGAGCGTCACATAGACCGTTGCCTTGGCTTTCACCGCATCCACCGGTCCACCCATAAAGCGTTTCTCCCTATTCTCAACAATACCGATCGCCGTCTGCAACGGCACACTCCGCATCCAGTTCCTTTTTCCAACAATTGCGAATGCGCCATGAGCTACGTACTCCCCAGAGGGGCCAGTCTTCTTAAGCTGGTCAGGTTTGACCCAGTACACGTCTGCCGAAGCTAGTCCTTCGCGCCAAGCACGGCTGAAAGCCGCTGCAAACTCGCTCGCTTCACGCAGTGTCTGCTCGGAAGGAGGCTTTCCCTCGGCTTTTATCACCACGAAGGGTGCGCCTGTAACATCTGCATGGAAGACAGGGTCGTCTTTTTCAACATGCTTCTTCACAAGAACTTCGTTACTAACAGCGTCCTTGCCAGCAACCACGAGCAGCCCGTCTGAGGAGATGAACCACCGAAACTTTTCGAACCACTCCTTGCTCTCGACCTTGAGTTTCGCCATTTGCTTCATCAATTCCTCGGGTTTCGCTCGTTGGACAACTTCAGCTGCTTGAATTTTCCTCTCAATTTCAGCCAGTTTTCGTCGCGATTCCTCCAAAGCCGTCAGCGCACCAACTGCTTTCTGTTTGGTTTTCTTCCCATGCTCGTAGTATTGAGCTGCGTTCTCGAAAAGGGATCTCCGAAGGTTGACATTGAAACGCAGCTCCCCCACGTGAAGGGTAACTGCTCCGTTTCTGGGGTCGAAGTCTTCGACCATAACCTGACGGTTGCCGTCGTGAGTTTGCAGGGTGATAATTTGAGAGGTAACAGACCTCAGGTCTTTGCCAGCGGTTCTCGCAACGTTAAGCGTGTCGAGCAACGCTTGAACTTCAGTGGAATTTGCGTAAATCGCGTCGCCCGCAAGCTTCTCCTGCTCCACTTTCGTCTCTGCTTCACGAATGGTCTTTTCCTGCTCCCCTAAAACTCGCCTCAGCCTATCCGCCTCACGTTTCAGCTGGTCCACCTTGGTTTGACACCCGGCGGCTTTCTCAGCTGAGGTAACTCTAAGGTAAAACTGGTCTAACGCCTCGTTGAAACTGCTAAAAGTTTGAGCCTTACAGGCTTCATATCTCTTGAGTTGAAACGGCACCACATCAAGAAAAGTGCCGTTGTCCGAGAGGATAATACGAGGTTCAAACCGTGCATTGGCCAGATTATCGATAAGGCTCCGGAGACCTTCGTAAATTGCGCCAACCTCAGCATCTGTCAGTTTCATGCAGGGCGTGGTCTTTTCGATTCCTGCTCTCAATAGAATCTCCTCCGCGTAGACACCGCCAACTCCTAGGCCACGTGCCAAAGCCCTCACGACCTCAGCGTCGCCACATTTCTTCAAATCCTCAGCAAGCTCCTCTCTCGAAGTCTTGAACGGGTTCCTCCCACTTGACGGCGGAGATGCATATGCCTCGCCTCTGATTATGTTGCGATCGCGCATCCTCTTGAAAATCAACGCCTGCACAATATCTTCTTTCTTGTCTGTCAGGATAAGGTTGCCGTCGCCGAAAAGCTCCAAGACAAGCTTCAATAATCCCTCTTTTGTCTCAAAGATGAACGCAACTATTCGTTCAAATTCATATTGTTCTACCTTTCTCATCCAGGCGTTTCGCAAGTATTTTCTGAGCGCCATGCAAAAGGCAGGAGGCGATTCGGGTTTTTCTTGAGCGTAGGAGGTTAAGTGGAACCTTCTGCCGGCTTCGAGCAGAAGTAACAGCGGCGGCGTGTCCGTTTTGTGCAGTTTGAAAAGCAGGGTATTGGGGTCGAGCTGGTATATGTTGTTCACTCGGGAATCTACGATAGTGTCCTTCAACTCGTGCGTTTCAGCCGCGATGTCGAAGCTCGTGAACACTTTGTTTGGCAACTCGTCCTCACTTTCAAGCTAGAGATTGTAGGTACGGTTAATAAATAAAAAGGCAAACCACAATGTCATCGAAAGCTTTAACATCTGTCTCGTGTTACTTCATTTTGTTGCTTGTTTTGGCAGGTTTGAATAATGCCAGAGGAATATGTTCCAAAAGAATGTGTTATTCCCATTCACAGACCCAAACCGGCTGAGATGGCTTTCTTTTTTTCCTGCGGTATAATCATGAGTGTCTCCATAACTCTCGTCGTGGTTTCGCTTCTCGATCCCTTGATTGCAGTCTTCGACACGTTTATCGCCTCAGTAATTTCGACAGCCGTTTTTGCGCCTTTTGTGGAGGAATTCTCCAAAGTATTCCCTCTCTATTACCGACACGGTGAGACTCAACGCTCGATTCTTAACTTAGCGATAATGGTTGGTTTAGGCTTCGCAATCGTGGAGTTGCTAGAATACGTATTTCTTCTTGGGACGCCTGTAGCTTATCGTATTCCTGGCCTCTTTTTTCACCCATCGAACACAGCGATTGCAGCTTACGGCATAGCCACGAAGAAACCCTTGCCTTTCTACCTATTAGCTGTGTCGCTTCATTTCGGCGCCAACTTCCTCGCAATCGTCAATCCGTTACCCATATCGGGCTCCATCTTGGTCATTGGGTTAACGATGTTTTTGGCGTACAGGTTCTATACCAGGACTAAGGAAAAAGTGATAGCCCAAAGCTGACCGCACAGGGCAAAACGATTAATAACCCCTCAACTTCTTAAGAGGCACTGAAACTGACGAAGGGATTTGGAACCTGTGAGACCGCTCGTAACCATCTACTGGTCAAGACTCGTCTTGGCAATTGTTGCCGCTGCAATTAGCACCTGGGTGGCGTTGGCTATGGGTGAGCGGGGTTTAAGCACGTTTCTGAATGGCCTAACGATTGCGTTGCTTGTTTACCTGGTCACGTACTATGCGGTCTTCAAGCCTTTTTTCGGGAAAAAGGTGGAGAAGCAGTCCAAGCTCATGACTCAGGGCATAGGCATTTACTTCTTCGCGTGGCTGGTCGTCTGGATTCTCATATACTCCATCGCCCTAAATCCAGCAGCATAATTCTTACGTTTCTTTGCCCTGGAAGAAATTAGCTATCGTCGCTTGGCTTTTATCGCTCTTCAGAGTCTCAAGATGCTTCTCTTTCTCATCTTTTGCGTCACTAGGAGCATCTGTGGTTGGAATCTCCATTCGGATGAGTATGCGCATGCAGTCTGACCAAGCTGAGAAGTAGCCGCGATCAAAGTCTCCGTGCAAACCGTTCTTCGTGTGGTCGAAAAACTCGCGCTTGTACTGGTTCAGCTGCGCCTTGTCTGTTAGGTCGAGTTTCGAGAAGAACGCGTAGTTGTCGTTGTTGCCGCTTCTGCGTGACAGGAGCATACCATAGAGTGCTCGGAAGTAGCCGCGGTTGTATTCGGTTTTCTGCATTTTCTGCTTAAGTCTTTCCAACTCGCGTTCTGCCTCTGTGAATTGTCGGTTGACAATGAGCTGGAAGTATCGTGTTACGAGCGCTTGTGGTATAGGCATTTCTAACGACCGCGAACCTTGTTTGCTTTCTCTTCTTCAGTTACGTCTTCTATTCCGTTCTCAGTGACTTTAAGGATTTCCTCTCCCTCAGGCAAGTACGGACTCGAAACCAACCGTGCAATGCGCACCGGACCGTGCGAGGCCCTGCGCAGATAAATTCGGGTGTGGCTCGTGTGCCCCACGATGTGTCCGCCAATGGGGTGGGTGGCGTCGCCGAAAAACTGGTCGGGTTTCGCCATAACCTGGTTGGTGACAACTGCCACGGCGTTGAACGCTCTGGCGAGCGAGATGAGTTTGTGCATGTGCTTATTCAGCCTCTGCTGTCTTGTTGCCAGCATCTCCCGCCCGATATATTCGCTCCTGAAATGCGCGGTGAGCGAGTCCACGATGAGCAGTTTTATGTTGTTTTCCTTTATGATTTCGTCAGCGTTTTCCAGGAGAAACATCTGGTGGTCTGACGTGAATGCTTCGGCGTAGATGATGTTTTTGACCACCTTCTCTGGGTCAAGACCGAGATGTTTGGACATCTGTATGATGCGTTCAAGTCTGAAAGTGTTCTCCGTGTCCACGTACAATGCTGAGCCGCTTAGACCACCCCTTTCAGGTGGCAATTGCACGTTAACGCAGAGTTGGTGGCAGAACTGGCTTTTCCCGCTGCCGTACTCGCCGTAGAACTCGGTTATGGTTTGCGTCTCCAACCCGCCGTCTACCATCTTATCCACGGCTTTGCTGCCGGTTGTCAACCGCAGCACCGTCTGGCGCATCTTGTACAATTCATCCGCACGCACGAAGCTTATGCCAATGGCTGAACGCGCGGCCTCGATGATTTGAAACGCTTTCTTCTCGCTTACCCCTACGGGCTCCAGCTCCCGGGCGGTTGCCATGGCGAGCGATTCCACGGTGTGGTAGCCTAGGTCACGCAACTTCTGAGATGTTGCTGGGCCAACTCCTGGAAGGTCCTCGATGAACCTATATTTCTTCCCAAGTTCCGGGCTCTCGCTTTCTTCTTTTGGCGTTTCGGACTCCGGTTGATTCTCTTCGTCTATCATCTAGTTTCACGTCGTTAATGTGACGTGCATAGAGTTGGGGGTATGCCCTATTTAAAACGCACGAGAAATGGGCGCAATTTGTCTGTGGAGGGTTGAGTTAAAGTGAAGATACTTGCCAAGAGCTTGTTAGGATTATAAGCTTCCAAAGGCATATTCACCTTCCGTTTGAGGCGATAATGGTGAAGCCAGAAACCTTGTCGATTGTGGCGCTCAAGCTCATCAAGACGGCGGCCACAGTCCTGCCCCAAGACGTTAAGAAGGCATTGCGAAAAGCGCACGCGCGAGAGACGAATCTGACGGGTAAGACACAGCTGGAAGCGATTCTCAGGAACATCGAACTCGCCGAAAAGCAGAAAGCACCGATTTGCCAGGACACGGGTACGATAGCATTCTTCGTGAAGGCTGGCTCAAGAGTGAAAGGTCTCGACAAGGTCGAAGCCGCTTTAAGAGAGGCGGTGAGAGATGCTACCCAGCAAATTCCCCTTCGACCAAACGCTGTTGATCCGTTCACGCAAAAAAACAGCGGCAACAACTTGGGGCGATGCATGCCTTTAGTCTACTGGGAAATAGTGCCAGGAAACGAAGTTGAAATTGCGGTGATGTTGAAAGGAGGCGGTTCCGAGAACGTCAGCGTTCTCGGCATGCTGAACCCTGGTGAGGGCGTGAAAGGGCTGAAAAGGTTTGTTGTTGAGGCCGTCGTAAAGGCGGGGGCTCAGCCGTGTCCGCCGACAATCTTAGGCGTTGCGGTTGGGGGTGGCGCGGACGTCGCGGTGACCCTGGCGAAGAAGACTTTGCTCAGACCGTTGAATGACCAGACTTCTGACCCTGGATTAGCAGAACTGGAGCGTGAACTCCTTGACGCCGCAAACTCTACGGGCATAGGTCCAATGGGGCTAGGCGGCGACGTAACGGTCTTGGGAGTTCACGTTGACTATGCTTTTAGGCATCCTGCATCATTCCCAGTTGCGGTGGTTTTTAGTTGCTGGTGTGACAGGCGGGCAAGTGCAAGAATTAATTCTGAAGGAAGAGTTGCGTATTTGTCTCATGATGAGCGGGGCATTTTCACTTGACCGTTCGCAAGCTAGCGACACCGATTTCTGAAGCGGAGATTCGTGAACTGAGAGTCAACGACGTTCTGTATCTTTCTGGAACGGTAGTTACAGCCCGTGACCAAGCTCACAGAAGAGCCTTAGAGTTTGCGGCGAAGAATTTGCCTTTACCTGTAAACCTTGAAGGCTTAGCCGTGTTTCACTGTGGGCCGGTCGTGCGCAAAGAATGTGACAAATGGGTTGTGGTGGCTGCGGGTCCGACTACGAGCACCAGGATGGAGTCGCTCGAACCTGAATTCATTAGGCGGTTTAAGCCAAGGGTTATCATTGGCAAAGGAGGGATGGGAGAGAAGACAACCGAGACGATGGTGAAATACGGCGTGGTTTACGGTGCGTTCACTGGTGGCGCTGCGGTTCTCGCTGCAAACGCCGTTAAGGCCGTGAAGGATGTGGTGTGGTTGGATTTGGGTACGCCCGAAGCCATGTGGGTTCTCGAAGTGGCGGAGTTTGGCCCGATCGTTGTGGCGATTGATTCGTTTGGAAGCAACCTTTTCCGCGATGTTGCGCTGAGGGCTGAGGGGCGCCGTTAGCTTCTAAGCCTTTGGAACTGAGGTTTTTTCTTACAGACCTTTTTTACGGTTTTATTCGTCTTCAATTGGCTTTTTGATCAGCATGGCAATTACTCCGATTCTTGAATCAGGCCTTTTGATGCCTGGAGATTAGGATCACATTTGTCGGGGCAATGATTAGGCTCGAATAGACGTATGAGTTTACCGAGAAAACGTTGTAGTGGCCGAGCAACTATAGTCCTACAAATTAGGACGACCTTTTTGCATTTGCCTCTTCCACGTCGGCGCTCAATATTTCAGGTTTGAAATCATCGAAACATGGTGACGTAGGATTTATATCCTGACAGGCGCCTTTTCTGGCGAGGTAATAGCATGGGTTACGGAAGCGCAGGCACCCCGCCATGGGTTGACGAGAACAGAGTCGAGGAAGAGAAGCAGAAACAGAAGAATGCTGAAACAAAAGCGCAATTGAAGTTATTGCAGAAAGAGAATGAGGCGCTAAAGAAGCGTGTTAGCGAGCTCGAAAATGAGCTCAAGAAAAAAGCAAACAAAAGCTAAGTTCTGACCTCAGTTTTCTCCGGAGTTATGCTTAACTGCTCCGTTTCTTCACTATGTCCAAAAGGTTTACAGTATATAACATGCAAGATTTGTTCTTGCCCAAACAGCAGTAAATTGTTTCGGAAATCACGCAGAGGTTAGAGTTTCTTGCTCATGACGTAGGCGTCTTCGCCGTCTGAATAGTATCCGTGCACAGTACGGCTCACCTCAAACCCCAACTTCTTGTACAATCCCACGCCGGCATCGTTCGTGACGCGCACTTCGAGATAGCATTGCTTCGCCTTGTAGAAGCGCATCCCCTCCATAGACTTGTTCAGTAACGCTTGCGCTATGCCCTTCCGTCTGTAGGTTGGGAGGACAGCGATTGATACAACGTGGCCTTTTCGGATTAAGCCTCCCAGCCCGAAGTTGGAGAGGCCAACTTCTATGCGGCACATTATGTAACCCGCAATTCTACCGCTTTCCTTGGCTACGATGAATGTTTCTGGGAATCGTTCATAAAGGTCCATGAAGAAGTAGTCGCTGTAGTTTTCGGGAAGGGTTTCGCGGTTTATCTGCATGACGCTTTGTAGGTCATCGGGGGCGAATTTGCGGAGTTCGAAAGTTTCCAGCATCTAGTCTCCTTTCCTAACGAGATTTATGCTTTCAACTTAAATGTTGCGTTCGAAGGTTTAGAAATAGACTTTAGTAGCTTATGCCTGTTCTTCGGCAGCTTTGACCTCGGGCAGCATGAAGTTACCGTAGGGCATTGCCCAAACTTTAGCTGCTGAGCCCGCCGTTTTGAGTGCTTCGGTCAATGCATCATTCACTGCTCTAGCGGTTTTGACCTTGAATATGTTTGCAGCATAATAGTCTGGCAGCGAAGAAACGAGGATGATGGTGTGGTTCTGCAGTGCTTTGAGGAGATAGTACGCTTTGTGTCCGCCGAGAACAAAGTTTCGCTTAATCTCGCGTTCTACGCTTTTAAGGTCGCCGAGGCGTTGCATCCAGTCGTAGAAGACTTGGTTGCCATGTCCTTCGGTGCACTCGGCGACGAGTATTACGACGCCGCCTCGTTTGACGACGGCTAGTGCGTTGTCTAATGCCTTGTAGGCTTGGAAGAAATTCATGTCTGCGGGGTATCCGCCTGGGCTCGTGACGACGATGTCCGCTCGGCGTTCAACTTGGACACGGTACATATCATCTACCGCTTTGACGGCTTCGTTGAACGCTTGCTCCAAGTCGCCTGCGAAGGCTTTGACAATTTCACCCTTGCTGTTGCTGATAGTGTTCACGATGAAATCGACTTTCGCCAGCCTTGCGGCTTCGGTCATATCTTTGTGCACTGGGTTGTCCTGCAGGATACCCGTGCGCGCGCTAGGATTGAGGAGCATAGCGTGATTATACTTTATGGATTCCTCGCCAGCGACCGCGGGGAGGACACTCTTCCTACCTCCTCCGTAACCCGCGTAGTAGTGGAAACCTACGTCGCCTAGCAGCACCTTAACGTCCGCGTCCACGAAGACGCGGTTTAGGTAGATTTTGTTGCCGTGGGTTTTCGTATTGCCGACGTG
>Ga0153915_10007122_pt1 | contig 10533 bp, 11 predicted proteins | sample Opewatmetagenome_2_FD_107003 | JGI IMG/M metagenome (GOLD analysis project Ga0153915, IMG submission 107003) | Freshwater wetland microbial communities from Ohio, USA - Open water 3 Core 3 Depth 3 metaG | ecosystem: Environmental > Aquatic > Freshwater > Wetlands | place: USA: Ohio, Lake Erie... | reverse complement strand
TGCTAATTGCCAATTGCTATTTGCTTCCTACGCCCTCTTCTGTTCCGGCTCATCCGTCTGCGTGGAATCCACCGCGGTCTCGATGAAGTGAAGAACGGCCTGCTGGTTGGCAGTGTCGCCGACTTCTTTGAACATGCCGGCGGCCACATGCAGCAGCTCCTGCCCTTCGGCAAGATAAATCTTCGATAAGCTGAAGATGGCCAGCGCCTGGTTGCGCTTGTCGCCGCAATGCTCGTAAAGCGCCGCCGCCTCTTCAAACAGCGGACGCGCGGCCTTCCAGTCCATGGATTCAAAGTGGACGCGCCCCATGCTGGCCAGCGTGCTGGCCGCCAGGCTGCGGTTCTGGGATTTCTGCGCCAGCGAAAACGCCCGGCGGTGGAGTTCCAGCGCCCGGCTTACCTCTCCCGAAGAAGAGTGCATGAGGCCGATACGATTGAGAATCATGGCCTGCCGGTCATCCTGCTCCAGCAGCTGCCAGATTTCGAGGGCGCGTCCGTAGCTTTCGAGGGCGGCCCCCTTCTTGCCCAGAGCGGATTCGGCTGCCGCCAGATTTTCAAGGGCCTGGGCCTCGGATTCCGGGGCCAGAGCGGTATGGAACAAAGAGTAGGCCAGGCTGAACTGGTTGCGCGCCTCTTCGTACTTCTTCTGGGCCATGTTCACGCCGCCCAGGTTATTCACCGCCATACCCTGTCCCAGGGCGTGATTGATGCCCCCGTAGGTGCCCAGGGCCAGCGCAAAATACTCGGCCGCCCGGGGATACTGCCCGGCATCCCGGTAGGCTCCGCCCAGGTTATTGAGAACAGCAGCCTTTTTTTCGTTATCCTGCAGAGCCGTGAAGAATTCCAGCGCCTTCAGCAGGTACTCGACCGCCCGCGTGGTGTCTTTTTTCTCCCTGTAATAACCGCCAATATTATTAAGGGCGACACCCTCTTTATGAGGGTCGCTGGCGGTTCGCGCCTGCTGGAGCTGCTCGCCGAGCTGCTCCAGCGTGGGCCTGGAGTGCTGCGTGGGGGAATCGGCTCTCCGGCTCAAAGGGGGTATACCCCCCGCAAGGATGTCTTGGACACAAGTGCTCCAGGGGAAGTTGTTGTCCAGACATCATCCACCCAGAGCGCGGATTCAGGCAAGATAAAACTTCAGCCCTCGCCCAGCGGGGAAAATCCGCGAATAGTGCCAGGCCGCCCGGCGGACAGGCCCGGGGTTTGTTATAATTTGAAGTTCCTGTACCCCTTGGTCAGAAGATCGTCCTTTGGGCGCCTTTGGCGGCCCAAAGGGGGCAATCAGGATCTGTGCGGAAGTGGTGGAACTGGCAGACACACCATCTTGAGGGGGTGGCGCCGTGAGGCGTGGGGGTTCAAATCCCCCCTTCCGCACCATCAGTTTTGAAAGGATTACCAGTAACCGAATGCCTATTGCTCTCATCATCGGCAGCCCGTGGGTGATCGCTCTGATCACCACCATCCATGTCATTGTATGCACCGTTCTGATCGTCGTCGTGCTGCTGCAGCACGGCAAGAGCGCGGATATCGCCGCCACCTTCGGCGGCGTCGGCAGCCAGACGGCCTTTGGCCCCCGTGGCACCGCCACCCTGCTCTCAAAGATCACAACCTGGTGCGCGGTCATCTTCATGCTCACAGCCATTTCGCTGACTTTCTTCGCCTCGAAGAAAGGCACGCTTTCGATCATGGACAACGTGAAGAGCAGCCCAAGCGCGCCGGCAACACCGCCTCCGGCAGCCCCTACTCCAGCCCCGGCGCAGAAGTAGAAATCAGCCTTTAAAGGAAACTGGAGAATAGCACACCGGCCGCTAACAGTTCTTTTGTATCGCCCTGATGGGCGCCGCAACCGTGCCCTTTTGTTGCCGTGTGGTCATTGACCGAATGGCGCTGTCGTTCTTTCAATTCCAGGTACTGAAGAATTCCCAGAGCGAAGCGATGAAAAACAGCGGAACCACGAGCACATAAATCCGCAGGGTATCGCGCAGAGCTTCTGTTGGGATACCGAGCCATCTTGCCCCCTGATAATAAGGAGCGTGATGAGTCCGAGCCAGCCCGATATTCACGCCCGCTCCGGCGGCAAGCGAGTGGGGGATCAACTGAAGGAAAAGAACCAGGATGAAATATGCAGCCTGCTTCGGAGTCGTCAAACGGCTGGTGTGCTGACGGTCCACCGAAACGATTCCCCCGATCCATCCACGGTATATAGCGATCGGGTACGGCGCCGCTGTCATCCACTTGCCGACCACGGTGCTGGAGACACCCCCGAGAAAGAGGTTGCCGGAGAAATCAAGCATGGCCGCAGACATTGGCCGGCCATTTCTGTAGTGCTGTACGATTGGAGATGACTGGGCACGGGAGACCGTTCTGTCTCTCCAACTCAAGGCAAAGCTGCTGCCCCCATGTACCATGATGATACCGATCGCCACTGACACGAAATAAATCAGCGCTACTGTCAGAATGCCGAAGCGCGCGCGCTGCACCGCACGTATCACCAGGCGCCAGGAAAATATCGCAGAACTTTGTCGCCTCATCGCAGTTTGACCATTATATGTCACCAAGACCATTTGCCACGAGTCTGGCGTCTGACATATCTAGTTCGCTCGTCCCCGCGGTAGCGAACACCGTCCATGGATGGACGGGATGACGATGTATCGTCACCGTTGGGTCGCCACTTTACACCAGGCAGTTCGCAACCTCATGGTCATTAAGCTTCAAATATCCCAATAGTTGCAGGCCCGGATTTGGCCCGTTAGTTGCAAATTGTCCTGATCTGGGCTTTGCATGCATCGCGAATCAGGCCCAGATGGTGGCCCCTGACAAAACCAGTGTGCCACCGATCCCGTGAGTGCAGGCAAATCAACTTTTTCAAAGTTGGCTGCAATGTTCTCACTAATGAAAGGAGGAAGACTATGAATAACACCTACAAGAAACCCTGTGTGGCCACTTCTCTGACAAATGCGGTAAACCGTTCAACCGGCCAGGTAGATCCCGATGCCGATCTGGATCTTCCAGTCGTTGCGGCGATCGCTGATGTTGTTGTGGCCGGTGTGGAACTGTACACCGTTGTAACTTCCAAGACAGCCTGACATTTTGACTCATCCACGATGAAAGACAACCTAATTCCGTGCACCAGCGAGTTGGCCATCCATGGACAGTGTCCGTGGGTGGCCAGCCGCATCTGGCGGGCCCGGGCTTTCACTTTCAGTACGCCACACGCCAGTTTTCGTATTGACAACCACTTAGCCGACGCCGGGAGCAGGGCCGGTTCTGGCACAACAATTGCATATTGAATAACTGAAGAGAGGGCAGCCATGCAGAGCACAGGTAAATTTTTCTGGATTGCGATCGGTGCAGCGGTGGTGATGCTCTCGCTTGCCTCGGCCCCGCCGACGGCGAATACCATCACCATCGAACAGGTGCTAGCCAGGCTCGCCCGATCCGACCGTGCCGCCAGTAACTTCTGCTCGGATGTTACATTTACGCCCTACGACGCCAACGCACGTGTTATTGGCCCGGAAAAGAGCGGCCTGCGGTGCTATGCCAAGCCTGACATTTCAATCCTTTGCCTAAGTTCCACCACTGGTAGCCAAGAAAGCCATGGGGAGATCGGCCAGAGTGTCCGGACTGAGATCAACGGCCATGCCGCAACGAAGATCATCCCAGATAGTTTTTTCCTGCGTGATGTCCGTTCCACGATTGCGATCCACAGGGGAGAGGCGGCTTTCGACGGCAAAACCGGGCAGGCCCACTTCCTGTTCGAGCCGGGCGGCAAAACTGCTACCGCCCGGAACGCGAGCGGTATTTACACGATTGCCATCGAGGCAAAAAACCGTGAGAAAGCAGTGATCCGTGTTGACGTGAACAACGGGACAGTCCTTGAGAAAACCGTATTCTCGCTGTTGACTGGAAAGCAGGTTTCGCGTGAAAACCACGGAGACTTTACCGCCGTGGGCGCCGCTCTTCTCCCCGGGCGCACGGTGTATGAATATGGCGGCCAAAGAGTGGTCGTCCAACTCCGGAACTACCGCGTTAATGTGCCTCTGGATATCCGCAGGTTCGCCGCGGGTAACGCTGGGTGCGAGGATCTGGCGGGTACGCTCGCTCGAAGCCTTCACAGCGTCGGGCGGCAACCGCCGGAACCGGAAACGATCTCCTCAGATGCGGGTCAGGCAGGCCCGGTGCGCAATCACCGGCAACCCAGCCGGGCCCGAGCGCGGCATGGAACCCAAGGCCTTAGTGCAAACTAGTCGGTGGTCATCTTGAACGTAATAAAAAGAAAGGAGGCCTATATGAGCAACAGCTACAAGAAACCATGCGTGGCTACCTCGGTAACCGAGGCAGTCAATCGCTCTGTGAGCAGGGTAGATCAGGATGCTGACCTGGATCTGCCAGTGGTGGCTGCGATCGCGGAAGTTGTGGTTGCGGGTGTAGAGCTGTATACCGTTGTAACTTCGAAGACAGCTTAATGGCATTGGGTCCATGCCGGAATGAACGAATTCCTGGTCTAACTGGAGAAATCAATGAATTCTTTAGACGAATCGAAGCAGTTGCTGGATATGTTTTATGACGATGCCGCTGGTGAACAATGCGAGAGCAGCATCAAAGCCTTGCTCCACAAACGAATTGACTTTGTGTCGCGGTATATGGAGGAGGGACTGCTGCCGGAGAAATTTCACACACCTCTCACTCTGCAATATGAAATCACCTACAAATGCAATCTGCGTTGCATCATGTGCTACAACGCTTCCGGCGCGGCCGACGGACGCACCGATATGTCGGACGACGAATGGATGGCGGTTGCAGACGAAAGCTGCCGCATGGGTATATTGGAAGCCATCATCTCCGGCGGGGAGCCGTTCCTGCGAAAAGACCTGGTGTTCAAGCTGCTGGATTTTTTCAAGAAGAATGGCGTTGTCCCTCATCTCATCACCAATGGATGGTTCATCACGCCGGAAATCGCCCGGAGACTTGCCGAGTATCAGTTCGGCTTCATTCAGGTCAGCATAGACGGACACACCCCGGAAATACACGACCGTATCCGCCAGGTAAAAGGCAGTTGGGACCGGGCGACACGTGCTCTCCAGTATCTTTCCAGCCGGGGCCTGCCATGCCGGCTGGCGCACACCGCAGTCAAGTTCAACTATCAGCATGTTCCTGAAGTCATCGATCTGGCGATCGCGCTTGGCGCCCGAACCGTTATTTTCGGCAAAGCCCTCGCCCAGGGCCGCGGCAACACGAACGCCGATGATGTACTTCTCGGCCCGGAAGACGTCAAGAAATTTACAGAAATCTATCGTCAGGAGCGCAAATCCAAGTTTCAGTACCTTAACGTCGTTCTGGGCATGCAGACGGCCCACCAACTGATCGAGAGCCACATTACGCCGACAGCCGCCGTCGTCGTGCGTCCCAATGGGGAGGTACGCATCGGCTGCCTGGCGCCGTTCATTTACGGAAACGCGCGGGAGCGTTCCCTGCGTGAAATCTGGGATGAGGGCGCGAATCGCGGCTTCCAGCACCCTGACGTGGTCAGGTACATGAAAGACGTACTTGCCAACGGTGAACTCGCGGCAGTGCGCAACCTCAATTTAAGCCCCCAGCAGGAAAGCAAACACATCCAGTTTCAGCCGGGTGAGGCGTTCACCGCCAATATCCGCCAGACCGAGCATGCAACGGAGGCCTTATGATTACACTTTCCAACGAAGTCCGCAGCCACATCAACGCGGAAAAACCACTCGCTCTGCACAGCATCCGGATTGAACCGGAGGGTATGGGTCTGAGCCTGGTGAATGGCGAGCTGTGCCATCTGAACGCCGTGGCCACATCCATCTATCGCCTTCTGGATGGCAAGCATACCATCGAAGAAATTATTCAGAACATTTCGGAGCAGTATCCCGGCGCGCCTGCTGACGAGCTTTTCGAAGACGCCGTCAAGTGCATTCGCGAACTCCAGCGCGCCGGCATGGTCTGCTGGAAGTCAGCCTGGTAAGCGTATGCGGGACTTGCTGTTCAATCTCGTGGATGAGAGCCCGGCCGGCGGGTATACTGATGCCCGCCATGAGCGGCGCACCATCACTGAGCTGGCGCTGGATGAGCGCGGCCCTCAACTCAGTTCGCACGAAAAAACCGGAGGATTCTGCCGTATTGCCGGCCTGCGAGGGATGGCCCATGTAGCCTTCACGGAGCCGGAATCCGCGATCAAACTCGTTAAGCGCGAGACTCGCAACGCCTCGGCGGTTGCGGGCACGTCCATATCCGCGCCGCCGGCGCGCGTGGCCCGGGTGGAATGCCCAAAGCAGCAGCCCATCGAAGGCCGGGTCAAAACATTGCGCGAAAATTATGCTCTGCTTTCCGGCTTCCCGGCTATCAAGCGGGCCAGCCTGTACTTCCGCCAGGAGCGCTGCCACAAACTCTTCGCCAACTCCGCCGGCACGTTCCTCGAACAGGACCAGCAGTGGGATTTCTGCCTGCTTAGCGTGCTGGTTGAAAACGGGCAATGGGCCGTGGAAGTCCTGAGCGCCGCGGATGGCGTGCTTCAGGACGAGCAATTCCACATCGAACAACTGGGACGCTGGACAGAATCACTGCGTTCCGCCACCATGCCTTCCAAAGGACGCTACACCGTCATACTCGAGCCGCAACTCGCCGGCGCGGTGATTCATGAAACCGTCGGCCACCTCAGCGAAGCCGACAACACCACGCGCAGCCGCAGCGTGCAACAGCATTTCAGTATTGGCAGCCGAGTGGGTGCGGACAATTTTTCTGTGGTGGACGATGCCAGCCTTCCAGGGCTGCCGGGTTCCTATGCCTTTGACGATGAAGGCGTGCCGGGCGGCCGCACCACCTTAGTGCGGGAAGGAATAGTTGCCGCCAAGCTGCACACACTGCGCACGGCGGCGGAAGGGAGCGCCGAGCCTACTGGAAGTGCGCGCGCTGCTGACTTTGCCTGCGAGCCTATTGTGCGCTGCTCCAACACCCTGGTACTTCCGGGCGACCAGACCACAGAGGAGCTGATCGAATCGGTTGCGGACGGATTGTACCTGCGCGGCGTTGGCGGTGGCCGGACCTACGGCGACACCTTTGTGTATTCGGCGTGCGGGGGCAATCGCATCCGCGATGGGCGCCTGGCCGAACCTGTAGGCAACATCACGATCCGCGCTCAGGTCACCGATTTCCTGAGCAATATCACCGGAATCGGCAGCCATATGCCCCGCTTCTCCTCGCCTTTCTGCATTAAGAAAGGGCAGCCTTGGATGCCGGTGTGGAGCGGCAGCCCGGCACTGAGAGTCGCGAACGTTCCGTTGGAGCCCGGATCATGCTGAGCAACCTTGCATCGCACTTCGCCATGAACGAACGCTGGGAGGTCTTCGGTACGGACATCGAAGGAGCACGCGTCGAGATGCGCGAGGGCCGGCCGCCGGAAACTGACGTACGAGACGTGAAGGGCGCAGGCGTGAGGCTGATCGCCAACAATGCCCTGGGAACCTCCAGTTGTACCGGCGGTGATCTGCCAGCCGCTATTCGTGAAGCGCGGCGAGCGGCCCAGTGCGGACGTCCGGCCATCATCGATTTTCCCGCTCCGCAGGTCTTGCCTGCAGTCCGGAACTTTGACTCGAAGGTCGCGGCGCTCACAACCGCCGAGTTGACTGAGTGGCTGGCGGAGGGATTCAAGGCCAGCCGGCTCGCGGGTGTCTCCAACGTCGCTGCCACCGCCCAGACCCAGTCCATTTGCCGCCGCATCGTGAACCACAAGGGCGTTTGCGCAACCCATCGCTCAACGATCCTGACGGTGAGCATATGGGCGAACATCGGCGACGGTTTTGAAATGCTGCGTGAGTCTGAAACGAGCTGCCGCTTCGATATAGACCTTGGGCCGATTCTTGGACGTTTTCTGAAGCGATGCCGGCTCTGTTTGGGCACAGCCTCCCGGCCTGAGAAGGCGATGCCGGCTGTACTTTCTGAAAAAGCGGCCCTTTCTCTGGTTGATCTGCTCGAAAAAACGCTGGTAAGCGTAGTCAACGCGCCGCATACTACACTGCTCGACGAGCTTCGTGGCCAGCCACTTCTGCGCAACGATGTCCGCATCGTGGACGCGGGCGCAGCCGACTGGCTCCCCGGCAGTTCTCCTTTTGATGACGAGGGCGTTCCCAGGCGCCTGCTTAACATCATTGAGAACGGATGCTTGAAGAGTTCGATCTTTGACCTGCGTTCTGCACGCCTGAAGAACGAAGAGCCCACGGGCAGCGCCGCCCGGCGATTCGACTCCGCGCCTGCGCCGCAATTTAGCAACCCGGCGTTGCAACCGGGTCACGATTCAGAAAAGGACATGTTGGCCAGCCTGCGTGATGGACTGTTTATCGAACAGTTGAAAAATATTCGCCTCACTTCAGAAGGATGTTTCGAGTTCCGGGCCGAAATTGGCGCCGGCTTCCGCGTCCGCAATGGACGTTGTGCCGGACCGGTGCGTGCCTTGAACGTCGCCGGAAACCTTTTCCGGCTGCTGGGTGATGACCTGGTGACAATGGGAACAAAGGCACGCCGGCTGCTGCGCGGCAGCGCACCACCAATCATGGTAAAGGAGTTCTATGTCTGCAACTAGCTCAACAGCAACGGAGCGAGATTACTACCTGGAGATTTATGACTTCCTGCATGAATTTCTGGTTGAAGACATAAACTTTTATCTTTCTCTGTTGCATCCGGACCAGGGTTCTGTGCTGGAACTCGGTTGCGGCACGTGCCGTGTTCTCCACCCGCTATGGGAAGCCGGGATTGACATTACTGGCCTGGATATTTCAGGGGGCATGCTGGAGATTGCGGCCGGCAAAATTCCCGGAACGTGTGAACTGGTGCAGGCTGACATGCGGAACTACGATCTCGATCGCCGCTTCAGCTCGGTGATCATCCCCTTCAATACATTTCTGTACATGTACACGGCCGGCGACCGGCAACAATGCCTGGAATGCGCCTTTCGCCACCTGCAACCCGGCGGTTTAATGGTGATTGATGTCTTTAATCCTGACTACATCCTCAAGGCGAGGCTGCCCAGCATCTTGCATCACGAGATGACGAAATTCCGGCGCGATACGAACGCCGTTTTCTCATACTTCAGCAGCTATGTGGCCGCCGGAGGCCTGCTCTATTGGCACCAGTTCTTCGAGGAAATTGACGCCCTCAGCGCATGCACCAAGCACTACCGCATGATGAAACTCAAATATCTGCCGGAACCGGAATTGCGCGATGCCTGCCAAGCCGCTGGATTCCATGTGGAAAAAGTGCTGGGCTGGTATGACGGACGTCCGGCTTCCGATGCCAGCAACAATCTGATATTTGTGCTGCGAAAACCCGGGAGTACAAATGACTTCTAATTCCCTGCTGCACCAAATGCGACGCTTTCTCGGCCTGCACCGCAGGTATCGCCGTGCGGTTTTGCGCGCCGCAACCCTCATGTTCGTTGAAACCGTGATGGCAATCACCTTGCTCTACCTTCCCAGGTACATCTTTGACACTGTGATTCCCAAACGCGACTTCACCGGCTTCTGGATGGCCGTCTCTGGCATCGCGTTTGTAATGTTATTGAAGGAAGGCGTCGCCCTGTGGCACCGTTTCATCCTGATCTCAGTCCATAACCAAGTTTCGCTTTCCCTGATGGTCAAAATGATCCTTCGCGTCTACAGCCAGCCCATACCCTTCATTGACGCGAACCAGAGCGGCTATTTGCGTGCGCGCATCATGGCCGACGTGAAATCCCTCGATCCCGTCTCCGTTGCCACGCTCCTGAAAAATGTGGTGGAACTGGTGTTCATGGGCGTCTCCCTGGGCGTCCTCTTTTCGCTCAATTACCGCCTGAGTCTCGTACTGATGGCGGTGCTGGTCGTTCATACACTTACAGTCTGCCTTCCGTACTGGCGAATCGCGCGCGACAGCGCCCAGAACAGCGAAAACTGGGCGCGCGCCAACACTCTGGTGCAGGACAAGATGCAGGGACTGCGCACCACGATTCTGTTCAATAAGCAGCGCGCCGAAAGCCGCAAGCTCGGCACCCAGCTCGCAGGGGCAACCGACTTTACTATCGCTTTTCTTAAAAATGTCGAACTCCTGAATCGCGCCGTTTCCGCTGCCGGATCCATCGGCTTGTTCATCGTGCTGGCAATGTGTCTAAGTAACTTCATGTCGCACGCCATGACCACCGGCGAGGTTGTTACCTTTATGGCGTATTCCACCTATTTTCTGAATTCCACCTCGTCCGTGTTTGTGAACCTCATTCTGATCAGTGCTGCCAAGGGTCCCTTGGCCCGCGTCCTGCAGGTGCTGGATACGGGTAAGTCCGCCCTTCAGTCGGCCGGTCATTCAGCCAGGCTTCAAGGTCAGATAGAGTTCGACCACGTTTCGTTTTCTTATGGAGACGGCCCGGACGTGCTGCGCGACATCTGTTTCCGGATTCGACCGGGCGAACGAGTTGCCATCGTGGGCCGCAGCGGCGCGGGGAAGACCACCATCCTTAATATGCTGCTGGGGCTGTATGAACCCACCTCCGGCC
>Ga0153915_10007121_pt1 | contig 10533 bp, 7 predicted proteins | sample Opewatmetagenome_2_FD_107003 | JGI IMG/M metagenome (GOLD analysis project Ga0153915, IMG submission 107003) | Freshwater wetland microbial communities from Ohio, USA - Open water 3 Core 3 Depth 3 metaG | ecosystem: Environmental > Aquatic > Freshwater > Wetlands | place: USA: Ohio, Lake Erie... | reverse complement strand
CCGCGCGCCCGCGTGCTCGAACGTCGGGTTCAGGGAGTCCTCGCAGGACACCTCGTGACGAGGGGCACCCGATCTGACCGAGAGCTACCCGGCGCCCAACGACCGCGTCGCGGGGATTCCGCTCCTGGCGTCCGGAGGGATCGCTCTCCTCGCGGGGCCGGTGCTCACTGCGGGACCCCCGGAATGGCCGCCCCCCAGCGACCCCTGGTACACGTTGGGGGGACCGGTCATGATGTTCCTCTCCCTCATCGCCTTCGGCACGGGCGCCGTCTTCCTCGGGCGGGATCCTCGGCGAGGGAAGCGATAGGTCGGACCGCGGCCGCCATCCGCGGCGATCCCTCTCCGGGCGGCCCGCCGCCGGCTACCTCGTGAGGCCCCGTCCCTTGCGCACGCGGCCGCGCTTGACCACGGCCTCGGCCAGGTCGCCGCCGATTCGGTACCCCAGGTGGTGATACGTCGGGGCGTCGAGGACGAGCAGGTCCGCGAGCTTGCCGCGTTCGATCGTGCCGACCTCGTCCCCGCGGCCGATCGCGCACGCGGCGTTGACCGTCGCGGCGGTGATCGCCTGCGCGGGAAGGAGGCCGTTGTGGTGGCAGGCGAGCGCGACCACGAGCTGCATGGACTCGCACCAGCAGTTCGGGTTGAAGTCCGTGCCCAGGGCGACGGGCACGCCCGCTGCGAGCAGACGGCGCCCGTCCGCGAACGGCATGCGCGACGCGAGGGACGTCGCGGGGAGCAGGGTGGCGATCACGCCGGCCGCGGCCATGGCCTCGACGCCCGCGTCGTTCGCGTGGAGCAGGTGGTCCGCGGAGACCGCGCGAACGTCTGCGGACAGAGATGCTCCGCCCGTGTCCGAGAGTTCGTCCGCGTGGACCTTGGGCCGCAGGCCGAGGGCGGAGGCCTTGCCCAGGAGGCGCCTCCCCTGGTCCGCGGTGAAGTACCCCTCGTCGACGAAGACGTCGCAGAAGGAGGCCGCTTGGCCGACGGCCACCGCCTGCAGGGACTCGTTCAGGAGCAGGTCGACGTAGGCGTCGGAGCGGCCCTCGAACTCCGGCGGAACCGCGTGGGCCCCCAGGAACGTGGGCACGACGTCCACGCCCGCAGTGCGGCCCGCCTCCGCCGCGGCCCGCAGCATCTTGAGTTCGTCCGCGGTACGCAGGCCGTAGCCGCTCTTGATCTCGACCGTGGTGGTCCCGAAGGAAACGAACGTGAGCAGGCGCTCCAGTGCGATTCGCACGAGGTCCGCCTCGCTCGCCTCCCGCGTCTCGCGGACCGTGTGCAAGATGCCGCCGCCCCGGGCGGCGATTTCTGCATAGGAGAGGCCCTGGGCCTTCCACTCCACCTCGCGCTCCCGCGACCCGGCGAAGATCGTGTGCGTGTGCGCGTCCACGAGGCCGGGCAGGACGACCTTCCCCGAGGCGTCCAGGGTCGTGGCGGCCCGGGGATGCCGCTGGAGGATCTCCTGGCTGGTTCCCAGGTCCGCGATGCGGTCGCCCTCGATGTATACCGCGCCGTCTTCGATGATTTCCAGATTGGACGCGGCCTCGCGGCTTCGGGGTCCGCGCGGCCCTCGCAGGGTCAGGAGCTGATTCGCGTGGGCCACGAGGAGGGAGCGCGGGACCGCCGCGCCCTCGCCCCGGACCGCGCGGATCTTGTGCGCCTGCGCGGGCCTCATGGCAGCCTCCGCACACCCACGGGGTCCGGGTGGACCAGGAACGTCTTGCCGCCGGCCTCCCGGATGGCCCGGGCCGCCTTCTCGGGCTCGTCCGTCAGGGCGACCATGGAACCGCCCCCGCCCGCGCCCGTGAGCTTCGCGCCGTAGCTGTGCTTCCGCGCCGCGGCCACGAGGCGGTCGAGCATGGGATGCCCCACGCCGAGCGCGTTGAGGAGTTCCTGGTCGCGGTCCATGAGTTGGCCCGCGGCCACGAGATCCTTGCGCTGCAGGGCGACGAGGCCGTCCATGGTGATGTGCCCGATCTCGCGGACCATGGACGCAGCCTTGGGGGACGCGTCCACGCGTTCCTTGACTCCCGCGACGAGCGGGCCCGTGGCCGCGCTGATCCCTGTGTTGCCGATGACGAACGTCAGGTCGGGGAGGGTGCAGCGGTGGAGGCACCACCGCCGCGTGTCCTTCGTGATCGTCCAGAGGAGGTCGTCGCTCTCCTCGGGACGCACGAGGACGCCGCCCCCCGCGGTGGCCGCGCTCGTGTCGATGGGGCTCGCGCGCCCCTGGACTTCGTGCTCGATCTCGAACGCCTCGCGCGCGATGGCGGGCGGATCGAGGGAGTTCTGCAGCTCCTGCAAGGCGCCCAGGGTGGCGACCGTGACCGCCGCGGAGGATCCGAGGCCCGCGCCTGTCGGGATCATGGACCGGATTTCGAGCCACAACGGGCCGTCCGACCAGGCTCGCCGCACAGCCGCCTTCACGTAGCGGTACTTGGGCTCGTCCAGGGACGCACCGTCCACGAGCCACTCCCGATGCGGACGAGCAAAGACTTCCGTGCGCAGGTTGATGGCGGTGCAAAGGGCCGGCTCGCCGAAGACCACGGCGTGCTCCCCGAAGAGGATGAGCTTGCCGGGGGCGGAGGCGGCCACGGGGCCGGCCATTGCCGCAGCCCCGACTTAACCCTTCCCCCGCCTAGCTGACCTCGAGGTCCTTCGTGAACCTCGAGGAGAGCGCCTGGTAGCCGCCGACGTCCTTCGTCTGCGGCTGCACCTTCTTCAGGGCCGCCTCGAAGTCCTTCTTCGTGATCTTGACGTTCTTCAGCGTGGACTCGTCCAACGTCTTCACGGTCGTCGCGTACTCGCGCATGGCGAGCATGGACGCTTCGTTGCAGAGGGCCGCGAGTTCCGCGCCCGTATATTTGTCCGTGCGCTTCGCCAGGTCGTCCAGGTTCACGTCCGCGGCGAGGGGCTTCTTCTTCGTATGGATGGCCAGGATCGCCTTGCGCGTCGCGAGATCGGGAGGCGGGATGTACAGGTGGCGGTCGAAGCGACCTGGCCGCAGGAGGGCGGGATCCACGAGGTCCGCGCGGTTCGTCGCGGCGATCACGGTGACGTTGTGCAGCTCCTCGAGCCCGTCCATCTCGGTCAGGATCTGGGAGATCACGCGCTCCGTGACTTGGGCGTCCGAACTCATCCCTCGGACCGGGGTGATCGCGTCGATCTCGTCGAAGAAGACGACGCACGGTGCCGCGGTCTTCGCCTTGCGGAACGTCTCCCGGACCATGCGCTCCGACTCCCCGACCCACTTGCTCAGGAACTCGGGGCCGCGTATGGAAATGAAGTTCGCCTCGGACTCCGTGGCCACGGCCTTGGCCAGGAGTGTCTTGCCCGTGCCCGGCGGTCCGTACAGGAGCACGCCGCGGGGCGGGCGCGCGCCGAAGTGGACGAAGAGCTTGTTCATCTTGATGGGCCACTCGATGCTCTCCTTGAGCTCCTGCTTGGCTTCCTCGAGGCCGCCGACGTCGTCCCAGTGGACGTTGGGCTTCTCGATGAGGACCTCGCGCATGGTCGAGGGCTCGAGCTCGCGGTACGCCTGGAGGAAGTCGTCCCGCGTGACCGTGAGCTTGCTGAGGACCTCCGGGGGGATGACGTCCGTCTGGAGGTCGATGTCCGGGAGGATGCGGCGCAAGGAGCGGATGGCCGCCTCCTTGGTCAAGGCGGCGAGGTCCGCGCCGACGTAGCCGTGGGTGATTCCAGCGAGCTCCGTGAGGTCCACATCCTCCGTGAGGGGCATGCCGCGGGTGTGGATCTGGAGGATCTCGAGCCGGCCGTCCCGGTCCGGGACGCCGATCTCGATCTCCCGGTCGAAGCGCCCGGGGCGGCGGAGGGCCGGGTCCAGTGCGTTGGGCCGGTTCGTCGCCCCGATGACGACGACCTTGCCGCGGCCCTGGAGGCCGTCCATGACCGCGAGGAGCTGGGCGACCACGCGCCGCTCCACCTCGCCCGTGACCTCCTCCCGATTCGGGGCGATGGAGTCGAGCTCGTCGATGAACACGATGCTCGGCGCGTTCTCCTCCGCCTCCTTGAAGATCTCGCGGAGGTTCTCCTCGCTCTGGCCGTAGAACTTGGACATGATCTCGGGTCCGGAGATGGAGTGGAAGTTCGCGTTCGTCTCGGAGGCCACCGCCTTCGCCAGGAGGGTCTTGCCCGTGCCCGGCGGTCCGTGGAGGAGCACGCCCTTGGGAGCCTCGACCCCGAGGCGCTCGAAGAGCTCGGGGTGGCGGAGCGGGAGCTCGATCATCTCCCGGACCTTGCGGACCGCGTCCCCGAGGCCGCCGATGTCGTCGTAGGTGACCCGCGGGAGCTTCGTCTCCTCCTCCTTGGCCGGCGTCTCCGCGAGCTTGATCTCCGTCTTGGGGCCCACGATGACCGCGTCGGCCCCGGGCTGGAACGAGGTGACCACGAAGTCGAACTTGCGGCCCATGAGGCTCACGGTGACCAGGTCGCCGCGCGTCACCGGGCGTCCCTGGAGGACCTGGGCCATGAACTGCTCGCCGCCCATGATCCGCACGGCCTCCGTAGGGGCGAGGCTCAGGCGCTCCGCGGGGCGGGCCACGGCCTTGCGCAGGCCCACCTTGTCGTCGATCCCGACGTCCGCGTTGTGGCGCTGCATGCCGTCCATCCGGATCACGCCGCGGTTCGCGTCCTCGGGATAGCCGCGGCGGACGACGGCGGCCGTGGACTTGCCGCCCTCGATGAGGACGACGTCCTCCTCGCGCAGCTCCAGGATCTTCAGGACTTCCGGGTCGACCCGGACGATGCCGCGGCCCGCGTCGGCCGGCTTCGCCTCGGACACCCGCAGAAACTTCTCATGCCCGTGCATCATGGTACGACCTCAGTGGAGTCCCGGACGGCCGCGACCGGCAGCTATCCTTGGACTCCGGATAAACGTGGTGATGGATTCACCGCCCTGGGAAACGGGGGAAGGCGGCCGGGTCACTCGACCCGGACCTGGACCGGCTCATGCCTCGGGCTGGGCTCCTTCTTCGGGAGGCGCACCTCGAGCACGCCGTCCTTGAGGCTCGCCTTCACCTGGTCCGCGAGGACCTCCTCCGGGAACGGGAGGGTCCGCCGGAAGGAGCGGTACGTCCGCTCGCGGTAGGCGTAGTCCATCTCGTTCTCCTCGCGCTCCTGCGTGCTTTCCGCGGACAGCTCGATGCCGTCCGGCGTCACGCGCAGGTCGAGGTCCTCCTTGGACACGCCGGGGAGGTCCGCCTTCAGAACGTACTCGCGGCCCGTGTCCGCGAGGTCCACGAGGGGCTCGCGGACGGCGAGGCCGCCCTCGCTCCTGGGTGCGAGCGGACCCCAGAACTTGCGGTCGAACTCGCGGCGGAGATCCTCGAACCAGCGGTCCATGTCCTCGAGCCTGTCCCAAGCGCTGCGCGCTTCGAGTGCGCGGTCCCGGGAGGCGTCCGTGCTCTTGGCAAGATCCGTGTTCTTGTTCTTGCGCATCATGGTTGGTCCCTCCGTGTCGGATGGTTGGGTATTCAATAATGTGTTTGCAGTTCTATATAAACATTGCTTATTGGCCCTACCCTGCCGCCGGACTCGGCGGTCTCCTCCCGAGGCGCGCCCTGAAAGTTCTTAGCCCTTCGACCGCCTGCCGTGGACAGTGACCTTGCCCACTCCGGACGTGGCCCGTGGGCCCGCGCGCGAGACGTCCTTCGACGCTCCCTGCCCCGTCTGCGGACACGCGCCCCTCGTCCTGCGGTCCCTGGACCTGGAGCTGCCCTACTTCGGCGGCGCGCTCCAGACCACGCTCCTCTGCCCCGCGTGCGGCTACCGCCACGGGGACCTGCTGCTCACGCGCCATCGGGAGGCGATCCGGATCACCCTTCACGTGGTCCGCCCGGAGCACTGCTCCGCCCGGGTGGCCCGCTCCTCGTCGGGCACCATCCGGATCCCGGAGCTCGGGGCGTCCCTCGAGCCGGGACCCCGGGCCGAGGCGTTCGTGACCAACGTGGAGGGCGTGCTCCGCAAGTTCCTCGACGTCGTGCAGGGGCAGGAGGCCGTCGCGGACACTCCGGCGGCGCGGAGGCGGCTCGGCGCCGTGCACGCCCGGATCGAGGGGATGATCGAGGGCCGCGAGCCGTTCACGTTCATCCTGGAGGATCCCACGGGCAACAGCGACGTGATCCAGGAGGACGTGGTGCGGGAAACCCTGAGTGCGGACGAGGCGGCACGCCTGAAATCCTCGGAGAGCGTCCTCGACCTCGCCGACCTGGCGCGTCCGGACGAGGACGTGTGAAGCGGCTCAGAGTTCCCGCTTCACCGTGATCGGGATCGCGCCCGCGTTGAACTCCGTCCAAGCGATCTCGATGGGGTCGACCAATCCCGCGGGGATGTCGAGGACGATGGGGGCACCCATGCTGATCTGGAGCGCTCGGGCTCCGATGATGCGGGCCTTCTCGAAGCGGGTGTAGCGCAAGGAGTTCCCTCGGCCTGGCGGCGGGCTGGAGGTCACCCTCTGCGGTAGGAAAGGGCGGCCGTTGCCCGCGGAAATAGTAGCCGCTACTTCAACCTTGCCTACGCGCGGCCCCCTCGAAGGCGGCTCCGGGCGAGGTCCGGAGCCCCCGGGAGGTCCTTTCGGCGCTCGTTTCCGCCCAAGAGAATCTCCCGTGAGAATTGGACGGGACGCTTCTTGACCCCCCAGGTCTACGACGGGTAGACTTACCCCCCTCCCGAGACTCGTCGCTGAAGGCACCCCTATGGACCCCATGACCTTCCGTCAAGCCGCCACCCTCCTGTCCGGGGAGTACAGCCTGGACATCCTGCGGCAGCTCCGGGATGAGCGGTGGCATCTCTCCAGCGAGGTGGCCCGGGACCTGGGGATCCACGTGTCCACGGCCTCCCGCTTCCTCCAGCGCCTGGCCGAGCTGGGCCTCGTGGAGCGCCGGCGCCACGACGCCCGGACGTCCGAGTACCGGGTGCGGTCCGCCCGCCTCCAGCTCGAGGTGGACCTCGCGGACGACTCGGGCCCGCTGCGGGAGGCGGTCGACTTCTACGTCGCCTACTTCGCGTCCCTGTTCCAGCAGATCCGGGGGCTCGGCATGCCCAAGATCGAAGGGGACATGGAACAGACCCTCGGGTCGGAGCACCAGGACCTGCGCTCCGCGGTCTTCGAGCAGATGATCGCGGGCAGCAGCGGCGGGCTCGACCACCTCCGGGATCTCATGGCCGCTCTTCACCGCGACCTCTGGGACGTCTGCTCCCAGAGCCTCGGGAAGCCCGCGGCACGCAAGGTCTTCCAGACCGCCCTCCGAGACGCGATCCAGGTGCACCCGGACCTCGCGGTCCGCTGCGGGCTCGCCCGGCCGCTCGAGGCTTGATTCCATGGAGCGGCTGGCCAGTGGGATTGCGGGATTCGATCGGCTCGTCCAAGGAGGACTGCCGCCCGAGACGAGTGTGATCCTCCAGGGTCCCCCCGGCCAGGAGAAGCTGAACTTCGCACTCACGTTCCTCGCGGAGGGCCTCCGAACCGGCGGGAGCGGCCTCATCGTCATGGCCTCCCAGTCCCCCGAGTCCCTGCTTCGCGACCTGCGGCGCTTCGGGGTCGACGTAGACACGGTGGCCCGGGAGAACCGCCTGCGGATCGTGGACTGGTATTCCTGGGGGGAGGAGACCGTCACGGACGTCGAGGAGCGAGGGGTGATCGTCCGTTCCTCCGTGGACCTCACCAACCTGGGCGTCGCCGTCAGCAGGGGGATCGCCGCTCTCGAAGGGGCCGGACCCCGCCGTGCCGTGGTCGAGATCCTGTCGCCCGCCATGAACGTGTACGAGGTGGGCCCGGTCTACGCGTTTGCCCAGTCCACGAAGCGAAAACTGGACCGGTTCCACTTCACGGGCTTGTTCATCCTCGAAAACGAGATGCACACAGCTGCCGTCCTCACAAGCCTCCACCAACCCTTCGACGGGGTCATCGAGATCGAGCGCACCCGAATCGGCGATCGCATCGTGCGCAAGATTGGCGTCCTCCACCTGAAGGACACGACCCCGCTTCCGGACTTCGTACCCTTCGAGTTCACGGAGGGTGGCATCCGGATCGGGCCCACACCTCCGCCTCCCCCGCCCCCACCGGCCGAGCCTGAGGTCCCCGCGGTTCCACCGAAACCTCCCGCTCGCTCTCGGCCCGCGGAGGCCCGCGCGAGTCGTATCGGCATGATCCAGGAGATCGCACGGGAGCGCTTGCGGATCGACGCGGAGGACCGGGACGCCCTTTTCACCTTGGCCGCCGCCCAGGCGATCGCGGACGACCCGCGCGCCGCGGTGCGCACTCTGGAGCGGCTCGAGACGATCGATCCCGACTACCCGGGTCTCTGGGCGCTCGAGATGAAGCTCTTCGCCCGCCTCGGCGACGCGGAGCGTTGGAAGCGGAGCCGGGAGAAGGCGCTGCAAGCCTCCACGGAGTCGGAGGGGCAGGGAGCCGCACCGTGCCCGTTCTGCAAGGCACCGGTGTCCGCGGGATCGGCCCAATGTCCCCACTGCATGGCGGATCTGCGCGAGGAAACGGACCTGTTCCGCGGCCTCGAGGACCTGGTGCGTGCGACCGTCCAGGAGATGGTCCAGGAAGAGCAGGGAGCGAAGGCCCCGTCCGCGGGCCCACCCTTGCGTCCTCGGCCCGCCTCAAAGCCCGCCAGGCTCAAGCCCGTGCCCAAGGCGAAGGGCCTCACGAACGGCCTCGTCCTCGAGCGGCGCCCCCTGCGCCCCATCGCCGTCGCGAAGTCCGGTCACGTGAACGGCCTCCGCGGCCGAACGAACGGTCTGACGAACGGCCTGCGCGGGCGCACGAACGGGCTCACGAATGGACTCGGTCACACGAACGGACTCACGAACGGCCTTCGCGGCCGCACCAACGGGCTCACGAACGGCCTCGGGCGGACGAACGGGCTGACCAACGGTCTCGGCCGGACGAACGGCCTCACGAACGGGCTCGCCCGGGCCGCTCAGTCCAAGCGCTTCCTGGGTCGCGCGTCCATGCCGCGCTGGCAGCGGGTCGTGCTCCCCGTGGCCATCGTCGTCCTCCTCGTCCTGCTCCCCCTCGCCCTCTTCTGGACGGGTCCGAGCACGACGTACCCGATCCAGATCGACGGCCAGTTCGCGGACTGGGCCGGCGTCTCCAAGATCACCGCGCCGTCTCCCGCCCAGCTGAATCCGGACATCGACATCACGCACGTCGCCGTGCGGGACAACGTAGACTATACCGCCTTCTACCTGGAGGTGGCGGGGAATGCCCTCTCGGGCGGGCCCGCGCCGCAGCGGATCACGAACGCCTTCTACGCGTTCATCGACACGGACGGTTCCGCAGCGACGGGATATCGCGTGCAGGGTCTCGGTGCGGACCGGATGATCCGGGTCGACACGTGGGGCGGCAAGACCGTGGCGGCGAGCCTGCTAGAGTTCGACACCTCGCGGAGTCCCCAGGACTGGAACGGATGGGTCCCGTTGGCCCCCGTGTCCGCCGCAGGCTCCGGCAGCCGTCTCGAATTCGAGGCGCGGCAGATCGATCTTGGGGCCACGAACGGTCACATGGAGGTCGCCTTCGCCGCGCGCTCGTGGGAAGGGGAATCCGACGCCGCGGATGTCGTAGTCCCGAGCGCGGCCACCTACCTCCTCGTGAGCCAGGACACACGGGCGCCCGCGGTCCTGTCGAGCCTCTCCCCCGTCCTGTCCACGTTCACATTCCACGCCGTCGGCGGGGACTTCACCTTGCTCTCGCTGAACGTGACGTTCCACGGAACCTTCGGTCCGACGTCCCTAACCTTGGTCGACCTCGTGGACGAGTCCGGGAACGTCCTGGCGCAGCAGTCACCCTCCCGGGTGGTGCACTTCGCCCTGAGCGCCTTCACGATCCACGCGGGTGCGAACCGCACGTTGACCGTGCGGCCTGTTGTCGGCACGGTCGACGCGTCGACCGTGGGAGCCTTCCTCGCGGACCTTCAGGACGTCGTCGTGGCCTCGGGAGGCGTCGGTTTCGTGAACCCGGTCCGGACGCCGCAGTCCCTGGCGTACGTGGGCTCGGTCCCCAATGTGCCCGTCGTGGACGGCGGGTTCTCCGACTGGCCGGCGATCGGAACGGATCCCGCGGGCGACGTTCAACCGCTCTGGAACCCCGACGTGGACCTGTCGGGCTACGGATTCCAGGGCTACGCGGGCAGCACGTACTTCATGGCCGAGGTCCTGGGCACGGCACTCAACGGGACCATGATTCCTGCGTCCAACCCGCTGTATATCCCGCCCGCAAACGGGACGGGTAACGGTACCGTCGTTCCCCCGACTCCGCCGCCCCCGGAGAATGGGACGGACCTGATCCGTTTCTTCCTGGACGCGGACGGGTCCGCGTCCACGGGGTATTCGATCGGCGGGATTGGAGCGGACTACCTGCTCGAGATCACCGGGAAGGAGGGGCTGATTCTCACCTCGGAGGCCATGCGATTCACCGGTCCCGACGCGTGGAGCTGGGGCTGGACCCCGGTCGGCGTCGCACCTGCAGCCAAGGACCGTCAGCGCATCGAGGCCGCCGTGCCGGGT
>Ga0153915_10007120_pt1 | contig 10533 bp, 9 predicted proteins | sample Opewatmetagenome_2_FD_107003 | JGI IMG/M metagenome (GOLD analysis project Ga0153915, IMG submission 107003) | Freshwater wetland microbial communities from Ohio, USA - Open water 3 Core 3 Depth 3 metaG | ecosystem: Environmental > Aquatic > Freshwater > Wetlands | place: USA: Ohio, Lake Erie... | reverse complement strand
TCACGCGCTGCAGTTCGGCGAGGTGCATGAGAAGCATCGCGCTGAGGAGCTTCGACACGCTGCCGATCCGGAACAGCGTCGTCGGGGTCGCGGGCCGATTCGTTGCAAGATCGGCGACCCCAAAACCCTCACTCCACAGAACCGAGTTGCCGACACTCACCGTCATGGCGAGGCCGGGAATCTGCTGCCGCTGGACCAGTGCCCGGGCGATAGCGCGCGCGCTGTCGATTGCCGGACCATCGGGCGCGACCCCATTCGCGGCTTGCGTATTCGTCGCCAGCAGAACGCTTGCCGCGGCAAGGATGCTCCACATTGCGGCCACTCCGCGATTGGCTGAGATGGCAATGTAGCGACGCCGCCGCCGCTGCGGCCACCTACGAATGTGCCTCAGCGGTGGGCGACGGCCCGCCAGCCACACGACCCCTGCCCGAATTGGACGCCAGCGGTGAGCGTTGCATTACGGCTTGCGAGCGCCCGGCCGCTGCAGGCACAGCTTGGGTCGCTGGCTTTCGGCCTCCAGTGCGACGACGAGCCGGCGTCCGCGAGCGCGCATCGCAGGCGTGCCCGTCGCGCGGAGGCGGCGCAGCTGGCGCAGTACGCCGGGGAGCAGACGCGCATCACCAACTGCCAAGTCCGCCAAGGCCTGCATGGCGCATGTCCGGACGATGGCACTGTGGTCTGCCAGGTAGGTGCTGAACAACGCTATGGCCCGCCGACGTTGCTGCACGCCGAGAGGCAGGCGCGGCACCATCTGCGCCAAGTGCCAGCGCAGCTCCTGCTGCGTGGCGCGCCGCGCCAGTGCGAGCAGGGTGCGTCGGTGCGCGCGCAGGAGCTCGGGACGGGTGGCCGACGCCTTCTCGAGCGCGTCGGCCGCTCGCATGCGAACGACAGGGTCGCGATCGCCGAGTAGCGTCACGAGTTCCGCCACTCGGCGAGGTCGCGCGCGGAGAATCCGCACGACCTCAGGGACACGACCGACGGACCGGCGATCGCCGCCGGCCAGAAGCTCTCGTAGCGCAACGCGTGGCATCTCGCCGCTCATCCTGCCAGCGGCCTCACGCTGCGTGCCTCAGCGGCGGCCACGGCCTCACACCCCTTCTAGTATTGGCGCTGGGGCCGCCAGCCGTAGTGCTGGTCGTGCGGTGCTCATCACCAATTGCTCTTCTCTCCCTCACTTGCGAGATCATCGGACAGGGCGGGCTGGACCCCGCAGTCACGCATCATCTCGAGGGTGATTCGATCCTCCATTGGGCAGCAGCTGCAGGGAGGCCTAGAACCACCGCGGCACCCGCTGGCAATACGCGGCGTAGGCATGGCCGAACTTGCTCTGCAAGTACCGCTCCTCGGGCCGGACAACTGCCCAGTGCAGGCCGATCGCCACGAGCGGCAGGAGCAGCAGCGGCGCCGCGCCATTCACCACCAGCGCGGCACCCACGTAGAGAACAAGATGCGACAGGTAGATCGGATTGCGCGTGTACCGATAGGGGCCGTCGGTTGCCAGGGCGATCGTGGGCTGGGTTGGTAGGACATTGGTGCCGACGCGTCGGAAGGCATTGCGCGCGGCCTGCGCGAATACGCGCGAACCGATGACGAGCACGGCTCCGGCCACGCGTGCTGGCACGGGAGGCAGCAGGGCGATGGTCCACGCGAAGTAGTGTACGAGAGCGCCGATGAGCAGGATCCCGGCCAGGAGCGCAGGTGGTGAGACAAGGATCGCGGGTCGGTCAACTGGCTCGGCCATGGAGCGCCCCGGGCTGCCGCCTAACGACGACCGGGCCGAGCCCGGATCCCGCTGCGGACTACTTGGTCAGCACGATCGTCCAGACTCCGGCGTTTCCACCGACCCCGAGACTCTGCAGAGGCTGCCAAGCATCTCCGGTATAGCTTAGCCGCCGATTCGTCACGGTCCACGGTACATCTGGGATCATCCGTTGTATCCATGCGAAATGCACGACATCGCCAGCCAGCGCGTACGTACCTGACGCCCATCTCGAGGACACGTACCCCAGCACTTCGGGGGAGGTCAACGTGGCGTAAACGGTCTGACCTTCGGCTGCTAGTGTCAGAGTGAAGCTTCCTCCAGCCCCGAGAAAATCGAATGCTGGAGATCCCTGCATCGTTGTAGCATGATACGCTCCGGCAATCGAGGATGCGGTGACTGCCGTTGTGCCATGCCCGCATCCTGCCATCAGAATCAGCAGCGGAACAGCGACGACTCGCAGCAGGTTACGCATCGTTCCCTCCCTGCCTTGGGCGCAAAACCCCGACTGTTCCCCGGCGTCAGGCGACCTGAGCTTCCCCAGGATGGCTGCCGTCATTCCCGGTGGCTCCTGAGCCCCACGGGCTAGGGGCTTGCGGCCTAACGAATCGCGCCTCAGCGGCGGGCCGGCCGCCCACCTGCCGGGCGAGACGACACAAGCTGAGGACCAGGCGTCATTGGGGCGTGAGGCGCTGAAGTCGCGCTCGTCACCAATAACCCGAGGGGCTCGCTCGGATTGCTGCACGATCCCGAGCGACCGGCTAGCCTAACGGCTGCCTAACGCTTGCGCCCTAGATAGTCGTCGGCAGCGGTCGAGGGCGAGCTGGCTTCGGGCGCTCGTGCGCGCAGTCACGCGCGACGCCCGTGTCCGTGCGGGTTCCAACCGATGAGGAGCGATCATGGCTTCCCGATCACCGCTCTTGTGTGCCTGCGCACTGGCCGCGGCCACCGCATGCAGCGAGAGCACCGGTCCGCGCGGACCATCCGCCCGGGACATCGCGCTCGAGCAACTCGTCACGGGCACCCTCGCCGCGGGCGACACGCTGCTGTACCGGTTCCGGTCCGCGGCGGCTGTGGCTGTGGCGGCACGGGTTCTTGTCGAGCAGGGTGACGTGAGCCTGCTGGTGACCGACTCTGCCGGCACCGCGCTCGTTCCGTTCGTGGCGCGGCTGGGTCCGGATACCATCTGGAAGGGTACTGCGTACGCTCACATCGCCGGTGGTACGCTGCTCATGCTCAGAGTGGCTGCCGGCGCCGGAGGCGCCGCGTATCAGGTGCACCTGATCGGGGTGCGCACCACGCCTGAGGGGCACGCCGCGATCCTGGTCGCGGACGACACGGTTGATGACGAGTTCATCGATGACGGGAACGACGTGGACCTGTTCGAGTTTGTCCCCCAACCCGGCGTCGAGTACGTGTTCTTCGCCGAGGGGCCGACGCGGGACGTCGGCATGATTCTTGGCGTGGACATCTTTCGGAGCGACTACCCGGAGAGCTGGGGGACGTTCTCCCTCAAGCTTGACGCCGCCGATTTCGAAGCGACTCGACTCTACCTGGCCCACGCTCCGGTCCGGTATCACTTCCGGGTGCAAGGCGTGCGGTTCACGGGTTCCGTGGCGAGTCTTGGGCCCGTGCCTTACCGGCTGGTGGTCAAGACGATCAACTTCACTCCCGAGAAGGCTCAGCGCCTGCTGGTCACGGACGACACCATCTCAGGTGAGGCCATTGACCACGTCGGCGACGTGGACGACTTCGCGTTCTTCGCCAAGGCGGGCGACGAGTTCAACCTCTTCTTCCAGTCGCAGAGCAGCTCCCCCGGCACCGCGTTCAGTGCGGATCTCTACCGGGACACGGTCAGAGTTCAGTCGCTCGTGTCCGGGGTGCAGCAGGACACCTTCCACGTCAGTGGCCGATTCGCGCCGGCGGGGCCGGACACCTTCCGGCTCCGGATCTCGGCCCCCGATGGCTATGCCGGGCTCCCGCGCGGTCCCTACCGTTTTCAGCTCTATCGCGTCAACCACGGACCCGAAGACGTTGCTCAGACAACCTTCGCCCTCGGCGGCGGCGTCACCGGCGAGCGCATCAACGTGCTCGGCGACGTGGACGAGTTCACCATGACGGTCCCGGCGGACACGTTCGGTGTGGTCTACCTGTGGGAGTCGGGCGCGTCGACCCGTCCCAACGACCCGAACAAGGCGCTGCAGCTGTCAGTCGTGGACCCTCGCAGTGACCAGACGCTCGGCGGTGCGACGGCACCGTTTGGGGGGGCGGACTCGGTCGGGGGCGGGGGGAAGATGCGACTCGCTGCCGGGACGTATCGAGTCCACGTGGCGGGGGCGTCGAGCAGGCCGCCTGGGTTCACGGGGGCCTACGGCATCGCCAGCGGAGCCTTCGACACGCTGCCGGAGACGCGCCCCGCGCTGCTGGCGATCGGCGATACGGCGGTCGAGACCATCAGCCCGCCCGGCGACGAAGATCACTATCGGTTCCGCGGCAACGAGGGGCAACCGGTCAATCTCTGCCTGCAGTTCACCGGCTCCCCGGACGAGGGCACCTTCAACGCCTTCGCGGAGTCACCCGTGCCATGGGCCCCGCTCTCCATCGGCGTGGGAGCTCCGGGACCCTCCACGTCGCTGTGCACGTACCAGTCGCACCGCTTCACCCTCCCGGCCGACACGGTCTACAGCGTCATCGTGTCCTCCAATACCCGAGGCACCTTGCCCCAGACGCATGGCCAGTACCGGCTGGCGGTCCTGCCGTATCCCGTGACGCCGGAGACGGCGCCGGCCGGTATCCTTCCCGGCGACACCGTGACGACCGAGCGATTGGACGAACCCGGCGACGTGGATGAATTCCAACTCACGGCGCCGCCCGGCACGGAGTTTCAGACGTGGTTCGTCAACGCCGCCAGCGGGACGCTCCGCCTGGACGCGCTCTACCCCGGGACGACGGACACGCTGCGAACCTGGATGAGCTGGTATCCGGTCACGGTGTTCGGCCGAGTCCGAGTGCCGCCTGCGGGCCGGGTGAGCCTGCGCTTCTACGAGCCGAGGGTGAACGACGCGTTCGGGGGCGACCAGGGTACCCACGCGGTCGGACCCTATTCCTTCTGGGTCCGAGCCGTGAACAGGGCCCCCGAATCCGCGTCGGCGGCGATCGCCGTCGGCGACACCATCCAGGGTGAGTCGCTCGACTACGAAGGAGACATTGACGAGTTCAGGTTCGCCGGCACGGCCGGTGACACGGTGCAGGGCTATCTCCAGTTTCCAGCCGGGTACATCGGCATCCCCGGCGTGCGCCTCGACGTCGTTGCGCCGTCCGGCTCGGTTCTGGGGACGGTTTCCGGGTGGAATGCCACCGATCACCTCGAAGACATGACGACCGGCCGGTTCCGGCTGCCGGTCAAGGGTACCTACACCGTTCGCGTGCTCGCCAACGATGACCGGCAGGAGGCGTCGGTGGGAGCATACCGGTTCCAGATCGCGCACTGAGATCGCGGCCCGGGGTGTGCCGGTACAATGGCGCCGTCAGCATCAGCGGCGGCAGCGACAGTCGGGCGGATCGCCATGCCCCTCATTGCCGCACCTGGGTGTACTGCAGCAACCCGAAAGCGTCGCTCGACGCGATCCGCGCGCGTCCCGCCGAGTCCACGGCGATGGCGACGCGGCCGCCGCCGAGCGCGGAGTCAATCGTCGTGGACTGCCAGCTCATCGGATCAAGGCAGTTCCCGGGGCATCTGGACAGCGCCACCGTGCGGTAGGTTGTCGCGAGAAACACGCCACCGCTGCGATCGGTCGCCAGGGCCACGTCCCTCGTCCGGAGCGGTAGCCCCACCACCGACCACGCGTCGGGCGCGGCGCATGGTGCGGCGCACGTGGCGTAGTTGGCCGTGTACACGCCATCCACGTATGCCGCGTGCATGCGGCCATCGGGCCCGAACGCCGTCGCTATCGCGCTCGCGTTCACTCCGGGGACCGCGACCGCCGACTGCCAGCTCCCCGCGATCGTGCAGTGCGCGGCGCAGGTCGCGTGGATCAATCCGGCCGTGGACCCATAGATCACGTGCACGGTACCGCTGGGCGCGACGGTGACCAGCCCCGCACCCTGGTATGAAAACGGGTAGGTGCTGTCAATCAGTACTTCCTGCCAGGAGGCCGTCGAGTCGCACGCCGCGGCGCAGTAGCCGAAGTGGAGGAGCCCTGCGCCGAACAACAGGAGGTTGAGGCCACCCGCAGGGTCGGCGGCCAGGGGCGTGTGGCGCGCGTCCCACGGACCCGGCCCCGTCTCAAAGCCGCGGCCGGAGAACTCGGTCGCCTTTGCCCAGCCGCCTGTGAAGTTGCACCCGCCACCGCAGTGCGCGTAGCGGATCACGTTTGGGCCCTGAGGCAACGCCGAATAGATGGAATAGATGGCGAAAAGGCCATCAGCCGTCAGCGAGGCACCGGAGGCGCCATAGTTGTATGGCGTGTCCTGAAAAGCGCTGTCGGCCGTGCCGTGGAACCAGTGCGCTGGATCGTCGCAGAAGTTCGAGCAGCCGTGGTAGCGAAGGCGAACTCGCCAGCCGTCCAGCGACACGATGTGGACCCTCTGGTCGGGCTTCAGCTCGGGCCCGAGGAAGAGCGAGGTGCTCCACCACGCTCCCCCGACGTCCAGGCCTCCGTGAATCGTGTCCAGCCCGAAGGTCACGTACGGCGCGGGCGGAGGCGGTGGCGCCACCGCGGGCGCCATCGGAACCTCGCGGCACGCCACCACGATCATCGTGACGGCGAGCGCGCCAGACGCGAATAGTCTGTGGGGGATTGTCATGGAGGCGCCGCCCGCCAGTCTTCCCAGCGCAGCATACCAGTGAGCCGCTAGGGGAGCGCAAGGCTCAAGCGTTTGCGCTATCACCCGCACAACCTAGGCGCCGGGCGTGAGGGAGGCGTCAGTGCTTTCAGACCGGGCTACAGAAAGCCCGAGTAACATCGTCGGAATAGTACTGCCGTCCTCGGCACGTCGGCCTAACGCCTCGCTAACACTGAAGTGGTATTCTGTCCCGGTAGTGCGGCCGACGGTCAGGTCCTGGAGGTAATCCGTGGGAGCAACGCTCGGTCACCTTCCTGCTGGCAATTGGCGCGCCCTCGTGCGCGTTGCTGCGCTGGTCGGTCTGGCGGCGGGCTGCGGTGAAGCCACGAAACCTGTCCCGGGGCCGCCGGACCGGTTGGTCGTCGCTGCGCAGCCCCGCCAAGCCGTCGCCGGAGCTGCGTTGGCTCCGGCCCTCCGCATCGTCATTGAGGACGCAGAGGGACGGACGGTGGACACGTCGCGAGGCGCCATGACGGTCAGGATCACCAGTGGTACTGGCACAGCCGCGGCGAACCTGCATGGCCCAACGCTGCTGATTGCGGTGAACGGCGTGGGGATGTTCTCCGGACTCAGCATTGACTCGGTGGGGAGTGGATACGTGCTTACCATCGGGTTCTCAGGTCTGACCGTCTCCACGCTCCCCCTCAGTATCGTGCCCGGCCCAGCCGCGGCGCTCCGCGTCAGCGGGCAGCCCTCGGCGACGGCGGGCACGGCACTGACCCCGCAGGTGACGGTCGCGGTGATCGACAGCGTGGGGAACCGAGTGCCGACCGACACCACCGCCATCACCATGTCGATCGAGGCCGCGACCGGCGCGCCCGAAGCGCGGCTCCGAGGCACGACGACGCAGACTGCGAGCGGTGGCCTCGCGAGCTTCCCAGACCTCAGCATCGATCTGGCAGCCTACGGCTACGTGCTCAAGGCGTCGGCGCCAGGCTTGGGGCCCGGTTTCTCGCTCCCGTTTACCATCGGGCTCGGAGCCGCGACCGCCCTGTCCTCCGGCAGCGCGCACACGTGCATCGTGGCGGTCGGCATCGGATACTGCTGGGGGGATAATTCGGCCGGTCAGCTAGGCAACGGGTCCCTTGTGTCCACGGACGTTCCGGTCCCTGTCGCCGGCGGGCTCAGGTTCACGTCCGTCAGCGCCGGGGGGTCCCATAGTTGTGGCATCACGATCAGCGGGGCAGCGTACTGCTGGGGTGGCAACTCACGCGGGCAGCTGGGCAATCTCACGCTCACGTCGAGCGCGACCCCGGTTGCGGTTGCCGGCGGGTTGACCTTCACCTCGGTCAGCGCCGGCACCCTCAGCACCTGCGCGGTGGCCGCTGGTGGCGCAGCGTATTGCTGGGGTGACAATAGCCGTGGCCAGCTCGGCGGCGGCGGGGGCTCTGCCGTTCCAAGTCTGAGCCCAGTCGCCGTTGCCGGGAGCCTGACGTTCTCGGCAATCCATACGATGGCCGCGGAGGCATGTGGCCTCACCAGTGCGGGACTAGCGTACTGCTGGGGCGACAATCCTGTGGACAACGGGCGGACGGAAACGGATGTTCCGGTTCCGGTTCCCGGCGGCTTCAGGTTCGCGTCGATCAGCGAGGGAAGCACCTCCCAACCGAACTGCGGCGTGACGAACGCCAGCGAGGCACGTTGCTGGGGAGCGAATCTGCACTACGTCCTCAGAGGCGAGGAGGACACCAGCTCGGTGCCCGTGCCGGTTACGGGCATTCCGATGGTTGCAGCCGTGAGTTCGGGTGGGTTCCAAGCCTGCACGCTCACGACTGCGGGCGCCGCCTACTGCTGGGGTGACAACGGGTTTGGGGCGCTCGGTGACGGATTGCAGGTCAAGAGCAGCGCAACGCCCGTCGCGGTTGCCGGCGGACACACCTTCGCCGCCATCTCATCGGGACAGATGCACGTGTGCGGTCTGACGACGGCAGGCGCCGTCTACTGCTGGGGTTACAACGGCTCAGGCCAGCTCGGCACCCCGATGGCCGCCAACTCCAACTATCCCGTGCCCACGCCTCAACGGGTTCAGCTGTTCTAGCTGAGGCGCGCGGCGCCCGACCGCACTCCTGCTCGCGCTGAGCTGAAGAAGCTCGGCGGGTCGTCGACTCAGGACCTCTCTCGCTTGCGGCGAGCTGAAGCCGCCAACTTCAGGTGCACTCACCGGCCGACCGAGCCTCGAGCCGCGCGCGCCCGTCCGCTGCAGGCGCTGGTTAGGCAGCTTGACGTCCCGGTAGGCCCGTGGTAATACTCTGGTATGAAAACCGCCATCTCGCTTCCTGACAAACTGTTCGAGTCCACCGATGCCCTGGCGCGCCGGCTCGGCCTCTCCCGTAGCCAACTGGTCGCCACGGCCCTCGCGGAGTTCCTGGCCAAGCATCGAGGTCGCGACGTTACCCGCCGCCTCGATGCCGTCTACACCCATGAGACCAGCTCCCTGGACCCTGCCACCTCGCGCCTGCAAGCCCGCTCGCTCGGCCACGACTCGTGGTAGTGGAGCGCGGCGAGATCTGGTGGGCTAGCCTCCCCGAGCCTGCCGGGTCGGAGCCCGGCTATCGACGGCCCGTGCTGGTGGTCCAAGCCGACGCATTCAACCGCAGCCGGCTCCAGACCGTAGTCGGCGTCGTGCTGACCTCCAACCTGCGGCTCGTGGAGGCGCCGGGCAATGTATTGGTGCCGGCCGACGCGTCGGGGCTACCCAAGGACTCCGTGGCGAACGTGTCGCAGGTGGTGACGATCGACCGGGCCTTCCTCACTGAGCGCGCCGGCCGGTTGCGCGGCCGCGCGCTGGAGGCCGTCGACGCCGGGCTACGGCTCGCGCTGGACCTCTGAGCGCCCGCCGTCAAGCTGCCTAACGAATCGCGCCTCAGCGGCGGGCGACCGCCCGCCAGGCGCACAACACCTGCACCACTTCAGGTGCACTCACCAGCCAACCAGCCCTTGAGCCGCAAGCGCCCGCCCGCTGCAGGCGCTGGTTAGGCGGCCGCTCGATCGATCACGTGCGCACAGCGAACGCCGCCCCGATCACGAAGGACCAAGCGCGATTGTAGGTGCTCAGAGTATAGCCCCGCGCGATGTTGCTGTGGCCGCTGGTACGGCGAACCTCTGCTGTCACTTCGAACCCGCGCATGGGGATCTCGACGCCGCCTGCGAGGACCGTACCGACGTCGCGTCGCTCCGTGCGCCAACCGATGCAGTCCATCGGGATCGTAGGCGGGGGCGGCGCCTCTGGTATGTAGTTCGGCCGGGCGAGAGCCCCACACGAGATTTCCCAGGCGGGGGCCACGCCAGCCACTGCCATGGGCTGGATAGGCAGGGCGCGGAGGGGCAGCGTCACTCTCACCAGGAGCGGTATTTCAACATAGGCTACATTCGCCCGAAACCCATCGGGACGTGTTGCGCCTTTCTCGCTGTAGAGGGCCTCGAGCTGAAGCGCCAGTAGTTCGCTGAACCTGAGCGAGACGGTAGCGCCGGTGGTAACGCCGGTTCGCGTGCCAAACGGCTTCTATGAGGCACCGAGGTTGCCGGTCCAGGAGGCGCGATCCACTCCCGCCTTCGCGCCCAGCCAGAGCGATTGGGCGGAGGCGGCTACAGGCAGGCCAAGAGAAAGCGCGAAAAGCAGTGGTGCAAGTGTTCTCATTGCGGGACCCCTCGCTGCGGGTCGCATGGCCTACGCTGACAAGACTCCGCGCTGGTGGTTAAGGTCACAATTGCGGCCGCCCAACGAATCGCGCCTCAGCGGCGGGCGACTGCCCGCCAGCCACACAGCACCTGCCCTACCTCAGGTGCACTCACCAGCCAATCACACGTCGAGCCCCAAGCGCCCGTCCGCTGCAGGCGCTGGTTAGGCCGCAACCGGTCGCGATCTGGTGCGCCGCCATTATCTCACCTGCAGAAGGTGGAACATGCCGAGCGCGGCGTGCTGTGGCGCC
>Ga0153915_10007119_pt1 | contig 10533 bp, 4 predicted proteins | sample Opewatmetagenome_2_FD_107003 | JGI IMG/M metagenome (GOLD analysis project Ga0153915, IMG submission 107003) | Freshwater wetland microbial communities from Ohio, USA - Open water 3 Core 3 Depth 3 metaG | ecosystem: Environmental > Aquatic > Freshwater > Wetlands | place: USA: Ohio, Lake Erie... | reverse complement strand
TGATATTCTTCGGGCGGGCGCTCGCGCCGAAGGGCTACCTCTATGTCGCCGCGAAGAATGGCGAGCGGTGTCTTCAATTCGTGCGAAGCGTCCGCGGTGAAACGGCGTTCGCGCTCGAAGGCTTGTTCGAGCCGGCCGATCATCTGGTTGAAGGTGGTGGCGAGCCGGCCGATCTCGTCTTGAGACCGATGCTCCTCGACGCGTTCGCTCAGGTTGCCCCGGCCGATGCGCTCGGCGGCGCGGGTCAACCGATCAACCGGGCTCAAGGCGCGGCTGGCGAGCCACAGTCCGCCGAGGCTCGCGAACAGAAGCGCGAGCGGGTTCGCAACCGCGAGCAGCAGGATCAGTTGCTTTTGCGCGCGTTGTACGTCTCTTAGTGATTGACCCACTATGACGAAGAACATCTCGCCGTCTTCATCTCGAGCCGGCCAGGTTATGATGCGGACATGCTCAGTCGCGGAGAGCGAGACTTCGTCGAACTGGGGCTTCCATTCCGCCGCGGCGCGTTCAAGCGCGGGCTTGATCACCGGAACCTCGTGACCTTCGGAGTCGGGAATTTGATCGGTGACCTTCCCGTCGCGATTGAGCACTGAGACAAATTGCGGCGCGAGAATCAACACGCCTGGTTGGCTGGGCTCTTCGAGCGCGGATGGGTGACCGACGGCTTGCGCGAATCGCTCCGCGTGATTTCTCAAGGATCCGTCGATCGTGTTTATCAAGCCGCGCGAAAAGTACAGATAGATAACCACCGCAAAGGCAGCCAGGACTAAAGCGGCGAGGCCAAAATACCAGAGCGTGAGTTTTGCGCGAATTGAGAGCATCTAACGGCGGCCTATGACCCGCCCAGGCGGAGTATAGCAAATGCCGCTGCTCGCGCGGTGGGCGTTTCAGTTGGAATGAGATTGAGGAGAGTTGGTGCGGATGAGAGGACTTGAACCTCCACAGGATTGCTCCCACAGCGTCCTGAGCGCTGCGCGTCTGCCATTCCGCCACATCCGCATGATCGGCGATTGTGATTCAATCGAAGCGAAAATATACTAACTAGCGCCTCCAAACAGTGTCAATTGATTTTGAGTAGGGGGTCTTCGGCGTCCGCTGCGGCTTTTTGGATCAGAGTTGGAAATCAACGGCAGAGGGCGCGCGGGGTACTGTTCTGCCGGGAAAATCCAATCGGGAAATGGTCACCATACCCTTATCGCCACAAAAGGCGCTTCAAGCGCTGCCGAAGTCTCGCGAACGCGCGGTGACCGCCGACCGGCTCGCAGAGGCCCTTGGTCTCCCGGAGTCCCAATCGGCTCAGCTGGGCGCGTTCTTGAAAGAGTTCGTCCGGGTTGGGCTCGCGGCAGGAAAAGCCGGCCGCTACTGGCGGAAGGACGCCCCGGGCTTCGCGATCGGGACGCTGCGAGGCACACGTTCGGGTCACGCGTTCGTCGTGCCCGATGACCCGCTTGAGCGCGACAAAGGAGACCTCTTCGTGAACTCCCGCGCGATGGGCGAGGCGTTGCACGGCGACATCGTGATAGCGCGCGTCACCGGCGTGCGCGAGCGTGGGCGTGAGGGGCGAATAGAAGCGGTGTTGCGCCGAGCCAATGAAACGGTGATCGGGACATTCGTAAGGCTAAAATCCGAGACCTTCGTCTCGCCGATCGATGAAAGGCTCCTCTACGAGATCAGCGTCGCGCCTTCGGATGCGCTCGGCGCGAATGACGGCGACATCGTCAACGTCTCGATCACGCGGCTTCCGATCGCCGGGCGGCCTCCTTGGGGACGCGTGATAGAAGTGCTCGGCCGGCCCGGCGAGCCGGGCATCGACGTTGAAATCATCATCAGAAAGCACCGACTGCCACACGTGTTTCCTGAAACCGCGCTCGGCGAGGCCGCAGCGATTCCGGACGCTATGACCGAGGAAGAACTCGCCGGGCGAGAAGACTTGCGCCAGACGCTGACGATCACGATCGATGGCGAGACGGCGCGCGACTTTGACGACGCCGTTTCGCTCGAGAAGCTGCCCAACGGCCGCTTGCTTCTTGGCGTTCACATCGCCGATGTGAGCTACTATGTCCGCGAAGGGAGCGCGCTCGATGAGGAAGCTTCAGAGCGCGGCACGTCTGTCTACTTTCCCGAGCGCGCCATTCCAATGCTGCCCGAGCGGCTCTCGAACGATATCTGCTCGCTCAAGCCGCAAATAGACCGGCTGACGATGTCCGCGCTGATCGAGCTTCACCCGGGCGGCCGCGTCGCCGACTATCGGCTGACGCCTTCAGTCATCCACAGCCGCGAGCGGATGACGTATGCCGCAGTCAACGAGATCATCTCTAACCCCGAAGGCGAAACGGCGAGCGCCTATGCTCACATCAAGGAGATGCTTCTCGAGATGCACGAACTGACGCTGCTTCTGATCAAGCGAAGGGAGGAGCGGGGCGCAATCGATTTCGATTTGCCGGAGGCGGAATTGTGGTTCAACGATGAGGGTCAGATCGGCGGCATCGCGCGGTCGGAGCGAAACATCGCGCATCGGCTGATCGAAGAGTTCATGCTGCTGGCCAACGAAACCGTCGCCAGGCATCTTGAAGCGTTGAGCGTCCCGTTGCTCTACCGGATTCACGAAGAGCCAAACCCGGAAAAGATCGAAGAGTTCGGCGAGATCGCCGCGTCGCTCGGGCACAAGTTCTCGATGCACGGCCCTATTCCCCAGCGCGGCTTTCAGCAGCTTGCGCGGGAGATTCAAGGCCAGCCCGAAGAGCGGATGCTTTCGTACTTGATGCTTCGCTCGATGCAGCGCGCGCGGTACACGCCGCGGAACGCCGGGCACTTCGGGCTCGCGATGAAGACCTACACGCACTTCACGTCGCCGATCCGCCGATATCCCGATCTCGTCGTGCATCGCATCCTTCGCGAAGTCATCGAGCGGGGGCGGCAAGACGATGTCTGGAGCGACGTGGATCTCGGCGCCAAGCATGCAATCAAACGCGCGGCTTGGCCGGTGCTTGATGAGAAGCGGGAAACTGAGCTTCGCGCCGGGCTTGAAGCGATAGGCGACCACTCGAGCGAGCGCGAGCGCGCGGCTGCGGACGCCGAACGCGAGCTGATGGACTGGCGCAAGTCCGCGTTCATGGCTGATCGAGTCGGCGATGAATTCGACGGCGTCGTCACCGGCGTCAAGGAGTACGGCTTCTATATCGAGCTGGAAGAGTTCTTCATCGAAGGCCTGGTCCACGTCTCGGCCTTGAGCGACGACGTCTACGAGTATCAAGAGCGCAAGCACCGGCTTGTTGGCGGGCGCACGCGCCGCGAGTTTCGACTTGGCGATCGCGTCAGGATATCGGTGAGCCGAGTCGATCAAGCCCGTCACTTGATAGATTTCTCGCTGGCGAAGTAACCGCCGCGTCCGTACAACTCCTTCGCCGTGAAAAAGACGCGCCTATTGTTAATGCTTCAATAACCCGGCTCGTTTCGGATTCAAGCGATAGGAGAATTCTATGAAACTACAAATGACGTTCTCAGAGAGAAAGAATCCGTGGGCGCTCAGGGCCGCCGCGCTCTTTGCGTTGGCGCTCTTCACGATCCCGGCGTTCGGCCAGGGCGTGAAACAAGCCGCCGCAACCCGCGCCGTCAAGCAGTACACGATCGAGCAGTTTCTCACCACTACCGCAATCGGAGGCAGTTCCTTCTCCCCAGACGAGAAGTCGATACTGTTCTCGAGCAACAAGAGCGGAATCTACAATGTCTACAGCGTTCCGGTCGCCGGCGGCGAGCCCGCGCAGCTCACTCGCTCAACGACCGAAAGCACTTTCAGCATTGGCTACTTCCCGAACGACTCCCGCATCCTCTACACGCACGATCAGGGCGGCAACGAAAACAACCACATCTACGTTCTTGGCGCCGACGGCAAAGAGAAGGACCTCACGCCTGGCGACAAGCTGAAAGCCCAGTTCCTGGGATGGACGCACGACGGCAAGGCGTTCTACATGTCCACAAACGAGCGTGACCAGCGGTTTTTCGATATATACAAGCTGGACGCGGCGAGCTTCGAGCGGAAGCTGGTCTACCAGGACACGGTCGGCTATCAGTTCGGCGACATTTCAGACGACGGAAAGTTCATCGCATTCGCAAAGCCGAACACGACCTCCGATTCGGACGTCTATCTTTACAACGTCGAGACAAAAGACATGAAGAACATCACGCCGCATCAAGGCGATGTCGCTTCAAGCCCCGCCGCGTTCGATCCGGCAGCGCGATACTTGTATTACCAGACGGATGAGGGCAGCGAGTTCTCCTACGTGGCGCGCTACAACCTGGCTGCCGGAAAAAAGGAGCCCGTTGAAAAAGTAAACTGGGACGTGGCGTTCACCTACTTCTCGCACAACGGCAAGTACCGGGTCTCGGGCGTCAACGAGGACGCGCGCACCAAGATAAAGATCTACGACACCGCTACCGGCAAGCCTGTCGCCTTGCCTGCTTTTCCTGAAGGCGACATCACCTCGGTGAACATCTCGCGGAGCGAAAGGTTGATGACCTTCTACTTCAACGGGTCGCGTTCGCCGAGCAACCTTTACGTCTACGACTTCGCGAGCAAACAGGTCCGCAGGCTTACCAATAGTTTGAACCCGGAGATAGATCCGGCCGATCTGGTCGAGTCAAAAGTCATCCGCTACAAGTCGTTCGACGGCATGGAGATTCCGTCCATCCTGTACAAACCGCACCAGGCGAGCGCCGCCAAGAAGGCTCCGGCGCTCCTGTGGATTCACGGAGGCCCGGGCGGCCAGACGCGAACCAACTACAGCGGAGTGATTCAGTACCTGGTCAATCACGGGTACGTCATCCTGGGCGTCAACAACCGTGGAAGCTCCGGCTATGGCAAGACGTTTTTCACCGCCGACGACCAGAAGCACGGCCGCGAGCCGCTTTGGGATTGCGTGGAGGCGAAGAAGTACCTGGCGTCGCTCGGCTACGTGGACACGTCGAGGATCGGAATCCTCGGCGGAAGCTACGGCGGATACATGGTGCTTGCGGCGCTCGCGTTCAAGCCTCAAGAGTTTGCGGTGGGCGTGGATCTCTTTGGCGTCTCCAACTGGGTCCGCACGCTTGAATCCATACCGCCCTACTGGGAGTCGTTCCGCAAAGCGCTCTACAAGGAGCTCGGCGACCCCAAGGCCGACGGCGAGAACCTGAGGGCTATCTCTCCGTTGTTTCACGCCGACAAGATCGTCAGGCCTTTGATGGTACTGCAGGGCAAGAACGATCCGCGAGTGATCAAACCCGAGTCCGACGAGGTCGTCGAAGCGGTGAAGAAGAAGGGCGGCGTCGTCGAGTATGTCGTCTTTGACGATGAGGGGCACGGCTTCACCAAGAAGGCTAACGAGATTCGGGGCTACAAAGCGATCCTCGATTTTCTCGATAAGCGCCTCCGCGGAGCGGACGCCGGCAAGTAGACCGGGATCAGCGAAGACGGCGGATCCCGGTTTCGTTTACAATCCGCCGTCTTCAGCATAGGACCCGCAGACCCGCGACGAACGGAGAGAATATAGGTTGAAAAAGTCTGCCTTGCATCGATCCTTGCGGCGCCGCTCGCGGCGCCGCAAGCAATGCATCGGCAGCAAGTAGAAGGGCGCCCGTCCTTTCGATCTCTCAAACCGGGATTGTCCCGCATATTACTTGTCTGACCGCCGCCACACCGCTTTACGATCGCCGCCACGTTGAGCTCGCTGCCGGGACACTCACGATTGTTCATCCTGTTTGACTTCAGATTCCGCGTTGAGTAGCCTATTTGCTTGCTCGGTCGCCGATTTTCACATCATGAATCGCGTTTGCTTCATTCGCCGATCACATATCAAGCAGCGCAAATTTCGAGGAGGACTTATGAAACGCGTCTTCGCGTTGTTGACTATTGTCGTTCTGTCGTTTGCCGCCGTGGCCGCGAAGGAGCAGCAGCCGGCGCGAGCGTTCACGATTGATGACCTGCTAAAGATCCGCCGCGTTTCTGATCCGCAGCTTTCGCCAGACGGCCGGTGGATCGCTTACACGATTACTGATACGGACAAAGCCGCGAATAAGCGGGTGAGTCAAGTCTACGTGATCTCGACCGACGGAGGGGAGCCGCGTGCAGTCACGAACGACAAACAGTCTTCACATTCGCCTCGATGGTCGCCTGACGGGAAGCGGCTTGCATTTGTTTCGGCGCGGGACGGCGAATCTCAACTTTGGACCATCGAGCTGACAGACGCGGGATCTGGCCCGCTCAAGAAAGTCACCAACGTTTCGACCGGCGCGGACGGCCCCGTCTGGTCGCCTGACGGAAAGTGGATCGCCTTCACCTCAGAGGTCTATCCCGAGTGTGGCGGCGATGATTGCAACAGGCAGCGAGCAGAAAAGTCGGCCGCCAGCAAGGTAAAAGCCAAAATCGCCGATCGGCTGTTGTACCGTCACTGGACTGCGTGGAAGGACGGCAAGCGGTCCCACGTGTTCGTCGTCTCGACCGACAGCGGCGAGGCTCGCGATCTGACGCCCGGCGACTACGAGGCGCCGCCCTTCAGTCTGGGCGGCCAAACCGACTACGCATTCTCGCCCGATTCAAAAGAACTCGCTTTCGCGCGCAACACCGACAAAGATGAAGCGAGATCGACGAACGGCGACCTCTTCACTGTGCCGGTAGCGGGTGGAGAGCCACGCCGCATCACGGGCGACAACCCGGCCAACGACCTTTCGCCGGCGTATTCGCCTGACGGCAGATATATCGCTTACAGGGCCCAGTCCAAGCCCGGCTTTGAAGCGGACCGCTGGCGATTGATGCTCTACGATCGCAAGACCGGACAAGGTCATTCGCTGACCGAACAGTTTGATTCATCCGTCGAAGCTTTCACGTTCTCGGCAGATGGCCAGAGGATCTACCTTACGGCGCTCGATCAAGGCCGTCAGCCGATCTACGAATTGCCGCTCGGCGGCGGCCCGGGCAAGAAGGTGATCAACGAGGGCTTCAACGACGACGTGCAAGTGAGCAGAGATGGGAAGACCCTTGTTTTCACCCGGCAGAGCCTGGCCCGGCCAGTGGAGATCTACAAAGCCAACTCTATTGGCGCCGCGGTTACTCAACTAACCAGGACCAACGACGCTTTTCTCGGCGACTTCAACCTGAAGCCCGCCGAGGAAGTCTCGTGGGAAGGCGCAGTCGGCTCGCGAGTCTACGGCTTCATCACCAAGCCGGCTAACTTCACCGCCGCCAAGAAGTGGCCGCTTATCGTCTTGATCCATGGGGGGCCGCAAGGGGCTTGGAATGATTCGTGGAGCTACAGATGGAACCCGCAGCTTTTCGCCGCGGCCGGTTATGTAGTATTTACGCCAAATCCCCGCGGATCGTACGGCTATGGACAGAAATTCGTCGATGACATTTCGGGTGACTGGGGCGGCAAGGTCTACACCGACATAATGAACGGCGTTGCGTACGTTGCGGCGATGCCTTACGTCGATCGCGAGCGAATCGGAGCGGCGGGCGGAAGCTACGGCGGGTACATGGTCAATTGGATCGAAGGCCATAACAACGATCCTCGCGTGAAGTTCGCCGCGCTTGTTTCGCACGCCGGCGTTTACAACTTGACTAGCATGTATGGCGTGACCGAAGAGCTGTGGTTCCCCGAATGGGAGTTCAAGGGAACGCCGTGGACCAATCCGGAAATGTACGCGAGGTGGTCGCCGCACATGTTTGTGAAGGAGTTCAAGACGCCACTCCTCGTGATTCACGGCGAGCTCGACTATCGCGTTCCTGTAGGGGAAGGGCTGCAGCTTTTCACCGCGCTACAGCGGCAAGGCGTCGAGTCAAGGTTGCTGGTCTACCCTGACGAAGGTCACTGGGTGTTGAAGCCTCAAAATTCAGAGCTCTGGTACAACAGAGTGCTCGAATGGTTCGATAGCCACCTCAAAGTCCGGCCGCAATCATGATTTTCGGACCTCAACACTGGCTTCGCGCTCGCCGTTCCGATTCGGCGCCGCAGCGTGATTCACTTGAAATACTCTTTCTTTCAAGGCGGAGTTGGTTCCGCTCCTGTGCGGACAAAAAAATTGGAGGTCGCCGCCGTGCCCGGGCAACGACCTCTCCCCAAGTTCAGAACAGAATGGTAGAGATTCTAAGGATGTGCGCCACTTGAATAAGCAATCGCGATACCGCGAGCAAGTCAATAGGTCAAATCGTAGCTGAGCAAGCTCTTAGTCGAATGCGGTCGAACATGACCACACCATTGCCTTCCGAGATTCTGGAAGTATTTACGAAAAATTGGAAATCTATTTCTTTGCGCTTAGTGCTTTAGCGAAATTCTCGGATTTTGACTTCACAAGCCTGCTCGAGTCAGCAGGGCGCTGATTTTACTTAGTAACGGCCGGGCGGTCCTAGAAGCCCGCAGTTCCGGGCGCCTCTATTGTGCGCCGCGGCGCTCCAGTTCTACCGCGCTCCTTATCAAGGCCACAAGCGATCCGCCGCCGTGTGAGACGGGAATCCCAAGCTCACGTTCCAGGTCTTCCACCTTGAGGTCATCGAGGAAAACCTGGCCTGACTTCAGGCACGCCTGCTCGGGAACGATCAAAAAGTCTCCCTCGATTGAACCTCGGGCCGCCAGCACATCGCCTCCGGCGATGAGTCCCGCCACAGTCACCTCTTCGCCAAAGAATTGATTGCGTATGGCGGCGACCCTTAGCCTCGCGCCAATTCGCTCGTTAAGGAGATTCACGTAACTCGACAAAATCGGGTAGAACAGCTCTCCGGTCGCGATAGTGCCGTTTAATGATCCCGGATTGATTTCGAATTCGCTGACCAGATCGCGACTGAGCGTCCTTTTCGCATCAACGATGAAACGGCGCACCATGCCCACCCCGTCTTCGACCTGCGGGTAATCGCCGTAGTGCGCACGACCGGGGAGGGGCGCGCCGGCGCGCAAATAGAACTCGTCTGCCAGAAACACAAACGTAGTTCCCAGGCGGCGGCGGAATTCGCGCTGCCACGAGCGCGCCCCTTTAATCAGCTCCGCGGAGAAAGCATCGGTCACCGCCGTAAGCCTGTCTCGATAATTGTGCAGCCTGGTGAAGACGACCGGAACAACCGCAACCGAACGAAGACCCGGATGGAGCTCCGCTAACTCGTCTATGGTTCGCCTGAGCACGTCTCCGTCGTTGATCGACGGGCACAGAACTATCTGGGCATGAAGCTCGATGCCGTGCTCTGCGAGGTATCGCATCTTACCAAGCACGTCGTCCGGGCGCTTGCGGCCGAGGAGATACTGGCGCACTTCGGGATTGGTCGCGTGGACCGAAACGTACTGAGGCGACAGCCGTTGTTGAACTATGCGGTCGAGCTCAAGCTTGGATATCGAGGACATTGTCGTGTAGTTGCCGTGAAGAAACGACAACCGAACGTCTTCGTCCTTGAAGAAGAGCGATTCCCTTGCGCCTGGAGGATTCTGGTTGCAGAAACAAAAGATGCAATCGTTGGCGCACTGGCGAGGCGAGAAGTATTCAAAGTCCAGCCCCCAGATTTCGCCCTCGCCCACTTCAACGTCAAACTGGGCGGCTTCACCGGATTTCTGAACCACGTCGAGCCGCACCCTGTCCTCGCTTCCGCTGAAGAACTGAAAGTCGAGGAAGTCGTGCAGTTCGCGTCCATTCACCTTCATTATGCGGTCGCCGATTTGGATTCCCAGTTCGTCCCCGAGCCCGAAGGGGTCGACCGCGGTAACCACCACGCCTTTCTCTTTCTTCGTGTTGATCGGATAGATAGTTTCGAATAACTCCGTGTACATAACCTGACAAGTATAGCAGACGCTCGACAGCCCACTTAAGGGCGAGGCCTGGGCGGTGATCACGATCGGCGCCTGGCGTTTGTGACCGATCCGACAATGCCTCAAGAAGCAAAAACAGCGAGGAGTTTCAAAGCTCCTCGCTGCATGGTTCGGATCCGTTCTGCGCGTTTCTGCGCTGCGCCTGTGCGGACTTCTATGCTCGCGCCTCTCCGCTCTCAACGCGAACCTCGGCGCCCGTGGTCACCGGTTTTCCGTCGGGCATCGGCATCTCGGGCCGCGCTTCGTCGGGAGGCGTAAGCGTTTGAGGCAGAAGCTCATCGATTCGCTCCACGAGAACCACCTCCAGATCGCGCAGCGCCTCTTCAGGAACGTCTTTCAAATCGTGCTCGTTCTTCTTAGGCAGCACAACGCGTTTCATCCCGGATCTGCGAGCCGCAAGCACCTTGCCTTTTATGCCGCCGACCGGAAGCACGAGTCCGCTTAGCGTTATCTCGCCGGTCATAGCCGTATCGCTTCGCACCGGACGCCCTGAGCACAAAGACGCGAGGGCGGAGATGATCGCGACTCCGGCCGAAGGACCATCCTTCGGAGTCGCGCCGGCGGGCACGTGAACGTGCACGCCGCTATTCTCGAACTTCTCAGCGCAGTCGAACCCCAGACTATCGGAATGCGACCAGAGATAGCTGAGCGCGGCCTTCGCCGACTCCTGCATGACTTCTCCGAGTTGACCGGTCAGCGTCAGCCCTTTTGATCC
>Ga0153915_10007118_pt1 | contig 10534 bp, 20 predicted proteins | sample Opewatmetagenome_2_FD_107003 | JGI IMG/M metagenome (GOLD analysis project Ga0153915, IMG submission 107003) | Freshwater wetland microbial communities from Ohio, USA - Open water 3 Core 3 Depth 3 metaG | ecosystem: Environmental > Aquatic > Freshwater > Wetlands | place: USA: Ohio, Lake Erie... | reverse complement strand
TTGTCAAAAACGACTACTGTCAAGGTAACTAGCAACGAGAATACGAGCACAAATATAGGATCTCGTGATCTAAGATGGTGGTTTATAATTAGTTGCGCTATTAATATAATACTAATGTACTTTATTGTAAAGAGGTTGTTAAGGTAGTTTATAGAACTTAACCTCTTTCTGAATTATAATTTGATCTATAGGTAATGAATTCTTGTTTAAATATCTGGCAATTTCATACGTTGATTTCCAAGAATACCACTCATGGCTTAATTCAACGAGCTTAAAAGAATCACAATTGAGCAAATGTTTACTGTCTTTAAAGAGATTCTCAATGTTAGAATTGATAATTTTCTTAACATCTTCACCAACTGACTTAAAATACTCTAATTCTGAGGTGTTAGAATTGTTTTTTCTTGAAGTTTTGTCAATATTGTAAAGTAATTCGGTACCAGAATCAGGATAGGTATTGTTTTTTATAGCATAATACACATCGCTTTCTACATGTCCAAACGGCATAGCATAGAAATTGTTAAAAGTACTAAGCAAACCAGGATTGTCTTTTGAAGTGTTAAAAGCCGAGACAAAAAAAAGCAACTTCATTGCTTTTAACCTGTCAAAAGCATGTTCGGCATCTGGCCCTATGTTGATCTTATAGTATTCCATAAGCCGCCACATCATATATTCAAAAGCTAGTATCTTGTTATCCATATTATTCCAGCATTATTTTATAAAATATGCTTCCAATTTTTATAAATTTAAATACAAATTCCATTGCATTGCATTAATAACACGTAAAATTTGCCTGGTATCATCTAGTGCTCTTCTTGATGACAAAGCCATCCTCCAGTAATTATTTAGCTTGTCAGAAACTTTCACGAGATAATTATATTCACGCTCTGTCATGTAAGGGACGTAATTATACGTTGCAGCTCTGATCGAGTAACTAGCTGTACCGTTATTCTCATCTATAAGATACCAATTGTTATCTATGACATAGTATCTTTTATCGAACTTTTTCTTGTCACCACGAACAAGATACCTGCCGTCTTTTATTTTATTATAATTAGTAGGGTTTTCGACGATTGTCAGCCCATCTTCAATTAATTCTTCATGCGTGATGTATGATGGTAAGCTCTCGCATTTTATCTTGTTATACATAGTTTTTTTATATAAAATAATTACTTTTTATAAATTACACTTATCTATTATTTTGTACAATTTCTCGCACGAATCAACTAACTTGTTTAGTAACCGCTTAGATAAAGGTTTATTTTCCCTGTTTATTTTCTCAAGCAAACAATTCATCTGGTGCAACCGGTCTTTAATGATGTAGTAGTCTTTTATGTTTTTTTGTAATTGTTTGTGGCACACTTTTATACCCTCGTGTCTAATCTCTGAAGTGAACGCGTTGACTACTGCAATTTTGTATTTTTCAAGCCGGATAAACTCGTTAGTCGTTTCATTCATAAGCGCTAATTGAGCGTCATTTTTGAAATTATCATCAATATCGTCGTGATACTGTTAGATATACTTGATTATCTCGTTTACAATATTCTCGTTTGTTCTTATTTTATCTAGTTCCATATTAATTACATTTTTAAAAGTTATTTTTTACCCCACGAATTTATAACATTTCTTGCAAGCCCGCTAACTATGTTATTATTAACAGGCAACCTCTCTATTTCTGAGACCCATAACCTGCCGTGAAGAAAAGTGGTGGCAAGTGGTTGGAACTCTTTCTTCGCCCCTGAATGCCTACCAACAAAAGCAGGCAATATCTTGGCTATATTTATCTTGTCTGTATCAGACATAGGTTGTTTAGTTATGGTTTTCTTGTTGTTATCCCAGTACATTCGTGCCTCGTCCTTGCTACCGACCTTGTGGGCGTATGTGTCCCAGAACTCGTCGAAAGACATTACAGCGTCTACATTTGTAATTGTAGCATTAGTGTTATTAATAAGCCAGCCGATGGCATCCTCGTGCGCCGGGAAATGGCTCATTAACCAAACAAGAGACGCTGGGTCTATAATTTCAGGCATTTCAGCTTTACTCAAGTTACCATTGTCGTGGTAATCAAGTTTTATCGCCCCAGTCCATTTATTAGAAGTCATCTCGTATTTCATATTTTAAAATTGATAGTTTCGGATATTTAGATGTTAGGGGCAAGCATAAGAACCTGCCCCGTTGATACTATTCTTGTTTTGGGTTAGGGAATCTTTGGTCAAATTACTCTAAAGCCTTGTCAGCCCATCTATCAGCCGTTTTTGTTTCTGTACATCCTAATGCGCCAGCTACTTGACACCATGCTGTTAACCACATTTGTTTTCTCAAATCTTCGTGTTCTTTTGAATAGTCTTTTTCCATTGTTTTATGATAAATGCCAGCCCCTAACAACGGGTAGCAGCAAAGCGGGGTATTACGGCATATTTAACTTTACTGCTCTTTATTTTATTCGTCTCGTGGGATAGTGTAGCGGTACTTAATCCCGCTCTGCAATGCTACCCGCAGCCGTTAGCAAACATATTAAAGACCGTATTTCGATTTAAGTTTTTCTAATTGCTCTAACTCTATTCGTTTCATATATTCCTGTCTTTTGTTTTGTTCGTCAATTCGTTGTTGGTATTCATCATCTGTTTCTAACCTATTCGATATGGCTTTAATTTCAATATATGAATCACCACATTCATATTCTATATCTATTTCAACGCGAGTTGCTCCGAGTTTCTCCAACTCTTCAATATCTTTTTTAATTTGCGATATTTCAACTCCATATTTCCATTCTAATAAATATTTTACTTCAAAGTTTCTTGTTATCTTTTCCATTTTGATAATTATTTGGTTATTAATAAAATACGTTTGCTAACACGCGGTCAAACAAATTTGCCGTTTTAGTGGTAATTGCAAGTTTTCAGCTCGTGGCAAACTTTCTGCCGTGTGATAATTTTGCGCTTCGGTTTAGGAAACTTCGTTTACCGCAAACGTCAGCAACCATTATAAATAGAAGCAATCACAACCTTTACAAAAGTCTTTACTTATTTTTGTTCGCAACCCATCTTTTGACAAATCACAAAGCGACCAACACCCAATATTCATTGATAACGCTTCGGTATGTTTACACCAATCTGGTTGCTTATAGTTTACCATTATGTAACCACATGTCTTTTTATCAGCAATTAAAGTTTCTATTTCCGTTTGTTCCAATTCGTGGAAATAACGGTTGGTGACACGTGGTATAATCATAGAACCACCGCACAAATTACATGTTTGCAAACTGCTACTTATAGAAGTTCCACCATTCGTGTTTTGAACCATTACTGTACAATCTCCGCCGCACTTTGGGCATAGTTGATAAGGAACAGCAGTTTCAGAATCAAGGTCTATTTTTTTATCTACTTGTCTTTGAGAGGGGGTGTAGTAACACAGACATTTGATCCATTTACCAACCAACTTCATAAAGTTTTTCACTCTACCCAAATGAAGTCGTTTATCTGTTTTTCGTTTTTTCTTCTCCGATGCCATAATTTTTTTATGTTTATGATGACAAAAACTTTTCTGAAATAGAATTAAAAGAATAGGGGCTATCACTTGAAGGTAGTCGCCAACTACCGGCGTTACTCTTGCGTCCAATTTCACGGGGTGGAACTTTATCCTATTCGTTTAATCTATTTTTTGCTTCTTCGTTAATTAATTCACAAAATCTTCCAAAACTTATTTCCCCACTATTGTACTTTTTAATAATTTCATATATAAATGCTTGCTTTATGTGTGCCATAATTTTAGAAATTAAAATGGAATGTTAAATGACAAGGTTTGCATTTTGTTTCCTGTGTGTCGATGTACACGCACGCTGAATACTTTATAAGTGTATTTGTTTGCAACATAACAACAGGCCTGCTGCATTTAAATACAGTTGTACCGTTATTCATGAAACTTGCAGTGTCATCAAGCTCGTTGAAAAATAAATCTCCATGGATATAACCTCCTTCTAATAATTCTTTATTTGGTTTAACAGGCAAAAGATCAACGTGTATTGAAAGGCTAAATTTGTTGTTTTTCATTACGTACATAGAATTATCACTTGACAAATATACGATAATGTTTGGAATAAACAATAGTTTGAAGAGGTTATTTTCAAATTATCTTTGTTAAACTTTCGGATACTATCATTACTGGATCAGTACCCGAAAGTGTGTTTGCAAACATGCTGTGCCTCAATCATCTATGTTGATTAACCAGTGGACACGTAATGACGTTACCGCATAAAGTGCTGTGTGTCACGCATGTTACTGATACTTGGATGTTAGCAAACATATTAAGAAGCGCATTGCTCACAACATTTGCATTCTTTTAATTTATCATTCCTTTTACAGAAGGGGCAAATATCATGTGATTCCTTATAATCGCATCAATTTAATTTAGTAATGTTTTCTTTAACTCCTAATCTTACTGCTTGATTTGTATCATTTAATACATTACATAATAGCCGGATTGAATTGTGAATTATATCTCTTTTTTTCAATTGGTCTTCTGTTGCAGTTTGCCAATCTGTTACTTTTAATTCTGTTTTTATATAATTAGCAACTTTTTGAATATAAGATGGGAACTCTCTTTTGTTTGCAAACCTAATGTAAATAGCTGCACTCATTTCCTTGTAACTATCGCCACTATCATTCCTAAACTTAATTAAGTTATCAAAAAGCCATTCATATACTTCTATTTTAAGTTTTGGATTTAAAGCCAAGGCAATATCTATAAAAAGCAATGGATGAACCCATGTATTAGAAAGTCTGCCCCTTGAAGAACTTATTACATTGCCGTATTTATTTTCTAATTCTGTTTTAAATTCAACAAATGAACTACTTTTTAAATATTGAGATAAATTAAAGTCTTTAAATCCATTCGCTAACCTCCATTTATTACCAGCATTAACTAATTCAGTTGCAGAAAAAAACTCAGTTTTACTTTGTTGGATTATTTCGCAGCCGAACAATTCTCTTTTCATTACTACTTGTGTTTGCATATTTTAAATATATTAATTTAACGCAAATTTAAAACATTTTATGTAATCATAAATAATACTCTTTAACTTTTTTATATATTTTACTTAATTCTAGCCCGTAGTCTGAATTTGATTTTACTCTTACAAGGTGATATTTATTAATTAAAGCTATATCGTTTTTTTTACTATCATTTAATGATTTATAATTATGATGCGACTCGTCAAATTCAATAAGTATTTTGTCCCCTATACATAAGTCGTAAACGCGTTCGTTTATTGTTTTTTGTTTTTCCAACTGTATGCCATTAATCATATTGTTGAGAAAACTACCAAGCATGTCAATAAAAAACAATTCCATGTTATTTGCCTTATGATTTGATTTTACAGAAATATAATCATAAAACATATTTACAAATTCAGAGGGTATATTTCTTTTTGAATTAAAGAATATGTCTATCATGAATTTGTTTAAATACGTTCTACCATTTCTGCCATTCGTTATTATAAGGTACTTGTCAGGTATGTTTTTTACCGACTGAGCTATATTTAACTTCTTAAAATACAGCTTCCTGTATTCTTTAGCTAAATCAGAAAGACAGACATATTCATGCCCATCAACATGTGTTATGATTGATATATCCATTTTAAAATCTATTTACTTGCAAATATAAAACATTTTATTTAATATGTATTGTATAGATTATATTTTAATTTATGGAATTTATTTTATATTAAAATACGTTTGCTAACAACGTATATAAAACAGGCGGGGCGCAGCTCGGTAATTTAGCCGATTGCCCTTATTTAAAGTGTGTGGCAATTATCACATTTCTACCTTTAACCCCGCCCGATTTCATATACGAACCGTTAGCAACAAGGCTAAACAGCTTCGTTGACAGTTTCTGGGTCATTAACTGTAACCGATATTAAATGACCTGGACAACCGTGTCCAAAATAATCAAATCCTTCGCATGGTTCACCGAAAGGGATTACTTTCCATCCTTTCGCTTGGCATTCTGCTAAGTATTTACGAGCTTCTTTATCGGAGGTTTGACTACCATCATCATTAGTAAATATTTTTATCTTTTTACCTTTATGATTTCTCAAACAACCTTCAATACTCATACACATGTGATGTTTTTCATGGTATGTTTTACCTTTTTCCATTTCTTCTGATTTCATAATATATTTAGTTTTTAATTATTATTCAGAACCACAACAACAATCTGCAACATGAAAAACCTCTCCACTTTTTGACATTTTCCAAGCTCCACAGGTACAATTTGAAGCAATTTCCTGCATTTCTTCTTCGTGTCTTTCCATGTAATCATCGTCATCTCCGAAATAATCATCGTCATCATCGAAATAGTCATCAAAAGGCACAGTTGCTAACACACGGTTAGCGCAATTGCCGTTTTCGCTGGTGTTTGTAGTTTCTGCCATTTTATTAAAGTATTTATAGTTTGATAATTAAGTGCTTTTAAGTCGGCAACTTCGCCAACCGTCACCGTTAGCCGCAATGTTTAGAGAATAGATCGTCGAGCGTTGATTTAACATTGAAAGCATCTACTCTATCCACGAAATCCTGCCACCTTTTATCCATCTTATCATTAGAACTGAATGTATATCCTTTTTTAACGTTAGGATTCCATTCAATACGGATACAATAACCTTCACATGGCGAAACTAAGTAGCAGAAATCATCCTTTGAATAAGATTGGACAATAAATTGAATGTCATTAATATTTATAGATTTAAGAGCCATTTTATTGATATTTAATTGATTAAAATAACACATGCGGCTAACAAGCGGTAATATTCCACCGCAGATAGTTTCGCACACTTTTAAAAGTTATCGAGGCGGCGTAATATACCACATATACTTTAGCTTCAATTACAGAAGCGGTATTGCCATCCAGTGCGTAACCCTAAAATAATCTGGATTATTCTCAAAATTATCAGTTTTGTTATTGCACCACTTATATCCATTTAAATATAATAATTCATGCTCAACACCATATTTTTTATAATCTCCAAATTTGCTTGTTGCACAAAGAACCCATTCACTTTCATTGTATTGCCCTAAGTCTGGCAATTTGTCTTTTACATCTATCCACATATTTTTAAATTTTAAATTAATAACTGAAGCTAACACAGCGTATAAAACAAAAGGGTTTCAGTAGTATGTGTTGTGTAGTGCTTTCTATTAGCGTTTTTCTCGTGGGATAGAGACGTGCGTCTAAATCCCTTTCGATTTCATACGCTCAACGTTGGGCGCAATACTAAGAAAGCGACAGCTCATAATCCGAAAGCATGAACATTAAGTTTTGAAGCTCATGGAAATATTGACAATGAACAATCCCACAATACCTATCTCCACGCCAAAACTTTACCTGCGTATCATCATATTTCGATATAGCAAAATCGCCGAAATGGTGTCCAAGTTGTTCGCTTCTATCAAAATTAAAACAAGTACCTTTATCAATGAACCCACTTTTAATCAAAATACCATCCCATAATGGAATGCCAAATAAATTGTAATTAAGAGTCAATAATCCTCTTTGCTCTTCAACTAAAATATCGGAACTATTATCTAATCTTAAAACCGTGAATATTTCTCCATTGTCTTTTTGAAGCTTATTCCCTATCCGTAAATTTTTAAATGATAATTTCATTTTATATATTGTTTAAATTATTTCTTAATAAAGCACATACGCACAACAAGCGGTATAGTGCAGTTTGCCGGATAGGTTGTGATTCTAATATTTCATCAACTAATATTTTAGCACATTTAATTGCAGACTCTTTTTTGACTTCATTTTTTAACTTGAAAATACTTTTTTCATTTTATAGTTATAAATACCTCCACTCTACAACATCATATATCATCAAATAGTATCCAGTAATCGGACATCTCCAGTCCTGACATTTTGAATTACAACCACATCTAAACGCTTGATATATTTCACCGTCTTTCGTTTTAACTTCGCAATCTAATTTTTTTACTGGTAGTTCTTCGGATATTAATTTCCAAGAATTAACAACTGCTTGTTTTGTCATCCGCTAGTCTGATTTATTTTGATTTTTAATAACAATGTCCCTGTACCCTGCAATTAGAGAATTAACGTCGCTATTGGCATGTATCGTGAAATAAAAACCAGAATAATTCAAAATACATCGACTTGTTTCATGTTCAGTGCAAAACTCGATGGCTGAAATTATGGCCTGGGTTGGCGTTGATCCTTCTTTAGACACCAGCATTATATCCTGGTATTTTTCTATATCTATATACGTCATAACTAAATTATTCTAAAAAAGGACACTCTATCTCGATTGGTGAAAATTCTTAGCCGAACCCGTTTCGGATATTATAAACCAATTTCTTAAGGCGTAATATAATATCGTATCAAGATAGTTTGTTTTGTCATTCGTCTGGTGTCCTGGCAGCAGAATTATGAATCGGCACCGCCTAGTAATGTGTTAAAATGGCAAATCCGGTTGTTCTGGTAACTTCGTGTCCGGTATATCCATGTCGCTGCCTGCTTCTTTTTTCGGGTTAGGCAGCAAGCACATGTCGTCTGAAACAATTACTGTCTTGTAGTATTTATGGCCGTCTTTCTCCCATGAGTCTGTCGTTATCTTGCCATCTATAGACACGATGTCGCCCTTGTTTAGATACTTTGAAGCTATACCAGCCAGCTTGTTCCACATTCTGATATTGTGCCATTCTGTTTTCTCTACTGTTTTACCTTCTTTGTCCTTGAATTTCTCAGTCGTGGCTAGTGAAAATTCAACTACTTGGGTGTCGCCTTGAAATTTCTTCAACTCAAGGTCACTACCTACTCTACCGATTAACGATACTTTATTCCTCATTGATACTACAATTTTAATAAATATTCTGGGATTGATGGTTTTACGGCTGATATTCCCCTGACAAACGCCCTCGCCCACGCGAGCCTTTCTTTTAATAGTGAAATTTCATCTTCACGTCTCTTCAACTCTATTATATGCAATTTGTACTCGTCTTTAACGCACTTTAAATAACTTACAAAATAGTACGATTGAAGCTCGAATTGATACATGGCAGAAACGCATTGCCAGTAGTAATCACAATTATATTCTTTCAAATCGTCTTGAGTTCTAACATTATTTATGGCGTAAAAATGATTGCCTGATTCAAATGTTGGTGATTTAATCTCGAAACCAAATTCATACGACTTGTGTATCATGTCTGGCGATGTCATAAGCAATGTCTCGTCGCAAACGTCGAACAATAGATGATCAAATTGATCGTAATCAAAGCCAATCAACCTGCATATATCTACCTTTGCGAGGTCCTCCATGAAGTGCCCATAGTCTGCATTCCTGAATTTTTGAACATCAGGCAGCTCGTCTATAAATTGACCCTGTACTTTCTTGTAACAATAATTATGCGCATTATCTAGGCCGATTATCTTTTTTTTCCCTTTCTTGTCACCAGTCTTGTATTCTCCATCTTCGTACCACATTATTTGCCCTATAGTGCTCGCGTTGAAGCATTGAGCTCTTAGCATTTCCCATTCTTTTGATCCTTGTAGTATACTTGTATACTTGTTTTTTGAAATGTCATACATTGTTACATGGTTTTTATAAGTTCGGGATTAATTTTTGTGCCAGAAGTATTGAAATGAGACTTTATATCGAAGTCTCCTGATTCTATTGCAATTTTCACGGCTTGAAAATCGGCTAACTTGGCTGCGGTTAGTTGTGAAGAAGTTATGCAACCTACTAGAGATAATGCCTGTATCTCTGTTAAATCGTACATTGATTTGAAGTAATTAACCCAGGCTTCCCTTGACTGTAGTAATTTTGTTTCATTACTCAAGTCTCCCGTAATGGTCTCGATAGCTACTTTCTCGCACATTGATTTAATGTACTCGGGTATTATATCTAAAACTGCGTCCCTGTAAGCTATTGCCTTGCAAGCTGCTATAGTAGTATTAATAAGATCTTCCGGGTATCTCCTGTTTTCTTTTACTGAAAATATACTGCGTATAGATTCACGTTTAACCGCGAAATTACTCTCAAGATCAAACGCTACGGCCTCGCATACTACTATTTTCTCCTCGATTCTGACAAGTTTAGATTCAACGCGCATATTCCCGAAGTACCTCGCCATCAACCTAGCCAGGTGAACGGATATACCGTTAACCTGGCTTCTACCAACAGGTTTACTGTACCTACATTTGCTGGCAAAATCCTTGTTGTTTGAAATATTAGCAACGATAGATTGCTTTATCTTATTCTCGTTCCTGGGGAATCTTTTTGCTGTTGAAATCTGGACATCAATATCAGATATTTGATTTACTTGTTCAACGACATCACCTTTTTCTACTGCTATTTCATTTTCCATATAATTTATTTTTAACTGTTAAAATTATTACTTGACAAATATACGACAATGTTTGGAATAAACAATAGTTTGAAGAGATTATTTTCAAATTATCTTTGTTAAACTTTCGGATACTGTCATTACTGGATCAGTACCCGAAAGTGTGTTTGCAA
>Ga0153915_10007117_pt1 | contig 10534 bp, 7 predicted proteins | sample Opewatmetagenome_2_FD_107003 | JGI IMG/M metagenome (GOLD analysis project Ga0153915, IMG submission 107003) | Freshwater wetland microbial communities from Ohio, USA - Open water 3 Core 3 Depth 3 metaG | ecosystem: Environmental > Aquatic > Freshwater > Wetlands | place: USA: Ohio, Lake Erie... | reverse complement strand
CGGGGTTACCTTCTGAGTCGCGGATAGGCGCGTAACCTGAAACAAATGCCCCCCAGGCATCGCTCAAAATATCCTTGTCCGCGCTTGGCCCATCATAAGCATTAATCATTTCGGGGATACTCCGGGCATCATACTGGTCTCCGGGAAGCGAGGTCAAAGATCTTGCGGTAATGATCCGGGGCAAAGGATCAGCGTCAACCACGAACTGCAGAATACCGGGTTTATTTGTCGCTGTAAGTATATAAACATATTTCAGGCCAAGATTGGTCTGCTTGATTTTGATCAGCTTTTCAGATATATCCTGGTATGCGGCGGAGCTTTCCCCGGCCTGCTCAAGAGGCACCTTACGCAACAGATCAGCATCAATAGAAAGGGCGGCATTAGAAGCGATCAACATCAACTCCTGCCTTAAACTGCTAAAAGTGCCCTGGAAACGGTGTTTTTGAAAGAAAAAATTTCCCAATGCGGTGAAAAACAATACTGCGGCGATGATCGCCGGAAAAAATCGTTTCATAATATGATTATACCTTATTTTGCCGGATTATCATTAAATTCTCCGGGATACCTGTTTAAGAGTGGCGCAAAAATATTCTCGCCACGAAAATCATTAAAATAAGCGCAAAACTTATCGTGCGTAATTGCCGTAACACTTTTACTTTATTGGCTTTTTCTTCAACCACACGGCTTAAAAATTTCTCCGGGTCACTTATACTATGCAGGCGCTCTTTAAAATCCCGCGCTATTCGCTGCTGGGCTACAGAGCTACTCTCCTGCTTAAGCATTTTGCTTAATTCCTCTTCCAGGCCTTTTTGAGAACCTACCTGGTAAGCGATAAGCATTTTATCGTAAAAGAACGCTTCTACGCCATAACGCATGATCTTTCTTACTGCGTAAATATTGGCGAAAATGAAGAGAAACGACGCAAGGACCATGATCGCCAGATTGATCTTTTTTTTATTATCCATGTTTAATTAAGCTATCTTCCTTTTGAACCTCAGCGCGCTCATTGTGATCACGAAGAACCCGATGACTAAAAGCGGCACGAACTGTATCCATAATATATCCATGCCCACGCCTTTCAGGAATATGCCTCTAATGATCTCCAGGAAATAGCGCATGGGATTGATCAAAGTAAACCACTGGATCATTTGGGGCATATTAGCTATAGGGTAAGCAAACCCCGATAACAAGAATGTGGGCATATAAAATAAAAATACGGACATCATCGCTTCCTGCTGCGTTGAGGAGACGGTAGAAATAAAAAGGCCCGTGCCTAATGTGGTAAATAAATAAACGCAGGTAGCCAGTACAAGCAAGGGCAAACTGCCCCTGAACGGAATATGAAACCAGAGCACGCCCAGCGTCGTGATCAAAGCGCATTGGACAAGCGCGATCACCCCGAAAGGCAATAGCTTGCCAAAAATAAGTTCCAACGGCCTTAAGGGACTGACAATAAGCTGCTCCATAGTGCCGATCTCCTTTTCCCTGACTATGGCCATGGCTGTTAAAAGCAGCGACATGATCGTTACGATTGAGGCAATTACTCCGGGAAGATAATAATTCCGGGAAATAAGATTTTCATTGAACCAGGCGCGATCCCTTAGATCAACGCTTGGGGCATTAAACTGCATACCCAGGGAGCGAGCGTCTTTCTGAAGCAGGTCATATTGGTATGTGCTCATGATCGTGCCGGCGTAACCGGAAATGATCATCGCGGTGTTTGAATCCGTACCGTCTAATGACAGCTGCACGCTTGCGTCTTTACCGGCCTGGATATCGCGGCCGAATCCACGGTCAATACGCAACACAGCGCTGACTAAACCTTTATCCAGCACCGCATCCTGCTCGGCCTGGCTGCCAATGTAATACTTAGGCACAAAATACCCGGAATATGTGAACATGTGCAAAAGCTGGCGGCTTTCCTTGGTATTATCCTGGTCATAGATCGCCGTAGGTATAAAATCAATATCCTTGTTGGCGGCGTAACCAAAGAGGATGATCTGCACGATCGGCGAGATCAAAATCACCGTTTTCATCCGCGGGTCGCGCAGGACCTGTTTGAATTCCTTGATCAGTATCGCTTTTATCCTCTCAAACATTAAAATACCTTCTTTTTGAATTTTCTTAGCGCCAGAACGAACATAAGTAAAGCGAATAAGAATAAAAATACCGCCTCATCCCACATTACATCAACGCCGTTACCTTTTAAAAACAAACCGCGCAGGATGATAATATAATAGCGCGCCGGGATCAAATAAGTTACCATCTGCACTGCCTGCGGCATATTGAATATCGGATAGATAAACCCCGACAAAAGCATCGTGGGGATAAAAGTGGTCAAAGTAGCCAGTTGGCTTGCCAATAGCTGGGTCCTGGCGACCGTGGAGATCAATATCCCCTGGCTTAGCGCGCCGATCAAGAATAAAGCGCTTAATAAAACAAGCAGGATGTAACTACCTTTAAAAGGTACCTCAAATAAAACCCTGGCGATCACCACACCGACGAAAAGATCAAAAAATCCGATCACAAAATACGGGATGAGTTTTCCGATAATCAGCTCTGTACCCTTCACCGGAGTAGAAATAAGCTGCTCCATCGTGCCTCTTTCCCACTCCCTGGCCACGCAGATAGAGGTTAATAGCGCGGCGATGATCATAATGATCAGCGCGATGACGCCCGGGACAATGAACCACTTGCTGTTTAGACCCATATTGAACCAGACCCTTGAACGCATCTCCACTGACCTGGCCGGAGCAAGACCATAGCTGGAAAGTGTATTAGTAAGTAACTGCACATTGTATTTACCGACAACTGAACGCACATATCCCATGGCGATAGTCGCGGTGTTAGAATCGCTGCCATCGACCAATAACTGTAAAGTGGAAGTTTTACCGGATTCAATGAAATGCGAGAAATCTTTCGGGATGACCAAAGCCATCATTGCCGAGCCGCTATCGATCATATGCTGGATATCCCGGTAATTATTTGTGTATTTGACGATTTTAAAATATTTGGAGTTTTTGAAGTTAAGCAGGAAATCCCGCGTAAGTTCGCTTGATGCGTCCTGGTTCCAGACAACTGTCTTGACCCTGTCAATATCCAGGCTCAGCGCGTAACCGAATATTAAAAGAAGCAAAATAGGTATGAATATCGCCAGGCCCAGAGAACGCACGTCGCGTCGGATCTGGATGAATTCCTTATTTGATATGGCTAAAATCCTTCTAGAGTTCATTTCTCTTTATGCTCCGCGTCGTAATCCTCGATCAGGGAAACAAACACATCCTCAAGAGAAGCCTTGATCTTATTTATGGAATAACCGGTTACGCCCTGGCTGTCAAAAAGCTTTTTTAGCTCAAGTATAGAAACCTGGGCATTAAAAGTGACCGCGTGTATATTAATACCAAAAAGCGCGGTTTCTTTGATCGCCTCTACCTGGGATATCTTCTCCAGCCACTGCTCGGCAGACGGCATAATGATCTCCAGGATCTCATTTTTCATGATCTTGGTTTTCATCTCTTCGGGAGAGCCCATGGCGATCATCGTACCGTGGTAGATCATCACCAGACGGTTACAGTTCTCCGCCTCATCCATATAATGCGTGGTCACGAATATCGTCCTGCCCAAAGCAGCCATCTGCCTGATCACGCTCCAGAAATTCGCCCGGGTGATCGGGTCAACCCCGCTAGTCGGCTCATCAAGAAAAATGATCTGCGGCTGGTGGATGATCGCGCAGCCCAAAGCCAGACGCTGTTTCCAGCCTCCGGAAAGAGTGCTGGTCAAGCTTGAGCGGAAACCCTCTATCCCGGCTAATTTTATTGTTTCGTCTTTACGCTGTTTTCTTTCCTTTTCCGGGATATTGTAAATCCGGCTGTAAAAATCTATATTTTCCTCAACGGTCAGATCATCATAAAGGGAAAACTTCTGCGACATATACCCGATATGTTCCTTGATCTTAAATTGCTCTTTGATGATATCAAACCCCCCTACAGTGCCGCTTCCGGAAGTAGGCGTGTAAATACCGCAGAGCATCCTGATCGTCGTGGATTTACCCGCTCCGTTAGGCCCCAGGAAACCAAAGATCTCCCCCTGCTTAACCTCAAAGTTGATATGATTGACCGCGGTAAAAGTGCCAAACTTTTTTTCCAGGTCCTTTACCGATACGGCGATTTTGTTAACTTCTATGCTCGGATTCATAGTCATTGACTATTTTTATAAAAGCCTCTTCAAGCGTTTTTACATTGATCTCTTTTTTGATATTATCCGGTGTGTCGCAACGCAGCAATCTGCCTTTATGTATCAGACCCACCCTGCGGCAGCGCTCCGCTTCATCAAGGTAAGAAGTAGAATACAGGATAGTTACTTTTTCCTTTAACAGGTCATAAAGTATTGACCAAAAATCCCTGCGCGATACTGGGTCAACTCCGTTAGTCGGCTCATCAAGGAATAAAACTTTTGGCGTATGCACAAGCGCGCAGGATAACCCGAGTTTTTGCTTCATCCCTCCGGATAATTTACCGGCCAGGCGCTGTTTAAAAGGCAATAGCCCCGAGAACCCGAGCAGTTTTTCAATTACATCCTTACGTTTATTTTGCGGCACGCAGAAGACGTCGGCGTAGAAGTTGATATTTTCCAGGACAGTGAGCTCTTCATAGAGGCCGAAGCGCTGGGACATGTAGGCGATATTGTCTTTAAGCGCTTCCGATTCTTTAACGATATGCTTTCCGTAAACCCAACCCTCACCGCTAGTCGGGTCGAGGATCCCGGTCAATAGGCGCATGGTCGTGGTCTTTCCCGCGCCATCAGGGCCGACAAGGCCGAATATTTCGCCTTCCTCTATTTCAAGGTTAAGGCCATTTACCGCGGTATTATCCTGGAATTTCCTGGTAAGCCCGGAGGCCTTTATGGTGATCATAATTATTCAATGATATATGCGTCAGCAGGCATACCGGGTTTAAGTTCTAAGGAAGAGTTGTCCACCCTCACCTTTATCCTGTAAACAAGCTTGACCCTTTCTTCAGTGGTCTGGATGGTTTTAGGCGTGAATTCCGATTCGCTGGAAACAAAAGAAACCCTGCCTTTATATTTCTTTCCGGGATAGGTATCGGCAACAACATATGCCTCCTGGTCAAGCTTCACCCGGCCCAGATCTTTCTCATTAATATAAGCGGTCACCCATAGATTGTTCAGGTCAACAACTGTAAAAACCGGAGCGCCTATCTGCACAACTTCGCCAGGCAAAGCGCTCTTTACCAAAACATACCCGTTCAGTGAAGATAGAAGCTCGGCAAACCCCAGCCTGGTCTTAGCCAACTCAAATGAAGCGCTCAACGCGTCAATATTAGCTTTATCCGCGTCAGCAAGCGTTTTAGCGGAGTCTCGCTGCTGCATAGGGATGGCCCCGGCTTTATAAAGGTTCTCGGCGCGTTCATAATCAAGCTTATCCAAAGCATACTGATGTTCTGCGGCTTTTAATAAGCCTTCGGCATTATCACGGATCCGGATAAGTTCATCGGTATTAAGCTGGGCGACTTTTTCTCCCGCCTTGACAACTTTGCCTTCATCAGTGAACAACTCAGTGATCTGGCCCTGCACGCGGAAAGACAGGCGCACATCATCGCCTTCAATATTCCCGGATACCTTGATCTGCCCGCGGTTATGGTTATGCGTCTTCCAAAAATACGCCACAGCGAATATACAGGCAGCTGCAATAATAATAACCAACACCAATGGTTTAACTTTTTTCTTCATTAATTCCTCCCGGATTACTTTGACTTAACTAACGTGATAGAGTTTGAATCTAAAAAACTTCTTCCCAGCGTCCTCTCCAATTCAGCCTGGGCCATAAGGTAATCGTAAATACCCTGCGAAAGGTTGGTCTCGATCTGGCCTAATGATACCTGGGCGTCGAGCACATCAAGGTTCTTGGCCTCTCCGTTATCATAACTGACATTGGCTATCTGCAAAGCTTCCTTAGCCTGTCCGACGTTGTCTTTCTGTGAATTGATCACCGCCAGCGCCTGTTTTAGATCCAGGCAGGCCTGGCGCACATCCACGGCGATCTGCTCCACCAGGTTTTCTTTGGTTAAAAGCGCTTGGCTGTAACGGGCCTTGGCCGCGTCAACTTTTGCTTTTGTGGAAAACCCGTCAAATACCGCGATAGAGAATGTCAGCCCGAAATTCCAGTTATTATGCGACTTATTGATCATATTCCCCCAGTTATTCGAACGGTAATCATAACCGGCGCTGGCATTTACCTGCGGCCGCCAGCCGGATTTTGCCATTTGTATCGACCACTTGCTGATATCAATACCAAGTGTCCTTAAACTCATCTCTGGCTTATTAAGGTATGCCTCTTTCAGGAAATCATCTTCCTTGATATCGATCAATGAATAGTTAAGCTGCTTATCGGTTATCTCCAAAGGCTCCTGCTGTTTAAAACTAAGCAGCTTCTTTAACTCTGCCCTGATCAGGTCCACCGCGTTCTTTGCTTTTACCAGTTCCGGCATGGTCAAAGAAACCTGCACACTTGACTGTAAAAGATCGAATTTTGAGGATAAACCCTGGGCATACCTGTTTTTTACGTCTTCATAGTGATCACTGGCGTTGTCTGTAAGTTCCTGCGCGATCCTTTCTGTTTCATGAGCAAGCAACAGGCCGTAATAAAGGCGCTTTGCTTCAAACTCAATGTCCAGCTTCCTGGCGCGCAAGGTTTCCTCAGCTACCTTCAAGCTTAATTTTGCCTGATTTAAATTAGCGGTGTTAAGTCCGCCGTTATAGACCACCTGGCTTAAGCCGGCTCCGAGAGAATTATCATTTTTATAACCCGTGAAGATCCCCGCGTCTTTTTTACCAGACGCCAGAGTAGGGGCTACAGCTCCATTACGCGTATAACCGGCATTAAGGTCAAGCTGCGGGAGGAATTCGCTGCGCGCGCCAAGGATATCCGCGCGGGCAACTGTAAGCTCCTCTTCCTGAATTTGAATCTCTTTATTATTTTTAAAAGCGGTGGAAATAGTTTCCTGCAATGAAAGCGGGATATCCTGAGCAAATAGAGATGCCACGGATAATAAAAACAGGATTAAAAAGACGCAAACTGTTTTGGAAACAATGCTTCTTAGTTCATTATATATGGGATTATCTTTGTTAATCCTGAAAAACCTGGCATTAGCCTTATATTCGCTTAAAAGCAAACCATCCTTGTAAAGATTATTCAAAGCCCTCTGAAATACACCGGGCTTCTTACCTAATTTACGGCCTATCTCCTGGATATAAAATTCTCCTGCCGGGTGATCATAAAACAGCTTAAGCAGCTTAAGCTTGTTCTTGCTTAACAGTTTCATCCTTAATGGCTCCTATATTCATTATGCATACAAATGTATATATTTGCATATAATAGTATTCTTTTGTATATAATCATATACCTTTTGCATATATTGTCAAGAGAAAAATTCCCCCATGGCCATATGGGGGAATAATTTCCTTTTACTAAAACCACATTGAAGATTTACGTTTTATATCTGTGGGGCAATTTGTTATCTTTTTGTTCTTGAAACCGCGTTTTGACCAGACGGCTCCTTTAACATCGCGTGGTACTCCTGCAATGATTTCGGCTGGCTTTGCTTGCCTTTTACAGAATCGATCCCTGCCACGGTCGCCCGGGCAGCCGCCATCGTGGTCACATAAGGTATTTTATACTGGATAGCCAGCATCCGGATATAGCTGTCGTCATATACGCTCATCCTGCCGACAGGAGTATTAATGATCAGGTTGATCTCTTTGTTCTTGATCGCATCGGCGATATTCGGCCTGCCTTCATGCAGTTTCTTAATGAAGGTTGCGCTGACGCCTTTTTCTTTTAGAAAACGCTGCGTATTTTCTGTGGCAAAGATCTTAAATCCCATCTGCGATAATTTATCCGCCAGAGGCAGCAATTCTTGCTTGTCTTTATCCGTCACCGTCACTAAAACATTGCCCTCTAAAGGCAACCTTCCTCCGGAAGATTCCTCAGCTTTAAAGAATGCCAGCCCAAAATCCATATCTATCCCCATTACCTCGCCTGTGGCGCGCATTTCCGGCCCAAGCACAGGGTCAACCTCAGGGAACATATTAAAAGGGAACACCGCTTCTTTCACTGTGACATAAGGAAGCTTTTGATGCTTAAGTTCCGGGAAATCGCTTATCTTCTTTCCCAGCATTAAAAGCGTGGCGATGCGGGCAATGGAGATACCCGTGGTCTTTGCCACCAGCGGCACTGTGCGCGAGGCGCGCGGGTTTGCCTCAAGGATATATACCTGGTCATCGCAAATGGCAAACTGGATATTGATCAATCCCACGACCTTCAGCTCCTTAGCGATACTTTTGGTCCACTTATCAATCGTCTCAAGATGCTGCGGCTTTAACGTGCGCGGCGGAATAGTGCAGGCGGAATCTCCGGAGTGGATACCAGCATGCTCGATATGCTCCATCACCGCCGCCACAAAAACATCACTGCCATCAGAAAGCGCATCTACCTCGCACTCCACGGCATTATCCAGAAAACGGTCAATAAGCATGGGGTATTCCGGGCTGACCTGTATCGCTTCTTTGGCGTATTTGGTCAGCATCTTCTCGTCATAAATGACTTCCATGCCCCTGCCGCCTAAAACAAATGACGGCCGGACCATCACAGGATAACCGATACCGCTTGCGATCTTTACAGCCTCATCAAGCGAGAACACTGTCTTGCCCTCGGTCTGGCGGATACCCAGCTCTATCATCTTCTGCCGGAAAAGTTCACGATCCTCGGCAAAGGCAATGCTGCGCGGGCTTGTCCCAAGTATCTTGACGCCATTCTGCTCAAGTTCCGCGGCAATATTCAAAGGGGTCTGCCCTCCAAATTGCACGATCGCGCCAAACGGCTTCTCTTTTTCCCATATCGTTAAAACATCTTCCACTGTCAAAGGCTCAAAATAAAGTTTGTCCGATGTATCATAATCCGTGGACACGGTTTCCGGGTTACAATTGATCATTATCGTCTCAATACCCTGATCACGCAAAGCAAACGCCGCATGCACGCAGGTATAATCAAATTCAATGCCCTGCCCGATACGGTTTGGCCCGCTGCCCAAGATCAAAACCTTCTTTTTGCTTGAAACAGCAACCATGTCTTTTCCAGCCGTATAAGTAGAATAATAATACGCGGCGTCCTTTACCCCGCTTACCGGCACGGGTTCAAAACGGGCGTTACCTACGGCTTTTTTCCTGCGCGCACGTACTTTTTGTTCTTCTATCTTAAATATCTTCGCCAGGTATTTATCGCTAAAACCCCACTCTTTAGCTTTGCGTAGATCCTGGTCAGAGATACCCTCCCACCCGGCCTTGAGCATCTCTTCCTCAAACCAAACCAATTCCTGCATCTGCGTAATGAAATACCTGCCGATATACGTCAGTTTATGCAATTCTTCTACGCTCATTCCTTTGCGTAATGCCTCATAGATAAGGAACACGCGCTCGCTAGAAGGGTACGCCAGCCTTAACTTCAGCTCTTCCAAAGTTAAACCATGGAAATCCTTGGCAAATCCCAGCCCGCACCTGCCTGTCTCAAGGGAACGGATGGATTTCTGGAATGCTTCCTTAAAATTCTTGGCGATGCTCATCACTTCGCCTACCGCCTTCATTTGCGTGCCTAAAATATCCTTGGCCTGGCTGAACTTCTCAAACGCCCAGCGGGCAAACTTGATCACCACATACTCGCCCCATGGCTCATATTTATCAAGCGTATCTTTCCTCCAGTAGGGGATTTCCTGAAGGTTCAAACCGGCGGCTAATTTCGTGGAAACGCGCGCAATAGGAAATCCGGTCGCCTTGGAAGCAAGGGCCGATGAACGCGAGGTACGCGGGTTGATCTCAATGACCACCAGCCGGTCATCCTTGGGATTATGGGCGAACTGAACATTGGTGCCGCCAACTACTCCGATCGCCTCAACGATCTTATAAGAGAAATCCTGCATCCTCTTTTGTAATTCCTGCGGGACAGTGAGCATTGGCGCAGCGCAGAAACTGTCGCCGGTGTGCACACCCATCGCGTCAATGTACTCAAGGAAACAAACTGTTATTTCATGGTTCTTTTCGTCGCGAACCACTTCCAGTTCCAACTCCTCCCATCCGATCACCGCTTCTTCAAGCAAGATCTGATGGATCAGGCTGGCGTTAAGCCCGCGCCGGGATAACGTGCGCAGATCTTCATTATTATAAGCTATCCCGCCGCCTGTGCCTCCCAGCGTGTACGCCGGCCGCACGACAACAGGATAGCCTAACTCACCGGCGACTTTTAAAGCATCGTCTTCAGAAAGGCATACCTTGGAACGCGGTACAGGGATCCCCAGTTTTTTCATTGTTTCCTTAAATGTCTCCCTGTCCTCGCCGCGCTCAATGGCATCGGCCTTTACTCCAATGATCTTTACGTTGTATTTATCCAGGACCCCTGCTTTATGCAAAGCCGAAGCGAGATTCAATCCTGTTTGGCCGCCTAAATTCGGCAGAAGCGCGTCCGGTT
>Ga0153915_10007116_pt1 | contig 10535 bp, 10 predicted proteins | sample Opewatmetagenome_2_FD_107003 | JGI IMG/M metagenome (GOLD analysis project Ga0153915, IMG submission 107003) | Freshwater wetland microbial communities from Ohio, USA - Open water 3 Core 3 Depth 3 metaG | ecosystem: Environmental > Aquatic > Freshwater > Wetlands | place: USA: Ohio, Lake Erie... | reverse complement strand
CCCGGCTCGGTCGCGGCTCCAACGGCGGGTTTGCATTTTTCTCAAGACGTCTTCGACGGGCTTTTAAAAAAGGGGGTACGAATTGTCCCGGTTACACTCCATGTCGGTTACGGGACATTTCTCCCGATAGAAACAGACACCGTCGAAAACCATGTCATGGAAGAGGAGTTCTTTGAAATAACCCCGGAGGCAGCGGAGACAATTAACAAAGGAAAAAGAGTCATTGCGGTAGGGACCACATCGACAAGAATTATTGAATCTGCGGCAGATGAAAAGGGCAGAATAAGGCCCATATCCGCACATACGGGACTTTTTATTTATCCCGGCTACCGGTTTAAACGTGTTAACGCGATGATCACCAATTTTCATCTTCCTTTATCTTCTCTTTTTCTACTCGTGTGCGCCTTCGCCGGGAGAGAATTGATGCTCGATGCTTATACACAAGCCATCGAAGACCATTTCCGTTTTTACAGTTATGGAGATTGCATGCTGATTTTATGAATTTTCAATTTGAACTGCTTAAAAAAGATCCCTCAACCGGGGCCCGTCTCGGAAAGATATATACACCCCATGGCGAGGTTAACACCCCTGTTTTCATGCCCGTAGCCACACAGGGTACCGTGAAATCCCTCATTCCCGAAACGGTGCGGGAACTGGGTGCGGAAATGATCCTTACCAACACGTATCATCTCTATCTGAGGCCTGGTCATGAGATTATTAACGCGCTCGGAGGAATCCACAGGTTTATGAACTGGAGCTCGCCCATGCTTACCGACAGCGGTGGTTTTCAGGTATACAGCCTTGGAGCGCTGAGAAAAATAACAGAAGACGGTGTCATCTTCCAATCCCACATTGATGGATCAAAACATTTTATAAGTCCGGAGCTTGCCATTGAAATTCAGGAAGCCCTGGGTTCTGATATTATGATGTGTCTTGATGAATGCACGCCCTACCCCGCCGGTTTCGCAGAAGCGAAAAAATCTCTCGCCTTGACAATCAACTGGGCCAAGCGGTGTAAAGCCAGCAAAAAAAGCGATTCTCAAGCGCTTTTCGGAATTATTCAGGGCGGAATGCATCCCGATCTAAGGAGACTGGCGGTTGAAGAAATGTGTACGAATATCGGTTTTGACGGCTACGCCCAGGGTGGATTAAGCGTGGGAGAACCTAAAGAAGAAATGTTGCGCATCGCGGAGGCAATCACTCCCCTCCTTCCTGAGGATAAACCAAGATACCTCATGGGTGTGGGCGCGCCGGAAGATATCGTGTCATGTGTAGGCTACGGCATCGACATGTTTGACTGTGTCATACCCACGCGATGCGCGAGAAACGGATTGTTATTTACAAATCATGAAAAGGTTGTTATAAAAAACGCCCGTTACCGGAATGACGATGCACCCGTCGATAGCTCATGTGACTGTTATACTTGTAGAAACTACTCACGGGCATATTTGAGACACCTGTATATGGCGAAAGAGATTTTAGCCATGACGTTAAATACAGTTCATAATATCCGGTACTTTATGCGCCTGATGGAGCGCATCAGGACAGCAATAGAAGATGGGAAATACTCGGAATTTAAAAAAGATTTTTACGAAATCAATAATCTGAAATAACATGAGGAGGACAGGACAGTGACAGATTTCGCGTACGCTATGGGCGGCTCCGGCGGCGGAGGCGGTATTGGTGGAGGAGGAGATATCAGCTTTATTATCATGATGGCCGTTGTGTTCGCCATTTTTTACTTTCTCATGATACGGCCTCAACAACAAAAACAAAAAGAAGTGAAGAAGATGCGTGAAAACCTCAATCACGGTGACATGGTCGTAACCGTGGGCGGGATTCATGGAAAAGTAACAGGTCTTACAGATACTCTTGTTACACTGGAAATCGCTGAAAAGGTACGGATAAAGGTTTCCCGGGAATACATCGGTACTGTTATGCAAAAAGCCGCAAAAGAATAATTTGGAAAGGGGTTAACCATGCTCAAAGGTATCAAACTGAGGGCCGCTATTGCGATAGTTGTGTGCCTTGCAGGATTATTTTTCCTCACACCTTCCCTTACCGCGGATCTGCCGGACGTGTGGAAAAAATACCTGCCTATGGATAAAATCCACCTGGGACTTGATCTTCAGGGAGGAACCCATCTCGTTCTGGAAGTTGATACGGAAAAGGCGGCGGAAAGCACTATCGAGCGCATGTCGAATGAAATCAAGGAAACATTGATGACCAATAAAGTCCGGTTTCTTTACCTTGAGGGAACCAAAAAGACGGGGACCATATCCTTTGAACTCCCTGACAGCGCCTCGAAGACGGCATTTGAGAAAGTCATAAAAGACAATTATCCCGATCTGGAGACAGTCTCATCAGAGACCCGGGGAGGCAAGGAAGCAGTCGTGCTCAAGATTAAGACCAAGCGGGCGGAAGAGATGAAAAAAATGGTCGTGGAGCAGAGCCTCGAAACTATCCGGAACCGAATTGATCAATTCGGTATCACCGAACCGGAAATCATTCCTGAGAGTAACGACCGCCTCGTGATTCAACTTCCCGGGATCAAGGATACAGAGCGTGCAAAAAATCTCATCGGAAAAACGGCGCTTCTTGAATTTAAGCTCGTTGATGAAGAGCACAGCATTGACAACGCCCTCAAGGGCAGTGTGCCTGAGGGCAGTAGTATAGTATATGAAAGTCGTCTGGACCGACAAACAGGGCGGCGGACAAATACGCCCCTATTATTGAAAAATAAAACTCTTCTTACCGGTGGATATCTGGAAAGCGCCCAGGTAAAAATCGGCGACCGGTTTGCTGAACCATACGTAGCAATAAAGTTCAACGCTCAGGGGGCAAAGGAATTCGACAGAATAACGGGAGAAAACGTGAAAAAACGTTTGGCCATCGTTTTGGATGGAACTGTACACTCAGCTCCGGTAATCCAGGAAAGAATCTCGGGTGGAGATGCCCAAATTACAGGTTCATTCACTATGGATGAAGCAAAGGACCTGGCAATAGTCCTCAGGGCGGGTGCTCTCCCGGCACCGGTCAACATCCTCGAAGAAAGAACGGTCGGACCTTCTCTGGGACAGGACTCCATCGACAAAGGGATGTGGTCGGCTATTCTGGGTGGTATTCTGGTTGCCGTCTTTATGGTGGTGTATTACAAACTGTCCGGCATCGTCGCGGATATAGCCCTGTTCATGAATATCGCCATCATTCTTGGTGCTCTGGCTGCCTTCAAAGCCACTCTGACACTTCCCGGTATTGCGGGTATTGTTCTCATAATTGGTATGTCTGTGGACGCCAACGTCCTGATCTTTGAAAGGATACGTGAAGAACTACGGGCAGGCAAAACACCGAGAGCAGCTATTGAAACGGGATATTCCAAGGCCTTTATGACAATTTTTGACACAAATGTAAATGCATTGATTGCGTCTCTGTTCCTTTTCGGCTTTGGTACAGGACCGGTGAAAGGTTTTGCGGTAACTCTCAGCATAGGCATTATCGCGAGCCTTTTCACTGCCGTATTTGTGACAAGGATCGTTTTTGACTACTTTATCTGGTATCGAAAAATCGCATCTGTCAGCGTCTGAGAAGATCATCATTGGAGAACTTGCATTTACCAAATGACCACAGGAGATACAAATGGAACTTGTAAAACCAGGAATTAATATCAATTTTGTAGGGAGGTTAAAATACGCTGTTATCTTCTCGGTGGTGCTGACCGTAATCTGTTTGATATCCATTGCCTGGAAAGGCTTGAATTACGGCATCGATTTCGCGGGCGGCACCCTGGTACAGATCAAATTTCACAAGGGAGCCTCCGCCGACGATATTAGGAAAGTCTTGGTTCAGATTGGCATTGATGACAGCGTTATCCAGCCATTCGGTACAGATGAAGTGATCATCAGAACGGCAAAATCATCTTCAGAAATCAAAGGCCTTTCCAACAAAATTGAGGATTCCCTCAATACCGCATATGGCAAAGATGCTTTTCAGGTACAGAGGGTCGAGGTTGTGGGTCCGAAGGTGGGAAAAGATTTAACGAAGAAAGCAATTATGGCCATTATCTTCTCCTGGATAGGCATGCTTATTTATATAGCTTTCCGGTTTGAATTACGTCATGCTGTAGGTGGTATCGTCGGTGTAGTTCACGACGTTATCATTGTTGTCGGAATATTTTCCATCTTCAGTATCGAATTTACTCTGACCATTGTTGCTGCGTTGCTCACCATTATCGGCTACTCCATTCATGACACTATCGTTGTGTTTGACCGGGTCAGGGAAAACGTAAGGAAAAATATGAAGAAAGACCTTCCCACCGTCATGAACGAGAGTATCAATCAGACGTTGAGCCGGACGATTTTGACCTCATTTACGGTCGTTCTCGTTGTTGCGGTTCTATATATCTTTGGCGGCGCGGTGATCCATGATTTTGCCTTTGCACTTCTGGTTGGCGTGATCTTCGGTACTTATTCATCTGTTTTTATTGCGGCTCCTGTTGTTCTCGCATGGGAAAATTATCAACCATCGACATTAAAAAAGAAGAAATAATTTGTGACTCCATTTGAAATTGCAGGATTAACCATTTTTATCCTTGTGCTGTTTGCGGGAATCTTTTCCACAGTATTTGGCATTCCCGGAACGATTATAATTCTCATTGATGTGATTCTTTATGCCCTGATTACCGGTTTTGAAAAAATCGGCATCACAATTATTGTTATCCTGATTGCCATTACAATTCTCGCAGAGGGTTTAGACTTTGTACTCGGCATGTCAGGGGCGGCAAGACTGGAAATTACGAAAAGGGTAGTCTGGATATCCGCTGTCTGTGGCCTTGCAGGCGCAATGATATTGACTCCTGTCTTTTTTGGATTGGGTACTGTGTTGGGAATATTCTTAGGCGGATTTGCCTGCGTACTCATTTTTCAGTTATTCCATCAGTCGAAGCTGAAACCAGCGTTGAGGGCAGGCAACGGAGCTTTGCTGTGGAGAGTTACGGGAACACTGACAAAAGGATTTTGCGCCCTCGTAATGATAATCATCACTATGTCAAATATATATTCATAAAGGCTTATTCATGACAAAAACAAAATCCAAACTTCGAGAATACGCGGAAGCGATCATCATTGCCATTCTGATCGCCCTTTTTATCAGAACTTTCATCATCCAGGCTTTTAAAATACCATCCGGATCGATGAAGCCGACATTTGAGATAGGAGATCATATACTGGTCAGTAAATTTATCTATGGTATAAAGATACCTTTTGTCAGGAATACGCTTATCCCTATCGGTGACCCCAAAAGGGAGGACATCGTGGTGTTTATATACCCTGAAGACCGCTCCAAGGACTTTATCAAACGGGTCGTCGGGATCAGCGGGGATACCATAGAAATAAAAAATAAAAAGATTTACTTAAACGGACTGCCCTACAACGACACACATGGGGTTTATACCGATGACTTCATCATTCCTGGTTCCATTCAGCCCCGTGACAACTTTGGACCGGTCACAGTTCGTCCTGGCACCATTTTTGTGATGGGCGATAATAGAGACCAGAGTTACGACAGCAGATTCTGGGGTCTCGTTGACTTGAAAGATGTGATGGGAAAAGCCTTTATCATATACTGGTCATGGGATAATGAAAACCACGGTGTCCGGTGGAACAGATTCGGTCAAATCCCGAGGTGATATAATATCTGAAATAACTGCTTCTTCCCATATGAGGATTCAAGGGTTCAAGCGGTAATTACCTCAGAGAAGTCATAACCATGGCTCCCGAGATAAATATCACAACAAACACGGTCAGCCAGGAAATAATGTTCATAACAGGTCCATTGGTGTACTTTCCCATAATCCGCCGGTCATTTACAAGAATCAGCATCGCTATCAGAACAAAGGGAAGGAGGGCTCCATTGATTACCTGGGAATAAAACATGATGGCGATCAACGGTATGTCAGGAAAGAGAATAATGCCTGCCCCCAAAAATATCATCAGAAAATACATGCCGTAGAATTGCGGCGCTTCGGTAAACTTGCGGTCAAGGCTTGATTCCCAGCCAAACGCCTCGCAGATAGTGTACGCTGTGGAAAGCGGCAGGATTGAAGCTGCAAACAGTGACGCATTCAGCAAGCCAAAGGCAAACAGCCACGAACAATATTTCCCTGCTAACGGCGCGAGTGCGAGTGCTGCATCCTTGGCGGTCTCTATTTTAATCCCGTTTTGGAAGAGGGTAACAGCACAGAGCATGATGATAAAAAAGGCGACAATATTTACCGTGACTGATCCAAATATCACGTCCAGCCTGATATAATTGTAGTCCTCCGTCTTAAGTCCCTTGTCAACAACAGATGACTGAAGATAGAATTGCATCCACGGGGCAATAGTTGTTCCGATAATCCCGATAACCATAGTAAGAAAACCGGGATGAAAGCTAAACGTGGGGGTGACAATCGCTGATCCGATCTCGCTCCAGTCGGGCTTGCCTAAAAATCCGGAAACAATGTAGGAAAGATAAAAAAGACAGGCAAAGAGAAACGCTTTCTCGACGGTTTTATATGTTCCCTTGACCACCAGCCACCAGACAAATATGGCGCTCATGGGAACCGAGATGTATTTGCTGATGCCGAATATTTCCATACTTGCCGCCACACCGGCAAATTCTGACAGAGTATTTCCCAGATTCGCAAAGAAAAGCAAAATCATCAAATAGAACGTTACTTTTGCACCAAAGCGCTCTCGAATAAGGTCAGACAGGCCCTTGCCGGAAACCACCCCCATACGGGCACACATTTCCTGGATAAAAATAAGCACCACGGTGATGGGAATCAGGGTCCAGAGAAGAGACAGGCCAAATTCAGCGCCTGCTAAAGAATAGGTAGTAATGCCACCGGCATCATTATCGACGTTGGAAGTGATTATTCCCGGGCCGAGAAGGGCGAAGAAAATGCCCAGCGATCGCCAGGTCCTTTTGGGGAAAATGTTCTGAAGCTTAAATCGGAACGAAGTTTTTGCAGCACTGCTATCCATGATTTTCTCTCACCGTCTTCGTCCATAGCTGTTATTTTCCCAGATGAGGGGCAACCACATCTAAGAGGTTTTTAAAGATGATTACCCCTTGTATTACATTCGTTTCATCCACAACCGGAATGGCCATGATGCCGTACTTGGCAAAATGATCGGCAATTTCTTCTTTTTCCTCATCAAGAGACACGGAAACAACCCTCGTATCCATCAATTCGGAAAGAGCCGTCTCCGGTGAGGCCACCAGAAGCTCACGCAGACTAAGCATTCCCAGAAGGTGTTCGTACTCATCAACCACATAGAGGTAATAGACAAAATCCATGTCCTCAGCTTCCTTGCGAATACGCTCCAGGGCTTCACCTGCGGAAACCTGCGGAGTGAAACACAAGAACGAGGTGGTCATAAGCCCTCCGGCTTTTTCCTCCGGATGTGAAAGCAGTTCCTTGACATCTTCGGCAATATCCTGCTCCATTTCCATAAGAATATCGTCTGCTTTATCTTTCGGAAGATCTCCCAACAGATCGGCTGCCTCACTGAGAGACATTTCCTCGATGATATCTGATGCTTCTGACACTTTCATGTCTTCAATCAAACTCACCTGGATCTTCGGGTCCGTTTCTTCAAGGGTCTCAGCGGCCGTCTCAATATCCAGGGATTGAAACACGGCGGTTCTCTTGTGAATGTCGAGTTCTTCGATTATATCAGCGAGATCTGCGGGATGTAACTGGGCTAAACGATTTTGAGAAATCTTAAGTTGCAGAAGGTCAGGAGAAGAAAGCGGCTGGACAAACTTCCAGGAGATAAACTGATCGTGAGGAGTATAATCAAAAAACCCGCGTGACAAAGTGTCCATGGCCTTTTCCAGACCTACACGCCTCATTAAGCCGCGAAAACCCACATCAACGTGCACTAAGTGGAGATAACCGCGCGCTTTCAGAAACTGTAGATCATTTACTCTGCGAACTTTTGCCCCATCAGTATCGACAATCTGCTTATCCAAAAGCGTATCCTTAAGCAAGAGTTCCCCCCCCTGAAGAACAGGCTCACGGAAATCCTCAATATATTGCGGATCTGCTACAAAGTTACCCCCCGTCTCATTAACCCGCTGCCACGGCAGAGAAAAAGGCTTTTTCTGAGCACCTTTCAAAAGCATATGAGTGATAATTGGATAGGGTTCAGTCAGGCTGGCAACTACATCAATAATCTTTCCCAGTGACGTGCCATTATCATCAACAACATTATCACCCAGGATCTGGCTTAAAAATAAAAAAACCTGTGGTTCTGAATTCACTACCATGCGTAAGTACCTCCAGGCAGATTGTCTATAGCACTATTGCATATATTAAAAAAGCTTTTTTTATCTCCGATGATATGATATGGAATGACAGCCTTGCAACGAAAAGGCGATACACAAACTCAGGTCTAACGTGGAGAAAGCCTTTTAATTTAATCCTGCGAGATTGAAAAAGGATATGAAACTAACAAAATTTTCAGTGTTATTGTGAGCCTTCTCATTCTATGGGAAGGCTTTTTTGTAACTACGAACATTCAGAGGTGGAACAAGCCAATGGAACAGAAGAGAGTGGTTATGGATGCAGACGGCATTGACAGGTCTCTCACCAGGATAGCGTATGAAATTCTGGAAAAAAACAAAGGGACAAAAGGATTGTGTCTTGTGGGGATCAGGACGGGCGGTATTTTCCTTGCAGAAAGGCTGAAACTCAAGATAAGCAGGCTGGAAGGGATTGATATACCTTTGGGCATTCTGGACATTACACTGTATCGCGATGACCTGCGTCTGTCTGACAAGAAACCAATGTTAGCAAAGACGGATATACCGTTTTCCCTGGATGATAAAAAGGTGGTGTTAGTCGACGACGTTCTATTTACCGGCAGGACTATACGGGCGGCCATGGATGCTCTTATTGATTTTGGCAGACCCATGCTTATCCAGCTCGCCGTGCTTATCGACAGAGGACATCGCGAGCTTCCCATTCGCGCGGATTTTGTAGGCAAAAACTTACCGTCTTCGCTCTGGGAGTCCGTGCTTGTGAAACTCATAGAAAAGAACGGGATCGACGAAGTCGTAATTCAAGAGGGTACTCAGTAGAGAGAAAATTGCATCAGTCTGAAACAATAGCCGGACAATGATTTGAGGTTCACCTATGAAGTTAGCAAAAAAAGATATTCTTGGGATAAAAGATCTATCTATTGATGAGATTAACCTGATTTTAGATACGGCAGAGTCTTTCATCGAAGTTTCTACAAGGGAAATTAAAAAGGTCCCGACCCTGAGAGGAAAAACAATCGTCAACCTGTTTTTCGAAGCCAGCACAAGGACCAGGACTTCCTTTGAAATCGCCGGAAAAAGGTTGAGCGCAGACACCATTAATATCTCTGCATCAACAAGCAGTGTAGTGAAAGGCGAAACCCTCATCGACACGGCGCGAAACCTGGAAGCCATGAACCCGGATGTTATTGTGATTCGACACAGCGCCGCCGGAGCTCCCCACATGCTGGCCAAAATGGTGAAACAGTCTATAATCAACGCCGGTGACGGAGCCCATGAACACCCGACCCAGGCCTTATTGGACATGATGACCATAAAGGAAAAAAAGGGGAAGCTTACAGGTCTCAAGGTGGCAATTGTCGGAGACATCGCACACAGCCGGGTAGCCCGTTCCAACATTTACGGTCTTACAAAAATGGGGGCGCAGGTTATCGTGGCAGGACCGGCGATGATGATGCCACGAGCGATTGAGCAAATGGGTGTGACTGTTCACAATAATCTGGAAAACGCCATCAGGGATGTGGATATCATTATGATGCTCAGAATTCAGTTGGAAAGACAGCAGCAGAAACTATTCCCCTCGCTCCGTGAGTATTCCAATTATTTCTGTCTCAACAGACATAATATAACGCTGGCGAAGGACGACGTCCTGGTTATGCACCCGGGGCCAATCAACAGAGGCGTTGAAATTTCTCCTGATATCGCCGATGGGCCTTATTCAGTAATACTTGACCAGGTGACAAACGGCGTCGCCGTACGCATGGCTCTGCTTTATCTGTTGATCGGAGGTAAATCCTGACGTATTCCACTGAATTTTCAACTTTTATGAGGGTATAAACCATGAAATTACTGCTTACAGGCGGGAGAGTTATTGACCCCTCCCAGAATCTGGATGCCCAGATGGACGTCTTGGTTGACAACGGGAAAATTGCCAAAATCGCTAAAAACTTACACAAAACGGATATTACGCCCCGGAAGTCATCCACCGGAGAAATTACTATCATAGACCTCAAAGGCATGGTCGTGGCGCCGGGATTAATCGATATGCATACCCATCTGCGTGAACCGGGGTTTGAATACAAAGAAACAATCCAGACAGGCAGCGTTGCCGCCGCCGCCGGCGGTTTTACCTCTGTTGCCTGTATGCCCAATACAAGACCGGTCAATGACACCCGTTCAGTCACGGAGTACATAAAGAGAAAGGCGGCATCGTGTAATCCCGTGAACGT
>Ga0153915_10007115_pt1 | contig 10537 bp, 10 predicted proteins | sample Opewatmetagenome_2_FD_107003 | JGI IMG/M metagenome (GOLD analysis project Ga0153915, IMG submission 107003) | Freshwater wetland microbial communities from Ohio, USA - Open water 3 Core 3 Depth 3 metaG | ecosystem: Environmental > Aquatic > Freshwater > Wetlands | place: USA: Ohio, Lake Erie... | reverse complement strand
TGCGCACGATGAGCGAGGCGGACGCGCTCAAAAGCGCGCTGTACGTCAACGAGGCGCGCATGAAGATCTGGGAGCCGCGCGATGGCGGCAAGTTCGGATATTTCGATCCGCAGGATTATGAGAACGTCATCGCATTCGCCAAGGAATACGGCATCGTGCCGAAGACCTCGGACGTGCCGCCGGACAAGCTGTACACGAACAAGTTCGTGGACGAGTTCAACAAGTTCGACCGCGCGGCGGTGGAACAGCAGGCCAAGGCGTTCGATCTCAAGACGCTGAAGTAGGACTTAGTCCCGCCCGGACTCGCCGGGCGGTCAGGAGCGGATCGCCGGGTCCCGGCGATCCGCAAAGGGAATTCTGCAATGATGAAGGTGGTTTTCGGTCTTATGGCTGCGCTGATGGCGTGGTCAGCCCACGCCCAGGCGCCGACCAAGATGCGCGTCCTGTTCCCGATCGTGGCGGTCGACGAGGTGTTCGGCCCGGTGATCGTCGCCAAACAAATGGGATACTTCAAGGACGAGGGGCTCGACGTCAGCTTCGTTCCGATGAACGGCGCCAATGTCGCGCTGATCCAGCTCGCGGCCGGGAACGGCGAGGTCGGGCTGATCACGCCATCGGCCGCGGTGGTCGGTGTGCAGCCTGCGATCGGCATGCGCGTGACGCTGTTCTACAATCTCTATTACCAGGGCATCTGGTCGATCGACGTGCCGGTCGACAGCCCGATCAAATCGGTGTCCGAACTCAAGGGCAAGAAGATCGGCGTCATCGCCATGGGCTCGGCGGGCGTGATGTACGGCAAAGCCTATCTCGCCAAGGCCGGGATCGACTCCGCCAAGGACGCGACCTTCATCCCGATCGGCGTGGGCGCGCAGGGCGCCACTGCGCTCCGAGGCAAGGCCGTCGACGCGGTGGTGTATTTCGACGGCATGGTGATCAAGATGCAGAACGCCGGCGTGCCGCTGCGCAATCTGCCGGTGGACCAGCGCACCAGCGAGATCCCCGACGTCGCGCTTACCGCGCCGACCGATCTGCTGGAGAAGAATCCGGCGCAGTACATCGGCTTCGCGCGCGCGATCGCGAAGGGCTACGAGTTCGACAACGCCAACCCGGAAGCCGCCGTGCGCATGACATGGAAGGAGTTTCCCGCGTCGAAGCCCGCCAACGTGCCGGAGGACCAGGCGCTCAAGGTTGCGATCGCCGTGAACAAGACCCGCATCGCAAAATGGGTCTCGCCGAAGACCCAGGGCAAGCACGGTCTGTTCCTCGAGGACGACTACAAGGAGCTGATCCAGTTCACCAAGGATTTCGGCATGATCCCGCAGGACGCCGCATTCGACCTGTCGAAGTTCTATACCAACAAGCTGATTGACGAGGCCAACAAGTTCGACCGCGACGCGGTGAAGCGGCAGGCCGCGTCGTTCGACATGAGTACGTTGAAGTAATTCCGGGATTGATCGCGTAATATTCGCGTCATGGATGCTGCCGCCCCTGCCGTCGCCGCGGTCATTGCCGTACCGCGTTACGAGCGTCGCACGCTGTTCCTGGTGTCGATCGGCCACTGGTTCAGCCATTTCTACATGCTGGTGATCCCGCCGCTGTTCCCGCTGCTGAAGGACGACCTCGGCGTGTCGTGGACCATGCTGGGCGTGCTGTTTGCGGCGTACTCGATCGGCACGGCCGTGGTGCAGGTGCCGGTGGGGCTCTGGGTGGACCGGATCGGCGCGCGGCCGATCCTGCTATGGGGCTTCTTTCTCCAAGCAGTCGCGTTCGGCCTGTGCGGGGTGTTTGCGAGTTATTGGGCGATGTTCCTGCTGCTGATCGTCGCGGGATTCGGCAATGCGGTGTTCCATCCGGCCGACTACGCGATCCTCGCCGCGCATGTCCGCAAGGAACGCCACGGGCGCGCGTTCGGCGTGCATCTGTTCGCGTCTTTCTTGGGCTGGGGCGCCGGTTACGCGATCATGCCGGAGCTTGCGCGCTACCTCGGCTGGCAGAACGCGCTGATCACGGTCGGAATCTTGGGAATCGCCTACCTGGTACCGCTGTGGTGGGCGGGCGAAGCGCTCGACGACCGCGCCGGGCCGATCCGCGACAAGGCGAAGGCGGGACAGTCCGGCACCAAGGCGCGTCTGGCGCTGCTGAAATCGCCGGTGATACTGCTCCTGTTCCTGTTTTTCGCCTTCATCTCGCTCGCCAGCAACGGCTTGCAGACATTCACCGTGGTCTCGCTCAACCTGCTGCACGGATATTCGCACGAGATCGGCAACTGGGCGTTGTCCGCTTACCTGTTTTCCGGTGGCGCGGGCGTTCTGCTAGGCGGCTGGTTGGCCGATCGATTCAAGAACCATGAGCTCGCCACCGCGATTTCCTATGCCGCGTCCGCCTTGGTGATCTTGATCGCCGCACTGATCAAAATGCCGGAGACGACGATGATCGTCCTATTCGCGCTCGGTGGGTTCCTCGCCTCGATCGTGAGTCCGATCCGCGACCTGATCGTGCGCCAAAAATCGCCGCCCGGGGCGATCGGCACCGTGTTCGCAATTGTGACGTTGGGCTTCTCGGTCGGAATTGGCTCGCTGCCCGTATTCGGCTGGTTCAACGACATCGGTGCGCCGCAGCTTCTCTTCTGGTGCAACGCGGCGCTGCTCATGGCTGCGGTGGCATCCGTCTATGTCGTTCGCGACGCGCGCGCTTAACGTCCTCCTCGCCGTACTGCTCACGGCTGGCTCGGCGGCCGCCGCCGACCCGATCGCCGATTTCTACCGCGGCAAGACCGTCCGCATCATCGTGGGCTATGGCGAGGGCGGCGGCTACGATCTTTATGCCAGGCTCGCCGCGCTGCATATCGGCCGCTCGATCCCGGGCGATCCGACCGTGGTCGTGCAGAACATGCCGGGCGCGGGCACCAAGATCGCCTCGCGCTACATCGTCAATGCCGCACCCAGGGATGGCACCGTCCTCGGCATGGTGAGCCAGGCGGTAGCGCAGGATTTCATCATGGAGGGCGGCAAGGAGTTCGACCCGGCCAAGTTCGTCTGGATCGGGCGCCTCACCACCAACATCGACATCGGCGTGACGCAGCGGGACTCACCGATCAAGACGTTGGCCGACGCGACCCGGCGCGAGGTGGTGATCGGCTCGCTCGCGCCGGGCACCAACTCGGTCATCGCGCCGACACTGCTCAATGCCGTGGCGGGAGCCAAGTTCAAGATCATCCAGGGCTACAAGAGCTCGGCGGAAGTATCGCTGGCCATGGAACGCGGCGAGGTAGAAGCGATCGCGGCGATCGGCTGGGCCGGCATCAAATCGAGCCGGCCGGACTGGCTCACCGGCAACAGGATCAACGTGATCTACCAGATCGCGCGCGACCGCAGCCCCGAACTGCCGGATGCGACGGCATTCGGCGAGCTGGGCGCAACGCCGGAAGACCGCGCGGCGATGCGCTTCTTCGGCTCGTCCTCCGATATCGGCCGCTCGCTGTTCGTCGCGCCCGGCGTGCCCGCGGACAAGGTCGCCGCGCTGCGCAAGGCGTTCCAGGACATGCTAGGCGACCCAGCGTTCATCGAAGACACCAAAAGGCGCAATTTGGATGTCGCGCCGGCCACCGGAAACAAGATCGCCGAGATCGTGGCCGAGACGCTGGCGACGCCGCGCGCCGTCGTCGAGCGTATGAAGGCGGCGCTGGCGCCGAAGTAGCTATTGCGTGCCGGCTACCGGCAATTCGATCGGGACGCCGCGTCCCAGCTCCTTGCAGCGATCGTAGACGAATTTCGCGATCGCCAGCTCCGCCGCGGCGGTGCCGTTATTGTTGGCGTGGAACGTGATCTGCCGGTCGCTCGTGCGCCCCGGCACCTTGCCGGCAACGATGTCGCCAAGCTCGAAGATCTTGTCCCAGGAGATGATGCCGGCCGCGAGCGGCTCCATCAGCCCGGCCTGCTGGTCCTGCTCGACCGACTCGCGCCAGTTGGTCGCGATGATGTCGGCGCGCCGTACGGTTTCATCATCGTTCTCGCGCCGTCCCTTTTTGAGCCAGCCCCCCTTCACCAATGCCGCGTTCGAGCCCACGACCGTCACGATGTGCTGGCCGGCTTCGACCCAATGGCCGTCGAACACCGGCACGTTGGACGAGGTCGCGCACACGATCATGTCGACGCCGTCCACCGCGGCGCGCGGGCTATCGACCGGCACGGTTTCGGTCTCGATAAGCTCGGAAATGCGGTCGCAGAACTGCTTTCGGCGCTCGGCATTGCGGCTGAACACCTTGATCAGCCTCACGTCGGGCCGCACTTCCTTGAGCGCCAGCATCTTGTGCAGCGCCTGCCCGCCGGCGCCGAACAGTCCGACCGTGCGGATGTCCTTGCGCGCGAGATGCCGGATGCCGACGCCGGTGGTCGCGCCGGTCCGGAGCGCCACCACCGAGGAAAATCCGACCCGCTTCTCCGTGATCTCCCCGATCATGATGGCGAGCAGTTTCGCCGATTCTGCATCCCATAACAGATGAACCGGATGCTCGCGGTACGGATATTGCTGGCTCGCGGCATCGTGCGAGACGGTCTCCGCCCGCGCCGCGACGCCAATGATGCCAAGCCCGGCGATGCCGCCGGGGAAGGTCGACACCCGTACGTTCTTGGGCGAATGCACCCGGCGGCGCGGCGCGTTGATCAGCGGATACTCCGCCGCCTCCCGATAGCCTTGTTCGATGACGTCGATCGCCTCCCGCATCGAGATCACGTCGGTGACCTCCTGGGGGCGGAGGAGCAGCACGGTGTTGGTGTTTGGGCGGTTCATGCCTGCGAATGTGCGGGCTGAGTGCGCACGCGTCAACGTTCCTTGACGGCCGCGCGCGCCGCCCCGTACGGTGCGCGCGCACGGAGGCGCTGATGAAGAAACTTGCAGCCTTGATTCTGTTCGGCGCGCTGCTCGCCGGCCCCGCCCTTGCCGATCCGGTCGAGGATTTCTACAAGGGAAAATCGGTTCGCCTGCTCATCGGCTTCGACCCGCCGGGCGGGTACGACCTCTACGGGCGCGTCGCGGCGACCTATCTGGGAAATTTCATTCCCGGAAAACCGACCGTCGTCCCGCAAAACATGCCGGGCGCCGGCTCCAAGACCGCCGCGCGTTACCTTTACTCCGCGGCGCCGAAGGATGGTTCGGTCATCGGCATCGTCAGCCAGCAGATCGCCCAGGACGTGCTGATCGAAGGCACCGATCTCGACGCCACCAAGTTCGGCTGGATCGGGCGGATCACGTCGAACATCGACATGGGAATCACCTGGGCCGATGGGCCGGTGAAATCGATCGACGATGTCCGCAAGCGCGAGACGGTCGTCGGCGGCACCGGATTCGCCGCGTCGTCTGCGATGATCCCGCGCCTCCTCAACCTCACGGCGGGCACCAAGTTCAAGATCGTCACCGGCTACAAGGGCTCCGGCGATATCACGCTCGCGATGGAGCGCGGCGAGGTGGAGGTCGTGGGCGGCACCGGCTGGGCCTCGACCAAGATCAACCATCCCGATTGGCTCCGGGACAAGAAGATCATCATCCTGTACCAGCTCGCCGCCGAGCGGCATCGCGAGCTGCCCGATGTGCCGACCATCGCGGAACTCGCGCTCAAGCCGGAGGATCAGGCGATGCTCCGGTTCATCGGTTCATCGTCGGAGATCGGCCGGTACCTGATCGCGCCGCCCGGCGTTCCAGCCGAGCGGTTCGCCGTATTGCGCAAGGCGTTCGACGACATGCTGGCCGATAAGGAGTTTCTCGCCGACATGAAGAAGCGCGGCGTCGATCTCGATCCGCTTTCCGGCGACAAGCTCGCGGAAAAGGTCGCCGCCATCATGAAAACACCAACCGATATCGTCGCGCGCGCCAGGGCCGCGCTGGAAGCGAAATAGATGGCCCGCAAATTCAAGACCGAGGTCGACGCCAGCGCGATCCTGCCGCCCCGCGAGGAGCTGCTTGCGACCATCGACCGGTGGTTGGCCGAGGATATCGGCCGCGGCGACATCACGACGCGCTACATGGTGCCGGCCGGCGCCCGCGCCGCGCTCGCGCTCAATACCCGCCACGACATCGTCGTCTGCGGCATCGATATCGCGGGCGCGATCTTCATGCGCCACGTGCCGGACTGCACCTATCGCGTGGTCGCCCCGGACGGCACGCGGGCGAAGAAGGGCGATGTGCTCGCCCGGGTAAACGGCCCGGCGCATGGGCTGCTCGAGGCCGAGCGGACCGCGCTCAACGTGCTGCAGCTTCTTACCGGCATTGCAACCTTGACCGCGCGCTATGCCGATCTGACCAAAGGCACTGGTGCGCAGCTCATCGATACGCGGAAGACGATCCCCGGCTACCGGCACCTTTCCAAATACGCGACTGTGATCGGCGGCGCACGCAACCACCGCATGCGGTTGGACGACGGCATCCTGCTCAAGGACAACCACATCGCGATCTGCGGCGGCATCGCCGAAGCGGTGGCGCGCGCCCGCGCCCTCACCCCGTCGCTCACCAAGATCGAGGTGGAATGCGACCGGCTAGATCAGGTGAAGGAGGCGCTGGAGGCAGGCGCCGACGTGATCCTGCTCGATAACATGGACGCCGCCACGATGAAGAAGGCGGCGAAGATCGTCGACGGCCGGTGCGAACTCGAGGCCTCCGGCGGCATCAACCTGGAGACCATCCGCGAGAAGGCGCAGAGCGGCGTCGACTACGTCTCGGTCGGCCGCATGACCCAATCCGCGCCGGCCGCCGATATCGGCCTCGACGTCGATATCGAGACGTGAGCGCCGTCGGAATCGGCCTGTTCTGCGGTGCGAACGACAGCTTCTCGCCGCAAATCCTCGCCGCGGCCTCGGCGCTCGGCGAAGGCGTCGCCAAACGCGGCTGGCGGCTGGTCTACGGCGGCGGCCAGGTCGGGCTGATGGGACGCGCGGCCCGCGCGGCGATGGATGCGGGCGGCGAAGTCATTGGGGTGATTCCGCGATCCCTGGTGCGGGCCGAGATTGCAGCGAGCACCATCACCGAGCTGATCCGGGTCGATACGCTCGCCGAGCGCAAGGCGGCGATGTGCGACCGCGCGGATGCCTTCGTTGCACTACCCGGCGGGCTCGGCACCATCGATGAGCTCGTCGAGATGATGAGCTGGAACTACATCGGCGTGCACGACAAGGTGACATACGTGCTGAACATCGATGAGTTCTGGACGCCGCTCCTCGACCTGTTCCGTCACCTGGACAAAAACGGCGCGCTCCGCCCGCAATTCCACAACACCTTTCACACGGTCAGCGACATGCCGGCATTGTTCGGCGCGCTTGATCGGAGCTTCAGCCGACGCGGATGAAGCCGCGCTCCGTGCGGTGCAGCGATTTCGCGCCGCTTTCGGTGAGCGTCACCAGCTCGCCGGTCTGCACCCCGGCGCGGCCGTCCGTGGTGACGACGTTCGGCTGCACCACGAAGCACATGCCGGGCTGCAGCGTGAAATCGGGGATCGGCCCGGCCGGCCGGCTTTTCGCGCCGAGCACCGGCGGCAGGTAGCCGCCGCCATAGCCGTGGACGATGTCGTCGATCGTGGTGAAGCCCGCATCCTCGATCACGCCCGATGCCGCGACCAGATCCACCGGCTTCGCACCCGGCTTCATGGCGGCGAGGATGGCGTCGTAGGCGGCTTCCGCGGTCGCATGCAGCTCGCGGTACAGAGACGGCGGGTCCCCCTCGACCGCGAACGAGCGCAGCACCTGGCCGGAATGGTCCCAAAACGACGCGCTGAGTTCGACGAACACGATATCGCCGCGATCGACCCGGCGGTTCAGCAGAAACTGCCGCGGGACGGCGCAGTCGGGATTGGTCATCGAGGTGACGCCGAAGAAATGGATCACCGTGCTGGCGCCGTACGGCACGTATGCGCGCTCGACGATGTCACCGAGCTCGCGCTCGTTCAGCCCACTTCTCAGGTTGGCCTTGAGCGAGGCGATACCGGCATCGCAAAGCGCCGCACCGATGCGGAGCCAGTCGATCTCCTCCTCCGACTTGATGAGCCGAAGCCGCGTGTAGGCGGCGTTGAGGTCGACGAGCGTCACGCCCGAATCGGCCAGCGCCCTGCCGTGCCCGATGGTCGCCGGGCCGACGATGCCCACCCGGCCCTTGTCGCCGCCGCGGCGCTTCAATTCCTCGATCGCACCGCGGACCGACGCCTGGCCGCCCGAACGAACATCGGCGTTGATCGCGATCCGCTGCGCCAGCGGCAGGTGGTTGTGATACATGACGTACATCGCGTCGCGCTTGCCGGGCGAAACCACGACGAACGCCTCGGTGGTCGCCGGCCAGCCGGTGAGCCACTGCACGCCCGATCCGGTGCGGTTGAGCCCGACCACCAGCGCATGCTGGCAGTCCGCCTCCGCCATGATGCGCTCGAACGCCGCGCGGCGGCGCGCCATCTCGGCGGCGGAATAATGCGGGAATTCATCGTCCATGATGCGCTGCAGGCGGGGTTCCAGCTTCAACATCATTCGCCTCCCTCGCCGCGCCTGTACCAAGGGAGGAACCGGCGGGTGACCCAGTTGATCAGCATCTCGACGCCGACCCCGAACGCGGCCAGCACCAGCACCGCGACCAGCGCCTCGTTATGGTGGAAGGTGCGCGAGTTGAACAGGATGTAGAAGCCGAGGCCTTCGAGCGAGATGAAGAATTCGGCGACGATGCATCCGATCAGTGCGCGGCCGGCGGCAAGGCGGACGCCGGCCAGGAGATACGGCAGCGAAGCCGGCACCGCGATACCGAGCCAGATGTTGATCCCGCGCGCGCGGAACGAGCGGGCGACCTCGATGTACTCCGGCGGAACCGCGCGCGCACCGTCGGCGGCGTTTATGGCGATGGCGAAGAACGCGGCGAAGACGATCGTCGCCATGCGCGCCGCGTTGGTGTAACCGAACCACAGCGTGACCAACGGCAGCACCGCAACCATCGGCATGGCGTACAAGCCGTTCACGTAATAGCGCAGCGCACGCTCGACGACCGGCTTGCGACCCATGGCGAGTCCGACCGCGGTTCCAAGGACGAGCGCAAGCACGAGACCGCGCACGACCGCCCACAGGGTGGACCACGCGGCATCGAGGAATTTCGCGCTGGAGACGGTGTCCGGGATCGCCAGCAGAATTCCGATCGGCCGCGCGACATAGGCCGGCGCGAATAGCCGGCACCCCACCTCCCATACCGCGAGGATGGTCAGCCCGGTGATCAGCTTGGCGACGGCGCCCTCGCTCAGACCAAGAATTACGCCGCGCGGGCGCGGCTCTGCGATCGCGGTCATCGGTCGAGCCCGCGCCACGCGGCATAGCGGTTCTCCAACGCGCGCCCGATCGACATCAGCAGCACGCCCAGGAGCGTGATCAGCAGGACCGATGCCAGCACCCCGGCGGTGTCGAAATCGCGCTCGCTGACGATGATCAGGCGGCCGATGCCGCTTGCCGCCAGGAAGAACTCCGCCGTCACCATGCCGACCAGGCCGCGGCCGATCCCCTGCCGCAAGCCGGTGAGCGCGAACGGCAGCGTGTGGGGGATCAGCACGTCGCGCCAAATGCCCCATTCGCTCGAGCGGAACGAGCGCGCGACCTCGATCAGCTCGGGTCGTACACTCCGCGCGCCCTCGACCGTGTTGTAGAGGATCGGGAAAAACGCGAACAGGAACACGACCAGGACCTTGGCGCCGAAATCGAACCCGAACAGTGACAGGATGAACGGGATCAGCGCCGCCATCGGCGTCGCGTACAGCATGGTCACGTAGCTTTCGAGGCCGATCCGCAAAAGCCGCACGCGCGCGAACAACACGCCGAGCGGCACCGCGGTCACCACCGCGATCGAAAACCCGGACACGAACAGGCCGAGCGACTGTGCGAGCGCGGCCATGAACTCGCCGTTCCGTACCAGCTCGGCAAGCTTGGCCACGGTTGCCGAGAACGGCACCATGAACGCGGGGCTCGTATTGCGGCCGACGATCTCCCAGATCACCGCGCCCGCGAGCAGGCTGAGCGCCGGCACCGCAACGCGGGACAGTGACTGCCTCATTCCGAGGAGCGCCGCTTCGCGAAGGGCGCGCTACTTGCCGCCCTTGGCCCGGAACATCTTCCAGGCGTCCTGCCACAGGCTGGCGTCGACCAGCTTGTCATAGGCCGGCGCCTTCGCGGCATCCTTGATCCCGCCGGTCTTCTCCTGGATGCCGACGACCGCTTCCAGGTTCTTGCGCGCGAGCCCGTCCCTGTCCACCGGCCAGAAATCCATCTTGAGATATTCGACCAGCGCCGCTTTGGCGACCGACGGAGACCGACCGGTCGGCGCCGCGGACTTCGCCACCTGATCGGCGTTCCTCGGATCTTTCAGGTAGCGCACGCCCTCGATCTGCGCCGCAAGCAGCCGCACATATGCGTCGCGGTTCTTCGCCAGGCTGTCGCGCAAAACAACGTAGACCAAATAGTGGTTGAGCGGATTGACGTCCTTCATGGCGACGATCGTCGTAAGCGTCTTCTTCATCTGCTCTTCGACCACCGGCACG
>Ga0153915_10007114_pt1 | contig 10537 bp, 12 predicted proteins | sample Opewatmetagenome_2_FD_107003 | JGI IMG/M metagenome (GOLD analysis project Ga0153915, IMG submission 107003) | Freshwater wetland microbial communities from Ohio, USA - Open water 3 Core 3 Depth 3 metaG | ecosystem: Environmental > Aquatic > Freshwater > Wetlands | place: USA: Ohio, Lake Erie... | reverse complement strand
CGTCGTGCGTTCGCGCGTGAAGACGCCGAAGGACAAGCCACACCTGGCGCTGTATTCGCCGAGCGTCGCGGCGGAGCACCAGGGGCACGTCGCGGAGGACCTGCGGGTCGGTTCGCAGAACCCACAGGAGCCTTACGCAGGCCGCCGGCAGTGGGAGGCGATGCAGGGGTTCGACGCGTACGACCGGCTGCCGGGAATCACGGCGCCGACGCTGGTGCTCCACGGTGCCGACGACCAGATGGTCGACCCGGAGAACGCCCGGGTGCTCGCGTCGCGGATTCGGGGGGCGGAGCTCGTGCTCCTCGAGGGCGCGGGCCACGTCTACCACTCCGAGCAGGCCGGTGCGGCCGACCGGATCGTGCTGGACTTCATCCGGAGGCACGCGGATGCCTGAGGTCCCCGAGGAGGTCCGCCGGCTCGCCGCCGAGCGCGACGCGAAGCGAAGGGCGAAGGACTTCGTGGCCGCCGACGTGCTTCGCGACCGGATCGCCGACCTCGGGTTCAAGGTGGTCGACTCCGCGGAAGGGCCGACCTTCGAGCCGATCGCGACTGCGCCGAGTCCGACGCCCGCCCCGCGGCGAGTGCCGGCGGCCCAGGTCGCCTCCGTCCTCGAGGAGCCGGCGATGTTCGACGTCTGCGTTCACTGGGTCTGCGAGGGATGGCCCGAGGACGTTGTGCGGGCGCTCGCCGCCTTCCGCGCGAACCAGGGCGGCCGAAGCGTGCAGTATGTCGTCGCCGACGTGACCGGGGAGGACCCGGCCACCTTCGGCGAGGGCGTCGAGGTGCTCTCGCTCGCGGAAGGCGCGGGCTGGGCGACGGCGCGCAACGCGGGCCTACGGCGCTCCCGAGGCCGGATCGTCCTGGCCGTGGACGGATCCATCGAGCCGACCGGCGACGTCTTCGGTCCGCTCGAGGGCGCGCTGGCGGATGCAACCGTCGGCGTCTGCGGTCCGTTCGGCATCGTGACGACCGACCTTCAGAACTTCGAGGGATCGAACGGCCCCGAGGTGGACGCGATCGAGGGCTACCTGATGGCGTTCCGCCGCGAGGTGCTCCGGGCCGCCGGCCTCTTCGACGAGAAGTTCAAGTGGTACCGGACGGCCGACATCGAGTGGTCGTTCCGCGTAAAGGACCTCGGGCTGCGCGCGGTGGTCGTGCCGGCTCCCGTCGCCAAGCACGATCACCGCATGTGGTTCAACACGCCGCCGGACGAACGCGCGAAGTGGTCGAAGCGCAACTACTACCGCTTCCTCGACAAGTTCCGCGGCCGCTTCGACCTGCTGGTGTCCCGCCGCGGAGCGGAAAGCGACTAACCCTCGACGGAGCCTGGGGGCGGAGGGGGGATCGACGCGGCCGAAGGCTCGGCGACGATGTCCGGCCCCGCCCGTCGTCGCTCCTTCTCGCCGTTCGCGGCTTCCTGCTGCGCGCGGGCCTCGTCGGGTGTGGGGACCGGTTTCGTTCCGTCGACGTACTCCTTGAGCTCCTTGCCCTCGATGACCTCGGTCGCGATGAGCACCTCCGCGAGCCGATCGAGCAGCTCGCGCTTGCCCTCGAGGACCTCGCGGGCCCGTTCGTGCGCGCGGTTGATCAGCCGCGTGATCTCCTCGTCGACGAGGTCGGACATCGCGGGCGAGAACTCGGGTCCCGCGCCGGGGAACAGCATGCGCCCCTCGGGGCTGCGGAACCCGTTGTCCCCGAACGAGAGCGGGCCGATCTTCTCGCTCATGCCGTACTCGGTCACCATCGCGCGCGCGATCTCGGTCGCGCGCTGGAGGTCGTTCTGCGCGCCGGTCGAGATCTGGTTGAAGCAGATCTCCTCCGCCGTGCGCCCGCCGAGCAACACCGCCAACCGGTCGTCCAGTTCGGGCTCCGTCAGCAGGTAGCGGTCCTCGAGCGGCCGCTGCATCGTCATCCCGAGGGCCGCGGCGCCGCGCGGAATGATCGAGACGCGGTGCACGGGGTCGGCCGTCGGCATCTCCAACGCGACCAGCGCGTGGCCCATCTCGTGCTTCGCGACGATCTCGCGCTCTTTCTCGGACATCACGCGGCTCTTGCGCTCCAAGCCGGCGACGACCCGGTCGATGGCCTCCTCGAGCTCCGTGCCGGTGACCGAGTTCCGCTCCGCGCGGGCCGCGAGAAGCGCCGCCTCGTTCACGACGTTGGCCAGGTCGGCGCCGGTGAACCCCGGCGTGCGCGCCGCGATGACCCGCATGTCGACGTTCGGGTCGAGTGCCACACCGCGCGCGTGCACGCGCAGGATCGCCTCGCGGCCCCGAAGATCCGGACGGTCCACGACGACCTGCCGGTCGAAGCGCCCCGGCCGCACCAGCGCGGGATCCAGCACGTCCGGCCGGTTGGTCGCCGCCATGATGATCACGCCCCTGGAGGAGTCGAACCCGTCCATCTCGACAAGGAGCTGGTTCAGCGTCTGCTCCCGCTCGTCGTGCGCGCCGAAGCCCGCGCCGAGAGCGCCCGCGCGCCCCTTGCCGATGGTGTCGAGCTCGTCGAGGAACACCAGGGCCGGCGCCTTCTCCTTCGCCTGCTGGAACAGCTCGCGCACGCGCGCGGCACCCAGGCCCACGAACATCTCGACGAACTCCGAACCCGACATGAAGAAGAACGGCACGTTCGCCTCGCCGGCCACCGCGCGCGCGAGCAGGGTCTTGCCGCATCCGGGCGGGCCGAGCAGCAGCACGCCCTTCGGGATGCGCCCGCCGAGGCGCTGGTACTTCTTCGGCTGCTTGAGGAAGTCGACGATCTCGCGAAGCTCCTCGACGGCTTCGTCCAGCCCGGCGACGTCGCCGAAGGTCGTCTTCATCTCCTTGCGGTCGTAGATCTTGACCCGGTTACGCCCGAGGTTCAGCGCGGCCGAGGTCTGCGCGCCGCTCATGCGCCGGATCAGGAAGAACCACAGAAGCCCGAACAGCAGCAGTGGGACCACCCACCCGACGAGGAAGCTCGACAGCGGGTTCGGCTGCACGCCCGTGTAGTGCGGGTACTTCTGGTTGAGGAGATCGGTCAGCTGGGACGTTCCCTGCAGGATCGGCGGGATGGTCGCGGTGAAGTCCTTGTTGCCGCTCGCGTCCTTGTAGGTGCCGGAGACCGTCGTCTGGGAGATGTCCAGCGTGCCCACGATCGCACCCTGATTGACCTTCTCCAGGAAGTCCGAGTAGTCGATCTGGTTCGGCCGCGGGGCCGCAACGTAGTTGAACACGACGAGCACGAACAGGAAGCCGATCACCCAGACCCAGGGAGAAGAGCGCACGCGCCGCGGCGCGCCGCCGGGGGCGCCGTTCCCGCCGCCCCCGCCGAAGTCGAAGCCGCTCCAGCGGCCCTTCCGTTCCCTGTCGTCGTTCGCCACGAGTCCATATTGTCACCCGCTTCACCAACTGACAGTCACGCGACGTGCTCCGGCAGGGTCGCTCCCGCCCCGATACGGGATACTGGGCGCGATGGTCTGGGAGAGCGGAGGGAAGGCCTCCGGGACGCGCGGCCGGACCGCGACGGGCGATGATCCGGTCTTGAAGGAGCGGTTCGAGCGCGACGTCCTGCCGCTCCTTCCGAGCCTGTACTCGGCGGCCCTGCGCCTTACCCGAAACCCCACCGACGCCGAGGACCTCGTGCAGGAGACCTATCTTCGTGCCTATCGGGGCTTCGGCGGGTTCTCGGAGGGAACGAACGTGCGGGCCTGGATGTACCGGATCCTTACGAACACGTTCATCAACGCCTACCGCAAGAAGCAGCGCGAACCGGTCACGGTACAGGACGAGAACGGCGAGGACTGGTACCTCTTCGACAAGCTGGGGGAGTCGGGCGTCGAGGCCTCGGCCGAGTCGACCGTCCTCGATCGGATCCCAGACGAAGACGTCCAGAATGCCCTCGAAGCCCTCCCCGACGGCTTTCGAATGGCCGTGCTGCTCGCCGACGTCGAGGGGTTCTCGTACAAGGAGATCGCGGAGATCCTGGAGGTCCCGATCGGGACCGTCATGTCTCGCCTGCACCGGGGAAGAAGGGCACTGGAAAAGGCGTTGTGGGAAACGGTACGGGAGCGTGGGCTTGTCTCAGACTGATTGCGGCAGGATGCTGGATCTGCTCGACCTCTACCTCGACGGGGAGCTCGAGGGGCCCGAGCGCGCCCACATCGAGGCGCACCTCGGCGAGTGCGGGCCCTGCATGGACCGCTCCGACTTCCAGCAACGGCTTCGGGCGCTCCTCAAGGAGAAGTGCGGGTGCGACGAGGTCCCGTCCGACCTCATGGAGCGCGTGCACGACCTTCTCGGGGAGACCCCGACCGAACCCGTTTCCTGAGCGGTTTTCGCGGATTCCGCCGAACCCCCGTGCCTCTGGCGTCGAATGTCGGCGTGGGAGAAGCCGCATGATGAAGGGGAACCGGCCCGGGCACCTGCCGCCCCCGTCCAGGACCGAGGACGAGGGTCGGGTGTGCACGCATCCGGGCTGCAAGACGAAGCTCTCCATCTACAACGCCGGGAGGTTGTGCTGGCAGCACGCCGACATCGTCTTCCCGAACTACCGAGGCAAGCGTCTGGCCAATCCCAGAGCCTGACCGGATCCCGCGCACCCCCTCCCTTCGCGCGGGATCTCCAGAAGAACGGCCCACCCGGGCCGTTCTTCGCTTTCGGCGTAGGATTCGCCCTATTGCGTTGAGCAGGTGGGGGGAACGAATGGACGAGTTGGGCACGATCCTCGGCGTCTGGGCGCACCCCGACGACGAGACATACCTGATGGCGGGGCTCGCCGCCCGCGCGGTCCGGAGCGGCTCGCGAGTGGTGATCACGACGGCGACCCGCGGCGAGGGCGGCTCGATGGACGAGGAGCGGTGGCCGTCCGCCACGATGGGCAAGGTTCGCGAGAAGGAGCTGCTGCGCAGCCTGGAGATCCTCGGGGTCACGGAGCACTACTGGCTCGACTGCCTCGACGTGGACATGGACACGCCGCTCGATGGAGCCGGCTCCGGGCAGGTCCGGGCGCTCATGCAGGAGGTGCGGCCCGATACGGTCCTCACGTTCGGGCCCGACGGCATGACCGATCACGCCGGCCACAAGTCGGTCTGCGAGTGGACGACTCGCGCCTTCCATGAGCTGGCGAAGCCCGGCGCGAAGCTCTACTACGCGACGGCCACGCCCGAATGGGCCGCGAGGTGGGTGCCCGTCTACAACAGATTCGACGTGTTCCGGCCGGGTACGCCGCCGGTCACGGCCCGCGAAGACCTCGGGATCGACTTCCCGCTGCCGCCCGACCTGCTGGAGCTCAAACTCCGCGCGATCCAGGAGCACGTGAGTCAGGTCGAGGGCATGGTCCAGGCCTTCGGCGAGGATATCTTCCGCGAGGCGATGGCCGAGGAATCCTTCCGGCTCGCCGCGGTCAAGGAGGGATGATGGGCGCGACCCCGCCCGAGCCGGTGCGCGACCTGGACTGGGACCCCGTTCGGGCACGGGCTTTCACCGACCGCGTGGCCGGCCTGTACCAGGAGCTGCTCGAGCGGCTCCCGGAGCTGCCGGTGGCTCGCGCATGGAAGCGGGAGGAGGTGCGCGAGGCACTGGCACGGCCCGTCCCCGACGACCCGATGCCCGAGGGCGAGCTCATCGAGTACCTGCGGGACATGACGTTCGAGTGGTCCGGATATCTCGGACATCCTCGGTTCTACGCCTACATCTCCGGTGCCGGCACGGTGCCCGGCGCCGCCGCGGACCTACTCGCGGCGGGGATCAACATGAACGTCGGCGGCTGGCGGCTGTCGCCCTCGGCGAGCGAGATCGAGCGAAACCTGACGGAGTGGTTCGCCGGCCTGTTCGGCCTTCCGGAGGGTGCCGGCGGCCTCATCACCTCCGGCGGCGCTATGGCGAACTTCATCGCGCTGAAGGCGGCCCGAGATCACCGCGCGGGCTGGGAGGTGCGGTCCAAGGGCGTGGCCGCGGGACCGCCGCTCGCGATGTACATGTCGACCGAGACGCACGTCGTGAGCGATCGCGCTGCTGACATGCTCGGGATCGGCCTGGAGGCCGTTCGCAAGATCCCCGTGGACGATGCCTTCCGGATGCGCGTCGATCTTCTCCGAGAGGCGATCCGCCGCGACACGGCCCGGGGCGCGCGGCCGTTCGTGGTCGTGGCGAGCGCGGGAACGGTGGCCACCGGGGCCGTTGATCCCTTGCCCGAGATCGCCGACGTGTGCGCGGACGAAGGGATGTGGTTCCACGTAGACGGCGCGTACGGAGGCCCGGCGGTGCTCGCCGAGGATCTGCGGCCGCTCTTCGCCGGGATCGAGCGTGCGGACTCAATCGCGTTCGATCCGCACAAGTGGCTCTACACCCCGCACTCGGGCGGGTGCGTCGTGGTGCGGGATCTTCGGCACCTCTCCGACTCCTTCGACGCGCCGGCGAGCTACGTGCACATCGACCGGGAGCGAACGGGGTTCGGGCAGGATTTCGGGGCGCTCGGGCCCCAGTTCTCCCGGAGCTTCTGGGCGCTCAAGGTGTGGGTGTCGCTCCTCGCGCACGGTCGCCGGGCATACTCGGCGCGCATCTCGCACGACGCGGCGCTCGCCCGCTACCTGGGGGCGCGCGTTGAGGAGCGGCCCGAGTTCGAGCTGGCCACACCCGTCAACCTGTCGATCTGCTGCTTCCGCTACGTTCCGGCCGACCTGCCGGGCGGACCCGAGCGGGAGGACTACTTGTCGACGCTGAACGAACGCCTGATGACGGAGATCCAGCTCGACGGCCGCACGTACTGCTCGAACGCGGTGCTCGGCCGCCACTTCGTCCTTCGCGTGTGCATCGTCAATTTCCGAACGGAGGCGGACGATCTGGACGCGCTCCTCGACGTGGCGGCGGAGCTCGGCGCGAAGCTCGACTCCGAGCTGCGCCCGGAGTCGCTTCGGGGGGTCGCGTGAGCGGGCTCACGCTGGGGCTGCTCGGCTCCGGCGAGTTCGAGCCGTGGGCCGAGGAGGTCGACCGGTGGTTGCTCGACCGCGCTCGAACCGGCGACGGCCGTGTTCTGATCCTGCCGACGGCGAGCGCCTCCGAGGGCGACGAGGCGTTCGAACGCTGGTCGCTCATGGGCCTCGAGCATTACGAACGAATGGGGGTGCCGGCCGAGGTTGTGCCGCTCAAGACGCGGGCGGACGCCGCACGGCCGGAGTTGGTCGCGAGACTGGACGACGCCTCAGCGGTGTTCTTCTCGGGCGGGAATCCCGCGTCTCTCGCCGCGACGCTCGGGGGCACGCCCTTCTGGACGGCGCTCGTCGCCTCCATGGAACGGGGGCTCGCCTACGGCGGGTGCAGCGCCGGGGTGGCCTGCCTACCCGAGATGGCGCCCGACAGCTCGGTCTCGTCGCTCGACGGGGCCACCTGGAAGGCGGGGCTTGCGCTGTTCGCCGAGGTCGTCTTCATGCCGCACTGGGACGCCCTGGACTCGTTCGTGCCGGGTCTCACCGACTTCGTCGTTGCCTCGGTGCCCCCGGGGTGTCGACTGTTCGCGATCGACGAGCACACGGCCGTCGTGGGCGACGGGAGCGAGTGGACCGTGGTCGGCGCCGGGGCCGTCCACGCGATGCTCGGCGGCGAGTGGCAGAACCACGGCCCGGGTTCGTCCTTCCGGCTCCCGCTCCCGCGGCCGGCGGCGAACCGCTAGAGTCGCCGCATGCCTGCGAAGCCCAAGACACCACTGGACCGCACGTCGCCGATCGAGGAGCGCGCCCCGGAGATCGTCCGGATCCTGTCGAAGGCGTATCCGGACGCGCACGTCGCCCTCGAGTTCTCGAGTCCGCTCGAGATGCTCGTCGCGACGATCCTGTCCGCGCAGTGCACCGACGAGCGCGTCAACCGCGTCACGAAGACGTTGTTCGTCAAGTACCGCAAGCCCGAGGACTATCTCCGCGTGCCGGAGACGGAGCTCGCGGCCGCCGTCAAGCCGACGGGCTTCTTCAACCAGAAGACGAAGTCCATTCGGGGCGCGTGCCGGCGGATCGTCGAGGCGTACGGCGGGAAGGTCCCCGACACGATGGAGGGCCTCCTCTCCCTTCCCGGCGTCGCGCGCAAGACGGCGAACATCGTGCTCGGCAACGCCTACGGGAAGGTGGACGGGATCGCCGTCGACACCCACGTGCGGCGTCTCGCGAATCGCCTGGGGTTCAGCGAGCAGAACGACCCCGACAAGATCGAAGCCGACCTGATGCGCCTGGTCCCCAAGAAGCGGTGGTTCCACTTCACCTACGTCCTGATCGATCACGGGCGGGTGCTCTGCCAGGCACGGGCGCCAAGGTGCGCGGACTGCCCGGTGAACCGGCTGTGTCCCGCGAGCTCGGTGTGAGGGTCTACCCGACGGCGACGCGATCGCCCCGGCGGGAGCGTCGAAGCATGCGGCGCTCGTCCTCGGAGGTGCCACCCCAGACGCCGGAGTCCTGGCCGGTGAGGAGAGCCCACTCCAGGCAGTCGCCGCGCACCGCGCACCGGGAGCAGACTGCCTTCGCGGCTTCGACCTGGGCGGCGGCGGGACCGGTAGAGCCGACAGGGAAGAACAACTCGGGATCTTCCCCGATGCACCGAGCACGATGCACCCAGTCCATGTCGAGCCTTCCGTTGGTCGACTGTTCGGCGCCCGGCGTGGGACGGGAGACCTGTCGCGGCGCCGCACGAATATACTCCGGCCGGTTTTCCGGACGCAATGGTTGAACGACGCTTCAAGGACGATGCGTTCCCCGTGGTGGTCGCCCATCGCGGCGCGTCCTCGACCCACCCTGAGAACACCCTCGCCTCCTTCGAAGCGGCGCTCGCGCTCGGCGCCCCGGTCGTCGAGATGGACGTACGCCTGTCGGCCGACGGCGTCCCGGTGGTCGTGCACGATCCGGACGTCTCCCGTACCACGGACGGCGCCGGAGGTGTTCACGAGCTCACCCTCGCCGAGATCGAGCGGCTGAACGCGGGCACGTCGGCGGACCCGCAGCGCGTCCCGACCTTGGCGGAGGTGCTCGCGGCGGTCTCGGGTCGGGCAGGGGTGGCGCTGGAGATCAAGAACATCCCCGGCGAGCCGGCCTACGAGGAGGACCGGGAGTCGATCGTGGAAGCAGCGCTTCGCGAGGTCGACGGGGCGGCGTTCGAAGGGGAGGTGCTGGTGCTCTCGTTCAATCCGAGGTCGATCGCGGAGGCCAGGCGGCTTGCGCCGGAGGTGGCCACGGGGCTCCTCATCCTCGACGCGATGCCGCCCGGTGACGCCCTCGCTCACGCGGTCGAGATGGGCCACGAGTTCGTCCTCCCCGGGTCGCGGGGGCTGATCGCGACGGGGCGGGAGTTCGTGGATCGCGCCCACGAGGCGGGCGTGCGGGTGGGGACGTGGACCGTGGACGAGCGCGAGGAGCTTCGGATGCTCTTCGGCTGGGGCGTGGACGCCGTGGCCTCCAACGACCCCGCGACGGCGCTTGCGGTCCTGGCCGAGATGCGCGGCGCCTAGCCGAACGAGCGTGCTGCGTCGCAAGAGCCTTCCGGACTCCCTCCGAGGACCGTTCGCGGCGTTTCGGGCGGTTGTGGCGCCGCTCGAGCGTGCGAAGGCGGCGATCACGCAAGGGGTGCCCTCGACCAGGTCGCCCGGGCGGCCGCTCGCCGAGGCCCTGATCGAGTTCGAGGAGGGGCTTCGCGAAACCCGTGCAGGCATGCAGGGGTGGCACGTGCTCGAGGTCGAGCCCGAATGGCTCGCGTGCGACGAGGCCCTCGGGGAGGCGCTCGCCCTGGCGGAGCGGCTGCGGCTGGATGCAGAGCCGCCGGCCGGTTTCGAGGGACTCGTCGGAACGATCGGGGACCTGCTCGCGCCGCTCGAGGCGTTCGAGGCGGCGGCGAGGCGGTTCGGAGCCCTACGGCGTGGGGGAGACCGTCGGCGTGGGGGAGACCGTCGGTGAGGGGGACGGCGAGGGCGACGGCGCGGGACGCACCGTGAAGAACAGGGAGGCGGACCGCGCCACCGCACCGCTCGCGGAGGCAGCCTCGATCAGGATCTCGTAGACCCCGGGCTCGGTCGGTTGCGCGGGCGGGCCGCTGCCCGGCCACAGCAGGTCGAGCGTGCGCCCGGCCTGAGCCGGCAGGGTCGCGAACACGCCGCCGCTCGGGTCCAGGACCTTCACCGACCAGGTGAGCCTGGCCGAGCCGTTCGCGCGGATCCGCATGCTCTGGGGCTCGCCGGAGACGATCGAGGCGAGGGACATTGAGGGTTCGTAGAACTTGGGCAGCCCCATTGCCGCCACGGCGGTGCGGATCTGCGGGAGCAGCGAGTAGAGCGCCTGGCCGGGACACGCCGTGATCCCCGTGTCGCGGTGGCCGGAGATGTCGTGAAGCCGAACCACGGTTCCGCCCGCGTATCTCGTCGTGTCGCCGCCGGCCGACGTCATCTGGTTCCACCCCGCGGGGTTCACGTGGGCGACGTCGAGGCGCCACGCGAGCAACCGCTCGAGGGCGCGCACCGCAACCGTCGGCGGCCGCGCCACGCTGAAGTCGCCCATCATCGCCACCGAGAAGGCGGCGATGTTGAAGCCCAT
>Ga0153915_10007113_pt1 | contig 10540 bp, 9 predicted proteins | sample Opewatmetagenome_2_FD_107003 | JGI IMG/M metagenome (GOLD analysis project Ga0153915, IMG submission 107003) | Freshwater wetland microbial communities from Ohio, USA - Open water 3 Core 3 Depth 3 metaG | ecosystem: Environmental > Aquatic > Freshwater > Wetlands | place: USA: Ohio, Lake Erie... | reverse complement strand
TCCTCGAACCAGATGCAGGACTCCAGGTCCAGGTGGTTGGTCGGCTCATCCAGCAGAAGCAAGTCCGGATTTAAAACCAGCAGTTTGGCCAGCGTGACCCGCATCAGCCAGCCGCCGCTGAACTCATTCAGCGACCGGTAGAAGTCTTTTTCCTTGAATCCCAGGCCGGACAAGACCACTTCCGCTTCATGCTCGATATTATAACCCCCGGCAGCCTCGTATTTATGCTGGAGGTCGCCCAACTCCTGCAAGAGGTCAGCCGGATCTTCTTCATCTCCGCCTTCGGCCAGGCTTTCCTGCAAGATGCGGATGCGGTGCTCCAGTCCGGCGATTTTATTAGAGGCATGGGCGACGTGGTCCAGCAAACGCTCATAGGAGAAAGGTGTGATCTCCTGCCGGGCATAACCGATGGTGATATCTTTGCGCATGGAGATAGCGCCGCTGTCGGGCGCAACATTGCCCGTCAGAATTTCAAAAAGAGTCGTTTTACCGGAGCCGTTAGGCCCGATTACGGCGATGCGGTCCCGGGCCCCCACATTAAAGGTCATGCCTGTGAAAAGGACCTGCTCTCCGTAGGACTTGGCGATATTCGAAACACTCAGCATCAGCTATTTACCCGGATCATTCATTATTGGGTGGGGAGGATTCCTGTCCCAACCGTACTATTATAGCCTGTAACCATCTCGGATGTCCTGTTGAAGAGGCTACAATCGAAAGAAAAGGCGGAGATGAATTCTCCGCCTTATAATTGCCGGGATCCGGGACTATTCGTCCTCCTCCTCTTCCCCTTCCTCCGGCGGAGGGGTTTCAGCCTGAAGGCGGGGCAGGATTGCACTGGTCCGGGCCTTTTTGCGAGAGGTCGAGGGCGTCAATTTTTCGAGGGTTTTCCGGAGTTCCACCAACTTTTCGGCGGATTTCTCATCCTCAATCTCAATGATGACTCCGCTGACACCCGCATCCCAGAGAGCTTGTAAATCCGGGGTACCCAAATCATTGGAGATTGCCACCAGGATGGGTTTATTTATAAAATAAAGCAAATGTTGAATCTGCATCAAGCGACTGATATTGAGGCTTTCCCCGACTTTATCGGCCGTCAATACAGCATCAACAGGAAGGTCATTGCAGGTCCTCAGGAGTCCTTCGCTTAAAGACGCATCGATTTCCAGTATCCGGCCGAGCTTTTCTTTCTGAGTAACCGTAAGCTGGGAACTCGTGGAAAAGACGGCAAAGTCGCATTCCAGATTGAGGAGCTTTTTCAAAGCTCCATTATTAGTGACTTTAATCCAGCCGCCGGCCGGCGGTCCATCCTTGGACTGGCACAACTTCTCCAGAGCCCCGACATCATCCGATTTAGCAATGTTGACAATCACGGCATCGGCTGAACTCAGACTGGCGGTGATGGTTTCCACGTCTGCGGCATTGATTTGGGCTATTAATTGTATACGGGGCTTCTCGGAGGCCGAGCGGCTGAGGGCAAATCCCATCGGCTGCGGCTCATTCCGCCAGATACGTTGTAATTTCTCGATAAATTTACTCATCTTATCTCTGGAATCCTGAGTTGAAATCAGGACTCTGTCTCTCCTGCTTTAGCAATTCTGATAGCCGGGAGTATCCCCAGCTTCTCTTATATATGTTACCGTATTTTAAGCTGACTTTCCATTTATACGTAAATATCCGATAGCGCGGCTGTTTTTAATTCACTTTGAGCCGGGAGGAATCGTTGGGCTGGCTCCAGATAGTCTCGCACTGATAAATTAAGTGAGTATAATATGAGCCAATACTGGACGATGTGAAAGAAAAGCTTTGATTCAGACTCTCCCCAGGATAATCAATAGTATAACTGGCAATCACATCATCCGCGGCCAGGGGAATATCCTGCATAATTTCCAGAGTATATATGCCGGCCGTCCCACCGGATAATGCAATACTGACGGTAGCCAAATTCCCCACCAGCGTTGTTTCCGGGTACCAGCTGTAAGAATCTATCGTGATATTGTTTGGGGATGTTTTGCTGCTCAGGTAAGAGGCTAATGAATTCAGCACATTTTCTTTTCCCCGTCGAAGACGCTCTCAGACTCCTGCATATCGGTAGACAGGGCATAGGTCATATAATCAGGGTCTTCGGGTGTTGGCGGGCGGGTCTGGTTACGCCGGGTCAGCCACAGTATTCTGAGTGGTGGTAGATTTGCCTATACCCCCTTTTCCATAGATTGCAACTTTCCGCATCTCAAGTATCCTCCCCTTGGTCTTTTGATTTGTTTAGTCTAGTTTTAAATCTCAGAACTACTTTTCATCCGGTTTGGTTCTGATATATTCAGTTTAAGGTCGGCCGGTTTCCCAATCTACGGACGAAATAACAGAAAGATCGGATCGTAATATGTGCAAAACAACCTAAAAATGAATTTGGAGAGGACGCAACCTGAATGAAAGGCAAGCTAAGGGGGAGCTAATAGAAAAGCTCCTTCAGATTGCTTCCCTGAAAGGGCTTTATTAGCTAAAAAGTGGAGCCAGCGATAGGATTCGAACCTACGACCCGCGCTTTACGAAAGCGCTGCTCTGGCCAACTGAGCTACGCTGGCGTATTAAATAAACATGCATAAAATGTGAACCGCTTACCGGTTAACGATCCTGGCCTCAAAGCCAAGCTGGTTCAGTTCACCGACGACATGGCGGGCATCTTCCGTGTTGAGATGGACCACCAGGTTATTCTTTTTATTACTGGACGAATATACCGCCCAGATTACCTTAATTTCCACTCCCAGCCGGTTAATGGCAGAGATTATGGCCTCGGCATTCTGACCGGAACCGCCACCGACAATGACTACCCGGGTGCCGGATTCACCAAGTCCCAAAGTCGGGTTAACAACCTTATAAAAGATGTCGTTGGTAGTTACTACACCCATTATTTTACCATCTTCTACCACCAATAGTGAACCCACCCGGTTATTTTGGGCTTTGGCGGTAGCCAATTCTACGGTATCCGTGGGGCGGACCGTAACCAGACGCTTGTTCATGATTTCACCGACAGTGTGATGCGCCGCCCAACCGGATTGCCACAGTGAAGGAATTCCGGATTGCGGTTTGAGTTTTTCAATGCTGCTCTGAGAGACCACACCGACAGGCCGGCTATCCTCATCTACCACCGGCAGACGGCGAAAGCCATGTTCCTGCATGATCTTCAAAGCATCCAATATCGGGGTTTCCCGTGTGACGGTGATGACATCCCTGGTCATTAAATCAAGAACTAACATAATTGTGTCCTAAACCAGAAACCTTTTTGTGAACAATCTAGTATAACATAAATATTTTCAAACATAAATTTAAAAAGTAAAGCCCCTGAAAAGGGAGTTCATCCGCTCAGGAAAGGCGCGGCCGGCGGCTATTAATCCGGAAGCTGCTGAAGCAGAACCGACCGGTCAGGGAGATCAGTCTTAAAAAACAGCAAAACTACTGGTTAAAAGCCGGGCCGTTAATATCGGCGTTGTTACTGTAGCCGTAGCTTTCCCAGTATCCCCGGAAGGAGGTATCGGCGGATAATTCCATGCGGGTAACCCATTTCGCCCATTTATAGCCGAATTTACTCTCCGCTACCACCTGGAAGGGGAAGCCGCGTTCCGGCGGTAATGTTATATCATTGAGTTTAAGCGCAATAATGAGGTTCTTTTCCGAGATATCGCTTAAATCCAGTGAGGAGTATCCATCGGGAACATCCGCAGTATAAAAGATCACAATCTTCGCTTCCGGTTTAACCCCGGCCCGGTCGAATATTGACTTAAAGGTCGGGCCGGTCCATTTCGCAGTAAAGTTCCATCCTTCCACGCAGTCCAGGTCCATTAGCCTGGATTCTTGCGGATAGGCCAGGAGGTCCGCATAGCTTAAACTGAGCGGAGTATCCACCAGTCCATCGATAGTTAACCGGTAGGTCTCTTGATCGATGAACTGGGTACCTTTCAGAGCGTTGTTCAGCTGTTTATTGATAGGGGTTAGCGGTTTGCCCAGATATTCCGTGGCCTCTATTTCCGCGGAGGCGGTTGGAGATGCCAGGGTATTGAAGCAGGCTGTTAAAGGCAGAGAGGTGAACAATATCAATAAGGTGATTAACCCAATCCTCTTTGTTTTCATCAGACCTCCTGTTTAAAAATAGTCAATATAAATCACCAGGCCGAGTATTCCTATTCCTTTCAGAACCAGCAGGCTATTTACCAGTCGATTTGGGGGGGAATTATGACGAGATAAATTAAAGTTGATATTGGCCAGCACGTGTATAAGAAAGAAGATTGCCAGGGAAACATGAGCCGCCCGATGGATATATCTGCCAGCCTGCGGTCAATCAAACCGAAAGTCCAATGGTAGATTACTTCGGTCCGGGTGATTCCCCAACCCGATACTGCCAGAATTATCAGACCTGCCAGCAATGCCCAGGCGCTGATACGGGAAAGCCTCTGCAACCAGGGAACGGGTTCAGGTTTCTTGACGGTGGGGTTTGGGGTTGACATCCAGGCTGCTTTTTAGACCATCATGCTGGAATCCCGATTTTCGTTAATGGCAGGCGTCGTTTAATTTCATTATATTATATTCCGGCTTTAAGAAAGCCGTACAGAAGGAAATGATGATCTGAATAAAAGAAAATATCCTGAAAACAGCTGTCACATTACCAGGATTGCTGAAAACCGGTGTAATAAATTTTTCAAAGAATGTTATAATAGGCTATAATCGTAAACGACATAACTCCAGGGATGTCATGCATGTTCTGCCAACTGGAGAGAAGCCAGGAATGATGATTGGAGAAGGAAAAGAAAAAAATGGAATATGATGAAACTGCGCGTTACTATTCTTATTCGGATGAAGATCATGATCTGTGGATGCTTTTAACGCATACTCGATATGCTATCTATAGGTCGCGCGAAAAAGAGCTTCAACGCTACGGGGTTTCCCCGGAGCAGGTCGGCATTTTGTTTATTGTCCAGGCACTGGGTAATCGAGCCACGCCCTCTGAAATATCCCGCTTTATTTTGCGGCAGCCCCATACGGTCTCCGCTCTAATTGAAAGGATGGAAGAAAAGGGGCTGGTAAAAAAAATGCATGACCTGGATAAGAGGAATCTAGTAAGGGTCTCGATGACTGAAAAAGGACAGAAGCTATATGAATATTCGACTAAAAGAGGCCCGATCCATAGAATCATGGGAGTGCTGAGCAACGAGGAAAGGACTCAGCTGCAGGTGTTGCTGCAAAAGTTGCAGGGCCAGGCTCGTAAAGAAATTGGACTGGACCGGCCCCCGGCAGATCTCGAGGAATACTAATCAGGAATTGGGAAGGTTGGCGACGATAGATAATACGATGAAAAATTGGAATTGGCGGGATTTAAGACAGCCGGAGAGTGAGTGAGGAGCCTGCATCAGGGATGAAACGCCTTCTTGAAATGTAAAAATTGACTGTAGCTGATTAAATTTTGCGAAGCTTGGTTTTGACACCAGGGTCAAGGATGTATAAAATAACTATGTACTGATTTAACCACACATGTTGCGGAGGCAGGATCCTGCCTCCGTTTTTTTGGGTGTAATATTGTTGTCGGTATACAGGTTTTAGTATTGGTTTTGTTTGTCGCTGGGATTGCAGTTGTTCTTTTTTCGATACTGGTAGCATTGAGTTTTCTCCGCAGGGATAGCCCGGTTGTTCGGAAAACCTCACTCTGGCTGACTATATTATCCAGTATTATCTTCATTATCCTATCTGTAGATATACTGATCCATGATCAGCCCGTGCAGGTGGTATTGCTGAGCATGGCAGAATATTTAACAATTTCCTGCCTGATCGATCGCCTGGCGGCTTTCTTTATCTTCATTGTATCAGTGGTGTCAATCAGCGTCGCTATTTATTCCCTGCACTATATTGAAGAGTCCAGCTCTGGACTCCGCCGCAATTTGTTTGTCCCTTTTATGAACGTCTTTATCCTGTCCATGATACTGTTCATTGCTTCCGACAATGCTTTTTCGCAATTGATCTTCTGGGAATTGATGTCTCTAACCTCCTTCCTGCTGGTGATGTATCACTATGAGAGGGAGGAAACTCGGAAATCCGGCCTTTTTTACTTCGTGATGACGCAGATGAGTACGGTCTTCCTGATGCTGGCAATTATCATCATTTTCATTGCCACGGGTTCTTTTAACCTGACATCTTTCAATACTTTATCCCCGGCTCTCAACGCCGCCGTCTTTATCTCCCTGCTGATTGGTTTTGGTATTAAAATGGGCATTGTTCCCTTCCATAAATGGCTGCCTTACGCCCATTCCGCCAGTCCGTCTAATATTTCGGCCCTGATGTCAGGAGTCATGATTAAAGTGGCCGTTTACGGCTTGATGAGATACGTTTTAACGGTCCTTCAGCCGGAGTCATGGTGGGGCATTCTAATATTGATATTCGGGACCGCTTCGGCCTTCCTGGGAGTCATTTACGCTTTAAAAGAGCATGATATTAAACGACTCCTGGCATACCATAGCATTGAAAATATCGGCATTATTCTGATTGGATTCGGGTTATATCTGATTTTCAGCCAATACGATCTCACCGCTCTGGCTTATTTGAGCCTGGCAGCTTCTTTATTCCATACCCTGAACCATGCCGTCTTTAAGAGCCTGCTGTTCCTGACCGCCGGTTCGGTAGTCGAGGAGACCGGCACGCGTGATATTGAAAAGATGGGCGGCATGGTCAAGACTATGCCTTTTACCGCAGGCTTGTTTTTGATTGGTGCGGTATCCATCTCAGCCCTGCCGCCTTTGAACGGATTCGTCAGCGAGCTGATGCTATTCCTGGCTTTTTTCAAGTCATTCTCCATTGCTAATCCGTATATTAACATTTTATTGTTCATTAGTCTGTCCTTGTTTGCGATGACCAGTGCCCTGGCGGCAGCCTGTTTCGTGAAGGCTTTCGGGATTATCTTCCTGTCTATGCCCAGGTCAGAGAAAGCCCGCCAGTCCCATGAGGTTTCCCGGTCGATGCTGATCGGCCCGGGAATTCTGGCTTTGTTGTGTATTGTCCTGGGGGTGTTTTCTTATCAAATCTTTCAATTCTTCGGCTACCAGGCGCCCATTCCCAATTTCCTGGGAGTGACACTGGTCCTGGTGGTATTCATGATTATCGTGATCGCAGTGATGTACCGTATTGCCAACCGTAAAAGCCGGGAGGCTGATACCTGGTCCTGCGGCCTGACTTCGCTGGATTCCCGGACAGAATATACCGCTTCAGGTTTTTCCGAGCCCATTCTGACATTCTTTAAACCGATCTATAATACCCGGAAATCGATTGAAAGAAATTTCCAGGATAAATATCGGAGTGTCTTTAAGAATGGCAAGGCCGAGATTCACGTTATGAAAGTCTTTGAAGAAAAGATCTATCTGCCAATCGCCCTATTTATCCAACGGGTTTCCCAAAAGGTCTCGGATTCCCATAATGTCGATATGGATACCTTTATTCTATATTCCTTTATCATGGTGATTATTTTGCTCATCGTGGTGGGGTGGATTCTATAATGCTCTCATTTAGCGCTTATTTTTTCATAAATACTGTATTCGTGCTGCTGGTCTCTCCCTTTTTCCTGGGATTGATCAAAAAAGTGAAAGCGTATATGCAGCGGCGTCACGGTCCGCCTTTACTTCAGCCTTATTATCAATTAGGCAAGCTGTTGAAAAAAGAGACGGTGTATTCCGTGCATTCCTCTTTCATCTCCAGGGTGGCGCCTTATTTAAATCTGATATTTTTACTGGCGGCCTCTTTGTGTGTTCCGGTGATATTCGTCCCCGCCGCAAATTTCGGTATGGGCAATGTGATCTTGTTCCTGTACTTGATGGTGATGGCGAAATTCTTCATGGCCTTGATGGGACTGGATACCGGAAGCACTTTTGGAGGCATGGGCAGCTCCCGGGAAATGACTATTTCGGCTCTTTTTGAGCCGATCGTGATCCTGGTTGTGGCGGCCCTGGCGCTGGTTTTGCAAACGGCCGATATTCATGAGATGTTCCTGATTACCCTGAACTCGTCCGTCCTTTCCAACAGTATTCTCCTGTTGACCTCTGTCGCCTTGTTCGTGGTTTTGATTGTCGAGACTTCCCGGATTCCCGTTGATAATCCGGAAACTCACCTGGAACTGACCATGGTTCATGAAGCGATGATTCTGGAATCCTCCGGCCCGAACCTGGCTTTAATGGAGCTGTCACATGCCGTGAAGAATACACTCTTGATGGCCCTCCTGATCAACATCCTGATTCCCTGGGGGCTGGCGCCATCTCTGACTCTCCCGGGATGTATTACGGCGGCGCTGGCTTTCCTGGTCAAAGGTATTGTTCTGGCTGTGATAGTAGGCGTTTTCGAGTCTTTGATGGCGAAATCACGTTTATTTAATCTGCGGACCCTGTTCATGCTGGCTTTCTCATTAGCTTTTGTAACGATAGTATTCGAGTTGTTATTATGATTACACCCGGTTCAGAGCTTTTAATCAAAATTTTGTTCATCCTGATATTGGGGACTGCCTTTATGATCATCATGCAGAAGTCCCTGGCCTCTCTATTTTCGATCTACGGTGTGCAATCTTTTTGCCTGGCCGTAATCTCTTTTGTGCTTTTCCAGCAAAATGGTTCTTTTATTTTGCTGGCGCTGGGAATTATTACCATTATTACGAAAGTCATTATCATCCCTTACATGCTGAACAAAGTCCGTTTGGAAAGCGGCCTGAAGCGGGACGCTGAATTTCGGTATTTAACTCCGGTCAGCTCCATACTGGTCGGGATAGCTTTGATATTTGTAGTTTATAACTCTTTCTACCGTCTTTTTCAGCTCTCTCAGGATAGCCTGTTTTTCCTGGGTGCTGTCATCGGGGTATCGTTGACCTTAATGGGGATGCTGGTAATTTTCAGCCGCAAGAAGGTGGTGACCAAGGTGGTAGGGTATCTGATGATGGAGAATGGCATTCTTCTCTTCAGCATCTTTATGGCCGAACTTCCCTTCATCATCGAATTGCTGATCCTGGTTGATTTGATTATCTTCATTCTGCTTTCCACGGTTTTAGCGTTTGGAATTGAGTCCACTGAGGAAGACTTTAGTCGTAAATTGAACAGGTTTACCGACTGGTTCAAGAAATAAAGAGGTATCATGATATTTCTGGTCTATATATTATCCGGGGTCCTGTTGCTGGGAGTTGCTTTTATCTCACAGAGCTGGCGGACTAAGACCACCAGCGTCTCTTCCAAGTCCGATTATCTAAACACGTTTACGCTGCTGCATATTGCAGTCTACCTTATTGTAACGATTTATATAACGGTCCGCTGTCCGCTACCGGTATATGCTTTCAACAAATATTTATTTATTGACCAACTGGCCATATTTGAAGTATATATTACCATCGCCGTCTTTCTGCTATCGGCCATTTACGGGCGGGGCTATATTAAGAGCCTCCTGTCCCGCGGGGAGGTCAGGCCTGAATCCCTGGAGCTTTTTTATGGTTCTTTTAATTTGCTGATGGCCATTGTCGTTTTTGCCTTTTTCTCCAATAACCTGGCCCTTTTCTGGATACTTTTAGAGCTGACCACGATTCTTTCAGCCGTCCTCATCGTCCTGTTCAATGCCCGGGAAAATATCAATGCGGCTTTAAAGTATGTTTTTATTGCCTCGACCGCCATGTTATTTTCAGTAATCGGCCTGATTATCCTGTTTGCCATGACGAAACAGGTGCAGGGCAGCGGGACTCTGAACTGGAGTGAACTGATGCAAAATGCCGGGTTATTGCCGGCTTCACTTTTTACCTTTGCTTTCACCTTTGCCTTTATCGGGTTTGCCTCCAAAGCCGGAATCGTGCCTTTCCATACCTGGCTGCCTCAAGCGCATGCCAAGGCGCCTTCGATGATCAGTACCGTATTATCGGCGGTCCTTTTAAACGGCGGTATTTATGGCATTCTCCGGCTTTATGCGATCGCTCATTTGACGGCCGCCCGGCAGACTATTTCGATAATCCTGATAATTTTTGGCATTCTGAGCATAGCGGTGGCTGCATTCAGCCTGATACCCCGGACGAATTTGAAAAAACTGATTGGTTTTTCCAGTATTGAACATATGGGACTGGTTTTAATCGGCATTGGAGTCGGTACCCAGGCTGCGCTTTTCTGGACGCTGTTTCATATCCTGGCGCATGCCCTGGTCAAGTCCCTGCTCTTCTTTTCCGCCGGCATTTTAAACCAGCAGTATTCCAGTAACCGGCTGTATGCCATGCAAAATGCTTTCAAGCTCCAGCCGCTGGCATCCTGGGGAATCATTATCGGAAGCATTGCCGTAATCGGCATGCCGCCGTTCCCTATCTTTTTTTCCAAGCTATTTATATTGATACAAGTAGGGGGCTTTTCGATGCCCCTGCTGTTCGTGGTATTAATACTCTTGCTGATTGTGGCCAGCGCTTTTGCCTTTTTGTTAATCCGTGCTTTTACACAGCGAACTGACCAGGAATTTGAGCCGTATATTGTTCCAGGAACGATGAAAGCGCCGATTTGGATATTAATTT
>Ga0153915_10007112_pt1 | contig 10540 bp, 7 predicted proteins | sample Opewatmetagenome_2_FD_107003 | JGI IMG/M metagenome (GOLD analysis project Ga0153915, IMG submission 107003) | Freshwater wetland microbial communities from Ohio, USA - Open water 3 Core 3 Depth 3 metaG | ecosystem: Environmental > Aquatic > Freshwater > Wetlands | place: USA: Ohio, Lake Erie... | reverse complement strand
GGTCTCCGCCGAAGTTGTAAATTACCGGCCTTTCTATATATATGGCGAGGTCCAACGGGGCGGCAGTTATCCGTACGTATCCGGCCTAACCGTTCGCCGCGCAATCGCGATAGCCGGCGGTTTCACCCGGCGCGCGCGGCAGGATCCGGTCGTCGTGCTGCGTGAAGGGCGTGACCAGACGGTAAACCGACTCGCGGCGGAGTTGGACGTGCCCGTATTCCCGGGCGACGTGATCGAGGTCGAGCGGCGGCTGTTCTAATTTCGCCGTCCGCCACGAGGCCCGGATAACCGCGCGCGGGGCGACGCACGGGATTGGGCGGAACACGAAGTATGAGGAGACGTAAAGCGTGTCTTCTGTAACGCGCCTGTCGCGCGTGCGCACCGACATCGCGGCCGAGCCCTCGGCCGCTCCAAAGGCGCCGGATCAGACCGTCGACATTTTCCGGCTGATCGCCGCGCTCCGACGCCGAAAGGTGCTCATCACCGGTATCGTTTTCCTGGTCACGGCGTTCGTTGCGCTGCTGGTCAACCAGATCACGCCGCTTTATCGCGCGGAAGCGCTGATCGTCGTCGCGTCGGACCGCACCAACGTCGTGAAAATCGAGGCGGTGACGCAGAGCCTGCCGCCGGACTACTACACCAACGAAACCGAGGCCGCGGTCGTCGCATCCCGCAGCGTGATCGCGCGCGTCGTCGACAAGCTCGATCTCTACAACAACCCGCTCTACAACCCCGAGCTTCAGCCGGTTCAATCCGATATCTGGAGCGCGATCGGCTCAGCGATCGTGAACCTGGTCGGGGGCGCGGATAAGGAGAAGGCGCAGAAGCCGCTTTATCCCTGGATCGGCCTGCCGGCGGACGAGGCGCGCAGCGCGATGCGCGAATACATCATCGATTTGTTCCTGACGCAGCTCACCGTCGTCCCGTCGCAGCGCTCGCGCGTCCTCACCGTGCAATACGTATCGAGCGACGCCGATATGGCGGCGCGCGCCGCGAACGAGGTCGCGCAGGCCTACATCGTCGATCAGCTTTCCTCGCGCGGCCGCACCACGCAGAAAGCGTCCGCCTGGCTCAATGATCGGGTGACCGAGCTTCGCAACCGGGTGATCGAGTCGGAAACCAAGCTCGAGGAATTTCGCCGGAAATCAGGGGTGGTCGAGGATCGCGGCACCAACGTGCTGCGCGAGCAGCAGGCGAAGCTCAATTCCGAGCTGATTTCGGCGCGCGCCAAGCGCGCCGAAGCCGAGGCACGTTATTCGCAGGCACAATCCCTGGTGCGCACCAACGGCGTCGATACCGCCGCCGCGGTGCTGGAATCGCCGTTGATCCAGCGCCTGCGCGAACAGGAGGCGCTGGTCGTGCGCAAGATCGGCGAGCTCCAGTCGGAGCTGCGCGACACCCATCCGAAGATGGTGCTGGCCAAGAGCGAGCTCGTCGATCTGCGCAAGAAGATCGCCGATGAGGTGAACAAGCTCATCATCAACCTGCGCAACGAGCTCGATATCTCGCGGGTTCGCGAGCAAAACCTCAAGAACGAGGCTGACGCGCTGCAGCACCAAATCGAGGATCAGAACAGCGCCGAGGTGACGGTCCACTCGCTGATGAGCGAGGTGGCGGCGAACAAACAGCTTTATGAAACCGTCCTCGCCCGCTTCAAGGAAACCAATGTCGTCGACGAGGAAATGCAGACGGCGGATGCCCGGGTCATTTCCGCCGCGACGACGCCGACGCAGCCGTTCTATCCGCGCAAGAATCTCATGATCGCGGTGGCGTTTCTTGTCTCGCTCGTGATCGGCATCGCGATTTCGGTGTTCCTCGAGATGCTGGACCGCGGATTCCGCGACGTGAGCCAGATCGAGACCCTGACCGGCGTGCCGGCGCTTGGCATGGTGCCGTTGCTGCGCCGTGGCGAGCGAAAGCGCACCCCGCCGCACCAGGTGGCGGCGCGCCGGCCGGGATCGGCCTACGGCGAGGCGATGCGCCGGCTCCGGACCGCGCTTCTGCTCTCCGATGCCGGATCCCCGCCAAAGATCGTCATGGTGTGCTCATCGGTGCCCTTCGAGGGCAAGACTTCGACCGCCGCGTCGCTGGCGATTCTCGCGGCACGGTCGGGCCAGCGGGCGCTGCTGATCGATTGCGACCTTCGCCACCCATCGGCGCACAAGCTGTTCGATGCCAGCAACGACAAGGGGCTGACCAATTATCTCGCCGGCCAAGTCGATGTCGCCGAGGTCATCGAGATCGACGTGGATACCGGCGTCCATTTCATTTGCGCGGGCTCCCACGCGCCAAATCCGCCGGATCTGCTCGGCTCGCAGCAGATGCGCCAGCTGTTGAAGATAATGGCGCATCAATACGATCTCGTCGTGTTGGATACGCCGCCGCTGCTCGCAGTGTCCGATGCGCTGGTGCTGGTGCGCGTCGTGGACAAGACGATCTTTCTGGTGCGCTGGGAGAAGACCCGGCGTGAGACGGCGCTTGCCGGATTGAAGCAGCTTATCGACGCGGGCTCCGACATCGCCGGCGCGGTGATGACCCAGGTCGATATGCGCAAGCAAGCGCGATACGGCGAGGGCGCCTACGGCTACTACTATTACGGGCGCGCCCGCTACTACACGGAATAGCCGTGGAACTCAGCCGGCTGCCTGCGCCGCGCGGAACCGCGGCCCTGTTCGGCGTCCTTGGGATCATCCTCATCGGACTCGCGGTACCGCGGCTCGTGAGCGGCATCGCGCTCGCGCCGTATGGCGAGACGGTGGCGCGCCTGGGCATCCCGCTGGTCCAGGCCCCCATGCCGCCGCGATCCGAGCTGTACGCCGCGGCGGAAAGCCGGCGGCAGGCGCTCAGCGCGCTGCGATCCGCGCATGCTTATGCGGAACTCGGCGCCCTTTATCTCGCCGAGGCACGCATCGCGGGTTTCGGCACGCGGAATGGCGGAGCGCTGCTTGATCAGACGACCGGCGCGCTGAGGGCGAGCCTCTCGCTCTCGCCGCTACAGCCCTACGCCTGGACCCAGCTTGCGCTCGCCATGTACCTGCGCGAGCCGGGCAACCCCGCCCTCAACCGCATCATGCGGCTTGCGATCGAAACTGCACCCTACGAGCCAAGGCTGGTCGAGCGCCGCGCCGATTTGGGACTCGCGATGTGGGATCGCCTGGACGAGGGCACCCGCGAGATGGTCGCCGGCCAGATCCGCCTGGCCGCGGCGCATGCGCCCGACGCGCTCGCCGACGCGGCCAAACGGTATGCACGCCTAGCCACCGTGCGGACGATGCTCGAGGGCAATCCCGCGCTCATGCGGAATTTCCTGAGCGCCTACCTTCGCCGGACCTGAGGCGCGGGGCTTCGGCAGCGCAACGGGCGCGCCTGACGGCTCGTCCGTGAGATCCGAACCATCCCCACGGTTGCGCTCGTGCCGCGCGGTGTGCGTGTTGAACGATTGCGCGAACCCGACCCCGAGCAGCGCCGCGAAGGTCACGGCAATCGCCGGAATCTGGATGCTGAAATCGATGATCGCGTGACCGCCGAGCAGCGCGGTCGTCGCCAGCCCGACGCAGGGATAGATGACCCGGCGGCGCCGAACCAGCACGCCGCGCACCAGAACGGCGATGAGTCCCGCCGACATCGCCAACAGGATCGCGAGCGCGATCGGCCCGCCTTCCACCGCCATTTCGAGATACAGGCTGTGGGCCTTGTCATGGGTTGGCACCGGCCACGGCGTGTTGGCATCTCGATAGAGCTGGAATACATGGACAAACGTGTCGAGCCCGCGCCCGACAACCGGTCCGTCCTCGACCGCGCGCCAGGCAAGGCCGTGCACGACCTCGCGGCCAGGGGCGCCGCCGGATTGTTCCGTCTCGATGAAACGGCCCATCAACCGCTCGCCGCTGTAGGTGACGACGAAAATGCCGGCGACCAGCAGGACGACGCCGAGCACGCCCGCAGCGGCGAACCGGATCGCTCGGGCGGCGGCGAGCGCCGTGACCAGCACGCCGACCCCAAGACAGGTGAACGCGAGTCCGCCACGCGACTGGCTCAACACCAGGGCGGTCGCCAACACCAGACTTGCGACGCTGAGGAAGAAGAACCCTGGCGTCACCGATTCGGCGAAGTAGATGAAGTCGGTCTGGCTCATGAGCTGGTAGGTGCCGTTTTCGCGCAGCACCTGGACGAGCAGCGCGAGCACGACTATCAGCCCAACACCGGCATAAGCAGCGTAGCTGTTCCGGTTGACGAAGGTGGACGTGAGCGAATCGTCGTAGGCCCACTTCGGAAACCACAGAACCGTGTGGTAGTTGCCAAGCTGGATGAACAGCCCGTAGACGGCATAGACGAAACCGGCGATCGCGATTGTCCAAAAAAGCCGGCGCGCGAGCTTGGCGTCGTAGCCGAGCTGCATCGCGAGCCAGAACACGCCGCCGTATGCGAGAAACCGCATCGCGCCGTCGCGGCTTGCGACCGGATCGAGGCTGATCGCGCCGGAAAGCGGACGTCCGAGCGCAACGCTCGCCTCGCCCCACAACGGGTCGAGGAGTCCGTTCGGTACGAACGTGACGGTCTGCAGCAGGAACCATGCGGCGAGACACAGAAACGGCACCGTCACGAATCCGTGCCGGTGCCAGCCGATCGGCGCGAACGCGGCGTTCCGCGCCGCGGCGAGCGCCCACAGCCCGACCAGCACACCGACGGTGACCGCGATCAGGCTCCACGCCCAGGGGCGGTTCGAGCCCAAGGGCAAGGGCGCGATCGCCACGACCGCCGCCAGCGCCCAGAAAATGAATGACGCCACGCTACCGTCCCGCCGCGCGTTCCAACACGCGCTTTGCCAGGATATTCCCGCTCAATATGCGTTCCTGTGGACCATCCCCACGAAGGGGGTGAGGAAGATCACCTTTAGGTCGAACAACAACGACCAGTTTTCGATGTAGTAGAGGTCGTGCTGCACGCGCAGCCGCATCAGGTCGGGCGACTCGGTCTCGCCCCGAAGCCCGTTCACCTGCGCCCAACCGGTGATGCCCGGCTTCACGCGATGGCGTCCCAGATATTCGTCGATCAGGTTCGCATACTGCAGATTGTGCGCGACCGCGTGCGGCCTTGGGCCGACGAGCGACATCTCGCCGCGAAGAACATTCATGAGCTGCGGCAATTCATCGAGGCTCGTCTGCCTGAGGAGCGCGCCGACGCGGGTGACGCGCGGATCGCGGCGCTGCGCCTGGCGCACGTCGCCGGGCTCGATCGCGCCCTCCCGCATGGTGCGGAATTTGAGCACCGAGAACTCGTTGTTGTTGAAGCCGTAACGCTTCTGGCGGAACAGTACCGGCCCAGGGCTGTCGAGCTTGATCGCGAGCGCGATCAAGCCGAACAGCGGCGCGAGAAACAGCAGGAACAGACTCGCGAGCACGCGATCCTCCACGGCCTTTACCACCGTGCCCCAGCCGGTGACGGGCCGCTCGAATATCTTGAGCATCGGCACCCCGATGATCTGGTCGTAGCCGAGATTCGGCAGCTCGAACGCGACCGCGTCGGGACACAGCTTCACATCCGCCGCGATCATCTTCAATTTCGCGAGAATCGCCTGCAGATGCGCCCCCGCCCGCCAGGGCAGCGCGATGACGATCTCGTCCACGCGCTCGCGGCGGACGAACTGGATCAGATCGTCCACGGTGCCGAGCACCGGAAAGCCTTCGACCGAGGGTGGAACGCGCGTCTTGCGCGGGTCGAACACGCCGACGATGCGATAGCCGGAGTCCTGCCACCCGGCGAGATGCTGGATGAAGCGCTTGCCATAATCCCCGGCGCCGATCACCGCGAGGTTGATCTGGAAATAGCCGCGGCTGATCTGCTGGCGGATCTCGAGCGCAACCGCGTAGCGCACGGCGAACAGCCCCATGAGCGAGAGCGCGAACCATGCGATCGCCCAAACGCGCGAATACTGCTCCGAATATTTCGTGAGATAGCCGAGCGCGAGCAGCGACACGGCGACCGCTCCCCAGGTGGTGACGAGGGCGCCGAACTCGATCGAGAAATCGCGCAGATTCGGGAATGCGTAGAGTCCCGACAAATGCATGTAGTTCGCGGTCAGCACCACGCCGATCGCGAATGCCGCGAGATACACATCCGGTATGTCCAGATCGCCGTGGCGGATCCAGTACGCGATCACCCCGGCGACGACCACGACCACACAGTCGGCAACGCGCAGCAGACCAAGCGTCAGCTTGCGCGAGTCGGATGCGAAAGACGTGCGTGGCAGGAACATGTTCGGCCATGCCGGCGCCCCGCCAACGGCGGCAATGCTACCGGCTACGTTTTCCCTGAGGTATGCCCGAGGGCAGGGTGCGGCCGGGCGCGGAGCAAATCAAGACCACTGCTACCCATTGGTGCGATGAAACCACCAAAAGCTCTCGTTCACGGAATAGATCGGCCGGTAATGCCGTATTGCCTCCGCCCGGACGACCTGGGCGACCTGGTTGTCGAGGAGCATGGGCACGCCGTCGAGATAGACTACCAGGATCGCGTGCGGGATCTTGAGGTTCAGATCGTCCACGATGACGATGCGCAGCGCATCGTTCTCGAACCCGAGCGCGCGCAGCGAAAAAAACTTGGCGATGGCGTAATCCTCGCAGTCGCCGTTCTTGGCCAGGAACTGCAGCGGCGTTGCCCAGTAGTCGTCGATCCCGTAGTTCACCGGGTCGATCACATACCGCTTCTGGTTCATGTAGCGGTTCACTTCGGCCATCTGTCGCAACCGATCGAGCCCGCGGATGCTGTCGAGAAACCGGCCCCATTCGGCGAGATGGCAGCGGTTGAACACGGTCGCCGTGCACGGCGCGTCGACGAGCTTCTCCTCGTCGAAATAGCGGGCCAGAACACCGGTCCATTTCGGCAACACGTTGAGCGAGGTGGCGCGAACCTCGGTCGAGCCGAACAGGCCGGTATGCACCGAGGCAAGCTGATCTGCGGCGAGCGCGGGTGCGGCCAGAAGGCAGAGCACAACGGCGAGGGCGCGGAACACCAACATGTTCTAAGCTAGGGCGCGCGTGGTTAATGGTCCATTAACTCGTGAGGCGCGATCCTGGCGGGGTACCGATGTTCCCTGTTCGTATCAAGATCGGATTGACAGTCGCCGCGCTGGCGGCGGCGATAGCCATCGCCGTCGTTCTGGTCTTGCGCTTTGCCGAGGCCGAGCGGACTCATGACCTGAGCGACTGGTCCGCGCGGCTCGGGCTGATAGCAGACTCGCGGCGCGCCGCGATCGACGGGTGGCTGGAGGCGCAAAACGCCGAGGTGCGCCACCTTGCCGAGAACACCGCGCTGCAGATCTACATGACCGAGCTTGCGGAGACCCCCGCGCCCGAGCGGGCGAGCGAATCGCTCGCCCAGACCGGTTATCTGCGCAACCTGCTCAACGCCATCGCCGACCGGGCCGGCTTCACCGCGCGGCCCGCAGGACCCGCAGTCGATGCCAACGTGCGGCGCGCGGGCGTCGCCGGCCTGGTGCTGACCGACATGAAGCTCTCCGTCATCGCCGCATCCGACGAGGCGCCGCCGCTCACCGGCCGGATCGGCGAGTTCGCGCACGCGCTCAAGCCGGGCACGCCGGGGCTGCTCGACATCCATCTCGGCGCCGGCGGCGCACCCGCCATGGGATTCGCCGCGCCGATCTTCGCGGTGCAGAGCGATCCCGACGCCGCCAATCAGGTCGGCTGGGTGATCGGCGTCAAGGAGGTCGCGCGTGAGCTGTATCCGCTGCTGGCTCAGCCGGGCGTGACCTGGCGGTCGGCCGAGGCGGTCCTGGCGCGCCGCACCGACGGCGCGATCGAATACCTTGCGCCCACCCGCGACGCCCCGCCCCTGCAGCTCCGCGAAACCGTCGGTTCGCGTTCCGCTGCGGCGTTCGCGCTGGCCAATCCCGGCGGCTTCGCGATCCTGCCCGATCATCGCGGCGTGGAGGTCCTGGTCGCGGCGCGGCGGATCACCCAGGCGCCGTGGGCGCTGTTCTACAAGGTCGACCGCAGCGAAGCGCTCGCCGACAGCGACGCCCGCATCACGCGACTCATGATTTTCCTGTTCGGCGCCGCGCTGATCGTGCTCGGTGCGGTCCTCGCGGCGTGGCGCCATGGCGCTTCGGTGCGGGCTGCCGCCGCGGCCGAAATCGCCCAGCGTCACGCCGAGGAGGCCGAGCGGCAGCGCGCTTTGTTCGCGCTGGTCACCGACAGCCAACCCGGTCCGATCTACATCGTCGACCGCGACGGCCAATATCGCTTCGCCAACCGCGCCGCGGCGGCCACCACCGGTATTTCGCCCGAAGACATGATCGGGAAGCCGATGGCCAACGTGGTCGGGCCGGACGCGGCGCGCCGCCGGCTCGAGCCGTCGCACGCCGCACTCGCCGACGGGATGCCGCGCACCGTTACCGAGCGCACCGAGGCGGACGCCAAGACCACCGTGCTGCAGGTGAAATACGTGCCGGTGCCGGCAAGGGAGACCACGCCGCCCGGCGTGCTGGTGATCGAGCAGGACATCACCGATGCGCTGGTCGCGCGGGAGCAGCACGAGCGGACACTGCGCGAGATCAGCCGCGCGCTGGTCTCGCTGGTCGATCGCCGCGACCCGAACGCCGCCAACCACTCGAACCGCGTCGCCGCTGTCGCCGGCGCGATCGCGCGCGCCATGGGGATGGACGCGACAATTGTCGATACCGCGGAAACCGCCGGGCGGCTGATGAACATCGGCAAGATCATGGTGCCCGAGGCGTTGCTCACCCGCGCGGGACGGCTGGAGGAGGACGAGGTCCGGCTGATCCGCAACAGCCTGCAGGCGAGCGCGGATCTGCTGCAGGGCATTGCGTTCCAGGGCCCGGTGGTCGAAACGCTGCGCCAGCTCCAGGAGCGTTGGGACGGCGCCGGCCGGCCGAGCGGCCTGAAGGGCGAGGCGATCCTGCCAAGCGCGCGCATCGTGCAGGTCGCCAATGCCTTCGTTGCGCTGGCAAGCCCGCGCGCCTATCGCGCCGCCGAATTGCCGGAACGCGCAGCCGCGACGCTGCTGGCCGAAGCCGGCAAGGCATTCGACATGAAAGCCGTGGCGGCGCTGCTGCATCTGGTCGAGAACCGCGCCGCCGAACTCGGCTTCATCGAGTCGGATGCGGCGCAATAGGCGCCTCACCCTTCGACAAGCTCAGGGTGAGGCGAATACAATCCCGCTGTGCTGAAACGCCTGTTTTCCAGCCCCCGCCGCACGTTCCGGGCGCCGCCCAATAGCTGCATATACGCGATCGGCGATATCCACGGGCGGGCGGACCTCCTGGCCGAGACCTACCGCCGCATTCGCGAGGACGACACGAAGGCGGAGCGGCGCGTGGTGGTCCACGTCGGCGATTACGTCGATCGCGGCGACCAGTCGCGCGGGGTCATCGATTTGATCCTGTCGAAGCCGCTCCCCGGCTACGAGTGCGTGCACCTTCTGGGCAATCATGAGCAGTTCATGATGGACTTCTTGCACAACGCGACGGTCGGCCCGGTCTGGTTCGTGAACGGCGGCGATGCGACGCTCGCCAGCTATCGCGTGAGCCTGAAAGGCGGCGATACCCGCGAATCCATGATGCTGCGGCTGCAGCAGGATTTCCGCGAGAAACTGCCCAAGGAGCATCGGGCGTTCCTGAACGCGCTGCAACTCATGCACCACGAAGGCGACTACCTGTTCGTCCATGCCGGTATCCGCCCGGGCGTCGCGATCGAGGCGCAGGTTCCCGAGGACGTGCTCTGGATCCGCGAGGAATTTCTCGACTCGGGCGCCGATCATGGAGCGTGCGTCGTGCATGGCCACACGATCTACGATCAGCCCGATTTCAAGGCCAACCGCATCGGCATCGACACCGGCGCCTTCATGACCGGCAAGCTCACCTGCCTCGTGCTCGAGGAGGACAATCGCCGGGTGCTGCAGACGTGACCGAGCCCACGGCCGGACTGACGTTGTGGCGGACCATAGCCGATGCCCGTCCCCAGCCCGTCCAAGCACGAACCGAAGACCTGCGCGCCGCCGCCGATCGGCTCGGCCAGCTCCTGTCGCCGGCGCTGGCACAGCATTTATTGGCTTCGCTCGAATCGCGGCTCGGCGCGGCGCTGATCGATCCGGCGGCGGCCGACAACAGCCGCCTGCTCTCCCGCTTCCAGTTTGCGCAGCAGCGCAAATGGGCGGCGGCGATCGTCGACGCCGGAATCAATGCGGTTTTTCTCAAGGGCTTTGCCGCGGCGCTCGCGTTCTACCGCGAGCCGGAAGTGAGAGCGATCGGCGATCTGGACATACTGGTGCGGGAGCGCGAGCGCGACCGGCTGGTCGGGTTCCTGGGCGCCGCGGGATTCCGATTCCACCCGCTGCCGATGCGCATCTGGGGCTCGTTCGCGGGCGTGAGCTATATGCCGTTCGTCTCGTCGGACGGCGGCTGCAACATCGACATCCATATCGAGCCGGACAGTTGGCCGACCTACCGCTCGCTCGACCTTGAACGCGTGTTCGCCCGCGCGGTGACGGCGGGCCGGTTCCG
>Ga0153915_10007111_pt1 | contig 10542 bp, 20 predicted proteins | sample Opewatmetagenome_2_FD_107003 | JGI IMG/M metagenome (GOLD analysis project Ga0153915, IMG submission 107003) | Freshwater wetland microbial communities from Ohio, USA - Open water 3 Core 3 Depth 3 metaG | ecosystem: Environmental > Aquatic > Freshwater > Wetlands | place: USA: Ohio, Lake Erie... | reverse complement strand
GCAGGCCTTCGACGCATCGAAGAGCAGCGGTGGTGGCAACTACAATTGGTGGCGGCCGGACTGGGGTGACAACGTAGTAAGAGTCCTACCTTCCATGGACCCCGATGGACTTTTCTTCCACGAGACAGCAAGACACAGGATCAATGGCGAATGGCTTTATTGTTTGAAGTACAGCATAGATCCCGAAACTGGTCGCAGCAAGAATTGTCCAATCTGCGACGCAAGGACAAGACTCTTTAGAAGTGGCGATAAGGATTTAATCAAGATCGCAAAAGAGATCAAGGCCAAGAAACAGTATCTCATGAACATTGTTAACAGGAAGAGCGAAGATCCTACTCTAGTTAGCGTTTTCGCTGCTGGAGTGAAGATCTGGAACAAGATGGTAACGACTATGCTCGACGACGAAATCGACATCACTGACGTTGCAGAAGGATACGACTTCCGAATCAAGAAGGAAGAAGGTCCTAAGACTGAAGCTGGTACGTTCCCGTCCTATGACAACTCTAAACCTGTCACGAAGTCGACTCCGCTTCACGAGGATCCGAAAGTTATTCAGAAGATTCTCGATGCAAGGAACGACGTAACAAAGATTGCAAGGTTTGATGATGCATCCATCCTGCAGGCTGCTGTTGATGCTTACGTCAAGAGCTTAACTGAATCTAAGGGTGGAGAAGAATTCTATCAGGGAGGCGAAGAGAAGTCTTCTGCCCCCGGGAAGCCATCAGAAAAAGCCAAGAGCAATCTTAGCGATTTCAAAGCTAAGCTAGCTAAGCAATTGAAGAGTGGTGGTGACGACGACGATGATGGCGAAGAATAATCATCTGTCGTAATCAAAAAAATTGGGGAGGCCGAAAGGCCTCCCTTTTTTGCATATTTATATACACAAGGACAATCAATATGGCTAAAAAGAAAAGGGCAACATTTGAAGTAGTAGCTAGCACTGGTACTAAAAAGAAGAAAGGTACCTGTGATACTTGCAAATACAATCGCTATTCCGTTGAGACGGCTGAAGGGAAAAAAGGCGTATGTGAGATAGGATCTGCATTAAGAGGCCATAGCCAATTACCTCCAGAAAATACTTGTGAAGCCTGGCTTAAAAGAACTGTGTAATGGAAATCTGGCAAAAATACAATTTCGATATCGCTGATTACAAAACTTGGGAAATCTTTAGAGCGTACGAATTCTATACAAGAAAACGCAAAGATTTCAGGCACTACTTGCCAGCTAAAACTGACCCGAGAGAAAGTAAGAATTGGACTTACTTTAAACAAGTATATGAGAACTTCTCTAAAGATTCTATGTTTGATCCATACATATTCATGGAGGCACAATTTAGAAATTTACCTAAAGGACAAACTCTTTACCCTGCTCAGCTAAAAACAAAACTAGCTATCACAAAATATAGGGAACATAGAGAATCTCTTAAAACAAAAGACGTCAATACTCAAACAGTGAAATTGATAGAGAATCTGGCCGCAACTTATAGATTCTTAAAGAAGTGGTGGAAACAACATGATCTCCCTAGAGAATCATATAAAGAGTTCTTTACTAAAGAACAAGATGAGATGATGAGCAGTGGTATGTTGTTTTGTTTGCAAGGAATGATTGGTAAATATTTCATGGCGGTTAGTAAACATTTTATAGCAGAATATAGTAAGCTTGATCCCGATCTGAAGTGGGAAGTAATACCACCCAACGAACTAAAAGGTTATAAGATTACGTTAATGCTTGACCAAGAAGCCTATAATTTTGCTAAAGAAATATTTGGCGATGAGATTATATAGGAGGCTACAATGGGTGACAAGGAAGACAACATCGAAATGAAGAAAGAATTTCCTAACGACGATTTGATCAGAGAAGAATCTAACAACGTCTTAGCAGATGAGAATGATGTTGTTATATGGTATGATGAAAATAAGGGTGGGGACTTCAAAGTATTATTTGTGAATGTAGGCAATGCTACTATGAGTATGCCAGAGCCTGTATTCTACACTCTTACTAAGCTTTGTCAAGTGTCGGCGAAGAAGCTTCTGAACATCGAATAATATGTCCTCAACGATAGATACCATTAGTATTACCTCACCTTCTGGTGAGAGTATCTTAATAGAAGAATATAGAAAAGCGCAAGCACGCTTTTATAAAATGCTTGACGACTGTAAGCTCTATTATTACAAAGAAAACGGTATACTTGCTAGACCCGGATATGGTTACTACACTCCGCGAATATCTGTGTTGTTATCGGTTAATGCTGTTACTGATACAGGAATTAAGCTCACAAAAATCTACTTAGTCTTTTCACCACAAACAAGTTTTCATAAAAACACGAAATCAAAGAAGGGCTATATTCTCGCAAACTTAAACTCACTACATAGTTCTTTCTCAATGCGAGAGGCTATGAACTCTATATTTTGTACTTACTGTATTGATGAAGATAAATTCTTGTTCAAACCCGTCATTTGGTTACTTAGATATTATGAGGTACTGTCACCAGTAGCTCGATCAAACCGCGACAAGAAACCTTATGCTAAATATCAATTCATTAGAGTGGAGCCAAAAGCTAAACCACCAGATCCTAGACATCCTGGTTCTGGTGCATTACAACCCTGGCAAGCTTATACTCCACCGGGACCACCATACCATTTCTTTTTTGAGAACAGAACAGACGGGATAACTCACAAAGAAAAAATGCTTTTCACTGAAGCAGAATTTACTAAATTCTTAAATGAGCATAATTCATATCCTGATATGATGAAGCTAAAGTTCAGACTAGCAATGAATCTATTGACGGAAGGAGAGTTAATATTATGAAAGAGAAGCTGGAAGCGCTCCACTCGCAAGAGAAAGCAGATTTTAAGGATGGTCTCAAAACCTATCTTGGCTACCAAGACGAAATAAACGAACTCAGAGAGTCGCAAAGAGACCAGATCACAATTGTTGCTTCAAAGGTTAAATCACTTACAAAGAAGGAAGTAAGGAAGCTTTTCACCTATTTTAGGAAGCAAGTGACACCAGAAGAGCTCAGAGACGATGCGGAAGCTATTGAAAAAATCACTAGCATGATAAAGTAATCGACAAGATAACCATGACACTTCACAAAGGAGTTAATCATGGCAGATGTCGATTATCGTGATAATGACGAAATAGAAACCGATCTCAATAAAGAGGTAGATCAGGCTATGGGTCAAATAGATTTTGAAGAGCCCGATCTACCTCAAACTTTGAACTTAGAAGAAATAGCAGAAGTAATAGAGCAAATTTCTAGAGTGGCTAGCGAGATTCAACAGGTAGTTTCTTTAATTAGACCAAAGCCTGCTGTATCCCAACCTGGCGAAGTAACTCGAGAAACACCCCAAGATCCTGTTTTAGTTAAAGCAGCGTTAGATCTCTTGATTGCACAAATATCTGCTCTGCAGAGATTAGTTGCACAATTGGAGTAATATATGAACGATCAGCAATCTGCAGAACTGATTCTTCTGATAAAAAAGAATAACGAGCTATTAACAAAAGGCATACTTCTATTAGAAAATTTATTAAGGTTGTTCGAGAAGTATGACGCTGAAGTGTTGTTCCAAGATGAAGAAATCAGAGAGCTATCGGGGCAGCCGTCCAGGCGGCCTTAATTCAGCCCAGATAAAAGTATATTTAGAAACACAGAGAAGCGACCAGAATATTTTTCAGAACTTCAGGTTAGTAACTAGTGATTTTCGTTTATTACAATACTTCACTGATGTGAAGTTTTTAGGTTACCATATCCTAGAAAAAGAGATGTCTAAATTTTTCATAGGTGATGGTGAAAAAATAGTTTACAGGAAAACAATACATTATCATAATCTAATTACTGTTATATTCGAAAGACTAGATAAGACAACAAACGTATCTAATGAGTTTCTGAATGCACAATTTACAGTCGAAGCACCTATACCAGCTACTCAAGGTTGCAAAGATTGTAGCTTCTTTAGAAGGAAATATAAGCAGTGCTTATACTATCAACAGATGGGCATTAAACTTAGAACGAGTTGCGTAGCTTTTAATCAGAAAGAGGTATAACAATGGCTAGGAAGAAAAAGAACACAGTGAAAATAAAGACAAGACCAATTACCGAAGGAGATTTTAGGACCACGCAAATAAAGTTGTTAAGAATAGCAAAGAAATTAGGTTCTTCAGTTGAAGAATTGCTTGAATCTTATGGAGATGCACAAACAGTAATCGAGAAGTTCGACTCAGGTGCACTCACTCTTCTATCAGAAGATCAAGAATAATATTTGTACATTGGAGTTAAGATGAAAGTAGTTACACTCATGTTGCTACTAGTAACCATAGTGTTGCTAGCTGTGGTAGTCGCGTTAGTAGTGCAACTTAATGAACATTGGAATAAAAGAGACATAGTAAAGATTGAAGAACCTTTCGTTTACTTTACGGGTTTAGATCTTAACTCAGAGCTCACTAAAATCGCTGAGGCTGGTGGAGAGTCGAAGGTCTTTGAGTTCTTTAACACATTTACAGAAAATCCGGAAGTAACAGAAGTCATTTTCGAAGAAGCGATTTTGCTCGAAGTACCTATCACTTCAGCTTTTGCTTTAGCGTGGGGTGAGAGCGGTTATAAGACTCAAAGAGTGAACAAGAATCTTGGCGCTAACGGTGCTTTGTTATCGCGTGATTGGGGATTATATCAACTTAACGACGGACATCGTAAAAAGTGGACCGCAGAAGATTTCTTCAATGTTCGAAAAAACGCCCACGAAGGATTGTCGTTCTTCAAGTATGTTCTTGATAATTTTAACAACGAAATAGTTCTTTCTTACGCTGCGTTCAATAAAGGAGTCAACGGTTTAAAGAATGGGAATATCCCATATCGAACGGTTGCTCATGCTAACAACATAATTGCTTATGAACGTGAAATGGAAATCAAATTGAACTATTTCGTAAATAGGTGGAAACATGAGTAATAAGTTCGTGTTAATGGACGGGAATAATTTAGCGCACATAGCCTTCCATAGAGGCAAATCAATTATACTTAAAAACAAGAAAGAGAGTTCGAAGGACAAGAAGAAAGAGGTAAAGCTTACACAACAAGATTTCCCCCAAATCAAGGGAATGATGTATTTAGTGTTCTTCCGCAAGCTTCACAAATACCTCAAAATGTTCAAGGATTCTTACTTCGTCATGGCTTGGGATAACCCTGGTTCGTCAGAATGGCGAAGAGAAATATACCCTGAGTATAAAGCAAGCAGAGATTATACAAGCGATCCGATTTGGAATATTCTCTTTGATGGTATAACAGAACTATCTGAAGTGCTGGAATCTTATCCCATTTACCAACTTAAAATAGAAAAACTTGAAGCTGATGATATCCTGTATGTTTTGTCAAGAGTCTTGAAAAACCAGAAAGTAATTATCATTTCTGGCGACAGTGATATGATCCAAGCTGCTCAAGAGTTTAAGGTCAAAATATATCATCCCATAAAAGACAAATATATAGAAATTCCCAAGACATATGATTACTGTGTATATAAAGCAATCAAAGGCGATAAAGCTGATGAGATTGAGGGTATATACGGTTATGGCGAAGTGAAGGCAACTAAGTTAGCTGAAGAGATTTATGGCGAAGATTTTATAGACGACGTTTCGTGTCCTAAGCTTAATAAAGAACAACAAATGGCTGTTCTAAGAAACCTGAAGCTCATACGTATAGCCAATAACCCCAATTTGATAAACTTGCAAATAAGCATAGAACAACTCAAATCGCATTCTAACGTTGACCTACAGAAAATACAGAAGTTCTATTTCAAGCATAAGCTTAAATCCCTCATAGAAACATTCGAAGGCGTCGTCTCAATTTTTAACTAGTATTACACTCTTACCACCAAGATAATAAAAACATACTCTTAACAGATTAAGGTGGTAAGTTGTGGCACACTACAGTAAGGTTTACTTGATTAATTTCGGTGCAAAGTTGAGTGATGAAGTTCTGGACTCCATCAAAAAAGAAGTGGACGCTGACGAAGTCGAACAGGTAATGAAAAAGGTCAACTTAGACCTATCTAAAAATCCCTACCTTCAATGTCATGATGTAGTACTCAGTCAAAAGAAAACACTAATGGGAGAAGATCCTTATGTTATAAACCTCCCAGGGCTACCGATTGCTTGTGTTTTCATAATCAACGAGATAACTGCAATCACAGGTAGAGAGCCTACTATCGTATTCACTTCTAGAAACATCGTCGATGAGGGCTTCTTCTCTGATTTCAAATTCAAGAGACTGTTTAATCTCAGCTACGAAAAAACAGTTACGAGGGAAAAGTTTAAGAATGGAGAAGATAGATAAAATACTCCCTATCTCTTTAGATTGGTATTGGTCTATGCCTGAGGGCGACGAAATCCACATGAAGATCAGACCCATGTGGGGAATCGACGTCAAGAAAGACGATATCGTTCTCAAAGACTTAAAAGAGTTTGTAGAGAGGCAAATAGAGACTGACTTAAAAATCGGTTTCTTGAGAATAGGCGATATCAGTCATAATAGAGTAGTAGTAATTTTCGACTGCAAAAAATGGCTAACAGAAAACTTCTTAGAATATCCTCGCGTTAAATTCTTTATGCCCCGAACTCTAGAATGGTCTTTTAAAAAGAGATTGCCAGATACGCTTATGTCTCACACTTCTTGGAACATAGTCAGAGATTTTGTAGAAGAACAGTTTAAGCGCTTCTTAATGCTCCATAATAAAGAAATCTTTCGAAGAAAGATGAAACTCATGAAGAAAGTTAATTATGAATGGTTCGATTACGAAGCAAACCTTCAGTTTAACAAGATCTATGTTAGAATGAAGCCAAGGGTTATGTTTGCATTAGCTGCAGCTACTTATGCAGCTAAAAAGGTAGTATTAGGTTAAACATGAAGAAAAGAAAAATCGATACTGAATTAGATGAAGGTCTAAAAAGATTCTTAGGACCTCTGCTAGAACAAGGACCGGGTGAAGCTATAGCAAATGAGCCAGTTGGGAAAGCTGCAGCTGGAGCGCCTGCTGCGGGTGCTGCAATAACTACTCCGTTACCAGAAAGACCAGCATTACCAGCACCTACTGTTGGACAAGCTGCTCCAACTAAACAACTTCCAACTCAAGAAGTAAAATATTATTCTACAAAAGATTTATTTACTACTCAGTACCCTTCGAATAGTTCAGAATGGGTCAATGAAATGAAAAAGAAACCTTGGATGATTCCTCTGCAAGACGGAAGAATAGTCCAAAAGCTAGAGAAGTTATTCCCAACGTTCTCTGGCTCTCGCGCTAGTGCTGCTAGATATAACGACTACCAATACAGAATCACTCTTGAAGGCGATCTAAAAGCCAACGCAGTAATAAAAGTAACTGCTTCGGGTACAGAATCAGATAAAGTAACTGCTTATCTCGAATCAATAGAAATACCAAATAACGCTAAGCTACCAGAAAAAGGTAGCAGACCAGAGTCCTTAGACCGAATCAGAAGAAAGGGTGCTATTGATGTCCAAACAAATATAGATGATATGATGGCTTGGGCAACAGGTACTAAGCCAACGGAAAGAATGAAAAATCTAGAAAAAATGATGGACCAAATCTATGATGCTGCTGGAGGTGCTATTCAAAAAGCTGTATCTCGAGATAGCGAAGAAGTTAAAAATGTTGTCAAGAACGTAAGTACAAAAATAGGCAGTGGTCAAATAAGAAAGAACGATAGAACCACTATTCAGAGAGAACTATTCAAAGAGTTAAAGAATGCGGCCGCGGAAAGGGAAGCTCAAGGCATAGAAGAACCAGCTGAGGAAAAACCTAAAGAGAAAGCGGCTGAGGAAAAACCTAAAGAGAAAGCGGCTGAGGAACATCCATACTATAATGATTTTATAGACATAGCTACTGGTAAGAGTATTGGTTTCAAGAAAAGAGATGCAGAGAAGTTTGTAAACTGGATGATACAAAATAAGAAACCAGCTAAGACCGGTTTAAGTGACGCAGAGAAGATTAAAGCCGCATTGGCTGCTCTCGCTGATTATAAGAAAGCCAACAAAACTGAATCTATAAATTTGCACTCTTTCTTAAGGAAGTTATTATTAGAAAAGAAAACTCCTCAAGAAAAGCATGGTGAACTTGAACACGAAAAAGGTGGCAAAATAATAAACGAGCTCAACGACCAAATATTTAATCAATGGTTTGCTAAGAAAGGTAAAGGTATTTCAGCATCAACTCGAGACAGAATTTTCGAGGGCAATATGTATCAATGGTTTGCTTGTGATAATGCAACATTCGTTCCCAAGAAAAGAGAAGGTGAAACTAAAGGTGAAAACATAGAGTTAATTTTAACTGGTCAATTAGTAATGGAGGCTGAAATTTGGATTGATGCCCGATGTGCTGAGACAGGTGGATTAGGACATTGGAATTTCTATGTTTGGGATAGACCAACTCCTATAACTAGCGCTAGTTTCCAAATTCCTCCTGTAGAAACTACTGTGGCTGCAGCGAGAGGACGGACAAGAGTATGAAACTTAAAGATGCAAAGACTTTAGTTGAACAAGGCGTTGTAATGGCGGGACCAGCTACTCAATCTCAAGCCGTTAAAGGTGTACCGAAAGTAGTTGGACCAATAGTTCGAAGAAAAGTTCCAGCAGGATATGTTGCTGATGTTCGAAAGAGAAAGAAGAAAAAGCAAGTAAGTGAACAGCACGAAGCTGGATTAGCACCACCTACTCAGTTAGCCACATATCAAGACTTAGAATATCAAAGAAAGCATTGGGCTGGTGTTCGCCCAGAATATAAGCCTAAGAGGAATTACTTCAACAAGCCCATTACAAAAAAGAAGAAAAAGGGTAAAGACGAAGAAGAAAGCGATTTAAAAACTTCAGTTACTGTAGAACAGTATAACCCGATGAAAACTAGAGACGTGCCACCCAATTATTTAGTCAGGTCGTTGACTCCTTTCTTTTATGGTCAGGGTAAAAGTGAAAGAGAGTATAACCCAAAAACTGAATACATAAATAAGCCTCCCAAGAAAAAGAAGAGAGGGGATAAAAATGACACTAAGTGAAGCTGTAGCAGCCACTATGTCTGCTGGCATTAGAGGGCTTCCGCTATATGTACCTGATATGCCTGGCAGTGACTATGGTTACGCTACAGGAGAAAATGGTGCTGCGGCACCTTCAGCCGAAGGTGAAGAAGATTATCTAGGCACTCAAAAAGTTACTGCTAAGCTAAAGAAGAATCCTGCTGGTGGTGTAGTTAGGAGGCACGTTCCCGCTGGATATAACGCTGACGTAAGAAAGAATGGCAAACCAGTCAAGTTCAATTACAAAGACAACGATTTAGTTAAACATTGGTTCAAATAAATGACCTTCAAACTAGGTGATGAAGTATTCTCATATGATGCGATGGCAAGTGAAGAAACTCTTAGAAAAGAATCTAAGAAGTATGTCGGTCAGTATTTCACCGCTGAACTTATAAGAGAAACTCCAAAACACTTACGTGCTATATGGATAGCACCTCATCATGGTGCAGTTGGAACACATTATCTAAATTACATTAATCTCAACAAAATGAGACCAGAAACTACTCCAATGTTCCACAATCACTGGAGACATGTCTCGTTGAATAAAGATTATGTTAAAGAATTGACCCTCGGTGAAGGACAACCAACAGAAGAAGAAATGAGAAAGGTGATTAAGTTCTTCTTTGAGGAAGAGCTATGAAACCTAAGATTGGCGATACTCGAGCAGGAGTACTGTACAAAGAAACAGGTAGTTCTTTTTATTATTTTCCTTTTAAATTCATCAGAAGAGTTAAAGGTGCTCAAGTATTTAGGACCTTGACAATAGACACAGAAGAAGTACCATCAGAGCAAGCAACAGTACAGAATACTTTCTTTTACTATGATCCTAGCCACGAAGTTAAAGAGGTCGTAATAGATCCAAGCTGGAAGAAGAGAATAGTTAAGAAATGTTTTGAACTGGCTGAGATTGAGGCTGAAGACCATGAAATTGAGTGAAGCAATTGCAACTGCCGCGGATATGTTCAGCCAACCATATTTGCCAGCTAAGTGGACTGGGAACGAAACAAAGCTCGCTAAAGCAATATACAATCTGAAGAAAATAAAACTAGATAAGAAGAAAGACAAAGATCCTAAGTATCTTGACTATTTACTTTATCGTAAGTATTGGATGTTCTAAATGACGATAAAATTCGGAGATGTTAAAGCTGGGATGCTATTATTTAACGAACCACCCCCGCAGTGGTTTGTTATTGTTAAGAATGATGGCGTGTTTATAACCATGTTCCAAATAGGTAAAATGGAATATGGAGCAGAGTGGTCTTCAGAAAGAAGACTTATTCAGAAGAAAAATTGGACGCACTTCATGATGGATGGTACTGAACAAGCCAATTCGAAACAGAGAAGAGTCTTCTTCGACGGTATTTTTAAACGTCACTTTAAAAGGTTCTACTAATGAAGAGGAGATTCACTGTTACACTACGCCATGCAGACATCAAACCCGGAGATGTGATATTAATAAGCACAATGAGT
>Ga0153915_10007110_pt1 | contig 10543 bp, 10 predicted proteins | sample Opewatmetagenome_2_FD_107003 | JGI IMG/M metagenome (GOLD analysis project Ga0153915, IMG submission 107003) | Freshwater wetland microbial communities from Ohio, USA - Open water 3 Core 3 Depth 3 metaG | ecosystem: Environmental > Aquatic > Freshwater > Wetlands | place: USA: Ohio, Lake Erie... | reverse complement strand
TCTCGCCTGTTCCAACTACCCGACCTGCAAGACCACCCGGGAGCCAGGCGCACCCGGCGTCACCGGGGAAGCCCCGGCGTGCCCTGAATGCGGGGCCCCCATGGTGCTCAAGCGCTCCCGGTTCGGACAGTTCTGGGCGTGCTCGCGCTACCCGGAGTGCAAGGGCATCCGCAAGCTGGTCACCGGCACGACGAGCCCCAACACCCCGTCGGGGGTGGCGTGCCCGTCATGCGGCGAGGGGGAGCTCGTCGAGAAGCGCTCACGGCGCGGCCGCGGCTTCTGGGGGTGCAATCGCTACCCGAAGTGCAGCTTCACGCTTCCGGCCAGGCCGGTTCTCCACCCCTGCCCGTCGTGCGGCGCACCGTTCGTGATGGAGAAGAAAACGGTCCGACGCGGCGTCGAGTGGGTGTGCGCCCGCGAGGGCTGCGGCTTCCGGGGTCCCGCCGAAGACGCGGGATCGGGAGCTGGGGTCAGCGGTCCGGAAAAACCAGGGAAGGATTAGATTCTGGTCGGATCCCGTGGGTTCGGAACCGGGACCCCGGGCCCCAGAACCCGTGGGGTGGGGCGAGCGAGTCCGGGTGGCCTCTCGCGAGGCCGAGAGACGAATGAGTGATCGTACCGTGACCGTGGTCGGGGGAGGCCTCGCCGGGTGCGAGGCGGCCTGGCAGCTTGCGTGCGCGGGCGTTCCGGTGCTTCTCCTTGAGATGCGGCCCGGGTCCTCCACTCCGGCGCACCGAACCGGCACCCTGGCGGAGCTCGTGTGCTCCAACTCCCTGCGCTCCGACAATCCGGAGAACGCGGTGGGGCTGCTCAAGCGCGAGATGGAGGCGTTGGGTTCGTTGATCGTGGCCGCGGCGCGAGCGGCGGCGCTGCCGGCTGGGGACGCGCTGGCGGTGGACCGCGAGGTGTTCGCCGACAGCGTGCAGGAGACCGTCACCTCCCACCCGCTGGTGACCGTTACACGGGGCGAAGTGCGGGAACTCCCTCCGGGGCCCGCAATCGTCGCGACCGGGCCGCTCACCTCCGAGGCTCTGCACGCCTCTCTCACCGCGCTCCTTGGGGAGGATTCCCTGTCGTTCTTCGACGCGATCGCGCCGGTGGTCGCCGCCGACTCGTTGGACACGAACCGCCTCTACCGAGCCTCCCGCTACGGCAAGGGGGGCGGCGAGGATTACCTCAACGCCCCACTGGAGCGCGAGGAGTACCTGGCGTTCGTCCAGGCTCTGCGGTCGGCGGAGAAAGTCCCCGTCAGGGAGTTCGAGCGTGGGATCCCGTACTTCGAGGGGTGCCTGCCGGTCGAGGTGATGGCAGAACGAGGAATCGACACCCTGCGATACGGGCCGATGAAACCGGTGGGGTTGCCCGACCCGCGAACCGGTCGGCTCCCGCATGCGGTGGTTCAGTTGCGCCGTGACGACTTGGCCGCGGCAAATTGGAACCTGGTTGGCTTCCAGACCCGCATGACGTTTGGCTCGCAGCAGCAGGTGTTCCACCTCATCCCGGGCCTTGAGCGCGCTCGCTTTGCTCGGCTTGGCATGATCCACCGCAACACCTTTATCTGCGCTCCCAGGCACGTCGACTCACAGTTGCGCGTCAAGGTGCGACCATCGCTGCGGCTGGCTGGCCAGCTCACCGGTGTGGAGGGGTACGTGGAATCCGCCGCCATCGGTTTGCTCGCCGCGCTCTACGTGACAGCAGAGCTGCGAGGCTCGGAGGTCCCAACCCTGCCCGCGTGGACCGCCCACGGCGGCCTGCTGCGCCACCTTACCGAGCGCCCGCCGCATCGCTTCCAGCCCGCCAACGCCTCTTGGGGTCTGATGGTGGACCCGCCGATTGAACTTCCGCGGGAGAAGGGCGCCCGGCGCCGGGCCTGCGTGGGCGTGGCGTTGGAGGCGGTTCGGAGTTGGCGAGCGGCATTTCCGTGGCCGGTGCCGGACAGCGGGGCGTTCGTTCAGTAGCCGACGAGCGTGCGGAGCGCGGCGACCTCCTCTGGGGTGAGCTCGCGTCCCTCACCTTCGGGAAGGTCGGCGAGTTCCAGCTGGCCCACCGCCACCCGGATCAAGCGCCGGACCTTGAAGCCGATGGCGGCGAACAGCCGGCGGATCTCGCGGTTGCGTCCTTCGTGCAGAACGACCTGCACGCGCGTGCCGCCGCGCGGGGCCTTGCCGAGACGAGTCACCTCCGCGGGCAGCGTCACCCGACCGTGGATCGCCACCCCGCCCCGCCGCAGCGTTTCGAGGTCCCTTTCGCGTGGGAAGCCTGCCACCGTGACCAGGTAGTTCTTGCTGACCCGGCCCGGGTCCATGAGGCGCTGGGCGAGGCGCGGGTCGTCGGAGAACAACAGCAGCCCCTCCGAGTCCTTGTCGAGGCGCCCCACCGCGAACCACTCTCGGTAGCCCTCGGGCAGCAGCTCGAACACCGTCGTCGCGCCGCCCTCGCGGACGCGCGAGACCACCACCTTGCGCGGCTTGTGCAGCGCGAAGATACGGGGACGCCTGAGCGAGGAAGTCGCCGGGTCAGCCACCACCACCCCCGATCTCAGAGTGGGCTCGCCGCGCCAGCTTGACCAGCTCCCAATAAGGGGGAACGTAGCCGCGGTTGCGCTCGAATTCCTGTACAAGGTGGAGCACCCGGCCCCTGACCTGCGAGTGGGTTTGGACGAACCGCCTAGTGCGCAGCGCCCCCGCGGCGGAGAGGCCCTCGGGTACCGGGCCCACGAAGCCGAAGGTGTTCAGGGCAGAGCTGTAGAGCTTGGCCAGCCGCGCCGGTGCCAGCAGCGTCCATGCGTAGTCCAGCGTGTCCCCGCGCTCGGCGCCCTCCAGCATGGCGTCCACGACCGCGTTGTCGACGTGGTCCGCGAGTAGAGTCGTCGGGTCGCGCCACTCGGCGACAACGGTGAGCTGCGGGTCGTACTCCAGGTCGGAGGGCTCCTGGGTCTCGAAATGGGTGACCCCGAATCCCGAGAGCCACGAAGCGAGCCCCGGCGAGGAGATTCTCGAAAGGTCCATCCACAGGGTGATGCCTACACGGTCAAAGGCGGCAGATGCAACCTCCGAGCAGAAGAGCCTGCGGTGGTCGGAGAAGTCCATCGAGAAGTCGTACGGGATGTGGTGCGCCCGCGCCTCGCAGACGGCCACCGTAGCCGCCTGGTGCGGCAGGGTCGGATCTGCGGCCATCCGTGGGAGGTCGGCGCGGAGGCGGAGCACCATGACCCGCAGCTTCACATCCGCCAGGTATTCGGGCAGGGTGGCCACTGCCACCCCCCTCTCGATGTGTGCCTCGACCACCGAGGCGACCCCTGTGCGCCCGTCCACGTGAACCAGCGCGACGTGAGAGAAGTTGCCCGGGTAGTCGTTTCCCCGTGCGATCAGCGCCGAGGTCGGAGCGCCGCCGCGGGAGACCAGGATGTCGCCGCTGTGGACCCGAACCCCCAGGATCTCGGCGAACGGCGTGGCCGAGGGCTCGTCGTCGCCACGCACCAGAGCCGGCACCGTCCCCTGCGGCGCCTGAAGCATCGCCTCCTCCGCCGCGGCCCTGCCTGCGTACAGCATGCGGTAGAGCCTGTCGCGAGTCGCAGGCTGACCCATGTCCCAGCGGCGTGACTGCGTTTTGACCACCGACCGCATCGTGGTGACGAGGTCGATGTAGTCGGGGATCCTGTCAGGATAGGCCGCGACCATCGGGCCGAGCTCGAACGTGGCCTGCTCGAGCTCGTCGAACACCACGCTCTTCGGCTCGAGTGGGCGGGAGGCCGCGGCGGCGAGCAGACGACGACCGTCGCGCTGCAGGGCCTCGATCTGAGGCGCGACGCTCTCACAGCCGGCGGCTCGGGCACGTAGAAAGCTCGTCTCGAGAGCCGTCCACCGCTCGTCCTGGTGCCAGGCAAAAGGACGACCGCCGGTGGTGTGCGGTGGAGCGGGCTCGGGTGCGGGTATCAGCAGGAGCAGAAGGGCCGCCAGCGCGGCGAGGCCCGTCACCAGCGGCGCCCGGCGCCGCGGCGCACGGCTCGATCTCCTCGGGTTTTCGGGCACCCTGAGCCCGAGGGTACCACCGCGCACCCCTGCGGGTGCGGGCGGGTAGAATGCTGCTGTGCCGTGGCGCCTTGAGGAGTTCACTGCCCACCTGAGGGACGAGCGCAACCTCTCCCCGCACACGCTGCGGGCGTACGAGCGCGAGGTGGCGCAGTTTCTCGAGTTCGCCCGGAGCGAGATGGGATGTCGCGAACCCCGGGGCGTGAGCCCAAACGTGGTACGCGCGTACCTCGCCCACCTGCACTCGCGACGCCTGGCGAGAATCTCCACGCAACGGGCGCTGGCTGCGCTGCGCACGTATTTCCGTTTCCTGGGCCGGGAGGGGGTCGTGGACGCCAACCCGGCCAAGGTGGTGCCCACGCCACGTGCCCCGAGGAAGCTCCCCGAGATGGTCACTGCAGTCCAACTCGGCGAGCTCCTCGAAGCGCTCCCAGCAAACCCGGCGGGGCGACGCGACCGCGCCGCTCTCGAGCTCCTGTACGCGGCCGGGCTGCGGGCCGGCGAGCTGGTGGGGCTCGACCTCGACGACGTGGACCTCTCCCGCCGGCTCGCGCGGGTGCGCGGGAAGGGGGGTAGGGAGCGTCTGGTCCCGTTCGGTCGCGAGGCGGAGAAGGCGCTGCGCGCCTACCTTCCCGACCGCGCTGCGTGGCGCTCGCAGGCTCGCACGCCGGCCGCCGGAGAGCCGCTCTTCGTCAACCAACGCGGCGGCAGGCTCGCCGACCGTTCGTTGCGGCGCATCCTCGATGCGGCGGTGCGGGAGGTGGCACTCGTGCACCACCTGCACCCCCACACGCTGCGCCACGCCTTTGCAACCCACCTGCTCGAGGCCGGCATGGACCTGCGGGCGATCCAGGAGCTGTTGGGCCACGCGTCGCTGTCCACCACGCAGCGCTACACCCACCTGGACCTGGCCCATTTAATGGAAACGTATAGCAAGGCTCACCCCAGGGCGTGAGAACATGCCTGGTGTCGCCTCAGCTGGCAAATAGCAGCGCGACGCCCGCCACCGTGACCGCCGTTCCGACGAGCGCCCGAGGCGTCGGGCGGTAAAGCTCCGTGAGCATCAGAATCGGAATCACCAGCACCGGTGTGGTCGCCATGATCGTGGCGGCGATCCCGACGTCGGTGAGGCGCGCCGCCACGAGCGAAAGCCAGACCCCAAGGAAAGGTCCGAAAAACGCGCCGCCGACGATCGGGAGCCAGGCGCGGCGGGTCGCGTCCGCGACCGCCAGGCCGCGGGCGCGTCCAGCCAGACCGGTGAGGGCCCAGATCACCGCGGTGGCCGTGCCCATGCGCACCCACGTGGCTGCGAGGGGCGGCACCCCCCCGGCCATGCCCAGCTTGGCCAGCACGAGCCCGAAGCCCTGGCAGACCGCTCCAACCACGGCGAGCGCCACACCCACTGCCCCATGGGAACCGCGACGCTCACCCCCGTGAGGCTCGCCCACGACCCACACGACGCCGCCCAGCGTGACCGCGATCCCGAGCAGCGCCAGGCGGCCCGGCTGTTCGCCCAGCAGGAGCAGACCGGCCACCGACGCGGAGATCGGCGCCAGCGACATGATCAGGAAGGAGAGGCGGGGACCGATCCGCCGCATCGCCTCGAACAGAGCGAGGTCGCCAATGACCAGCCCCACGACCCCACTGGCCGCCAGGTAGAGAGTACTGGTGCGGTCCAGCGACGTAAACGACGCGCCGGTTGCCGCCAGCGCCAGAGACAGCAGACCCAGCGCCAACGGCAGCCGGAGCAGGTTGACGCGCAGCGCCCCGATGCGGCGGGCGGCCTCGGCGAAGAAGAGGCCGGTCGCTGACCAGCACATCGCGGTTGCGAGGGCGGCGAGCTCCCCGGTCGGCACGGCTGCCAAGGATACAGGGGACAGCCTCATCGTGGGTTGGCTTTATTTGCTACCCTCCACGGGGAGGTGTCAGATGCGGCACCAGTGGCACCACACCACGATCTGTGCGGTCCGGCGCGAGGGGGTCACCGCGATGGCGTGCGACGGGCAGGTCACGCTCGGCAACACGATCCTGAAGCACGGTGCGACGAAGCTACGCCGGCTGGGTGGGGGCAAGGTCCTCGCGGGGTTCGCGGGATCGGTCGCCGATGCGCTGGCCCTTTTCACCCGGTTTGAGGTCAAGTTCGAGGAGTACTCCGGGAACCTCGAGCGTGCCGCGGTCGAGTTGGCGCGGGAGTGGCGCACCGATCGCGCCCTCCGCCACCTGGAGGCGATGATGATCGTGGCCGATCGGGACCACCTCCTGCTGCTCTCCGGCTCGGGTGAGGTCGTGATCCCGGACGACGGTGTACTTGGCATCGGCTCCGGGGGACCGGTGGCGCTGGCGGCGGCGCGCGCGCTGATCGCGCATTCGGACCTCGAAGCTGCCGAGGTCGCCCGCGAAGCGTTGCGGATAGCCTCGGAGATCGACCTCTACACCAACGACCACGTGACCGTGGAGGTGGCGCCGTGACAGCGCCGGAGTACACCCCACGCGAGATCGTCGCCGAATTGGACCGTTTCATCGTTGGACAGGGCGCCGCCAAGCGAGCGGTGGCGGTCGCATTGCGCAACCGGTGGCGGCGGCGGCAGCTCACGGAGGAGCTGCGTCGCGAGGTGATGCCGGCGAACATCATCCTCATCGGGCCGACCGGTGTCGGCAAGACGGAGATCGCCCGCCGGCTGGCCCGACTGGCCAACGCCCCGTTCGTCAAGGTGGAGGCTTCCAAGTTCACCGAGGTGGGGTACGTGGGGCGGGACGTGGATTCGATCGTACGGGACCTGGTCGAGGCTGCGGTGGCCACCGTGCGGGAGGAGCGGGCGGCGTCGGTGCAGGTGGCCGGCCAGAGGGCTGCCGAGGAGCGTTTGGTTGACCTGCTGCTTCCCGCCGACCCGGCGGGCGACCGGGAGGAGTCCCGGCGTGCCCTGCGCCGGCTGCTGCGCGAGGGCTCGCTGGAGGAGCGCGAAGTCGAGCTTGAGGTGGCTCAGACCCGCATGCCGGTGCTGAACCTGTTCGGTGGGCAGGGCATGGAGAGCCTCGAGATGAACCTGAAGGACGCCCTCGGGGGGATGTTCACCCGGCGGGAGCGCCGCAAGGCGACGGTGAGGGAGGCGCGCAAGCTCCTGGAGGCCGAGGAGGTGGAACGGCTCGTGGACCGGGAGGCCGTGGAACGGGAAGCGGTGGAGCGCGCCCAGGAGAGCGGCATCGTGTTCCTGGATGAGGTCGACAAGATCGCCTCCCGGGCTGGCGCCACCGGCGCCGGCCCCGACGTCTCCCGGGAGGGGGTGCAGCGCGACCTCCTTCCCCTGGTTGAGGGGACGACCGTCAACACCCGATACGGCCCTGTCACCACCGATCACGTCCTGTTCATCGCTGCCGGCGCCTTTCACGTCGCCAAGCCCTCTGACCTCATCCCCGAGATGCAGGGGCGCTTCCCGGTGCGCGTGCAGCTCGAGGCACTCTCGGAGGCCGATCTGGCCCGGATCCTGACCGAGCCCGAACACGCGCTCGTCAAGCAGCACCAGGCCCTGCTCGCCGCCGAGGGTGTCGAGTTGGAGGTCACGACGGACGGGGTGAGCGAGCTCGCCCGGATCGCCGCCGACCTGAACCGCAGCGGCGAGAACATCGGGGCGCGCCGGCTTACCACCGTACTCGAGCGGGTGCTGGAAGAGATCTCGTTCACCGCGCCTGAGCGCAGCGGGAGCCACGTGGTGGTCGACGCCGGGAAGGTGCGCGAGGCGCTCGCCCCGCTCCTTGTCCACGAGGATCTTGCCCGCTACGTCTTGTAGGCACGGAGCGGGCGCGGGACCCGAGGGCGGAGCGTGGGCGGGCGAGCCATGCGGCGCACGTCGGTCTTCGTGGCGTCTTTGCTAGAGTGATCGCCGGTGCGACCGCCCTTGCCCCTGCTGCTCGCCGTCGGCGTTGCGACCCTCGTCGGGTGCGGGCGAAAGCTGCCTCCGCTGCCGCCGATCATCGAGGTTCCCGAGACCACAACCGATCTGACGGCCTACCAGGACGGAACCGAGGTCGTGCTCACCTTCTCGTATCCCCAGCTGACCCGAGGCGGCCAGACGTTGACGGACTTGGGCCGCGTGGAGGTATGGCGCCTGGAGGTGCCGCCAGGCCAGGAGCAGGTGGGTTCCGGGCCGCAGGGGGAGGAGCTGCGGCGCCAGCTCATGCTAGCGCGCGGCAAGCTGGCGGCACGCCTGGAGGGACCCGCGCTGCAGGCCGCCACGCGTGGAAGCTCCCTCACCTACCGCGAGAGCCTGCCGGAGATCCCAACAGGCAGCTCGCTCCCCGCGCTCTGGTTCGCGGTGCGCTCGCTGCGCAAGGTCGGTACACCCTCGGCGCTCTCCAATATCGTGAGCTGGCAGATGCGGCCGGTGCCGCCCACTCCGACCGGCTTGCAGGCCAAGCCCGCGGCGGAGGGCATTGCCCTTTCCTGGGACGAGGTTCCGGGGTTCGGCTACGCCCTGGAGCGGCGTGCCTCGTCGGCCGCCGCATGGGAGGTTGTCTCGCCTCTGGGGGTCGAGAGGCCGACGTTCCTCGACGCTACCGCCGCACAGGGGCAGAGCTGGACCTACCGGGTTCGCTCGTACGCCAACCTTGCGGCGAGCCCAGCCAGCCCGGCGTTGGAAGTGCCGTACCCGGACGTGTACCCGCCGGCGGCCGTGACCTCGTTCATCTGCCTGCCCGAGCCGGGCCAGGTGCACTTGCGGTGGGAGGCGTCACCCGAGCCAAAGGGCACGTACAAGGTCTTCCGCCGTCAGGGTGAGGGTGGTTGGGAGCATCTGGAGGAAGTGTTTGAGGGTATCGAGTTCACCGACACCACCCCGCCGTCGGGCGAAGTCGAATACGCGGTGAAGGCGGTGGACGCCGCGGGCAACCAGTCGGAGGCGGTGTACTGCAAGGCGCGGACGGGCGCGTGAACTTCGCCAAGCTGCACGGCGCCGGCAACGACTTCCTGCTGTTCGACGGACGCTCCGACGCATCCTTCGAGGCTGCCCTGCCGGCACTTGTCTCGCGGCTGTGCGACCGCCGGCTCGGCCTGGGCGCCGACGGTGTGCTGCTGCTGAAGCCGGAAGGTCCCAGGCAAGCTAGGGTGGTGTACTGGAACGGCGACGGCTCCGAGGCGGTGTTCTGCGCCAACGCCACCCGGTGTGCCGCTCGTTTTGCCGCCGAGCGCTGGGGGTGGCAGGAGATGGTGCTCGCAACCGGCTACGCGGCTGTGCCCGCGAGCGTGGAGGGCGAGCGTGTGACACTGCGTCTGCCGGCACCGACAACCGTCCGGGAGTGGCAGCGCCTCGAGGCGGCGGACTCGGTGGTCACCGCCAGGTACTTGGTCGTCGGCGTGCCCCAGTTGGTGGTGCGGGTGGCGTGGCCCGACTACTGGCAGCGGGCCCTGGAGCCCCTGGGGCCCGCGCTTCGGAGCCACCCGGAGCTCGGCGAGGGTGGCGCCAACGTCAACTTCGTCCAGGTGGAGGAAGGCACGCTTGCGGTGCGCTCGTGGGAACGCGGCGTGGAAGGGGAGACGCTCTCGTGCGGGTCCGGCGACGTAGCGGCGGCGCTGGTGGCGCTCGCCGAGGGGTGGGTCCAAGCGCCGGCCAGGGTGCGCACCGCCTCCGGAAGAGTCCTCGTGGTGGAGCCCGATGGCTCGCCCCCTGGCTGCCCCTCGCGCCTCTCGGGCCCCGCCGAATTTGTGGCCGAGGGGACGGTCCACCCCGAGCTGCTGCGCTGACCCCGTCTCGGAGCGATGCTGGACGGTGCGTGTACACGAAACGAGGGGATCGGTGCCTCTTGTGAGCGTGGACGAGGGAACGGGCGATCTGGTGCGGGCGGCGCTCGACGGAGACCGCGAGGCGTTCGGGAGCCTCGTCGAGCGCAACTGGAACCGGCTGGTCCGCCTGGCGCGCTCGGTGGTGGGGGAGTTGGAGGCGGAGGACGCCGTCCAGGATGGTCTGGTGGCCGCCTGGGGGCGGCTCACCACCCTCGCGGAGCCGGAGCGGTTTGATGCCTGGGTGAGCCGCATCGTTTTTCGGCGCTGCCTGCGGGCGAGCCGACGGCAGCGCGGACGGGTGTCGCTGGAAGAGGTGCCGGAAGCATCCACCACGTACGACCCGGCGGCGTCCGTGAGCGCCTGGCAACTCATCTCGCGTCTGGCACCGCAGCAGCGTGCGGTGCTCCACCTCACGGTGGTCGAGGGGATGACCGACGCCGAGATCGCACCGCTGCTCGCGATCACGCCGGCCTCGGTGCGCTCGCACCGCCGGCGGGCGCGGGAAAGCGTCGCTCGCCTACTGCAAGGAGGTAAGCCGTGAACGCTCAGGGACCCCGCGATCCACTGTCGAGGTTTGAGGACGAGCTGCGCGATTGGGGCGCCCGGCCGCCGCGCACGCCGGCGTCCGTCGCGCGAACCCGGGTGACCGCACGCCTGCCGCTGGCGCGTGAGCCGGTTCCATGGCTTCGGCTGGCGGCGAGTGCCGCGCTGGTGGTCGTTCTGGTGGTGGCGACGTGGT
>Ga0153915_10007109_pt1 | contig 10543 bp, 10 predicted proteins | sample Opewatmetagenome_2_FD_107003 | JGI IMG/M metagenome (GOLD analysis project Ga0153915, IMG submission 107003) | Freshwater wetland microbial communities from Ohio, USA - Open water 3 Core 3 Depth 3 metaG | ecosystem: Environmental > Aquatic > Freshwater > Wetlands | place: USA: Ohio, Lake Erie... | reverse complement strand
TCGGATACGCTGATAACCGTGGGAGAACTAACCCGGGTTTGCCTGGAAAAAGATATCCGCGCCAAAAATAAAATATTCAACTGCGTAAATTCTTCGGAAGCCCGCCGGGTCCTCTTGGAAGAAGTAGGTGTGGCGCCGGGCGATATCGTTCTGGTCAAGGGTTCCCGCAGGATGAAAATGGAAGAGGTCCTTAAAATCTAGATGTTCTATAATTTACTCTACCCGCTCCACGACATAATCTCCGCTTTTAATATCTTTCGTTACATAACTTTCCGCGCGGCCATGGCTGTCCTGACCAGCTTTGTGATCAGTTTATTGCTGGGGCCGCTCCTGATCCGGAAGTTAAAAGCGTTAAAGGTGGGAGAAAAGATCAATAAGGGCGATAGCCTAAAGCTGGATGACCTGCATCGTTCCAAAGCCGATACCCCGACTATGGGCGGCCTGCTTATCTTAGCGGCAGTAGTGGCTTCCACGCTTCTCTGGGCTGACCTTTCCAACAAGTATATCTGGGTAGTTCTCTTGAGCACGCTTTGGCTGGGGACAACCGGTTTTCGGGACGATTATTTGAAGCAGATCAAGAATAGATCCAAAGGCCTGAGCGCCAGGGCAAAATTGATCAGCCAGGTAGTCCTGGGCCTGATCCTGGGGATTATTTTCTTAACCAGTTTCCAGGCCAGCCTGAAGCTGGATATTCCGTTTATGAAGAATACCGCCCTGGACCTGGACGGTTTGTATATAATTTTTGTGATTTTAGTCATCGCCGGAACGTCTAACGCGGTGAACCTTACTGACGGGTTGGACGGCCTGGCTATCGGCATCGTGGTGATGGTCGCTTTGGCCTTTAGTATCCTCAGCTATGTTTCCGGCAATATCAAGCTCAGCGAATACCTACTCGTCCCCTATATCAAGGGCAGCGGCGAATTGGCGGTTTTCTGCGCCAGCATCCTGGGCGCGGGGTTGGGTTTTTTATGGTTTAACTGTTATCCCGCCTCTATTTTTATGGGAGATGTCGGGTCATTGGCTTTGGGCGGAGCGCTGGGGACAGTGGCGTTATTGATCCGCAAGGAATTGCTTTTAGTCATCGTCGGCGGGATATTTGTCGTCGAGGCATTATCTGTAATTTTGCAGGTGGGAACATTTCGCCTGACCAAGAAACGTATTTTCAAGATCGCGCCGCTCCACCATCACTTTCAATTTCTTAACTGGTCGGAGAATAAAGTCATTGTCAGGTTCTGGATCATCGCGGCTCTCTTAGCGCTCCTGACGCTAGTGACTTTGAAGATCCGTTAACATAGTAACTATTTACTTGAATAAATCCCAATGTTCAAGCCCCAATGACGAATGAATTTCCAAATCCCAATTGCCAATTGGGACATTGAAACATTAGGATTTCATTTGACATTGGGATTTGGTAATTGGTAATTAAATGGATAAGAGCTATTTTAAGGATAAAAAAGTTCTCATCGTGGGCTTGGCGCGCAGCGGCGTGGCCTCGGCAAACCTGCTTTATGATCTAGGCGCGCAAGTTTCAGTGACGGATAATCAGGATAATGCCAATACCCGCCGCAGCTTAAGCCAGTTGAAATCCCAAGAGATAAAAGCGGAATTAGGCAGGCACTCGCGGGATTTTGTCCAAGGTAAAGAGGTTGTTATTATTTCTCCCGGCGTCGCCAATGAGGCTTTGCCTATTGTTTGGGCGAAAGCTGAACATATCCCCGTCATCAGCGAAATCGAGCTGGCCTGGATTTTATGCCCCGCGCAGGTTATTGCCGTAACCGGGACCAATGGCAAAACTACAGTTACTACTTTGATCGGGAAAGTGCTGGAGGCCGCGGGTAAAAGGGTCTTTACCTGCGGTAATATCGGCAGGCCCTTTTGCGCGGAAGTGGAAAAGATGCGGGAGGGGGATTGCGTGGCGCTGGAAATAAGCTCTTTTCAACTGGAGTATATAGATACATTTAAGCCTAAGATCGCGGTAGTCCTTAACTTAAGCCGTAATCATCTTGACCGCTATCAGGATATGGCCGGGTACCTGGCGGCTAAAAAACGCGTATTTAAAAATCAGGATGCCGCGGATTACGCGGTTTTAAATTATGACGATCCGGTTATCCGTCCTTTAGCTAAGGAGGTAAAATCCAAAGTTACCTATTTCCGTGATAAAGAAGGTTTTAATCCGAACCAGTCAGCGGTCTTGAGCGTAACCGCGCTGCTGGGTATCGATAAAGATCTGGCGCTGCGGGTCTTCGCTGAATTCAAGGGAGTAGAGCACCGCCTGGAAGAGGCCCGGGAAATTAACGGAGTGCGCTTCATCAATGATTCCAAGTCTACGACTACCGAGGCTGCTGTCTGGGCCCTGAATAATTTAAAGAGCCCCCTGGTTTTGATTGCCGGGGGAAGGGAAAAAGGCAATGATTACAGCGAGGTTGCGGAATTGGCAGCCAAAAAGGTAAAGGCCGCTGTTTTGATCGGAGAGGCCAAAGAAAAAATAAAAAAAGCATTTTCCGGCCTGGTTAATACGCTGGAAGCGGCGACGCTGGAGGAGGCGGTAAAAAAAGCTTACCAGCTGGCCCTCCCGGGAGAGTGCGTTTTGTTTTCGCCGATGTGCAAGAGTTTTGATATGTTCTCGGATTACGAAGAGAGAGGCAGGTCTTTTAAAAATATAGTTTCGGAGTTGAATAAGGTTAAAGTTTAAATATGATCCGCAATATAAGAATCAGTTTATTCAGCGTTGCCGTGATCCTCATGTGTATCGGGGTAGTGATGATTTACAGCTCCTCCAGTATTTATGCCTGGGAAAGGTATAAGGACGGTTTTTTCTTCCTGAAAAGGCACCTCATTTTCATGCTTATCGGAGCGGCCTTGACTTTTTTCTTTATGAGCATCGATTACCGCAAGCTTAAGGCATTTGCCCGGCCCTTATTGATCATCTCCCTGATCTTACTGGTCCTGGTTCTTATCCCCGGATTAGGCAGGGAGGTCTCCGGAGCGCGCCGCTGGTTCAGGTTTAAATTCTTGAGTTTCCAGCCGTCAGAATTTGCCAACCTGGCTATGATCATCTACCTGGCGGATTTTGTCAGCCGCAAGGGGAATCTGATGAAGACTTTTTTTAAAGGTTTTCTGGCGCCGATGTGCGTTTTAGGCGCCTTTGCCCTGTTGATCATGCTGCAACCGGATCTGGGCACTACGATAGCCTTGGGCGCTGTAGCCTTAGTTATGCTTTTTGTCTCCGGCGTGCGGCCGGTTTATATTTTATCGTTGATCTTAGCCAGCCTGCCCGCGTTGTATTTCCTGATATTTAACGTGGCTTACCGCAAGGCGCGGATCCTGGCGTTTTTAAATCCCTGGCTTGATCCTAAGGGAAGCGGCTTTCAGATCATCCAGTCACAGGTCGCCTTGGGTTCCGGCGGTTTATTCGGGGTAGGCCTGGGGCATTCCAAGCAGAAGTTATTCTATCTTCCGGCAGCGCACACGGATTTCATTTTTTCCATCATCGGCGAAGAACTGGGTTTGATCGGCACCATCGGGGTAATCGTATTATTCATTATTTTCATTCAGCAGGGGATCAAGGTGATCAAGAACGCTCCGGATAAATTCGGATATTTCCTGAGCCTGGGCCTGGTAGCGATGATCGCTTTCCGGGCGGTTATAAATATCGGGGTTTCCTGCGGGGTTTTGCCTACCAAGGGCCTGCCTTTGCCCTTTATCAGCTACGGCGGGTCTTCTTTTATTTTTGATATGGTCTGCGTGGGGATATTGGTAAATATCGCGCGCACCGGAGAATACCCATAATGAAAATTTTAGCAGTTACCGGCGCAAGCGGCGGGCATATTTTTCCCGCGGCCAGTTTCATTCGCGCCTTGCAGGATAAAGATAAGGGGGTAGAGACGCTCCTGGCCCTGCCATCCAGAAGCCTCAAGGCGGGGATTACGCTGGAGGGCTATAAGATAAAATATATCTCTACTCCCGGGATCAGCCGGCATATCGATCTTAAAAATCTCCTTGCCCTGGTCAAATTCCTTAAAGGTATCGGTGAGAGCCTGAATATAATCGTTAAATTCAGGCCGGATATTGTCGTCGGTTTCGGGGGCCTGGATTGCGTCCCTTGTTTATTTTTCGCCTGGCTTTTCCGGATCAAGACCTTGATCCACGAGCAGAATGTTCTGCCCGGCCGCGCCAACAGGCTATTAGCTAAATTTGTTGACCGGGTGGCTGTATCTTTTGGCGCGACACAAAAATATCTGAATATCAATCCGGAGAAAATAACGCTTACCGGCAATCCCTTGCGCCGGCAGTTGAAAAAAATCGACCAGGCCCAGGCCTTAGGTTTTTTTGGGCTGGCCAAGGGCAAGCTGACGTTATTGGTTATGGGCGGAAGCCAGGGCAGCCAGCATATTAATGCAGAGTTTCTTAAGGCCGCGGCATTATTAAAAGATACTGCGCAGCTGCAGATCATCCATCTTGCCGGCGCCGGGTCTTACGAGGCGGTTAAAGAGGAATATAATAAGATAAAAATTAAGGCCAGGGTGTTCGGATTTTTCGAAGCCATGGAGCAGGCCTATAGCGCAGCTGACCTGGCTATTGCGCGTTCCGGGGCGACTACCGTAACTGAACTGATATTTTTCGGGCTCCCGGCAATAATCTCTCCTTATCCTTACGCCTATGCGCACCAGCTGGAGAATGCCAGGATATTAGAAGAAAAGGGATGCGCGGTGGTTATCAGCGACGCTGAACTGGATAAGGATATATTCAGGCAAACCCTGGAAACGCTGATCAATGATCCTGGAAAAATCGCAGCAATGCGCTCAGGCTTTAAAGATCTGGCCAGTCCTGAGGCGGCAAATTTATTGGCGGAAGCGGCATTATCTCTGAATAACTAGAATGCAAAAACAGTATCATCTTATCGGTATCGGCGGCATCGGTATGAGCGGCATCGCGCAGCTGCTTTTAGCCTGTGGCTGCAAAGTAAGCGGCTCAGACCTTAAGGAAAACCGGATTATTGCCGGGCTCAAGAGATCCGGCGCGCAAGTCTTTGTAGGGCATGCGAGCCGGAATATCCAGGGCGCGCCAACCGTGGTTTATTCCTCGGCGATAAAAGAGGATAATCCTGAACTTAAAGAAGCCAGGAGGTTGGGGCTGCCTTTAGTCAGGCGCGCCGAGGCCCTGGCAGAGCTGATGCAGGATAAAACCGTGATTACTGTCAGCGGCAGCCATGGCAAGACTACGACTACTTCTTTAGTTTCGTATCTGCTGCTTAGCGCCGGGCTTTTTCCTACTGTGGCCATCGGAGGGATCCTGAAAAATATTGATACTAATGCCTGCCTGGGAAACGGCAAATTCTTTGTGGCTGAAGCGGATGAGTCCGACGGCTCTTTCCTGCATTACAAGCCGAAGTATTCCATCATTACCAACATTGACCGCGAACATCTGGATTATTATAAAAATTTTGAAAATGAGATCGAAGCTTTTAAGCAATTTTTGAACCGGACGGATGCTGCCGGCTGTGTTTTTTGTTCTGCTGATGACCCGAACCTGATGGATATACTCAAAACTTACCGGGGAAAATATATCTTATTCGGGTTAAAAGAAACAGCGCATATCTACCCGAAAAATATAAAATTGGATGGGTTGACCAGTGAATTTGACTGTTACTATAAGCATAAATTTGTCGCCAGGTTTAATCTCGCCCTGGGCGGCGAGCATAATATTTCCAACGCCCTGGCGGTGATCGCTTTAGGTATTGAGTTAGGAATAGATCTGGAATTTATCCAAAAGGCGCTCTCCGGATATAAAGGCGCGCACAGGCGTCTGGAGATAAAATTCCAGGATGATAATTATACGGTTATCGATGATTACGCGCATCATCCGACGGAGATCCAGGCTACCCTGAAGGCTGCCGCTAACTTAAAGCCCAAAAGGTCGATCGCCATATTCCAGCCGCACCGCTATACGCGCACGCAGTTGCTCCTGGATGAGTTTGCCGGAAGTTTTAACGCCATCGACCGGCTGATCATCACGGATATCTACGCGGCCAGCGAGCCGCCTATCCCTGGCGTCAACAGCCAGCTGCTCTGCGCAAAAATAAAGGAACTTGCTCCGGGTAAAAGCGTTGATTATCTTCCGAAAGAAAAGATCGTCGAGTATGTTTTAGGGATCTTGAAACCCGGTGACCAGGTTATTACCCTGGGTGCCGGAGACATAGTAAAGGTAAGCGATGAATTGGCCGAAAAATTGCAGAGTAAAAGCTAAATACCCGCTAAAAAACAGGACTACTTTCAAGATCGGCGGCTGCGCGCGTTTTTTTAGCGAGCCCGGGGATCCGGAGGAGTTAAGATCCTTACTGGGGGCAGCCAAAAAAAATAAAATAGCGGTTTTTATCCTCGGCGCGGGAAGCAACCTCTTGATCAGCGACCGGGGGGTAAGAGGCTTAGTCATAAAACTAAACTCCGCATATTTCAAGAGAATAGCGCTTAAAGGAAGTTATATTGAAGCCGGGAGCGCAGCTACGCTCAGCCAGCTTATTAAATTCAGCCAGGCTAAATCTTTACGCGGCCTGGAATTCCTGGCGGGCATTCCCGGCACGCTTGGTGGGGCATTAGTCATGAATGCCGGGTGTTGGGAGCAGGCTATAGGAGGCCTGGTAAAAGAAGTGAACGTTATGGATTATAGTGGTAAAATAAAAACTTTAGGCAGCCGGGATATCAAGTTTAGTTACCGGGGATCCAGCCTGGAGAAATACATTATTTTAAGCGCTCTCTTAAAACTTAAAAAAGGCAGCCGGCCGCAAATCCAAAAAAATATAAATAAATATCTTAAGGCTAAGCGCCAGGCCCAGGACGCAAGCCACCCCAATGCCGGGTGTATCTTCAGGAACCCAGCGCAACGCTACGCGGGAAAGCTTATTGACCTGTGCGGATTAAAAGGCAGAAAGACAGGCAGGGCTTTTGTCTCGGAGCGCCACGCTAATTTTATCCTGAATAGCGGCGGGGCGAGCGCAAAAGATGTATTAGGCCTGATGCGCTTGATCAATAAAAAAATCAAAGCTAAATTTAAAATAACTTTAGAACCCGAGATAAAAATATGGGAATGAAAGAAAAATTTGGCAGGATAGGCGTTTTAATGGCCGGTCCGTCTACGGAGAAAAAGATTTCTCTTAAATCGGGCCATGCGGTCTGCGCAGCGCTTCAGGAATCCGGTTTTAAGGTTACGCCGGTAGTGATTAAAACCGATAAAGCCGAGGATAATATCCGTTTATTGAGGCTTAAAAAAATAGACTGCGCCTTTATCGCCCTGCACGGCAGGTTTGGCGAGGACGGCGGTATCCAGAAAATTTTGAGCAGCCTGAAGATCCCTTATACCGGCTCCGGGGTCAGGGCGAGCAAGCTGGCCATGGATAAGGTCAGCTCGCGGAAAATATTCCGGAAGCACGGGTTAAAAGTGCCGCGCTCGGAGGTATTCAGCAGGGATACTTACAGGGGTTTTGATTGCGCTAAGCTTGGCCTGCCCCTGGTGGTTAAACCGGCAACGCACGGCTCAAGCATCGGCCTTTCTATCGTGGGTAAACTACAAGATATCCCCGCGGCAATAGAGCTGGCTTTTAAATTCGATAAAAAAATAATTGTTGAAGAATATATTAAGGGCAGGGAATTGACCGTTGGAATATTGGAAGAAAAGGCCATGCCGGTAATCGAAATTATCCCGAAGCGCGCCTTTTTTGATTATCAGGCTAAATATCAGAAAGGCCTGACCCGTTATATGGTTCCGGCGAAATTATCCCCGTCCCTTACTAAACAGGTAAAAAAAGCGGCGTTATCCGCGCATAAACTCCTGGGCTGCTTTGGCTGTTCAAGGGTGGATATTATCCTGGATGAAAAAAACGCGGCCTTTGTCCTGGAGGTAAACACGATACCCGGGCTTACCGCGACCAGCCTGCTGCCTAAAGCGGCTAAAAAATCAGGCATAAGTTTTACCGAACTCTGCCTTAAGTTGATCAAGTTGGCATATGAAAAAAAGAAAAGTTAATCTTCCAACCCGGTTTTTAGTTTTCAGCTTGATAATTCTTCTTGCCTTGTTTTTTATTCTGGGTTATATTTGGAGAGTATTGTCCACGTCAGATTATTTTCTGGTGAGGGATGTTACCGCAAATGAAGTTACCGGTATCGATCTTTCTTATTTAAAAGGCAAGAACATTTTCAGCCTTAACCTGGCGGGAGAGTCGGCGAATATCGCCAGGCATTGCCCGGATTGTTCGCGGGTCAGGCTGGCCAGGATCATCCCCAACCGTATCTTTGTAGAGTTTGTCAAGCGCAGGCCTTTGGCCCTGATAAAACTCTACCGTTATTTCGCGGTGGACGCGGATGGCTTTATTTTCTCCAGTTCCCTGCAGCCGCAAGACTCCGGCCTGCCGGTGATCCTGGGCCTGGAAACTAAGATCTTCGGGCCAAAAGCCGGTAACCGGTATAATAATAAAGAGCTTTCCGTGGCCCTGCTTATCCTTAAAGAGGCCGGGAAGAACCGGTTATTCAGGGATTATAAGATCCAGAAAGTGAATGTAGCGGGCATAGATAACATTACGATCCAGATACCTGTTTCAAGGGGGCAGAATACTTACGCCAACTGGAAGGCCCCGGATAAAAACGGATTTTTGGAGGTTAAGATCGGCCAGGGCAATATCGGGGATAAGGTTGCGATCATGGCCGGCTTGATCAACCAGGAAAAACAGAATCTCGACAATATAAAATATATCGACCTGCGGTTTAAGGAACCGGTGATAAAATTCAAAGATGCTAAATAATTATATTTGCGCGTTGGATATCGGATCAAGCAAAATTTCCGCCTGCCTGGCCTATTTCAAAAAAAAGCAGTTGGTTAATATCTATTTTGAATCCCTGCCTGTCCAGGGCATGCGGGAAGGCTCCATCGTCGATTCCATAGGCCTGATCGGCTCGGTCAGTAAAGCCCTGAAAAACCTTAAGGCTAAATCCGGGATAAATATTAAATTTGTTTCGGTAAACATATCCGGCCAGGATATCGTTACCAAGCATGTCCACGCCATTATCCCGCTGGCTGAGAGGGGGAATAAGGTGATCACTGTTTCGGATATGCAAAAGGTAAATGAGCAGGCGCGCGTCCTCGGTTCAAGCCTGGAAGAAGAAATAATCCATATGATCCCTTCCGGTTACACGATCGACTCCAAAGACAATATCCTTAACCCACTCGGGCTTTACAGCCACAGGCTGGAAGTGGAGTTATATCTGGTCTGCGGCAAGTTATCTTCAGTGCAAAGCCTGGCCCGGGTGATCAACCAGTCGGGGTATGAAATAAAAGATTTATTTTTCTCAGGGCTGGCTACCAGCAAGGCGGTCTTTAGCCCCGGGGCCAGGGAGGGTTTGAATTTATTCTGCGATATCGGAGGCGACACAACCGAGATACTGGTCTTTAAAGACGGCCTGCTTAAGGATATCCAGGTTTTGCCTTTCGGAGGAGATGATCTAACCCGGGAGCTTTCCGATAATTTAAAGATCAATTTGGATTTAGCCGAAGACATTAAGCGCTCATACGGGGTTATCGCCGCGGCTAATGAAATAGGAGAGGATAAGGAGATCCTGGTCAAAAGAAGCGAATTCTACAAGCCGATAAAACAAAAGTTAGTGGCCCAGGTTATTACTGCTTCGGCTAAGGCCATCTGCGCAAAGATAAAGGAGGCTGTTGAAAAGAAGGCAGCGCTCTATGAAGTTAATAATTTTGTGATTGCCGGCCGCACGCTTTTAATGGAAGGTTTTATCGAGACCCTGGAGAATACCCTGGGCGTACCGGTAAAACTGGGGAGGATCACTAACTTAGAGATAGTTTCGAATATCAAGGAAAATAGCGAGTTGTCCGGCCAGAAGTATTTAACCTATCTGACCTGCCTGGGAATGCTCTGCGAAGCCTTGGAAACCAAGCCCCCGGGAATCTTGCCGCTGCATCAGCCTGCCAAAAACCTCATCCTCAAAGCCATCAACAGAGCGAAGGAAGTATACCAGGAATATTTCTAACGGCCGGGAAAACTGTCAAGATTGTAATAGTTTGGAAGGATGCACTTTTAATACTTTGGCGAATTTTTCAATGGTATCGATCTTTAAAGCAGGTGGATTTTTGCTTTCAATCCGTTGAAAATATTTATAGTCAATGTCGGCTAACTCAGAAAATTTTTCCTGAGTATAACCGCGCTTATTCCGCAACTCCTTAATTTTCTTACCTAGCTTCAATCTAATATTCATTTTTGTATATTATCATACTAATTATTTACTATTGACACCTAAGTGCAGTAAGGTGTATACTATCCATGAAAGAGCCTTACTCGAAAAGGAGAATTACTATGGTCAAGTATATGAATATACGTAACATTTTTGTATCTTCTCTTGTCTTGATTACCATTTTTATTCTTCCCACCCTGCTTCTTGCCGAAGACTCCATTACCATCACCACCTACTATCCTTCACCCTACGGAGCCTATAACAAGCTCCAGTCCAATAAATTAGCAGTAGGGGATACCAATGCTGAT
>Ga0153915_10007108_pt1 | contig 10544 bp, 10 predicted proteins | sample Opewatmetagenome_2_FD_107003 | JGI IMG/M metagenome (GOLD analysis project Ga0153915, IMG submission 107003) | Freshwater wetland microbial communities from Ohio, USA - Open water 3 Core 3 Depth 3 metaG | ecosystem: Environmental > Aquatic > Freshwater > Wetlands | place: USA: Ohio, Lake Erie... | reverse complement strand
TTTAAGGCCTTTAGTCTTAAGCCCAGAGGCAAACACATAATCAATGTTTGTCTGGGTACAGCCTGTCATGTGCGGGGCGGGCACAGAGTATTAGAAACTATCGAAAGGTGTTTATCCATCAAGCGTGGGGAGACCACCAAAGACGGTAAGTTCACACTAGAGAGCGTAAATTGCATGGGGTGTTGTGCCGTGGGACCGGCTGTGAAAATTGATGCTGACTATTTTGGACGTATGAGCACCGATAGAGTTGACAACGTATTAACTAAATTCGAATAACTATGGTAACAAAAATATCGAACCAACTTAGCTCAAAACAAGAGCTGGTTGATCTAAGGAAAGAGCTGCTAAAAAATAAGAAGACCGACAGGCCGGTTATTTCTCTGTGCAATGGCACTGCTTGTCGCCCGTACGGCTGCCTTCGATTAGCCGACGCCTTTAAGCAGGAGTTGGCAAAGCAAGGATTAGAGAATAAGGTAGAGCTTAGAATAACAGGCTGCCATGGCTTATGCGAGAAAGGGCCAATTGTAATCATTGATCCCGGAGGCATTTTTTACCAGCAATTGACAGTAGAAGACGTCCCCGAGATATTAAGTGAAACGGTTACTAAAGGTAACATTATTGACCGGCTGCTGCACACCGACCCGGCCACCGGCCGCAAGGTCGTCCATAGAAACGAAATTCCGTTCTACAAGAAACAAAAACGTAACATTCTGGGGAACAATGTAGAAATTAATTTCGCCAGCATCGAAGACTACATCTCCATTGGAGGTTATGCTGCGCTGGCCAAGGTCTTGCTAGAAATGACTCCTGAACAGATAATCGATGAGGTAAAACGTTCCGGGCTGAGAGGACGGGGCGGTGCAGGTTTCCCGACGGGAGCAAAGTGGGAAACATGCCGTCATGCCCCTGGTGACATAAAATACGTTATAGTGAATGCTGATGAAGGTGACCCTGGTGCTTACGCTAACGAAGGTTTGCTATCTGGAAATCCACATAGTGTACTAGAAGGACTTATCATAGGTGCCTATGCCATTGGCGCCAATCAGGGATATGTTTACGTGCGCAATGAATATCCTCTAGCCTTGGCTAATGTGACGATTGCGCTAGATCAGGCTGAGCGATTTGGTCTCCTCGGCGATAATATTTTGGGGTCTGGATTTGATTTTAATGTTCGAATAAACAGGGGCGGTGGAGCCTTCGTCTGTGGAGAGTCTACGGCGCTTATGGCATCGTTGGAAGGCAAGGTTGGGGAGCCAAGGGCCAAATACGTTCATACGGTGGAGAAGGGTCTCTGGAATCGGCCTAGTGACCTAAACAACGTCGAAACCTGGGCCAATATACCGTTGATAATCAATGAGGGAGCCGACTGGTATCGGACTCTGGGCACTGAGGGCAGTAAGGGGACGAAGATATTCTCATTGGTGGGTAAGATTAATAATACTGGCCTGGTGGAAGTTCCTATGGGTATAACACTGAGAGAAATTATTTACGATATCGGTGGGGGCATAAGAGGGGGCAAGAAGTTTAAGGCAGTTCAAACCGGTGGTCCCTCAGGTGGCTGCCTCCCGGAGAGTCTGCTTGACCTGCCGGTAGACTTCGACGAGCTGTCTAAAGCAGGTTCCATGATGGGTTCGGGCGGCATGATTGTCATGGACGAGACTACGTGTATGGTAGATATCGCCAAGTATTTTCTGACATTCTTAGAAGAAGAATCGTGTGGCAAGTGCCTACCCTGTCGTGAGGGGATAAAGAGAATGCGGCAGGTCTTTGACGAAATAACAGAAGGCAGGGGCAGCGAAAAAGATATTGAATTCTTGGAACAACTTTCAGCTACATTGGTTGATAGTTCGCTTTGCGGGCTGGGTCAAACCGCACCAAACCCGGTGCTGACTACAATACGTTACTTTAGGGACGAATATGAAGCACATATAAAAGAGAAGAGATGTCCGGCCGGTGTCTGCAAGGCTCTAACTCACTATTACATAATAGAGGAAAAGTGTCCTGGATGTGGCATTTGTGTCAAAGAATGCCCGCAAGAAGCTATAACTTTTATGGGTAAGAAAAAGCCGGTAGTTATGGATGAGTCGAAATGTATCAAGTGCGGCGTTTGCTGTGACGTCTGCAAGATGGGTGCCATAGGTAAGAGATGAGATGGTAACTTTTAAAATCGATGGCCGTGAATTTAAGGCTGAAGAAGGCCAGACCGTACTCCAGGTAGCCAGAGAGAACGGTATTGATATACCTACCTTGTGCCACCACGAAGCAATCGAACCCTACGGCGCCTGCAGGCTGTGTATCGTGGAAGTATCTAAGGGACGACGCGCCAGGATAGTGACATCTTGTCTTTATCCGGTTGCAGAGGGGTTGGATGTAAAAACAAATTCGCCCAGGGTAATAAGTAATCGTACGATGCTGGTGGAACTACTATTGGCACGGTGCTCTAAGAATAAGGTAATAAATGAGTTAGCTTCGCAGATGGGCATTAATCAATCTATAATCAGGCCAGAGTATATTGAGGTAGAAGATTGTATGGTATGCGGTCTGTGTGTCAGGACCTGCGAGCAGGTGGTAGGTGTTAGCGCTATCAGTCTGGTCAACCGTGGAATAACTAAAGAGCCTGCATCGCCATTCTTGGAACCGGCTAGAGATTGTATAGGCTGTGGCTCCTGTTTCTATATTTGCCCAACCGGGGCCATAAAAATGGAAGACAAGGGAGATACCAGGTATCTATACAATTGGAAGGCGGAGTTCAAGCTCAAAAAGTGTAAAGTTTGTGGAAATTTCTGGGCGCCGGAAAAACAGCTAGACTATATTAGGAAAAAGTGGAATCTTCCCGAAGATTTCTTCGATATCTGCCCCACCTGTAAATAATCCCCCGTTAACTGCTTCATATTCCTTGACTAAGACAAACTGGTTAACTATACTCTTTTACTGCGGGGTGTAGCGCAGCGGCTAGCGCGCATGGTTTGGGACCATGAGGTCGGAGGTTCAAATCCTCTCACCCCGACCATAGCTATGAAATAATGATTATTACACCGGCTTTATTATGCATTCTGTATTTAGAGGTACATTGAATCGGGCAGACCTGGTTAATATATCAGCAATATTTTAAATAAGGAGGGGGTTATGCCAATCTACATCGCGCTCACGAATGTCTCTGCCGAAGGAAGGAAAGCTATCAAAGAAGACCCGGCACGGATTAGGGCCAACAACAAAGAGATTGAGGCTATGGGAGTAAAAATAATAGCCCAGTATGCCACTCTCGGACGGTACGACTTCATTAACATATTCGAAGCCCCGAATGATGACACCATATACAAAGTATCTTTGAATCTTACCGGACGGGGTGTTGATCGAGTCCAAACTCTGGCGGCCAAGACTCTGGATGACTTTATTGCTTCCACAAAAAGAAAATAGCTCGTTTTGAACCTGATATTATACTAGCAATTTTGGGATCTCTATCGAGTTGATTTGCTCAAAGAAGGTACATATTCTCTGCTTCCCGTAGCAGTTCTTCTCTAAACTTCGGATGAGCCAGGCTGATGATATCGAGCGCCCTGTCGCGCGTCGACTTACCCTTCAGGTTGACTACTCCATATTCAGTAGCTAGATAGTGAGTGTCCATCCTAGGAATGGTAACCACCGTGCCCGGTTCAAAGCGGGGTACGATGCGAGAAACTTTGCCGTTTTTCGCCGTGGAATAAAAAGCTTGTATGGATTTTCCGCCCTTTGAGTTAAAAGCACCGCGCACAAAATCAAGCTGCCCCCCTGTACCGCTAAACTGAGATCCAGCCAGAAATTCCGCATTGCACTGGCCGGTGAGGTCTACCTCAATGATGGTATTAATGGAGATCATATTATCGTTTTGGGCGATTACCGAGGGTGCCTCAGTATAGGAAGCAGGATAGCTCTCCATACTGGGATTATCGTTTATGAAATCATACATTCTCTTAGTTCCCTGAGCTACCATGAAAACGTGCTTTCTCGGGTGCAAGGTTTTCTTACGGCCAGTAATGACTCCTTTTTCGATTAAATCTACCATGGCAGGAACGAAGACCCCGGTATGAATTCCCAAATCCTTGCGCCCTTCTAACAAATGGGCAATGGCGTTGGGAATGCCGCCCAAGCCCAGCTCGATAGTAGCCCCATCAGGAACCATCTCAGCAATGTGCCTGGCAATAATTTTATCCTCAGGTTTCGGCTCAGGCGATATAAACTCAAGAAGCGGGACATGATTTTCCACAACAGCCGCCACTTCGGAGACGTGAAGGAGCGAGTCCCCGAATACGCGGGGCATATTCTCATTAACCTCTACGATAAGTGTTTTGCAGTTTCTGGCGACTACTGACGTGTAGTCATTGACAGCTCCAAAAGTGAAGTAGCCGGCCTTGTCCATGGGAGAAACTGTAGTGATGAAGACGTCTATATCCATGAAATCACTGCATAGCCTCGGTATTTGATGGATATAATTAGGCACATAGTAGCTGAGACCTACCTTGACCTGAGCCCTGTCTGCAGCAGTCACAAACCATGAATAGGCTTGAATACAATCAGAAAGGTCTGGTGACAGAACCGTCTTGGCAGCATGCTCCATAGGCAAGCTGGAATACACTTTTATGTCTTTCAAGCTGCCTTCTCTGGCGCGGTTAGCAACTGCGGCTAAAAGGGCCGGCGGTTCGGATATGGTCGAGCCATGCACAAGCGTGTCACCATTTTTTATTAATTTCATGGCTTTCTGGGCCGTAGTTAACTTCTGTTTATATTCCGCTAGGTATATATTCATCTTTCTTTCCTGCCGCTAAAGGGGTCCCATATCCCTAGATCTGTATAGCGCTCAGTCGTTATAAACACACCGTCAAAGTAGATACATGTCCTCCGCTGCTCGCAACAACTCATCTCTAAACTTCGGATGGGCAATGCTAATGATATCAAGCGCCCTATCTCGTGTGGATTTTCCCTTTAAATTGACTACACCGTACTCGGTAACAAGATAATGAGTATCCATCCTGGGGGTGGTGATCACGGTACCGGCTTCGAAACTCGGCACTACCCGGGAGATTTCCCCGCTCTTAGCTGTGGAATGAAAGGCTAATATGGACTTACCGCCCTTGGAGTCGAAGGCACCACGTACGTAGTCGAGTTGGCCTCCTGTACCGCTAAACTGAGACCCGGCCAGGAACTCCGCATTGCACTGGCCGAGAAGATCGACTTCGAGTACCGAGTTGATGGAGATCATGTTTTCATTCTTAGCTATCACCGCGGGGTCATTGACATATGAGACCGGGTAGCTCTCCATAGTCGGGTTGTTGTCTATGAATTCGTACATTCTCTTGGTGCCTCGAGCAAAAGTGAAAACATTTTTCCGCGGGTGTATAGTTTTTTTCCTGCCTGTCACTACACCCTTCTCTATAAGGTCAACCATGCTGGGACAGAACATCTCGGTATGAATTCCCAGGTCCTTATGATTCATCAAATAACGGGCGGCAGCATTGGGAACATTGCCGACTCCTAGCTGTATGGTGGCTCCGTCAGGTACCATCCCCACAATATAATTACCGATGATTTCATCCTCGGTGTCAGGTTCCGGCGGCACTACCTCGATTAAAGGAATGTGGTTTTCCACAATAGCGTCCACCTCGGAGATATGTAGCAGGGAATCTCCGAAGATACGGGGCATATACTCATTGACTTCCACGATGAGCTTTTGGCAATGTCTGGCCGCTGTTGAGGTGTAATCGTTGGCCGTGCCAAAGGTGAAATATCCAGCTTTATCCATCGGAGAAACCGCGGCTATGGTAACATCGACCTCCATAAAATCTTTCACTAACCGGGGTATCTGATGGAAAAAATTGGGCACAAAGTAATTCAGCCCTACTCTGACTGTGGCTCTGTCAGCCTGGCTAACAAACCACGAATATAGTTGGATACAATCGCAAAGGTCCGGAGCCAGTATGGTTGTGGCTGCATAATTTCCCGGATTGAGGGAATAGACGCTTATCTTTTTCAGGTCTCCATGTCTTGCCCTGTTTGCGATGGCGGTCAGGAGAGCCGGCGGTTCGGCATTACTCATGCCCAGCACGATGGTAGCGCCATCCTTAATGTTTGCCACCGCCTTTTCTGGCACGGTTAGCTTTTTTTGATACTGCTTAAGGTAGTCGTTCATCTTTATTACCGCTTACCAAATAGGCTACACCCTAATATTTTCGTTTCTTCCTATTAAGTGTCTTTTTCATAATTACAGTATTACCATTGTTGGCATCAAAACTATAGCTGACTTCATCCATGAGCTTTCTCATCAAATATATACCCAATCCGCCGATTTTCCGCTTGTCCAGGTCTGCCTTCAGGTCGGGCGTCGGAACAGAGTAGGGGTCAAATGGTTTTCCTTTGTCCCTGATAATAACGACGAAATCGTTATCCTGCAGCTCACATGTGATAGTGATTATACCGCCTTCCTGCGAGTAAGCGTATTCTATTATGTTGGTACACGCTTCATCTACGGCTGTTTGGACTTCCAGTACGCCTAACTGTATTCCAAGCTGGCTCATTGACCTGGAAATGAAATCGGCGATTACCGAGAGGTTTTCCAGCTTGGCATCGACTTTTAGTTCAAGTTGATTATGCGTCGTTATCCGTCCCCTGAATTGCTTTCAATATCACCAGAGTGAAATCATCAAATTGAGGCTGACCTTGAGCAAAGGCAAATACATCGTCCTTTACCCTGTTAATAAGATCTTTCACCGGTAAGTCCGCATTATGATTTATGGTTTCAATAAGCCTTTTCTCTCCGAATTGTTCTCCGTTATCGTTGATCGCCTCAGTGATACCGTCAGTGTAAAAAACCACAATATCATTACTGTCCAGTTTAATTTCTTTCTCCTCCAACGAAACATCGTCGATGACTCCCATGGCAATCCCGTTAGCTCGCAGCAGGATAACGTCTCCCGAATTCTTCTTGACAACAAACGGCGGATTATGACCTGCATTGACATATTCCAGCTTTCCCTTTTCTGAATTAAGCACAGCATAAAATAACGTTACGAACATTCCCATCTTGGCTTCCTGTGAAATCAAATGATTTGCTCTCTGCATGGCTTGAGAAGCTGTAATATTATCAGCAACATTAGCTCTAACCAGGGTTCGAGATAGTGCCATGAATAAAGCTGCTGGCACACCTTTGCCTGATACATCAGCTATTATTATGCCCCATTTATTTTCAGAGACAGGTATAAAATCATAAAAATCCCCCCCTACTTGCCTGGCAGGCAAGTTCAAAGCAGCTAGTTCGAAACCCTCTATTTGAGGTGGCGATTCGGGTAGCAAGCTTTCCTGGATTCCCCTTGCGGTCGCCATCTCATATTCAGTTCGCTCTAATTCGCGCCTAAAACTTTCTCTTTCTTTCGCTGTCCTTCTCTCAGTAATCAGATTATTTACTATGTAAGCAAATACAGCTATACCTAGTGCGTTAGCACCTATCATGGGCAAAATAACCTCTTTGACTACTGCCAGCGCCTCCTCATGGGGCTTAGCTATTAAGAGCGTTAACCCCATGTGTAGTAGTTCCATAAAGATAGCAAAAAGTGTTGCCTGCCAAATCGTAACGAACCTGCCTCTTCTAAGTTGGTAAATAGCGCCACCCAACAGGCCAGCTATTACGGTGCTCAAGGCGCACGGGATACAGACAAATCCGCCAAGGAAATAGCGGTGCACGCCGCCTATTAAGCCAGCACCGAATCCAACTAGTGGGCCGGCAACGAGCCCTGCAATCATAGGGCCGAGGTCTCTGATATTCGCAATGGCACCAGACGGTAATTGCAATCCACCGTAGGTGCCAAATATAGATAGTGCACCGAAAAGCAAAATTAGAATAGCCTGGTTCTTGAAACCGAGCTTTTTGTCTAGTACTTCAGCAAAGAATCCGGTACGGGTAACAACGTATGCAAAGGCAACAACGACACCAGCTGTCTTAATCAGGTCTATCAGGATATTGGCCACTGATGTATTCATATCACCTTAATTCGGCGGTGGGGACTTAACCGAAGTGTTGGGGAAACTGAAAAGAGTGAAATGTACGTTCCACTCGCTGACTTTCAATATGGTTCAAAATACACTGGACATTGCCAATCGTCATCTACGCCTCAATGAAATTGCTAATAGCTGCCTCCTCGGATTCAAATATATTAAAAAGCTGGCTAAATCCAGCGATGTCAAACACTTCCTTTATAAAAGGCTTCATGCGAGCTAGCTTTATATCCCCTTGCTGTTTTTTGGTTTTCTTAAGTGCTGACAGAAAGACCCTCAGACCTGAACTGCTAATGTACTCTAACTTCTCAAGGTCGATGACCAGGTAAGCTTGACCAGACTCAATCAATAAGTTCAGTTTCTTCTCTAACTCAGTTGCACAGTAGGCATCTAGCCTTCCCGATAACGATAGTATGTTGACGTTCCCTTGTTTCTTCTCTACTATCTCCATTCTATTGCCTCCTGATTTTTAGCATATCTTCGCAATACTATATCTTTGTACGTCATCTGCTGCCGTAAAGTATAACACAATCAATAAGTGCGATAACCTTACTAGTAAAATCTGGTATTATTAAAGCAACTGCAAATTAATCTTTATCACGGAACGGGGGTGCGGTACTGGAAGCCGACACTTCAGCCGAAAGCATGAGGGTGATTTTGTAGATGTATCGAAGGATTTTGGTCCCACTAGATGGCTCTAAACTGGCAGAATGCGTTCTTGCACATGTTGAGATGTTAGCTAAGTTGAGCAAAGCCAGTGTCGAGCTGGTTCAGGTAATAGAACCTATTGAATTACCTACTCGTGGGGGTTTAGCTTTGAGTATCGACGACTTAAAGCAAATCGAAGCGCATACTAAACATGATGTTGAAAGATATCTTTGTGGAATTGTGGAACGACTAAAAGTCGCAGGGGTGAAGGCTCGTTCGATAATACTTACAGGGAAAGCTGCTGATAGCCTTGTCGATTATATACAAAACAGCAATTTCGACCTTGTAATTATGGCTACTCACGGTCGCTCTGGAATATCTCGCTGGATCTGGGGAAGCGTAGCTGAAAAGATTCTCCACTCTTCTTTGGTTCCGGTTCTAATAGTAAGACCTTCCTGTGCGCCGGGCGCAAAAACTCATTGATGTGCCAGACAAGTCCTTGAGTCCGCTTACTTTTGCGGAGTAATGACAATCGTTCTTCTTGGAGATAAGAGCGTGTGTTAAATCAACATAGGGACCGTTAGTTATATGTCAATTGTTCCAAACGAACCGGTAGTATATGTTGTTATTGGGCTATCTATAGTTGTCCTATCGGTACTGGTCCTGCCGTTCATAGTCAAGAAAATCGAAGAGAACTTAGAGCCATTCTTTTTGATTATGGGGGTCATCGGAGTTACCGTTTCAGGGCTCTGGAGCTGGGAACTGGCCAAGGAAGCCCTTAAAGCCCCTGTAATGATTGGAGCCGTTCCTGTAGGCATCTTCCAGGTAGTGTTGGTGTTCGGCCTCCTTGTTCACTACTTTAATAAGCCTCTTAGCAACGGGATCGTATCCCTGGCTAATAAACTCGGACCAACTACGTTTATTACCTTGCTAATATTCGTTCTGGGCATCGTTTCCAGCATTGTCTCGGCCATCGTCACGGCATGTATTCTGGCGGAAGTCATGGCTGCGCTTCCATTCAACCGGACGGACAAGATAAGGATAGTGGTCATTACCTGCTTTGCGGTCGGGCTAGGTGCAGGCTTGACCCCGTTAGGCGAACCATTGTCCACCATACTAGTTCAAAAGCTAGCCGGACCACCGTACAATGCCGACTTCTTGTTCCTCCTACAGACTTTCGGCATCTACATAATCCCGGGCGTTATAGCTATATCTGTTTTCGGAGCCATGCGAATCGTCCGCAAGATTAGTCTAAAGGCGGAAGAAATCGAGTCCAAATACAATGAGACCCTTAAAACGGTCATAATGAGGGCAATTAAGGTTTATGTTTTCGTGGCTGCTCTCATTCTTTTAGGCGAAGGTTTAAAGCCACTAATTGTGTGGTATTTTACGAAGATTCCGGCCTGGGCGCTTTACTGGATTAATTCATTATCAGCAGTTCTTGATAATGCTAGTTTAACCGCAGTAGAGATAGGTCCGACCATGGCTAGACCGCAAATTGTCAGCGCCGTTATGGCACTACTCATTGCCGGGGGCATGTTGATACCGGGAAATATTCCAAACATTCTGGCAGCTGGGAGACTTAGAATAAATATGAAAGAATGGGCGGTAATCGGAGTGCCTATCGGACTGTCTCTAATGCTTATCTATTTCGTGATATTAATACCACTTCTTTTTTAAAGAATGAATTGAAGCTGCATCTACCGGCAGAAGGGGCACTTTAGAGAAGAGCCGATTACCGATGCTTTAACGTGGATCCTGCCATGGCGGCTGCAGGTGAACTGATAGTAAGCTCGTACAACTTTAGCGCTGGCATCTTCTAATATGGTCGGAGCCGGGATAAACCCAACATTATCGAATGTCTCTTTCTTCCC
>Ga0153915_10007107_pt1 | contig 10545 bp, 6 predicted proteins | sample Opewatmetagenome_2_FD_107003 | JGI IMG/M metagenome (GOLD analysis project Ga0153915, IMG submission 107003) | Freshwater wetland microbial communities from Ohio, USA - Open water 3 Core 3 Depth 3 metaG | ecosystem: Environmental > Aquatic > Freshwater > Wetlands | place: USA: Ohio, Lake Erie... | reverse complement strand
TCCGCGAGGTGGCGGACCGGCACACTCGACGCGAGCCGCCCTCCTACGACCCTGCGAGGCTGGCCGGCGGCGAGGTGGTCGAGTTGGTCCAGGACCCGCCCCCGCTCCTCATCGGCGAGCGCACCAACGTGCTCGGTTCGCGCAAGTTCAAGAACCTGGTGCGCGACGGGCGCTTCGCAGAGGCGGCGGAGATCGGGCGGCGCCAGGTGCGCGGGCGGGCCGGTGTGCTGGACGTCTGCCTCGCCGATCCCGAGAGAGACGAGAAGACTTCCACGGTCGCGTTACTCAGCGAGCTCCGCCGAGCCGTGCGTGTACCGCTCATGGTGGACTCCACCGACCCCGAGGTGATGGCCGCGGCGCTGGAGCTGATCCCGGGGCGGCCGGTGCTCAACTCGGTGAACCTGGAGGACGGCGGGAGCCGCCTCGACCAGGTGGCGGCGCTCGCGAGGCGGTTCGGCGCCGCGGTCGTGGCGGGGTGCATCGACGAGCACCCGACCGAGGGGATGGCGCGCACCGGGGAGCGCAAGCTCGAGGTAGCTGCGCGGCTCCTGGAGCGCCTCGAGGCTGCAGGGCTTCGCCGCCGCGAGATTCTCCTCGACGCGCTCGTGTTCCCCGCCGCCACCGGCGATCCGAAGTTCCGGGCGGCGGCTGCCGAAACCGTACGTGGCGTCAAGTTGCTCAAGGAGAAGTTGCCGGGTGCCATCACCGTACTCGGGATCTCCAACGTATCGTTCGGTGTGCCGCCCTCCGGGCGCGAGGTGCTCAACGCGGTCTTCCTGCACAAGTGCCTCGAGGCCGGGCTCGACGCCGCGATCGTCAACAGCGAGCAGCTCGTGCGGTTCAACACCATCGAGCGCGAGGAGGTGAAGCTCGCGGAGGACGTGCTGTTCTCCGGCGAGAAGGCCGCGGTGGACGCGTTCGTCGCCCGCTACCGCCAGGCGCGCCCCCGGGTCCCCTTCGTGGACAGGCACATGCCCGCGGCCAAGCGGCTCCGCCGGATGGTGGTCGAGGGGGCGCGCATCGGCCTCGATCAGACCCTCGAGGAGCTGCTCACCCGCTCTACCCCGCTCGACATCATCAACGGGCCGATGATGGCCGGGATGGCTGAGGTCGGGCGCCTTTTCGGCGCCGGCAAGCTCATCGTGGCCGAAGTTCTGGTCTCCGCCGAGGTCATGCAGGCCGGGGTGGACTACCTGAAGCCGTACATGGCCGGCGAGGAAACCGCCACCCGCGGTTCGCTCCTGCTCGCGACCGTGCGCGGTGACGTGCACGACATCGGCAAGAACCTCGTCGGGATCATCTTCTCCACCAACGGCTACAAGGTCGTGGACCTCGGCGTGCAGTGTCCCTCGAACAAACTGATTGACGCGTGGCGCGAGCAGCGCACCACTCTGATCGGCCTCTCGGGCCTGCTTGTGCGCTCGGCCCACCAGATGGTTGCCACCGCGGAGGACCTGCGTGCGGCAGGCATCGAGGTTCCGCTTCTCGTCGGCGGAGCGGCGCTGTCGGACTCGTTCACCCGCGAGCGCATCGCGCCTGCCTACGGCGTCACCGTGCGCTACGCCCGCGACGCGATGGCCGGCCTCGCCATCGCCAACGAACTAAAGCAGGAGGTGGCGGCGGGGCTTGCGCCCGCCCTCGCCGCAGATCCGCCGGGTACGGCCGCCCCGGCCTCCACCGGGGCGGCCGCAAGGCCCGCCCCTACGCCGGCCGCGAACGAGAAGGCCGTTGGCGTCGCAGCGATCTGGGAACGCGAGCCGCTCCCGGTGGCCGACCTACCGAAGCCGCCGGATCTCAAGCGCCACCTGCTGAACGACCTCCCGATGGACCAGATCTTCGGGTACCTGAACCCGCAGATGCTGTTCGGGAAGCACCTGGGCGTGCGCGGCTCGGTGCGGCGCCTGCTCGAAGCCGGCGACGAGAAGGTCGCCGAGCTGAAACGGCGCGTGGAGGCGCTCCAAGACGCCGCGGTGACCCGGAAATGGCTGAAGCTTGCGGGCGTCTACCGCTTCTTCCGCGCGTACGGGCGCGGCGACACGGTGGTCATCCTCGATCCCAACGGGCGGGAGTTGGCCGCACTGCCGTTCATGCGCCAGGGCAGACCGCCGCACGCCTGCGCCGCCGACTGGGTGCACCCGGACCCGGAGGCCAGGGACACCGTTGCGATCTTCGTGGTCACCGCCGGGATCGGTGTGCGGGCGCGCGCCACCGACCTGCGCGCCGAGGGCAAGCTGCTGGACTCGATCGCCCTCCAGGCGCTGGCCCTCGAGACCGCCGAGGCCACCGCGGAGTGGCTTCACCGCAGGCTGCGCGAGCTGTGGGGGTTCCCGGACCCGCTCGAAATGACGATGGAAGAGCGCCTCCGGGCGCGCTACCGCGGCATCCGGCTTTCCTTCGGCTACCCCGCCTGTCCGGATCTCGAGCCCCAGGTGGACGTGTTTCGCCTGCTCAACCCGCAGGAGATCGACATCCGCCTCACCGAGGGGTTCATGATGGACCCCGAGGCCAGCGTTTCAGCAGTTGTCTTCCACCACCCCGAGGCGAAGTACCTCGCGTAGTCCCGCGTCTCCAGCAGGTCCCTCCGTGGAGCGCGCACTCCGCGCGTGCTCCACAGAGACACAGCCACCTGCCGCTACAATGCGGAGATGGCTCACCCGAGGGTGCTCGACCGGTTTGCGGACCACATCGTGGTGGCGGACGGCGCAATGGGGTCGGAGCTGTTGGCCCGCCTGCCGGCCGGTGCGCACCTGGACCTGGCGCCCCTCGAGCACCCTAACGAGGTCCTCGCCATCCACCTCGCCTACCTCCAGGCCGGCGCCGAGCTCATCGAGACCGCCACGTTCGCCGACTCCCGTCCCAAGCTGGACCGGCTTTTCGCCAGCGAGGTGGTCGAGGCGGTCAACTCCGCCGGCGTCAAGCTCGCCCGCGAGGCGCGCGACATCTCGGGCGTGAACTGCCTGGTGGCGGGCTCGATCGGCCCGCTCGCCGGCGTGATCGACATCGACGAACCGGACGGACCCGGCCTCCTCGCGGTCGCCCACGCGGAGCAGGCTGCGATCCTCGCGGGACGCGGCGCTGACCTGCTGATCCTGGAGACTTTCTTCCGCCTCGACGAGCTGCGCCTCGCGATCGAGGCGGTACGCGATGTGACCGACCTGCCGCTGGTGACGTGCCTCTCCTTCCCGTTCGAGAAGATCCCGGAGAGCCACCCCGAGTTCGCCGAGCAGCTGCGCGAGCTGTTCGCGTCCGAGCTACTTGCCGCCGGGATCAACTGCGCGCCGGGGCCGCAGGGCACCCTGGACGTGCTGGAAAGCCTCGGGGAGCCGCCGGGACCGATCGCGGTGATGCCAAACGCAGGATCCTTGGTGCGCCGCGACGGCCGTATCTTCCTCCCGCCGGCCACGCCCTCGTACCTCGCGCAGTTCGCCCGCCGCGCCGCCGAGCTGGGCGCGGGTCTCATCGGCGGATGCTGCGGCACCGGACCGGACCACATCCGCGCCATCGCCGAGGCGGTGCGCGGCCTGCACCCGGTTCACCCACGCGGAGCCCGCATTGCTGTCGAGCATCCGCCGACTCCCATGCCCTCGCCGCAGCCGCGGCTGCAATCCACGTTGGCGACCAAGCTGGCCACCGGGCAGTTCGTCCGCGTCGTGCAGCTCGACCCGCCCAAGGGCACCAACCCCGATCGGATCGTCGAGGCCACCAAGGCGATGGCCGACGCAGGGCGGGTGGACGCAGTGGACATCAACTCCAACCCGCTGGCGCGGCTCCGGATGGACTCGCTCTGGCTGGCCGCCGAGGTGCAGCGCGTGACCGGACTCGAGACCATCCCCCACATCACCCCGCGCGACGCCAGCCTCATGGGCCTGCAAGCGCAGCTGCTGGGTGCCTGGCGCGCGGGGCTCAGGAACCTGCTGGCTATCTCCGGAGACCCCTCGCAGCTCGGCGACTATCCCGGGGCCCACGACGTGTACCACGTGGACATCTTCGAGCTGGTGCGCTCGGTCTCCCGCATGGCCGAGGGGTTCGATTGCGCGGGCAATCCCATCGGCGAGCCACCGGCGTTCCACCTGGGCGTCGCGGTCAACCCCGCCGCCGATGACCTCGGCCACGAAGTGGAGCGCCTGCACCGCAAGGCGGATGCCGGCGCGCACTTCCTCATGAGCCAGGTGTTCTTCACCTGGGAGCCTTGGGAGCGCCTGCTCGACCGCTTCGGTGGAAGGCTTCCGCTGCCCGCGCTGGTGGCGATCTGGCCGCTGCCGTCGCTCAAGCTCGCGCTGCGCCTCCACAACGAGGTGCCGGGAATCTTCGTGCCGGAGGAGCTTCTGAAAAAGCTCGAGGCCTCGGGAGCCGAGGCCTCGAAGGTGGGAGCCGAACGCGCGCGGGAGCTGCTGCGGGCCGCCCCGCGCTACGCCGCCGGCGTCTACCTCATTGCACCGTTCCGCAACCCCGTCGAGATCCTCCACCTCCTCGACGAAGAAGAGGGACAAGAAAAGTAGGGGCAGGGCTTGCCCCCGCCCAGTTGGTCATCCTGAATGAGCCTCGCCGCAGGCGGGCGGCCGGAGGACCTCACGCCACCTGCAGCGCGATGGGATTCTTCGCCCCTTCGGTGCTCAGAATGACAAAGAAAGGGCGGCCACGAGGGCCGCCCCTACCTCACTCAAGACCCTGTCGCCGGTCCTATGTCGCGCGGGCCAGGCCGAGCCGCCGCATGAGCGGCCTTGCCAGCCCCTGCACCGCCAGACGCACCGGCCTCAGCGTGTAGTAGAGGAAGTAAAGAGAGTCCGGCAGCCGGACCCACTGCCAATCCTGCACCGTCGGCGCCGCGGCGCGGATCCAGCAGTAGTTGAGCCTCGCCTTCCCGTCGTCCAGGGCCCGCAGCTGGAACCGGCTGGTCTCCAGGAGCGAGGGCTCGACGTTCTTGGGCAGGAAGAGCCCACGCAGCACCGCGGCGCGCAGGGCAGTCACGACGGGGTCCCGCGCAGCGAGGCCGCTGACCTCCCAGGGGACCGGCGCCTCGACCAACTCCGCCACCAGGGACACACCGAGGAGCAGCATCCGTAACAAACCCTGGGATCGCGCCCGCTCGACGATCCAGGGCCAGTCCCAGCTCTGGTGGGTTTGGATCAGCTCGGCCACGTCGCACACCATGAGGAGTTTGGACCACAGGTGGAACGCGCCGTTCACGCACAGCACCAGCAGCATGTCCTCCGGGTCGAGCGACGGTGCCGTCGCGTTGCCCATGTTGACGCGCCGCCTCCGGGCAAGCGCCAGCCCGGCGTCCGGACCACCACCCAGGTAGTCCGCCGCGAAACGCCAGTGCACATCCAGAGAGACCCGACCATCGGGCAGGTTGAAGCCAAGCTCGCATGTTCGCTTCAAGTGCGCACGCTCCTGCCTGGGCGTCAGCGCGTACGACGCCGCCCAGCCCTCGGACTTCAGCAGCACCTTGACCTTCCCGAGGTCGAGCCGGCTCACCAGCAAGTCGAGATCGGAGAACTGCCGGAGCGAGGTGTCGCCGTAGGCCACTGTCGCAAGCACCGGGCCCTTGTAGGCCACCACCGGCACGCCGACGGATTCGAGCATTGCGAGCACGTTGAGAAGCTCCCTGGTCAACGACAGGTTTCGGTACATGTTGGCCAGGTACAGGGCGCGCAGGTCGCTCAGGAACGAGGCGGGTGCCGCCTCCGGGCCGAGAATGGGGAAGCTCTTGTACACGAGGGGCATGACGCCGTGATCGAGCGCGGTCATCAGCAGGGCCGGCCAGTCGATCCCACCCCGCAGCAGTTCCTTGGCCCGCTCCGCTTGCGCCTGCGCCCCCCGTGTCCGCGCCAGGCAAAGCAGCAGCTCATGTTCCGGCAGGAACGTCTCGCGCCAGGAAGATTCGTCGCCCATCAGGTACTCAGGCCCACCGGCGCCTGTCATCCTGAGGGAGTCCTGCCTGACGCAGGACGACCGAAGGATCTCACCATACCTGCAGCGCGATGAGATTCTTCGCCCCTTCGGAGCTCAGAATGACAATCAAAAGGGCGACCGCGAGGGCCACCCCTACTCCGGCCACATAGTGGGCCAGAAATCACTTTTCAGCCTGGGGTTGCGACGGGGCGAACCACTTCTCGCGCAGTTCCTCGCGCTGTTCGTCGGCAAGCGTGCGCGTGAACCGCGCGAATCCCAGCGTCCGGACCAGAAGGATCGCGGCCACCTCCACGATCACGAGTGTAATCCCCAGTCCCGAGCTTTTCGTGAGGGCGACCGCGAGCGCCATCGCGCAGGAGACCAGCACGAACAAGTAGAGCGTGCGAACCACCACGGGCCTGCTCGCGCCGTGGCGCTGCATCAGGTGGTGCACGTGGTTGCGGTCCGCGCGGAACATGCGCAGCAGCCGTTCCACCGCGTGCCCTTTCGGCCGCTCCAGAAAACGCACCGTCATCACCACCAGCGTGTCCATCACCGGCACGCCAAGGGCCAGGACCGGAATCAAGATGGCTACGGCTGCCGAGGACTTCAGTGAGGAGTGGACCGTGGTTGCCGCCAGCAAGAACCCCAGCAGCAGCGACCCCGCGTCACCCATGAAGATATTGGCGGGCATCCAGTTGTGCGGCAGGAAGCCCAGGCACGCGCCGGCCAGCGCCGCCATCAATATGACCGTGAAATGGTTGTCCTGGACCAACGAGTACACCAGCAAGCTGCCGGCGATGATGGCCACCACGCCACTGGCGAGCCCGTCGAGCCCATCAAATAGGTTGATTGCGTTCGCAACGCCGACGATCCACAGCACCGTGAGAACACCACCCAGCGCGCCCAACGGGAGATCCAAACCTGGCAGCCCCAACGACGTGAAACGCCACCCCGCCCAGACGATCAGGCCGGCCGCCGCGAACTCCACGAGAAACTTCTTGGCCACCGAGACGCCGACGATGTCGTCCACAAGCCCGACGGTGAACACCATCGCCGACCCGATCAAGAGAGCCACCAACTCCCGGTCGGAGACCGGTATCCCCCACTCCGTCCACCTCATCAAGGCCACCGTACCGGCACCAAACACAAGTCCGGCCGCCACTGCGACCCCTCCGAGGCGCGGAACGGCGCTGCCGTGGAACTTGCGCCCTCCGGGGTAGTCCACTGCTCGCACCGCGAACGCCAGCTTGGCCGCAAATGGGACCATGGCGCCGGTCACGACCCCGGCAATGAGTGCGGCCGCAAGCGCGAGAAGCGCCACCTCAAGCATCATCCGCCTCCGGTCCCTGTTTCGACTCTAGCATGGGCCACATGACTCCACCCAAGGCCTATGGAGCGTTCGATCCTCAAATCAGGTTCTCCTGCGGGAGAGTGTCAGCAGCCGGTTCGTTGCGGAACGTGTCGCCTGGACGAGCAACTCAAAAGGCCTGAAAACCTGCCGCCGAAGGTAGCCGACCGGCGAGCTCTGCCGGCCATAGATCTTGTCGACCTGTGCCCTGTTCAGAAACACGGCGTGCCAAAGGGCCCGTGCGATAGCGACTGGGCGGGGAAGGTGAGAAACCCTTCCCAAGAACGCAGAGACCTGGAGCGACTCGACGTACTTCTGGTCGGTCGCCCCGGCCACGAGGTGGCGGAGGAGCAGGACCTCGGGCTTCGCCTGTGCGTCCAACGTGAACAACTCCTCGTTACCCGCGAACAATCCTGCGCAGAGATTTCGAAGCGCCTGCGCCTCTTCCGAGCTGACATCCCGCTCCAGCCATGGCGTGATCTGATCCAGCACTGCCTCACCGTCTTTCGCGGCAAACCCAAGATCGATCAGATCGGCGATCATCCGGAACAGCGGGTACTCTTGGGGCTTCCTGCCGTGATGAGCAATGCCGTGCGCGATGGCGTGCGCAGCCAGGACCTCTCGTTTCGGTATGCTGCAGTTGCCTTCGACCTGCGCCGTCGGTAACAGGTACCCATGCGAAGCCAGGTCGCCGGCAGACGCAAAAGCCCCGTTCCGCCGGAGGCGCACACCTTGAACGTAGCGGTGCACCTCGACGATTGCACCGGAGCCATCCCCAAAGGGCGCCACGTGCTGATCCGATTCGGGCACGCCCGACATCGTGAAACCGTTCGATCGCAACGAACAGGAAAGAGGCTCGACGTGCTCCGGGGCAACCATCACGTCAAGATCCGCGGCCGAGCGCGACCCAGCCGTCACCACCCCGGAGAAGCTCAGCGCAACAAACTTCAGAAAGACCAGTGGCACACTGGCGCTGGCCGCAACACCAGCCACGTCGTGTGCGAACCGCAAAAGCCGCTTTCCCTGGACTTCCGAGGCGGCGCTCGCGATCAAGAACTTTCGCGCTGTATCGGCTCCAAGGTCGGCTCGCAGACGTTCCTGCCCGATCCGCGAGCCGATCCGTGCACCCAGATCAACCGCAGCCGCCAGAGCCCTCACAGTCTCCGGCTCCACCGGACCTGGAAATAGACCCTCACCGGGACCGAAGCCGCGAAGCAGAACCCAGCGAAGCTCCGGCCCGAAAGGGACCTCAGGAGGTCGAAACCGGATACCACGCTTGATCATCGAAATGACGTCCAGGTGGGCTGCAACTATCGAGCCGAGACCTCAAAGGCCGCGCCGCGGCAATTAGCTGACTTTGCCGATGCCCAAGGCTTGCCGAGTTGGATACACACAAACGGCGCTTTCTACCCTGCAGCGGAGGCTGTGCGGCGAGTCCATCGCTCTCGCAGCACCAGCCACAGGAAGATCGGGGCGGAGACGAACATCCGCCGCCACAGCCGGCGTGGCTCCCGCAGCAGCCGCGGCAGCCATTCCAGCCCCGTCTTGAGCGCCCACTCGGGGGAACGCCTCTTCGTGCCAGCGTAAAAGTCAAACACCGCTCCGATCGCGCCGATGAATCGGACGTTCAAGCGCGACCTGTTCCGCCAACCCACTTCTCTTGCTTGAGCGCGGTCATCCCGATCCACAAGATGTCGGCGCGCGCAGAGTTGACGGCGTCCACCATAAGGCGATCATCGTCCGGACTGAAGTCATCCTTGTGCGGGGGTGCGAGAGCGCCCGCTACCACGAGCCTCGGGAAATCTACTTTGAACTTGCGTTCGATCCTCTCAAGGGTGCTGTCGTCCGAGCCGAGGAAGAAGCAGCGACTCTGCCCCCTCGTGTCGAGCGCACGACTCAAACCTAGAAAAGCGTCGGTGCCAGTGAGGCGCTTGCGGATTCGACCGCCGAGAATCCGCGACGCCATGACGATGCCGACCCCGTCGGGAATCAGGTAATCAGCGGATTCCAGCGCCTCGCGACTGACGGAGTGGCGCCTTGCTTCCACCAACGAATGGGGGTTGGCACACGCGAGAAACAGTGGCTGCCCGCCCTCCCGGAGCCGCTCGACGCTTCGCGCCACGAGGTCGTCACCACCAACCCCGGTAATCGTGAACCCAAGAATCCGTTCGCCGTCGACCATCTAGGAGCCCACCTAGGCTTAACCGAATATCATCCAGACTTCTCAAGCACCTTGGGCCCGCAGACGAAACTCGCCAACAAGACTCCCACCGACGTGAGGAAACAACCGAAAGAACGGCACACCCAGCATCTTTTGAAAAGACCACTTAAGGCTCGGTGGGCGCCAGCCGTAGCCCGTGAGCCACGCCGTGGGCTCGAGGCGGTACCGCGAACAGAGCTCGGTCAAGGTCTGGATTGAGAACCAGCACGTGTGTTGGGGGTTCACCAGCTCGGCTCGACGCAACAGCACATGCAAAAACTGCAGGAGCCCGAAGGCATTGGGTGTGGTGATGATCACTGTCGTGTCGACCCCACAGAGCCTCGCGATCCTGTCGAGCATATCGCCTGGGTTCGCCACGTGCTCGATGATGGACCCGGCAAGGATGACCTCGAAGCCTCGGTCGATCTGGAGCTCCTGGAGCTTCGTGACGTCGCCGCAGATATATCGAACCCGTCCGTCATGGTCTTCCGGAAACCAGCGCCGCACTTGTTCGAGCCGGTGCGGATCGATCTCGACACCCCAAACGCACCGCGCGACCCCGACGATCCGCCCGTGAAGACAGGCACCAGGGCCCCGGGCCAGGTACTCCCCGGCGCAGCCAAGGTGTAGCACGGAACGGTTTCGGGCGTGTTCCGTGACCCAGTCGTCCACGCATACGTACTTGAGTGGGGGGAGCTTCATGGCCACCGCGCCAATCACGTCAGCTCAAGGCCACACTTGGGTCCTTTTGCCCTTTCCAACCCCGCATGGCCTTTTTGTAGACCTCGAGCATCCTCTGCACCTTGTTGTCCCACGAGAACCGCTCTGCTCGCCTTAGGGCCCCTTGTGAAAGTCGCTGCCGCTGCTCGGGGTCCCGAGCGAGGCGACCGATCGCTTCTGCAAAGCGTGCGATAACCTCCCTCGCGGTCGTCACCGGAACCTTCACACCACATTCCGACGTCACGACGTCGGCCATTCCACAGTGATCGAGGCAGATCACCGGGACCCCGAAGCTTAGCGCTTCCATCACTACCGTTGGCGTTGCTTCATGAAGGCTCGGGAACACGAAAAGATCCGATCGGGCGACAACGGCCATCGC
>Ga0153915_10007106_pt1 | contig 10547 bp, 9 predicted proteins | sample Opewatmetagenome_2_FD_107003 | JGI IMG/M metagenome (GOLD analysis project Ga0153915, IMG submission 107003) | Freshwater wetland microbial communities from Ohio, USA - Open water 3 Core 3 Depth 3 metaG | ecosystem: Environmental > Aquatic > Freshwater > Wetlands | place: USA: Ohio, Lake Erie... | reverse complement strand
GCCGATTGCTCCCGGACCGCCGTGACCAGCGCGGGCAGCAGTCCGCCGATCGTCGGATAGCCGTCGAGGACCTGATCCATGGCTTGCGCCGTCGCGGGCAGCTGCACCTCGTGTCCGCTCACGCCGCGATATCCGTGGCGCCGGTCATATTCGATGAGGCCGACCCGCAAGGCGAGATTGGCTGCAGACTGCAGCGAAGAGTCGAGCGTCGTGATGACGCGAAAGCCTTCCGAGTACACGCGTTCGCCGTATTTCTGCACGAGCGCATTGCGAACCATCTCGCCGAGGTAGGGCGCTTCGACTTCCGACGCCGGACCGTGGAGCTGGGATTGCATGGGCACCTGGCGCGCCGCTTGCTCCTCCTCCGGCGTGATCTTGCGCAGCTCGCGCAAGCGGCGCAGCACGTAGCCGCGCCGGCTCTTTGCCTTTTCGGGATTGGTGACCGGATTGTCGTCCGAGGGAGCCTGCGGCAGCCCCGCAATCGTCGCCACCTCGGCGAGATTGAGTTCGTCGAGCCGCTTGCCGAAGTACACCTCGGCGGCCGCGGCCACTCCGTACGCGCGCTGGCCCAGAAATATCTTGTTCAGGTACAGCGTCAGGATTTCCGGCTTGGTGAACTCGCTCTCGATGCGATAAGCAAGAAAGATCTCGAGGAATTTGCGGCGCAGCTTCTTCTCGCTGGAGAGAAGGAACACGCGCGCGGTCTGCATCGTGATCGTGCCGGCGCCCTGATCCGGCCGTCCGGACAGGATGTTGACGATGAGTGCGCGGGCGAGACCCGGGTAATCGATGCCATGGTGACGAAAGAAGCGATCGTCCTCGGCGGCGAGGAAAGCATCCCGCAGTCTCTCGGGGATCTGGTCGTAGGCGACCGGCAGGCGGCGCTCGTCGCCGTACTGCTCAATGAGGCGACCGTCCCGCGAGAATATGCGCAGCGGCACCGGCAGCTTGGGACGCACCAGCGAGTCGATGCTGGGCAGGCTTGCCTCCAGATAAGAGAAGACGCAGAGGAATGAGAAACAGATTAGCGCCGCGCCCAGGATGCCGACGGCAGCGAGGTCGTAGGCCCAGCGAAAATAGCGTTGGTTCACAATAAAACGCCTAACTTCTTGCCATAAAACAGGGGTTTATGCATAGTCCGCCCGGTCGAGAGGCAAACTCACCGAAAGGTGAGGACGCAAAGCCACCGGTCTAAAGGATCAAGCCTATGACAGCGGGGTTGCCGGGCGGAACGATAAACCATGTTTCTTGGTGAAGCGCGCGCGCTATTCGTTCCGGGCCGATCTTGAGGCGCTGCTACGCTTGAATCCTCCCGACTCTGGCTTGCGCTGCAGGCGCAGGCGGACTGTGTTTGCGCGCCAATCGACAGATCCCGATAGGGCCTCGTGGTGCCTGTTGGTCCTGTGAGTGCGGTCACGTTTAACTTAACAGTTTATTGCTATATAGTTGCGCGAAATACTTAATTGGCGCCGTCGTTCTAGGGTTCAACTCATTGTTCTGAATAGGAAAAGACTGTGCTATTCGGGAAACGCTCACGACGCTTGCTCGGTCTTGACATAACGACGTCGTCGGTCAAGTTGATCGAGCTAAGCGAAAGCGGCGGCCAATACCGCGTCGAGTCATACGCGGCCGAGCCTACGCCTCACAACGCGATCAACGAGAAAGCCATCGTTGATGCCGAAGCCGTCGGCGAGGCCATTCGTCGCGCGGTGAAGCGCTCGGGTGCGAGCGCGAAAGAGGCAGCGATCGCGATCAGCGGCGACGCGGCGATTACCAAGGTAATTCAGATGCCTCGCACGCTGAACGAGGGCGAGCTCGAGGGACAGGTCGAACTGCAAGCTGACCAGTACATCCCCTTCCCGATGGAGGAAGTGAGCTACGACTTTCAGGTCATCGGGCCTTCGGAAAAGGATCCGGAGATGCTCGACGTGCTGCTGGTCGCCACTCGCACCGAGAATGTCGAGCAGCGCCAGGCCGCCGTGCAGGCCGCGGGCCTCACGACGCGCATCGTGGATGTCGAGGCCTTCGCGCTCGAGAACGCCTGCAAGCTGATGACACATCAGATGCCGGACGGCGGCATCGATCGGACGATCGCGGTCGTCGACTTCGGCGCGAGCAGCACGACATTCAGCGTGCTCAAGAACCTCAAGGTGATCTACACCCGCGACTTCGCCTTCGGCGGCCAGCAGCTGACCGAGGAAATCATGCGTACCTACGGCCTCAGCATGGAAGAGGCGGGCCGCGCGAAGAAGGAAGGTGGGCTGCCGAGCAACTATCAGCCGGAAGTCCTCGACCCGTTCATCGACGACATGACGCAGCAGGTGAGCCGCTCGCTGCAGTTCTATCTCGCATCGGGCAGCGGCCGCGAGCAGCCGGATCAGATCCTGATCTGCGGCGGCTGCGCCAACATTCCGGGCGTAGCCGAGGTCATCTCAAGCCGCGTGGGAATTACCGCCGAGCGGGGCGATCCACTCGGCCAGATGAAGATGTCATCCAAAGCCAAGGCGCAGGCTGTGAAGAAGGATGCGACAGCATTGTTGACCGCCTGCGGCCTGGCACTGCGGAGCTTCGACTGACATGCCAAGAATTAATCTGCTTCCCTGGCGTGCCGAAGAGCGGAAACTCCGTCAACGGAATTTCCTGCTGTCGATCGTCGGGGCGACTCTTGCGGCCGGCATCATCGTGCTGCTGGTGAACCTCTTCTACGCCGAGGTCATCAGCAATCAGAAGGAAAAGAACGCGCTTCTCAAGAGCGAGATTGAGAAGCTCGATTTGCGCAACGCCGAGATCCTGGATCTCGAAGCTCAGAAGGCGCGCATGCGCGCCCGCATGGACATCGTCGAGAAGCTGCAGCGCAGCCGTCCCGAGGTGGTGCATCTTTTCGATCAGCTGGCGCGCACCGTACCCGACGGTATTTACCTGACTTCCATCAAACAGACCGACAAGCGGATGCAGATCAAGGGCGTCGCGCAGTCGAGCACCCGCGTCTCCGCATTCATGCGCAACATCGACGCGTCGGAATGGCTCGACAACCCGGAACTCGAGGTCGTTGAGACGCAGAAGGGCAACACCTTCGGCAGCGATTTCACCCTCTTTGCCAATCAGGTCGGAGTGCAACTGCCCGGCCAGGAGGAGGGGCAGCCATGAATTTTCTCGACCAGTTCAAGAACGTCGACTGGCAGGACATCGGACGCTGGCCGTTGGTCGTGCGAGCTTCCGCAGTGGGTGCCTGGCTGGTCGCCGCGGTATGCGTGCTCGGCTACCTGTTCGTCGTGAACGGCCAATGGCCGGAGCTCGACCAGGAGCGCAAGCGCCAGGATGACTTGTGGTCGGAGTTCGATCGCAAGCAGCGCAAGGCCGCCAACTTCGATGCCTACAAGGCCCAGCTCAAGGAAATGGAAAAAACCTTCGGCGCCATGCTGAGGCAATTGCCCGGCAAGACCGAGGTGCCGAGCCTCCTGGTGGATATCTCGCAGACCGGCCTTGCGGCCGGCCTCGAGGAGAAGCTCTTTCAGCCGGCGCCGGAAGTGAAGCGCGAATTCTACGCCGAGCTGCCAATCAAGATCCGGCTCACCGGCAGCTTTCACGAGCTCGGCAATTTCGTCAGCGGCATCGCCGCGCTGCCTCGCATCGTCACGTTGCACGACATCGAGATCAAGCCGGTGGACAAGGACTCCTATGACGATCTCGTGCTCGATGTGACGGCGAAGACCTACCGCTACCTCGAGGATGACGAAGCAGCCGCCGAAAGCGCGAAGCCAGGTGCCAACAAGAAGAGGCCCGGCACTACGCCTCCGCCCCCCATTACCCTCGGTCGATGACAGGTTGTGGCAATGATCATCGTTCGGACAAGCTTCTCTCTCACGCGCGCCGTGGCTATTGCGGTATTCGCAGTCGTTGCGCTCTCCGCCTGTTCAAGTGACATGGAGGAGCTGCAGCAGAAAATCGACGAGGCCAAGAAGCGCCCGGGTGGCCCGGTGGAATCGCTGCCCGAGATCAAGCCATACGAGACGTTTGCTTACGACGCGACATCCGTGCGCTCGCCGTTCGTGCCCGGCGCGCCGGCCGCCTCCACGAACGCAGGCTTGAGGCCCGATCAGCGCCGCAACCGCGAGTTCCTCGAACAGTTCTCGCTCGACACGCTCAAGATGGTCGGCACGCTCGACCTCGGCGGCCACAACTACGGCCTGGTGCAGACGAGAGACGGACTCGTGCACCGCGTGTTGCCGGGTAACTACCTCGGCCAGAACGACGGACGGATCATGTCCATCACGACTTCGAAGATAAACCTCGTTGAGATCGTTCCCGATGGAGTCGGCGGCTACATCGAGCGTCCCGCAGCGCTCGGCCTGACCGAGTAACCATCGCGCTTGGTTCTTTAGGGAGTATCGAGAATGTCAAACTTGTCGCGTCCCATGCAGGCCTCGGGCTCGGCCGCACGCAAATTGCCCGGCGTGTGGGCTGGCGCGCTGCTCGGCGCACTGGCGGCGGTGCTCCTGATCGGATCGCAACCGGCGCTCGCCCAGGAGCCCACGAACAAGCTGCAGAAGATCGAAGTGCAGACGCTGCCGGGTCAGCAGCTGCAGCTGAGGCTCCTCCTGTCGGGGCCCGCGCCGGAACCGCTGAGCTTTACGATCGACAAGCCGGCGCGTATTTCGCTTGACCTGCCCAATACCGGTCTCGCACTCGAGTCCCGTCGTATTGACGTCAATTCCGCCGGCCTCGACACGATTCTGGCGGCCGAGGCCAATGGCCGCACGCGGCTCGTTCTGAATCTCGACAGTCTCGTGCCCTACACGACGCGCGTGGACGGCAACAGCATTCTGGTGACGCTCGGCGGGCAGGCGCCGGTCGCGACGGCGTCCGCGTCCGCTCCCGCGCCGCGCACGAGCGGCTCTGCTGCGGGCGGAGCGCGAGCGATCTCGACGATCGATTTTCGTCGCGGCCCGGGCGGCGCTGGCCGCATCGTCGTGGGCTTGAGCGATCCTCGTACGCCAGTGAATCTGCGTCAGGAAGGATCGAAGGTCATCGTCGATTTCTCCGGAGCCCAGCTGCCGCAGAGCCTGATGAAGCGCTTCGACGTGACCGACTTCGCCACGCCCGTGTCCTCGGTTGACGCACTGCGGGCGGCTGATGGCACGCGGCTCGTCATTTCCGCCGGTGGCGACTTCGAACAGCTCGCGTACCAGTCCGACAATCAGTACACAGTGGAAATCAAGCCGGTGGTCAAGATCACCGGTGCGCCGGAGGATAAGAAGACCTATACGGGCGAGCGGCTCACGCTCAATTTCCAGGACATCGAAACCCGCGCCGTGCTGCAACTGCTGGCTGACACCAGCGGTCAGAACATCGTCGTCAGCGACACGGTGCAGGGCAACGTCACGCTGCGCCTGCAGAACGTCCCGTGGGATCAGGCCCTCGACATAGTGTTGAAGACGAAGGGCCTCGACATGCGCCGGCAGGACAACGTCATCCTCGTGGCGCCCGCCGAGGAGATCGCCGCGCGGGAAAAGGCGGAGCTGGCGGCTCGCAAGGACATTCAGGAGCTCGCGCCGCTCAGAACCGAATACCTGCAGGTGAACTACGCCAAGGCTGAAGAGCTCGCAAACCTCATCGGCAAGGGCGGTGGCGGCGGCGGCGCCGGCCAGTCGCTGCTGTCCGAGCGTGGCAGCATCGGCATCGATTCGCGCACCAACACCCTGCTGGTGCAGGACACGGCGGACCGTCTCACGGACATTCGTCGACTGGTCTCGACCCTCGACATCCCGGTGAAGCAGGTGCTGATCGAGGCGCGCATCGTCATCGTAAACGACGACTTCTCGCGCGACCTGGGCGTTCGCACGGGCCTCACGGGCAAGGATGAGCGTCCGGGTGGACTCCTTGCCGTCTCCGGCAGCGGTGAAGCAACCAACACCATGATCGACTCCGCGATCACGAATCTTGGCACCACGGGTGGACCGAACCCGGTCGCCGTGCCAACCGGAAACGACAATTTCACGAACCGATACAACGTGAATATGCCCGTGGCCAACCCGGCCGGCCGCATCGCGATGTCGCTCCTCAGCCCGGACTACATCGTCGATCTCGAATTGTCCGCCGCCCAGGCCGAAGGCCGCGGCGAGATCGTTTCCTCGCCGCGCGTGATTACTGCGAACCAGAAGGAAGCGACCATCGAGCAGGGCGTGGAAATTCCGTTTCAGGAATCCTCGTCAAGTGGCGCGACCACCACGCAGTTCAAGAAAGCGGTGCTCAGCCTCAAGGTGACGCCGCTCATCACTCCCGACAATCGCGTGATCCTCGACCTGCAGATCAACAAGGACAGCGTTGGCCAGGAAGTGGCAAGCGCGACCGGCGGACGAGTGCCCAGTATCGACACGCGCAAGATCATCACGCAGGTGCTGGTGAACGACGGCCAAACGGTGGTGCTCGGCGGCATCCTCGAGACTGAAAAGCGCACCGACGAGACAAAAGTGCCGTGGCTCGGCGACATCCCGGGCCTCAATGTTCTTTTCAAGTCGAGCCGCAAGGTCAACAACAAGAAGGAGTTGCTGATCTTCGTGACGCCGAAGATTCTGCGGGAAGGTGCGAATCTCTACTGATGCGTAAACGCGGTTCACCGCGCAAGTCAATGAAGCGGCCGCTCACGAGCGGCCGCTTTTTTTCATGATCTCGAAGCGCAATGTCTTCTTGATCGGCCCGATGGGCTCGGGCAAGACCGCCGTCGGCAAGGCGCTTGCCAAGGAGCTCGACCTCGAGTTCGTCGACAGCGATGCGGAAATCGAGCGTCGCACCGGTGTCGATATCGCCTTTATCTTCGACAAGGAAGGCGAGGCGGGATTTCGCCAGCGCGAACGCGACGTCATCGCTGACCTCACGCTGCGGGATGGAATCGTGCTGGCGACCGGCGGTGGGGCCGTCATCGAGCCGGAAAATCGCCGTAACCTCGCCGCACGCGGCTGCGTCGTGTATCTGGAAACGTCCGTGGCGCAACAACTCGAACGCACCAGGCACGGCAAGCACCGGCCCTTGCTGGTGACGGGAGATCCCCGTACCAAACTTGAAGACCTGCTGCGGGTACGCGAGCCGCTCTACCGCGAGATCGCCGATATCGTGGTGCGCACAGACGGACGGCGCGTGCAATTGCTGACCGATGAGGTCATGCGGCTGCTCGAGCAACGCCCCTCGGCCGGTTGACTGACAGTCTCGCCCCGGCTGGCAATCCATACCGGGAAATCACGCTCGAACGCATCTATACTGCGCGCGGTCCGGAGCCCGGCCACGCGCCGTGCCCGGCGACCACGCGGTGCAGGAACTTAAAATCGATCTCGGAGCACGCAGCTACCCGATATTCATCGGCGACGGCCTGCTTTCGCGCACCGACCTGCTGACCCGCCATGCGCCAGGCGACACTTTCGCCATCGTCACGAATGTCACGGTCGCGCCCCTTTACCTCAAGCCCGTTCGCGATGCGCTTTCCGGAAAGCGAGTATTCGACGTCGTGCTTCCGGACGGGGAGGAATTCAAGACGCTTGCGACCCTGGAGCAGATTCTCAACTCGCTGGCGGCGCACCACGTAAACCGGGACGGCACGGTGATCGCGCTTGGCGGCGGCGTCATTGGTGACATGGCGGGATTCGCCGCGGCCTGCTATCAGCGCGGAATTGCGTTGATCCAGATGCCAACGACGTTGCTGGCACAGGTTGATTCCTCGGTGGGCGGCAAGACGGGCGTCAATCATCCCGCCGGCAAGAATCTCATCGGCGCCTTTCACCAGCCGGTCTGCGTGATTGCCGACACATCAACGCTCAGAACCCTGCCGGAGCGGGAATTTCGCTCCGGCCTCGCCGAAATCATCAAGCACGGCATGCTTGGGGACGTCGAGCTCTTCCACTGGCTCGAGTCGAACATTGCACGGCTTGTCGCGCGCGACGCTGAAGCGCTCGGCCACGCAATTCGGCGCTCGTGCGAAATCAAGGCGCGGATCGTCGCGCTCGACGAGCGCGAGGGCGGTGTGCGCGCGCATCTCAATCTGGGGCATACCTTCGGCCACGCCATCGAGGCAGCGACCGCGTATGCGGGCTGGCTGCATGGAGAGGCGATCGCCACGGGTCTCTTGATTGCGAGCGACATGTCAAAGCGCCTGGGCTGGATCACTGCGAAGGATTTTGAGCGGGTGCAGGCGCTCTTGCAGCGCGCGGGTCTTGCGCGTGCTGCGCCGGGCATAGGTGCCGCAAAGGCCCTGGACTACATGCGTATGGACAAGAAGGTACGGGAGGACAGGATTCATCTCGTGCTTCTGAGGCCGCTTGGCGCAGCCGTCGTCACGCGGGATTACCCGCCGGATGCCCTGCAGGCGGTCCTCACTCACTACTTCGGTTCGGCGTGATGGCATCCGCCGCCCCGCTTGCGCCATACGCCGCCCTCGACGATCGGTCTCGTGGTCGGCGACATCGTGAGCCCGCGCCCGAGTTGCGCACCGAGTTTCAGCGCGATCGCGATCGAATCGTGCATTCGAGCGCATTCCGGCGGCTCGTCTACAAAACGCAGGTTTTCGTCAATCACGAGGGCGATCTCTATCGCACACGGCTCACCCACTCGCTCGAAGTGGCGCAAATCGCCCGTACCATTGCGCGGGCGCTGAAGCTCAACGAGTCTCTGACCGAGGCAATTTGCCTCGCGCACGATCTCGGGCACACGCCGTTCGGGCACGCCGGACAGGATGCACTCAATGCCTGCATGCGGGAGTACGGCGGATTCGAGCACAACCTCCAGTCGCTGCGCGTAGTGGACGAGCTCGAGGAGCGCTACGCGGATTTCCCGGGCCTCAACCTGACCTTCGAGTGCCGCGAGGGAATACTCAAACACTGCTCGCCGAAAAACGCGCGCGAGCTTGGTGACGTGGGCGAGAGGTTCATCAAGCGCGAGCAGCCGGGGCTGGAAGCACAGATCGCAAATGTCGCCGATGAGATCGCCTACAACAATCACGACATCGATGACGGTCTGCGCGCCGGGCTCATCGAGCTCGATGAGATGAAGGACATCACCATCGTTGCGCGCTATCGAGCGATGGCATTCGACAAGTACCCGAAATTGACGGGCCGGCGTCTCGTGAATGAGATCGTGCGGCGCATGATCAACGAGATCGTGACAGACCTCGTGGCAAGCTCGAGGGCGCGAATCGAGAAGGCGGCTCCTGCGGATATCGACGCCGTTCGCAGGCAATCGGCGCCGCTTATCGGCATGTCGGACCGCATTCAGGCCGAGCATCTTGAGCTCAAACGCTTTCTGCGCGAGCGCGTGTACCAGCATTATCGCGTGCTGCGCATGACATCCAAGGCGCGGAATGTGCTGACTGCGTTATTCGGCGCATTCTTCGAGGATCTCAACCTGATGCCGACGGAGCACCGAAATGCCGCGGCCCGTGCAGAGGGCGAACGCGGCAAGTCCGGGCGCGCACGCGTAGTCGCCGACTACGTCGCCGGGATGACGGACCGTTACGCGATCCTGGAACATCGCAGGGTCTTCGAACCCGGAGAGCGCACGTGAAAAGTACCAAGCACATTCCCGTCCGCGAGCGGCTCATATTTGCAATGGACGTGGCGGACGCCGACAGCGCGCGCAGACTGGCGGGAACTCTCGGCGACTCGGTGCTCTTCTACAAGCTCGGACTCGAGCTCTTCATGGCCGGAGGGTATTTCGAGCTGCTCGAATGGCTGGTCGGGCAGGGCAAGAAGATCTTTGTCGATCTCAAGTTCTTCGACGTGCCGGCGACAGTTGCGGCTGCCGTCAAGCGACTGCGCAATCGCGGCGTCACGCTCGCGACGGTGCACGGCAATCAGTCGATCATGGAGGCCGCGGCAGCGGCGAAGGGCGATGTGAAGATTCTCGCGGTGACCGTGCTCACGAGCCTGGATCGCGGCGATCTCGATGACCTGGGATTTCACTGCGACGTGGAGAGTCTCGTACTGTCACGCGCGAGGCGCGCGCTTGAAGCCGGCTGCGACGGTGTCGTGTCTTCGGGGCTCGAAGCACGGCTGCTGCGCGAGCATCTCGGCGAGAAGCTCCTCGTGGTCACGCCGGGAATCCGGCCCGTTGAAAATCGTCCGAGCGATGACCAGAAGCGTGTCGTGAGCGTCGAGCAAGCATTCGAGAACGGGGCGGATTACATCGTCGTCGGGCGTCCAATCCGCGATGCTGAGGATCCGAAAAAGGCTGCGGAGAGCATCCAGCAGTCCATCGCGCGCATCTTTTCTGCGTGAAGTTGTCCGCTCGCTTTTAGATTTTCCTTCCAAGACCGCCCGCAGGCGCCTACAAGACAGCGTCAACTATCGCCCACCCACTGCCGCCATATAGCCCCCGACACAACATATTGTGTTCGCGGGCTCGGTCCCATCCTGCGACTCGATTGCGGGTCGTCAAGCCCAGTTTGAACATATTTTTGGGAAAATTGGCGCAATCCCGCCTAAAATGCGACCTGATTCACTAGGTTATGTATAAAGATGGTACGATCTGTTAAACGGGACCTTCTCGCCGGCTTTCGGAGAATC